>ERZ773014.79-NODE-79-length-63254-cov-7.055207_pt1 | contig 63254 bp, 46 predicted proteins | sample MGYA00580841_ERZ773014 | MGnify/ENA primary metagenome ERZ773014 (study PRJEB29015, sample SAMEA2737989) | human oral metagenome | biome: human oral; feature: human-associated habitat; material: dental | place: China | collected 2067 ... | reverse complement strand
CTAGTGTCATGTTGGATATGGCAATAGAAGAAGCCAAAGCAATGAGAAGTACGGATACTCTACCAGGACTAATTCATCACTCCGATCGTGGCGTACAATACTGTTGCGATGCCTACGTAAAGAAACTTCAAGACAATGGAATATCCATTTCTATGACCGAGGATTATAACCCTACAGATAACGCCATTGCGGAAAGTATTAATGGTAAAATAAAGGTAGAATGTGTCTATCGAACTCGCTTCAATACCTTTGAGCATGCCCACAAGGTGATCCAGCGATACATTCACTTCTACAACTATTGCCGACCGCACATGAGCATTGGATACAAGGTTCCACAGGTCGTCCACTTCGAGCAAGGCACACAGAAAAGAATGTGGAAGAATAAAGTTTATCCACAAAAGGATAGCAGGAATGGAAACAATCCACTATCTTTGCCAAGTCAAATAACAAATGGGTAGTGAGAAAGAATTTAGATATGTTATTGATAAACTTTATTTATGTTATTATGGGTAAAACATTGCATCGTATTATATCAATGATTACGACCGCCATGTTACTATTGGTGGCAATTGTCCTAATTGCATCATGTTCAAGTGATAATAGTGAAGCGGCTAAGGAGCGTATGCAGAAAATGTATGGTGAGAACAAGAAACTTACTTCGTTGCCAGATTCTATGCCGTCAGTAAGATGTTCAAATGGTACGTTTGTAGGTCTTGACAGTAATGACGTCAAGGCATTTAAAGGTATACCGTATGCTATTCAGCCATCGAAATCCGGAAGGTGGAAGCCTTCACAGTTAGCCCCAGCAGATAGTGGAATTTATGAGGCATATTATTTCGGAAAGTCTTCAGTTCAGTCAGAAGCAAATTCTGAGCTTTCTTCCTTCTACCCGCAGAGTGAGGATTGTCTTTATCTTAATGTGTGGACAAGCGACAGAGTGACAGATAAAGAAAAGCCTGTTATGGTGTTCATCCATGGTGGGTCATACGGGTGGGGTGGTAGTGTAGACCCTTTGTATAACGGTTATAACCTTGTCAAAGCACATCCCGATGTGGTACTTGTAACCATTAACTACCGTACGGGGCTTTATGGTTTCATAGATTTTTCTAAGGTAAAGGGGGGAGAGGCTTACCGTGAGAGTGGTAACCTTGGGTTGCTTGATCAGGTAACCGCATTGAAATGGGTGAGACAGAATATCTCTCATTTTGGTGGTGACCCAAACAATGTAACTATTTTCGGTGAATCGGCAGGCGGTGGTTGTGTATCACTGCTCCCTCTAATGCCTGTGGCAAAAGGGCTGTTCAAGCGTGTCATAGCTCAAAGTGGTTCTATTGCGTCCACTTATAGTACGGATGAATGCCAGCATCTTACTGAGATGCTGATGAAGAAAAGTGGAGCCAAAAACATGAAAGATCTCTTGGCATTAAGTCCAGCTAAGCTTAAAGAACTGAACAAAGACCTTAATACTTGGAACAATTTTCCTAAGCGCGATGGCATCAACGTGCCAAAAAATTTGTATGAGGCGTATGCTAACGGTGCAGCAAAAGATATTGATATGCTCATGGGTAGCAACAAAGATGAGGCGCGTTATTGGATTAGTGAGGCCGGCGGTCTCTTGCCCTACAAGATAGGTATGCCTGTAATCTACGAGAACTACTTTGCTAAATTGAGCGATGCGGATAAAGAAAAAGTAAAGAAGTTCATGGACGGTCTCGACATAGCTGACACGTGGAAGTATACTGAATTTTTTAATGAAACGATGTTCCGCATACCGATGATAGCTATGGCTGAGAGCCATGCCAATAGTGGAGGAAAGACGTTTGTCTATTATTGGACGTATCCATCATCTATACCTCATTACGGGGCATGCCATACCGTGGAACTTGCCTACGTCTTTGGTAATCTAAATCAGCCTATTTATATTGGCGATAGCATTAACCTCGAATTATCTAAGCAGGTTCAACAGATGTGGGTGAACTTTGCTAAGACGGGTAACCCGAGCATCAACGGTCTGGCATGGAGCGAATACAATACTGCTGCTCATCCGACAATGATACTCGGTAGCAAGTGCCGTATGGAGAACGATCCGCTTGCAAAGCAGCGTAAGCTGATGAATGATATCAATAAATACCATTTCAACGGACGGAATGTTGCTGTGTCATACAACGTGCCATTTGTAAGAAAACTTGTAGGAGGTATTTTCGGTGGCATTGCCTTCGTAGTCTTGGTAGGTTTGTATATACGGAAACTAATGAGAAAAAAGAAAGAAGACAATGCGAACAATATATAGTTGTACTGTTATCATGAGTTCGGATAAGCCCCATTCTATTTGCTATATTACGACAAGGTGTGTGGCACAATCCTACTATGATGATTGCTATTTAACGTGAGTTCGACGAATCATAAGTATCTGTAAATTCGGTGATTAGCGAAATTTGTTGTAATTTCAAGGTGTTAACATAGAAATAATTATAAACAAAAGTCGCTATAATCACTTAAGACAAAGTTACTGAAAATCGCTGTAATATCTTGAATATGCGGAAAGCAGGGTATAACGAAAACAGGGAATGTAGAAAGAACTACACTCCCTGTTTTGAAGTTGCGGAGGCAAGACTCGAACATGCGACCTCCAGGTTATGAGCCTGGCGAGCTACCAACTGCTCCACTCCGCGATATGTATCATTTTTAAAGAGAATCAACATGCCTTTGCAAGGCAATCGCGTTGATTTCGGCTGCAAAGATAGTATGTTTTTCTTTAACATGCAAATATCTACGTTATTTTTTTTCGTAAGGTCTAAAAAAAAGGTGGTTTGTTGTCTATCTGAAATAAAACTTATACTTTTGCGCACAAGAGTCGAGATGTGCAATTAATCGTTAAGGAAGAATTACGATGTCAATATCAAAAACGAGACAGAAGTTGGTGGATGTTGCACGGCTTTTATTTGCAAAGAATGGCATTGCCAATACGACAATGAACGACATTGCTTTGGCATCGGGTAAAGGCCGGCGCACGCTCTACACCTATTTTAACCGAAAGGAAGATGTTTATTCGGCTGTTATCGAGTCGGAGTTAGAGCGTTTATCAGACAAATTAGACGAGGTGGCGAGTATGAAGATGCGCCCACAGGAGAAAATTATTGAGCTGATTTACACGCATCTGAGCATGATTCGCGAGACCGTCGTGCGCAACGGCAACCTGCGTGCTGAGTTTTTCCGCAACATTTGGATGGTGGAAAAGGTAAGAAAGAATTTCGATGAAGACGAGATTGAGCTCTTCAGAAAGGTTTATGCCGAAGGGAAGAGCGAGGGCGAATTTGACATTGACGACATCGACTTGGTGGCCGACATCACACATTATTGCATTAAAGGACTTGAAGTGCCGTTCATTTACGGGCGTTTGGGCCATGGATTAACCGAAGCTTCGAGCAAACCCTTGGTGGCAAAGGTGGTGTATGGTGCCTTAGGAAAATCAATCAACCGATAATTATTTGAATTAAATTTAAGTATAAAAAATGGGAATTTTAAGTGGAAAGACAGCCCTGATTACAGGTGCTGCACGCGGCATTGGTAAAGCCATTGCCTTGAAGTTTGCCGCAGAAGGTGCAAACATTGCATTTACCGATTTGTTTATCGACGAAGAACATGGCGGCTTAGCCACCGAACGTGAGATTGCAGCATTGGGCGTAAAGGCAAAAGGTTATGCCAGCAACGCCGCAGACTTTGCACAGAGCGAAGAGGTGGTGAAGCAAGTAAAGGACGAATTTGGCAGCATTGATATCTTGGTCAACAACGCCGGCATTACGAAAGACGGTTTGATGTTGCGCATGACCGAGCAGCAATGGGATGCCGTTATCGCTGTGAACTTGAAGAGCGCCTTCAACTTTATCCACGCCTGCGTGCCTGTCATGATGCGTCAGCGTGGCGGTTCAATCATCAACATGGCTTCGGTTGTCGGCGTGCATGGCAACGCAGGCCAAAGCAACTATGCGGCTTCGAAGGCCGGATTGATTGCTTTAGCAAAGAGTGTGGCACAGGAGATGGGGTCCAAAGGCATTCGTGCAAACGCCATTGCACCAGGATTTATCGACACGGCTATGACGCAAGCCCTCTCTGACGAAGTGCGCAAGGAATGGACCAGCAAGATACCTTTGCGCCGTGGTGGAACGGTTGACGACATTGCCAACACGGCTATCTATTTGGCATCCGACCTCTCAAGCTACGTTTCGGGGCAGGTTATCCAGGTAGATGGTGGTATGAACATGTAGGATGCCCTTAACATCATCGTGTTTTGATACCCGTTTACGAAGATAATCACATTATTATTGTCTACAAGCAGAGTGGCGAAATCGTTCAAAGCGACAAGACGGGCGATGTGCCACTCTCTGACATTGTGCGGCAATATATTCGCGAAGAGCACCACAAACCGGGGAATGTTTACCTCGGTGTGGTGCATCGTCTCGACCGCCCCGTGTCGGGCTTGGTGATGTTTGCCAAAACATCGAAAGCACTGACGCGGCTGAACAACATGTTTCGGGCGGGCGAGGTGCACAAGACCTATTGGGCCATCACGAAGAATTGTCCGCCGCAACCCGAGGCAACGCTCACGAACTGGCTGCTCAAAAACGAGCAACAGAACAAGAGTTATGCGTATGACCACGAAGTGCCGCGGTCGAAGAAGGCCATCTTGCACTACAAGCTCATTGCAGCTTCGGAGAACTATCATTTGTTGGAAATTAACTTGCTCACAGGCCGACACCACCAAATTCGGTGTCAGTTGGCCGAGATGGGCTGCCCCATCAAAGGCGATTTGAAGTATGGTGCAGCACGCAGCAACCCTGGCGGCGAGATTGATTTGCTGTCACATCACGTGTCGTTTGTGCATCCTGTTTCTAAGGAACTCATAGAGCTTACATCGCCTTTGCCCGACGATTTGTTGTGGCACCGCTTGGCAGCAAGCGTGAAACCTTAGTGCGTGCAAACGACATGCAGCGCCTCAACCCCATGAAAAAAGTGCTGACAAGCAAATTGTCAGCACTTTGTGTATAGCCGTGGCGCCATCGGATATGTCCTTTCAGCAACCGACGCGCGAGCTACTGTTTTCTATCGTGTAATTTGAAATAGCACGTTGCTAATTTTTTTTTGAAGATTTTGGAGCGATTTAGAGCTTGCCCACCAAGTCAACACCCGGTTTGAGCGTTTCTTTTCCGCGCGTCCAGCGTGCTGGGCACACCTCACCTTGATGCGTAGCAACAAACTGTGCTGCCTCGATTTTGCGCACCAACTCGTCGGCGTTGCGGCCGATGTTGTTATCCTGTATCTCGGCAATTTTAATCAGTCCCTCGGGATTTACGACAAATGTGCCACGATAGGCAATGCCCTCATCCTCTTTGTAGACGCCGAAGGCCTTTGCCAACACAGCCAAGGGGTCGGCCAGCATGGTGTATTCAATGTTTTTGATGCGTGGCGAAGCGTCGTGCCATGCCTTGTGCACAAAATGCGTGTCGCAGCTCACCGAGAACACCTCGACGCCCATTTCCTTGAGCTGTGCATATTTGTCCTGCAAATCCTCCAACTCGGTGGGGCAAACAAAGGTGAAATCGGCGGGATAGAAGAAGAACACGGCCCATTTGCCTTCGATGTCCTTGTTGGAAACTTCGATGAAGTCGTTCCCCTTGAACGCGTTCACCTTGAATTCAGTTACGTGTGAATTGATAATTGAAGCCATAATCATTTTTATTTTAAAGCGTGAATGAAATCATTTTCTTGCGTTTTAGCCTTGCAACCTGTCGGCCACAACCTGCCAGTTGATGATTTGCCAAACGGCCTGCACATGGTCGGCGCGACGATTGAAATAGTCGATGTAGTAGGCATGTTCCCACACGTCGATGCCCAACAGCGGCGTCTCATGATGGCGCAGCGGATTGCCGGCATTGCTCTCTTTGCGAATGACCAAACGGCCATCTTGCTGCTGAGCCAACCATGCCCATCCCGAGCCAAAGAGCGTGAGAGCGGCCTGTGTGAACTGCTCTTTAAAGGTGTCGAAGCTGCCAAAATCGCGATTAATCAGTTCGAGCAGCGTGCCCGTGGGCTGATTGTCGGCCTTGGCCGGCATGAACTGCGTGAAATAAAGAGCGTGGTTGAGCGTCTGGCCGGCATTGTTGAACAACGGACCTTCGGGCACCTCGGCCACCAACTCCTCAACGCTCTTCGCGCTCCAAGGCGTGTCTTTCACGAGCGAAGCCAGCGTGTTGACATAGTTTTGCAAATGTTTGCCGTAGTGATAGCCGATGGTTTCGCGGCTGATAACGGGTTCTAAAGCATTGTCTGCATAGGGCAGAACGGGCATTTCTATTTTCATATTCATTTTTATTTTAATCGTGAAACTATGTTTTTATTTTTTTCGTTTGCAAAGTTAACCGATTTACTTTTTGCCTCCAACTCAAAAAATCTATGTGCAGATAGAATTTTTCAATTTTGCGGAATTTCCCGACACCCGTCTTTTTGATTTTTCGGGGCTGCGGAATTTTCCGACGCCTCGTTTTAACTTGATTTGGGCTTGCGGAATTTCCCGACGCGCCATTTTAACTTGATTTGGGCTTGCGGAATTTTCCGACGCCCGACTTTTTGATTTTTCGGGCTTGCGGAATTTCCCGACGCCCATCTTTTTGATTTTTTTGGCTCCGGAATTTTCCGACGCCCATCTTTTTGATTTTTCGGGCTCCGGAATTTTCCGACGCCCAACTTTTTGATTTTTTAGCCTTGCTGGAACTCCAGCAGCCCATCTTTTTGATTTTTCAGCCTTGCTGGAACTCCAGCAGCCTCGCTCTACCCTCCCCCTTCAACATAAGACACAAAAAAAGCAGGCAAGAGAAAATCTCCTGCCTGCCCGAAATAATATTCTAATAAAAAAAACTTTTCGATTGAAAAGCGGGGGTTCGCTGTTAACGAAGTTTTCCGCTTAAGTTAATTGCCTGTGCAACCATTACTGCAACAACGGCAAATGTCATTAATGTTACCATAACTTTTTTCCTTTCTTTTTAAATTGTTATCCTTAAAATCTCAATGCAAAGGTAACACGAATGCTGGCGCAGCGCAAGTTTTTCGGCCAAAAGGGGCTGCAAACAGGCGTTTTGTTGACTTAGGTCAAACTTTTAGCCTTACGGATGGCGCGGCGAAAGCTCCACCAATAGAGCAGACCTGCCGTGGTGAGCCCCACGGGAAAAGAGCTCCAAATGCCCACTAATCCGCCGCGAAGCCAAATGCCCATGACATAGCTCAGCGGCAACGAGATGACAAAGAATGCCACAAAGGCCACCACCATCAGCGGACGCACGTGGGAGAGGCCGCGCAGGGCGTTGGCATAGTTGGACTGCATGCCGTCGCCAAATTGATAGATGATGAAGGGGATGATGGTCAACGAAACCAGGCTTACCACTTCGGCAGACGAGGTGAAGAGGGCGCCAATGCTGTTGCGGCACAAGAAGATGGGGATGCTGATGGCCACGGCCATGCAGAGAATGAGCTGAAATCCGGCATGCGCCACCGTCTCGGCCCGCTGATAGTCGTGTTGCCCATGGAAATTGCTCACGCGGATGGCTACGGCGGCCGACATGCCATAGTAGAGCATATAGCCCAGCTGGCTAATGGTGAGCATCACTTGATGGGCGGCCAAGGCTGTGGTGCCAATCCATCCCACCATGACGCTCGACAAGCTGAAGGTGGCTGTCTCCATGCCCATCTGCAAGGCCAAAGGCCAGCCTTGCTTGTTTTGATAAAGAAAATCGTGGCGGTTGACGCTTTGGCTGAAAAAGCCTTGCCGATAGCGTTGGTTGCGCGGATGCACAAAAAACAACGTGGCCAACGCCAAACACATGAACACGCGCGAGAGCATGGTGGACAAGCCCGCCCCAAAAAGTCCCATTTCGGGGCAGCCCAAATGGCCATAAATGAAGATGTAGTTGCCCGCGATGTTGAGCACGTTTCCGGTAATCATCACCACCATCGACGTGACGGTGTTCGACGTTCCATCGAAGAACTGCTTGAAGGTGTTAAAGCCGATGACGAAAGGTATCGACACCAAATTGATGAGGAAATAGGGGCGCATGAACCGCAAGAGCTCGGCTGGCTGCCCCAAACGATTTAAATTAAGGTAGAGCGTGGTCATGACAGCCAGCAGGATGAGCGTGAGAACACTTCCGGCCACCAAGCCATTTTTCAACGCTCCGCCGATGGCTTCGGGCTTCGATTGGCCATAAAATCGGCCAATGATGGGCGTTAATCCGTAAGAAAATCCTAAGCCAAAAAGCAATGCCAAAGTAAACATGTTGGTGACAAAGCTGGCGGCGGCTAACTCGGGCAGCGAGTGGTGGCCTATCATCAGCGTGTCGGCAAAACCCAACACAATCGTGCCCAACTGCCCTATCGTGATGGGCACGCCCAAGCGAATGAGGGCGGGATACTGCGCCGTGTACTTCTGAAAAGAATGTTGCATCGTTGTTGTTGTTTCTACATTAAAAAAGAACTATCATAGACTGCTGTTTGCGGCAGCAGGTAGAAACGTCTGACCCATTACAAACCTATACGATAGCGGTTGCAAAAGTAGGCCTTTTTTCGTTCCCCAACAAATAATCTACGGGGTTTTATTTGGGTATTCCGCGTGATTTTCCTAAATTTGTCTCGTCAAAACAAGCAAGTGAAAAGAAATATTTCCAACATATTCAAAATCATTCTACCGTTGCTTTTGGGCGGCGCCATCCTTTACTGGATGTATCGCGGATTTGATTTCCACAAGGTGAACGACGTGCTGTTTCACCAAATGAACTGGACGTGGATGATTTTGTCGTTTCCCTTTGGCATTTTAGCACAGGCTTTTCGCGGGTGGCGCTGGCAACAGACCTTAGCACCGATGCACGAGCATCCACGCCGCAAAACCACAGTCTATGCCGTGTTCCTATCCTACGCCGTGAGCCTCATTGTGCCGCGTATGGGCGAATTCACGCGATGCGGCGTGCTGAAACACTATGACGGCGTGTCGTTTCCCAAAGCCATCGGAACCGTTGTCACGGAGCGCATCATCGACTCGCTGTTGGTGCTGCTCATCGCGGGTATCACGTTCCTCTCGCAAATTCCCGTCTTCATGCGCTTCTTCGCCAAGACGGGCACGCGCATCGACACGTTCCTCACCAACTTTTCGGCTGCAGGCTGGGCTGTGACCTTTATCTGCGGCATAGCCGTGTGCCTGCTGGTTTATTACCTCTATCGGCGGTTGGCAGTGACCAGCAAAATCAAATCAACGGTCAATAGCGTGTGGCAAGGCATCGTTTCGTTAAAGAATGTGCGCAATGTGCCCTTATTCCTTTGCTACACCCTCGGCATTTGGGTCAGCTATTTCCTGCACTATTACCTCACGTTTTTCTGCTTCACCGCCACAGCTTCGCTCTCGTTTTCGTGCGCTATGGTGACGTTCATCGTGGGCAGCATCGCCGTCATTGTGCCCACGCCCAATGGTGCCGGGCCGTGGCACTTCGCCGTAAAGACGATGCTGATGCTCTATGGCGTGGCCGAATTTTCCGCCCTCAACTTCGTGCTCATCGTGCACAGCATTCAAACACTCTTGGTCGTTGCGATGGGCATATATGCTTGGATTGCACTGCTCTTCATGAAGCGGCGACAAAGTAAATAGAACATATCAACTATAAAAAAATATAAGTATGCGTGAAATTGCAAAATTAGAACCCACATGCGTCTGGCGACACTTTGATGCCCTAACGCAAGTGCCCCGCCCATCGGGACATTTAAAACCCGTACAACAATTCTTGCTCGATTTTGCCAAGCAAGCAGGTGTCGAAGCTTTTGTCGATGCAGGAAACAACGTGGTAATGCGTAAGCCAGCCACACCCGGCATGGAAAATCGAAAGACCGTGCTCATGCAAGCTCACATGGACATGGTACCACAGAAGAGTCCCGAGAGCCAACACAATTTCGAAACCGATCCTTTAGAGACTTATGTCGATGAAGAAGGATGGGTGCGTGCGCGCAACACCACCTTGGGTGCCGACGATGGCATTGGCGTTGCCGCTATCATGGCGGTGATGGAAGCAAAGGACTTGCAGCATGGCCCCATCGAAGCGCTCATCACCGCAGACGAAGAGACAGGCATGTTTGGCGCAAATGATTTACCCACAGGCGAGTTGCACAGCGACATTTTGATGAATCTTGACTCTGAAACGTGGGGGAAATTCGTCATTGGCAGTGCGGGCGGCATCGACATCACCGCGACATTGGGCTATCAGCCTGCGCCTGCGGACACAACCCACACCGCACTTCGCGTGACACTGAAGGGATTGCGCGGAGGTCACTCGGGATTGGAAATTCACGAAGGGCGCGCCAACGCAAACAAGTTGATGGTGCGTTTCGTGCGCAAGGCGATTGCCGAATGTGGCGCGCAGCTCGTCAGCTGGGAAGGGGGAAACATGCGCAACGCCATTCCGTTCAAGGCCGAGGTTGTGCTCACCATGCCACAGGATAAAGCCGAAGCGGTTAAAGCTTTAGTTGTAGCATACAAAGCTTGTTTCTGCGACGAATATAAGACTATCGAGCCAGGCTTGGAGTTCTTTACCGAAGTAACGGCGCTTCCGAGCGAGGTCGTTCCCACCGAGATACAAGACAACCTCGTCAATGCCATCTACGCATGCCACGATGGCGTGGTACGCATGATTCCGGCTTATCCCGACGTCGTAGAGACCTCGAGCAACTTAGCCATTATCAACATCGCAAACGGCAAGGCGGCCATCAAGATCCTTGCGCGCTCTTCCCGAGAAGACATGAAGGAGTATATTGCCACCACGCTCGAGAGCTGTTTCAACATGGCGGGCATGAAGGTCGAGATGAGCGGCAGCTATGGCGGCTGGGACCCCAATCCCGAGAGTGAGGTGCTCCACTTGCTCAAGAAAATCTATCGCGAGCAAAATGCGAAAGAAGCCATCGTCCAGGTTGACCACGCCGGCTTAGAATGTTCCGTCATCTTAGGCAAGTATCCAGGCATGGACGTCGTAAGTTTCGGCCCCACAATCCGAAGCCCACACACAACCAACGAACGGTGCGAGGTCGCATCCATCCTGCCATTCTGGAACTTATTGAAGCAAGCACTCCTTGAAGTGCCGCAGAAATAGAACTTCATCTCGACAACATTAATTTGCTGCTTGCTGTGTTGTTTTTTACAACAACCTGCAAGCAGCAACTATTTTCATATAAGCGATTTACAACATATCGCAAGCCTTCCTCCCTCCCCACACCGAAACATTCTACAGCGATGCAACACAAGTATGCTGCCCACTGGAAAATTCATTTTTCCCTCGCGCGCAACCCACGCATTTAGCAGCTTATTATTTTGTCATGTCCTCGCTTTGCAGTAATTTTGTGGGAAAATAAAAAATAATAATCGCACGATGACTTATTCAATTGAAAAAGTAACCACGCTTATTGGCGCACGTCGTTTTGGCGAGCGCGACACCCAAATAAGCTTCATCCTTTCCGACAGTCGTTCGCTCTGCTTCCCTGAGGAAACTTTATTTTTCGCCTTGCGCAGCGGCCGCAACGATGGGCATCGCTACATTAACGAGCTTTATGCACGCGGCGTCCAAAATTTTGTTGTCGCAACGCTCCCGCAAGACTTCGCGCAACGTTATCCCGACGCCAATTTCTTGTTGGTGACCGACACTTTGGAAGCGCTGCAACGCTTAGCCGAAAGGCACCGTGACGAGTTCAATGTGCCAATCATCGGAATCACCGGCAGCAATGGAAAGACGATGGTGAAAGAATGGTTGAACCAACTTCTCAGCGGCGACTTCATGGTGACACGTTCCCCACGCAGCTATAACTCGCAAGTGGGCGTTCCGCTGAGCGTCTGGCTCTTAGATCGACACTCCGAGCTGGGAATATTCGAAGCCGGAATCAGCAAACCAGGCGAAATGCGAGCTTTGCGTAACATCATACAGCCCACGATAGCTGTGCTTACTAACATCGGAGACGCTCACCAAGAGAATTTCGATAGTCGCGAAGCTAAATGCATGGAGAAGTTGCAACTTTTTCACGATGCACAAGTTGTCGTCTACAATGGCGACGATGTTCTCGTGAAGCATTGCATTAGCGAGCAACATGATTTGCATGCCGAACAACTGTTTTGGTCGTGCGCAGATGCCGCAGCCCCCTTCTATATTAATAAGGTGGAAAAGAGCGGCTCCGCAACCCTCGTGACCTATCGCTACGCAGGCGAGACGAACAGCTATCGGCTGCCGTTCATCGACGAGGCCTCCATCAGCAACTCCTTTGCTTGCGCGCTCGTTGCCCTCAAATTGGGTATCAGTCCCGACACCTTAGCGCAACGCATGGCGCAGTTAGAGCCCATCGCCATGCGCTTGGAGGTGAAAGAGGGGCAGCATGGGTGCACGCTCATCAACGACAGCTACAACTCCGACATCAATGCGTTAGACATCGCATTAGACTTTATGAATCGCCGCCCCGACCATCAGGGCCGCCGACACACGTTGATTCTGAGCGACATCTTTCAGAGCGGCCTCACGCCCGATGCGCTCTATCGCGAGGTGGGCACGCTTTGCCGCCAACGGGGCATCGAGAAGTTCATCGGCATTGGGCGCGAGCTCTGTGCCCATGCGCTATCCATCGAGGTGCCCGAGAAGCATTTCTTCCCCACCGTAGAGGACTTCATCGCCAGTGCGGCCTTTAGCCAACTCCACGATGAAGTCATCTTGCTGAAAGGGGCACGCAGCTTTAACTTCGAGCAAATCACCGACCTCCTTGTGAAACGCGTACACGAGACCACGCTCGAAGTAAACCTCAATGCGGTGGTGAAAAATCTTAATTATTACCGCAGTTTCCTGCATGCGGACACCAAGTTGGTTTGCATGATCAAGGCCGACGCCTATGGGGCGGGCAGCGTGGAGATTGCGAAGACTCTGCAAGAGCACAGGGTGGACTACTTAGCCGTGGCCGTGGCCGACGAGGGCGTTACGCTGCGCCGCAATGGCATCACGAGCAACATCATGATCATGAATCCGGAGATGACAGCCTTCAAGACGATGTTCGACTACGATTTGGAGCCCGAAGTTTACTCCTTCCGCCTGCTCGACGCCCTTGTGAAAGCCGCCGAAAAGGAGGGCATCACCGGATACCCCGTACATATTAAGCTCGATACCGGCATGCACCGCTTAGGCTTCAATCCGAGCGAAGACATAAGCGAGTTGATCAGTCGATTGAAGCGACAGAACGCCATCATTCCGCGCTCGGTGTTCAGCCACTTCGTTGGGTCGGACAGCGACGAGTTCGATCGCTTCAGCGCCGAGCAATATCAGCTCTTCCTAAAGGGCAGTGAACAGTTGCAAGCTGCTTTCGACCACAAGATTTTGCGCCATATCGACAATAGCGCTGGCATCGAGCACTTCCCCGAGCGACAAATGGACATGTGCCGCCTTGGGCTGGGCCTCTATGGCATCAATCCACGCAGCAACAAGACATTGAACAACGTCAGCACCTTGCAGACCACCATCTTGCAGCTACATCGCGTGCCGCAAGGAGAAAGCATCGGATATAGTCGCAAAACATTCCTCACGCGAGACAGTATCATCGGCGCAATACCCATAGGATATGCCGATGGGCTCGACCGTCGACTCAGTAATCGCAAAGGTTACTGTCTCGTGAACGGCAAACGGGCCGACTACGTGGGAAATATCTGCATGGATGTGGCCATGATCGATGTCACCGACATTGCGTGCCATGAAGGCGACCGCGTGGAGGTGTTCGGCGACCATTTGCCCGTCACCGCATTGAGCGATATCATGGGAACCATCCCTTATGAAGTGCTCACAGGCATCAGCAACCGCGTAAAGCGCGTTTATTTTCAAGACTAAAGCATGTTGCTTTTCCGAAATAAACTTGCGTAAAAAAGATAAAGGTTATCACACCATAAAAAGACACTCGAGAGCTATCTCTCGAGTGTTTTTTCGTTTTTTGTCATGCTTGCGGAAGTCTCCGCAAGTCTGTTTCCGAGTGGAAACGTGTTTGCGGAAGGTTCCGCAAGTCTGTTCCCGAGCAGAAATGCGTTTGCGGAAGTCTCCGCAAGTCTGTTCCCGAGTGGAAATGCATTTGCGGAAGGTTCCGCAAGTATGTTCCCGAGCGGAAATGCGTTTGCGGAGAGTTCCGCAAGTCGTTCCCGAGCGGAATCACATTTGCGGAACCTTCCGCAAACCTATCATTTTTTGATTTTTGGCTTGCGCATCATATTTTCATCGAGGTGGTGAAACGTGATTATCATGCGAGTGATTGTCATGCGCTATACCCCATTTACACTATAGATGCGGATGATTTCATAAGGTTATAAAAAGAGAGCATCACCCTTGCGAACCATGTCGCAAAGATGATGCTGCTTAGAAAAAGATTTGCGGGAAGTGTAAAAATCAATAAACTACATCATTTGATGGGATTTCCTTTCTTATCACGTCGCGATAGCGCCGCCAACTTCACTTCGAAGTCGCTCTTTGAGTTGTCGTCGTCGACAAACTTGCGTCCGTCCCACTTCCTGGTGAGCGCTAAGCCCGAATAGATGGGCAAGTCGCTCGACTTTAACGACGAGAAGCCCACATCGGTCACTGCGTTGTATCCCTTATCCAATTTGCTTGGTCGCATTTGGAAACGGGTTCTCGGACATATCGTCATGCAGTCGATCACGTGGTCGAAGGGAATCTCTATAGCATAGAAATCGGCAAACTGGCTGCTTGTGACGTTGATATAATGCCTGTATTTCTTGCGCTCCTTCGTGTCGTCAGTATTCTTTTTGAAGTCGTCGGGCGTCCACGGCAATCGGACGAGCGCCACACCCGTGTGTTCAGAGAGATGAGTGAGTTCGAACTGCCACGCAAGCTTGCCGCCGGCTGTCTTCGTCATATAGATGGGCTGCATATCGGGCACGTCGGGGTTGTTTTTGTCATTTTTGTTGCCCGTGGGCATGGTCCACTCATAATCGGCCTTTGTGAGGTCGAGAAAAGCCTCCAATCCTTTGTATTCCTTAAGGTCGAGTTCCTCCCCATTCTCCTCGGCGTTGACGCGCAACCATGCGATGAACTGCTTTTCGTGGTCGATGGCATACTTTGCGATGATGACCGACTTATGTGGTGGCACGGGGTGCTGCGTGCCGTTTCCGGGGAAATAAGAAATAGCACCCACACCGTAATATCGATTGACAAAGTCGTCTTTAGGAGCAAACTGAATGATAGTAGTGGGATCAATGGCATTTGTACAAAGTGCCAGCCCGTCGAGATACTTTGTCTCGTCGGTGGGGTTATAAATCTCGATGTATTGGTCGTCGTTATACATATCCGGACTATTGGGAAAGCCCCATTTTCGCAAATCACGCACCCAATAATGGCCTGCGTAGAAGACTTCCTTGATGAGAAGATGGTCGACGCGCGTTTTCGAGGTGGTGCGCTTCTCGGGAAGCTCATTGCGCACACAACTCGTGAGCGAAACAAGCAAAAGAAGAACCGCATATCGAATGTTAGAAATCGTTTTCATATTGTGCTGTTGTGATGAATGATAATTCGTTAAAGAAACCAGTTGCCTAAACCGCGCCCACCGCCGACGCCGTGGGTTTGCACGTTTTGAGCGGCTTCGAGCGCTTCTTCCGGCGTCAAACCAATCTCAAGACCCAAATAATAATAAAGCGGATCGTTGGGATCAATGGTGGTAGGGTCGGTATCGAAGCTGCTGCAGAACACCTTGATGGGAATGTTGAAGCGCAACACCTCTTTCCACTCCGAATTGTTGCCATATTCTTTCGGCTCATCGGGGTTGTAGGCCTCCGCGCAGATAAAGGGACTGAGAAATTCGTAAGTGGAGTGGCGCTGCAAATATGCGTCGCGCGGAATGAGCGCCTTTCTGCCCTTCGGGCACTTCATGACGCGCACCGAAAGGAAGAATCGGGGCAGCAAATAGGATGGGCGCGTGTACTTTCCGGCCTCTCCTGTGGCGGGATCCACGCGGCGAGTGATTTTAAGTGGCCACTCGGTGTGACGGCTGTCATTCTCGTCGGCTTCAATATCAAAATTGAAGTGTCCCTTCAATCCCACGCGATCTTGATCGTAAGGCGCCACTGCCCAGTCGGCGTCCGCGCGTCCCAAAGGAGGAAGCAGGCGCTGATTAAACAATTCACGCGCTCCGTCGGCCATAGCGTCATGAATCCATGTGTCGCGGTAGGTGTATTCAAAGACTTTCGGGGTGGCATTAGCGCGTTGCTTCCACGAAATGCTATCGGCAAAGAAGGGGGATGGCACGGGAGTTGTGTCGATGGTTCCGCCCGGCTTCCATTCACCATAAGAAGTCTTCTTCGGATGCCACGTTCCGCGGCAATCGGTCACTGTGTAGGGTTTCCCTTTGTCGTCGACGTCGCTCACGGTGAAAAAGATTTGATACTCATCCGAGTGGCTGAGGATATCGTCGTTGAGGAGACGTCCCTCTTTGTCGAAGAAGTAGAGACACAAGCCCCAGCGCTTCAGCCTTCCGCCAATGATGCGGATATAGTCGGGGCCGCGCTTTCCCTCGTTTTGCTCTAAGAAGGTAACGGTGCTTTGGCGGTCGACCGCAACCGTGGGCCAGGCCGTATTGTTGTTGTGGATGATGGCAAATTGCTCCTGTCGCCACGGCGCGTTGCGATAGACAAAGTTCCCATGCATCATTCCGTCGCCGTGCGAATGACCTTCTTTAAACATAGCCAAGCACGTAGCCCAGTTGTTGAATGCGCCTTGCGGATCGGGGTTGTTGAGCGGCTGCGTCACCTTTATTTTCTTCAGACTGTCCACGTAGCGGTCGGCGCCGCTGTGTGCGAGCCCCTTCGCAGTTAAGGGATTCTCGTTATAATCGACATGGACGTTACCAAATATGAAGTCGTCGCACGCCGTGCAAAGTGCGGAAATGCCCGCAACGATAAATATATGTCGAAAGATTCTTTTCATTGTTTGCTTTGTTTTCGTGCTACATTAAAACAAGATGATGTCTATATTGTGTGAAAAAAGACGCGGGATCATTGAGCATGCGCCAAAGCGCGTGAGCATCGGCCTGCGGATAAAATTGCTTGATATCGGCACAACATTGCGTCTCGCCGTCGCGCGTGTCGGCCAAGATGCGCACCGACAGCGGGTAGTCGATGTCGAAGCTATCCCAACCGGCCTGCAACTGGTTGAAGTTCCACAGATAGTCGTGCTCGCTGTTCTCCGTATTGCAGTATTTGGCTGGCCGCTCGGCTTCGCCCACATGCTGTTGCCCCTTGTTGAGGATATGGCAGATTTTGATTTGCAACTGAAACGCCATTCTGCCTTGCTTGAACTGCATGACGCCCTTAAATCCTAAGCGGTCGAAAGGCGCGCCGGCTTCTAAGCTGCGCCCTTGTCGCAGCAAGCCCACCGTCTCGCCATAGCGTTGGCGCGGCGCGTCGGTTTCGGGATCGATGAAGTCGTCGTTGTAGGCATCAAGGAACGTTTTGCCCAATTCCTCTTCTACGGGATCGGTATCGCGGTAGTCGTAGGTGAAAATCTCTGGAGTGAGCGCATTCAACTTCATCATGTCGATGACGCGATAGAGCATGTAGGTCTTCCCATTGGGCGCAACATAAGGCTGCGTGGCTTCGGGTTTCCCCGATCGTTCAATCGCCGTCCACGACAAGTTTTCGTCATAGTGCACTTTGTTTTGTCCCAACGTGAAATGCGGTGGTGCAAAGATGTTGATGGCCGAATACTTCGTTGCGGGCTCGGCTTGCGTGCCTGCACCACGAAATGTGTAGCGGTCATAATAGGTGGAAGGCTGCGCCAACGTGCGTGGATAGACTAATTGAAGCCCGCGGACGATGTCTTTATCGTCGTCCCGACGCTGGTCGAGCGAGCTGTTGCCCACGGTGAAGAAATGCTGATGCACAAGCAAAGTGGCATTGTCTTCGTCGGGAACATTCACGCCCTCTTTATCCTTTTTATAAGGATAGCCCGAGAATTGATGGTTGATGAGCATTCCGTTCTGGTCGTAATAGCGCAGTTCCAAACCATAATAAATCTTGTCGGATGCCACCACGTCAAACTGCTTGCGTGCGGTAGTGATGACCATTTGTCCGTCGTCGTCGCGCGAAATATCTATCTCCTGGAGAATGGGAACGAGCGTGCTGTCGCCCGTCACGTGATAAGTGTTATAAGCCCGCACGGAGTCATCGCCGTTCGGCCCCACACCAATCATTCCCCCTTTATAGCCCATGCGCAGAATGGCATGCACAGCATAAATCTGGTCGTGCCCCTTCACATCGCGCTCTATTGAGGAGGGTGGCGCTTTGATGATTTTCTTAAAGAAGTCGTCTACGCGCTCGTTCGAACAGCTCGCGAAGAGCAGCATCGCGCTAATGAAGATATAGAATTGTTTCATTTTGCTTCGAATTAAAATTTATAAATGGTGCGCAGCGAATAATTCACGCCGCGTTCGTGTGCGTAATAACGAAAGCGGTCGGTATACTCTTTATACAAGGCATTGAGCATGTTCTCGCCCACGAGCATGATTTTCCATTGCCTTTTGTGGGCGAAATTTATCGAGAAATCGAGCGTCCCGTTCAATAAGAAATAGCCTGCAGGCGAGTCGCTCACCAAATCTTTATCAGGGTCGAAACGCCGTTGCTTCGTCACATAGATGCCCGAGAGCGAGAGCGATGCCCGATATTTCTTTCCGCTCGAAAAGCTACGTGCGTAATTGCCCGAAAGGCCGTAACGATCCGACGGCATAAACGGGAGCCAATCATTGCGTGTGATGTTGCGTGCAAACGTCCATTCGCCCTTGCCCACAAACGTCAAATCGTTCAGCGGCTTCACCGTCACCTCCACATCGCCGCCATAGAGCCGCACGTTGTCTTGGTCGTAGATAAACTTAGGATATTTTCCATTCGGGCGGTTCTGAAAGCGATCCTTTCCCGTTCCAATATGGTCGTAGATGTAGCTGTTGATGCGCTGATAAAAGAAACTCGGCTCCACCGACAGCCATGGCGTGCGATAGCGAGCGCCAAAGACCGATTTATAACCGCGCTCACTGGCCAAATGGCGGTTGCCCACCACCCAATAAGAGCCGTCCTGCAGACCGATGGCATAAAGCTCGTTGATGTCGGGCGGACGCCACGACCAACCCACATTCGCACGAACATCCCACTGTTCGTTGAACTGATAATGCCCGGCCAAGCTCGCCGTGAAGTTGCTATAGAGCTTAAAGTCGTCGTAATAGGTGTAGTTGCTCAGACTCGTATAGCCGTTGACCGACATTACTCGGAAATCATAGCGCGCACCCAGCGCACATTGCAGCTTGCCAAACTGCGCCTTGTGCAAGAAGAAGCCGCCCATCGAGAGCGCTGCAAAGTTGGGCACAAAGGCGGGTTGCTTCGTGCCGGGATAGTTGAAATTGGTTTGATAGGTGTTCGACAGTCCCGCCTCGGTCGACATGTTCCACAACCGCCATTTGGCATGCCACAACACATCAAACTTATAGGTTTTGAGGATTAAATCCTGCACAGGAATCCAACTCCACTGATCCTTTTTACGATTTTCAAACTCTTGCCGCAAATTTTCCTGAAACGACAGCGTGAAATCCACCTGATGTTGCTTGCTGATTGCCCATTTCAGCTCGCCCTTGAGCGTCACATGCTGCGACTGTTGAAACGGCGGTTTGATGCGATAGGAAAACGGAAAGAAACTCTCGGGATCGGGACGTCCATATTCAAAACGCTTCAGCAACTGGTCTAAATCGGATATTTTGCTGGCATAATAAATGCCGCTGCGCTGATAATAAATGCTCGAAAAGAGCGTCGCCGTCAGTTTGCGCCCTTGCCAGCCCCCCATGGCCGACAAGCTGATGGTGTTGTAGCCCGTGTTGTTGAGCAGATAGTCGGCCGTGCGATAATCGCCACCGCGCGTGTACATGCCGTGCAAGCGCAGCCCCACCTGCCGATAGCCCATCTCCACATTGCCACTGCCACTCACGCCGCGCGCATTGGTGTCGTAGCCAAGGTTCACCGTGCCGCGCACTTTTCCACGCTTATAGCCGTAGGGCAGCGGCGCATCGTTCATCAACACGATACCACCCATCGCACCAAAACCGTAGCGAATGCACTCGGCACCTTTCACCACCTCTACCATGCTCGAACCGGTATAATCCAACTCGGGCGCATGGTCGGCACCCCAGCTCTGGCTCTCCAATCGCACGCCATTATTAATTAGCAAAATGCGGCTGCTGTGCATGCCCTGAATCACGGGCTTGGCAATGGTGTTGCCCGTACTGATGGAACTCACACCGGGAATGCTTTCCAACATTTTGGCCAACGAGTTGGCACCGCCTTTCTCCAACGCCTCGGCATCAATCGTAGCCGACTGCTGCAGCACATCGGTGTGGCGTTTCTGCGCCGTCACCACCACGTTGTCGAGCATTTTGGCATCTTCTTGCAGCAACAGCGTCAGCGTTTGCCCGTTGCGAACCGTCACCGTGCGCACTAAGCGCTTATATCCCACCGACGACACTTCGATTTTCGTTTGCCCCACACCCTGTTTGAAACGCAGCGTGCAGCGTCCGTCGCCATTGGTGGCCGCACCCGAGAGTGCTCCATCGCTTTGCACCGTAGCCCCCACAATCGGCTCGTGGGTGCCGGCGGTTTGAATGATAAACGTCATTTGAGCGTGGTCGTCAGCAGGTGCCGCAAGACCATGCGCTGCGCCCATCGCAACGCCCATCCACAGACACAGCCCCAGCATCATCCACCGCAGCAGACCAAGGCTGCTCCGACCGACCACATCTCTCCATTGTAAAAGGATCAACATATTTGTAGTTCTGTATATAATAATTAATGTATACTCCTGCCCGCGTGCCTTTCTTTTCGCAACAGAATGGAGCGGACCGCGTAAAAACAATGCAAAGGTACAACCCTCAACCCAAAACCACAATACCTAAAAATAGGTAAATGCGCCGCAATCCACATTTTTTCCACCGCCGCTCGGAGAAAAAGCGCTTTCAACAGTTGCTTTTTGCGCTGATCAACGTGAAAAAAGATTAGCCCCCCGGGAACTAACATATTTTTTCTTTGAAACGGATTAGACCCCCGGGAACTAACGCGTTTTTTCTTTGAAACGGATTAGATCCCCGGGAACTAACGCATTTTTTCTTTGAAACGGATTAGATACGCGGTATCTAACGTGTTTTTGCTTTGAAACAGATTAGATACGCTGTAACTAACGCATTTTTTCTTTGAAACAGATTAGATACGCTGTAACTAACGTGTTTTTTCTTTGAAACGGATTAGATACGCTGTAACTAACGCATTTTTTCTCTGAAACAGATTAGATACGCGGTATCTAACGCGCGCTTGAAAGGCAAAAAACCATAAAATACCCACGTTTAGGTATTGCGCGCGCTGTTTATTCTCGGTATTTTTGCAGCAAACCCATTTCCAAATTCTACATTATTCATGATATGATAAAAACCCTCAAACGTTTAGGAGCTTACATGGGAGGCCGCAAATGGTTGCTGCCCTGCTCCGTTGGGCTGTCGGCGGTTCACGGACTGCTGGCGCTCGTTCCCTTTGTTTTGTTGTGGCTTGTGGTGCGCACACTGCTCACCGCCGAGGGCAACCTCGCGCAAACGCCACTGTGGGACTATGCTCTGGCGGCTTTCGTGGTGTCGGTGGCTGGCGTGGCGCTCTATTTTGTGGTGCTCATGTGTTCACACTTGGCGGCTTTCCGTGTGGAAACCAACATGCGGCGGCGCGCCATGGAACGGCTCATGCGGGCGCCATTGGGCTTCTTTGACACCCAAAGCACGGGGCGGATGCGCAAAATCATTGACGAGGATTCGGCGCAAACCCACACGTTCTTGGCCCACATCCTGCCCGACGTGGCCGGTAGCGTGGTGGCTCCGATAGGCGTTATCGTGCTGCTGTTGGCGGTCGACTGGCAGTTGGGCTTGGCCTCAATGCTGCCCATCGTGGGCGCATTCGCCATCATGGGCTATATGACGAATCCCAAAAATAACGATTTTCAGCGCCTATATCTCGACGCGCAAGAGAAAATGAGTGCCGAGGCGGTGGAATATGTGCGCGGCATTCCGGTGGTGAAAGTGTTTCAGCAGACGGTGTTCTCGTTCAAACGGTTCTACAACAGCATCATCAACTACCGCGACCTCGTCATTCAATACACCCTTCAGTGGCGCTCGCCGATGTCGGGCTATATCGTTGCCATCAACGCCTTTGCCTTTGTGCTCGTCCCCGTGGGCATCCTCTTGATGGCCCATGGCAGCCGGCCGTCGGTGGTGGTGGCCGACGTGGTACTCTATGTGCTCATTGCGCCGGTGATTTCGGGCAACATCATGAAGATGATGTATCTCAGCCAAAACCTTTTCATGGCCAACGAAGCTGTGGAACGCTTAGAGCGGCTAACCTCTGTTGTGCCGCTGCCCGAAAGCGCGACACCCAAGACGGCCGAGTCCTTCGACATCCGTCTGGAGCAGGTGTCGTTTCGCTACGAAGGTGCCGAGCGGGATGCCGTGAGCCACATCAGCCTCACCATTCCCGAAGGTAAGACGGTGGCACTCGTGGGTGCTTCGGGCAGCGGCAAGACCACCATCGCGCGGCTCATTCCCCGCTTTTGGGATGTGCGCGAAGGCTGTGTGCGCATTGGCGGCATCGACGTGCGACAGATAGATCGGGGCGAACTGATGCGCAACATTTCGTTTGTTTTTCAAAACACGCGGCTGTTCAAAACGTCTATCTTGGAAAACGTGCGCTATGGTTCGCCCGATGCAACCATAGAGCAGGTGAACTGTGCCATCGACCTGTCGCAAAGTCGGGAGATCATCGACCGGCTTCCCCAAGGCTTGCACACGGTCATCGGTAGCGAGGGCACCTATCTCTCGGGCGGCGAGCAGCAGCGCATTGTGCTGGCACGTGCTCTACTCAAGAACGCCCCCATCGTAGTGCTCGATGAAGCGACGGCATTTGCCGATCCCGAAAACGAGCATCTCATTCGCCAGGCACTCTCCCATCTCACACGCGGCAAAACGGTGTTGATGATTGCCCACCGCCTCACCACTGTGCGCGATGCCGATAATATCGTGGTGGTGGACGGCGGAAAGATTGTCGAGCAAGGCACGCACGATGAGCTGATGGCGTTGCAGGCACACTATTATAAAATGTGGAACGAATACCAAAAATCGGTAGCATGGAAATTATAACGATTAAAAGCATACAACTATGATGAAATACTTTCAAAATCGGTTCGCCCTGTCCGAGAAAGGGGCAAACGACCTGTTGCGCGGCATCGTCTTCTCCACGCTGCTGAACCTGGCGCTGATGTTGCCGCCCACCTATCTGTTTCTTTTTCTCATGGAATATATCGGCACGCATCCACAATTACAGCGCCACACACTGTGGTTCTATCTGCTCGTGGCAGCGGTGCTGGCGGCCGTGATGTTTTTCGTGGCACGGTGGCAATACGACAGCACCTACACCACCGTCTACAACGAAAGTGCCAAGCGGCGCATCAGCATTGCCGAGAAACTGCGCCAGTTGCCGTTGGCGTTCTTCGGCGAACGCAATCTGTCGGATCTCACGTCAACCGTGATGGAGGATTGCACCGAACTCGAACATACCTTCTCGCATGCCGTGCCCCAGCTGTTTGCTTCGATAATAAGCATACTTATCATTGCCGTGAGTCTGTTCTGCTACGACTGGCGATTAGCTGCCGCGCTCTTCTATGTTGTGCCGCTTGCCTTGGCCACGCTGTTGCTGTCGCGCCACCTGCTCAACAAAGTTTTCGCACGGCATTATCTCACCAAGCGCGGCATCACCGAGCAAATTCAAGAAGGATTGGAATGTGTGCAGGAAATCAAATCATACAGTGGCGAACGAGCCTATTGCAGCAGCTTCGACCAACGGCTGAAACGCTATGAGCAGGCGCTTGTGCGCAGCGAACTCATCGTCGGAACCTTTCCCAACCTTTCGGTGGTGCTGCTCAAGCTGGGCATGCCAACGGTCATCCTCGTGGGTGCGTGGTTGCTGCAACGCGGCGACGTGTCGCCCTTCGTCTACCTCGCATTTCTCATTGTTTCGGCCATGGTCTACAACCCCATTCAGGAGGTGTGCAACAACCTCGTCTTGCTTTCCTATCTCGACGTGCGCATCAACCGCACGAAAGAGATTGAAACAATGCCGGCACAGCAAGGATGCAAAGATGTTGCATTGACGCACTACGATATTGAGTTTCGCAACGTTAGTTTTGCCTATGAAGCCGACAAGCAGGTGCTACACCATGTTTCATTCACGGCAAGACAGGGCGAGGTGACGGCACTCGTTGGGCCGTCGGGCGGCGGAAAGAGCACCACCGCCAAACTTGCAGCCCGCTTTTGGGATATCAACGATGGCGAAATTTTGCTCGGCGGTCACGACATTGCTGCCATCGACCCCGAGACGCTACTCAAGAACTACGCCATCGTCTTTCAAGATGTGTTGCTTTTCAATGCCTCTGTTGCCGACAACATTCGCATCGGCAAGCGCAATGCCACCGACGAAGAAGTGCACCGCGCAGCGCAGTTGGCCCAATGCGACGACTTCATCCACCGCATGCCACAAGGCTATGACACCATCATCGGTGAAAACGGCGAAACACTTTCGGGCGGAGAGCGCCAACGCATTTCCATTGCCCGTGCACTGCTGAAAAACGCGCCTATCATCCTTTTAGACGAAGCCACCGCCAGCCTCGATGCCGAAAACGAAACGAAGATTCAAGCCGGCATCTCCGAACTGGTGCGCGACAAAACGGTCATCATCATCGCCCACCGCATGCGCACCGTGCGCAATGCCGACAAAATCGTGGTGCTTAGCGGAGGAACGGTGAGCGAACAAGGCACGCCTGACGAGCTGATGGCCGCGAATGGCGAGTTTGCCCGCATGGTGAAGCTGCAACAGGACGATGGCACCGCCACTGGCTAAGCATTCGAAAACACTGTAATCGCACTCGACAACCTCACTTCAGCGCAGCGCATGCAACCTCGCAGGAACGAAGAAAAATTACTTTTTTCGTTCCTGCAAACTTGAAAACATCAAAATCAAAATGTTTTTCGTTGGAATCAACCCCGAAACAACAAAATCGTATTGCGTTTCGTTGGAATCGCCCCCAAAAACAACAAATTTGCGCTTAGCCGTTGAGATAGCGCAACACGCGGGCGTAGAGCAATTCGTAATGGGCTTTGACGGCCGACGAACGGGTGGTGGCGATGCGCGCTTCCAACAGCTGTTTGAGCTGCTGCGCGTAGTGGAAAATATATTCGGCAGTGCGGTCGACGGTCTCGGTCCACATTGATTCGGGCTCACCATAGCCACTACCAAAACTAAGGAACGCCACGCTATCGGGCGCGTTGGTTTGCAGGCTGCGCACCTTTCCGATTTGCTTCACCTCGTCAACATTCTGGCGTAACTTCTCCACATAGATGTTTTGCAGCGCACGATCGGTCTCGTCTAAGTTCTCATCGCCCGCCAGTGTCTTTGCCCATACGTTTCGATAGACGTCTTCGCAATATTCCAACGGCGAGTAAGACGTGGAATCGAGGTAATAGGTCAGCGCCAGACGCGGCGTGGCTGAGAGGGCATATTCTTGCACGCCGCTCTCGAGCATCTTATAAGGATGGTTGTTGAGCTGCGGCAATCGCTGTTCGATTTCGGGCACTCCACGTTTGCCAAAGCGGCGAGCCTCGTCCAACATCCACAGGGCTACGGCGCGTTGTTGCGCTTTGGGCACCACCTGATAGCGCGGGAGCCCTGACGATTCGGACGATTGCAAGAGATGGATGCCGCTGATATGGGCATAGACATTGCGCATGTAGCCATAAGATTGCGAGGCCATGGCACGATAGAGTTCGGCCTTGCGCGTGCCGTCTTCGCCGTCGGGAATCCATTCATCAAAATGTTTTAAGATGTAGGTGAGGTTTTGCAGCCCATAATTGCTCGACTTCACGGGGTCGTTGCCCAAATCTTCTTCGATAGAGGAGTCGTCGTATTTAACGCCCGTTTGCTGCATGCCATAACGATACATGGGGTCGTTGGCATGGGCTTCGACGAGCTTGTTGAGCGGCGCGATGTCGTCTTTGTAGCTCTTGGAATGAGGGAACACGCGATAGGCCCATTCCAAAGCATAGTAATCATAGACGCCAAGGAAGGGCGGTTCCATTGCCACGCCCTTGTCAGAGGGTTGCGCTACGTAGTTGAAACGCGCATAATCCATGATGGAAGGTGTGGTGCCATATTGCTGTGTGAAGGTGGCCGACCGCAGCGAATCGGTGGGAAATGCCGCCGAAGCGCCCATGTTATGGGGGAAGCCGAGTGTGTGACCCACTTCGTGTGCAATGATATATTCGAGCGTCGAGGCCATCAAACTGTCGGGCATGGTCGCGGCACGTGCAGCAGGGTCGCGCTGTGCCGTCTGCACAAAGCGCCAGTTGTTAATGGTGTTCACCACATCGTTGTAGACCAATACGGTGGCCGTAACAATCTCGCCCGTGCGCGGATCAACCCAGGAAGGTCCCATAGCATTCTCCACAGCCACCGGCAAATAGCGAATGCACGAATATTTAAAGTTGTCGGGATCGAATGAAGGGTCGTCGGTAGGGAAATCCTTTACCTGCATCACATTCTTAAATCCAATGCGTTCGAAAGCCTTGTTCCAACGCAAGATTCCAGCCTTAATGGCCTTTTTCCATAATGCAGGGAAGGTGTTTTCCACATAATATACGATGGGTTTCACTGGTTCGGTGAGTTGTCCCGCGAAATAAGCAGCCGTGTCTTTAGGCTCTATGCGCCAACGGTTAATGAAACTCACCCGCTCAATAAGCCCATTGTTAACAATGGATTTCGGTGTTAAGAACATGCCCACACGTGTGTCGCTCAGCCGAGGCTTCATAGCTTTCTCGGGCAGCAATGCCAACGTGAAGTTCACCCCAATCGAAACGGGATAATTGCCCACCGCCACATTGCCACTCCCGCCGCTCATGTTGGTGATGTAATTGCGCTCCATTTGCACACAGGCATTGGTGTCGAACACCTTCATTGCCTTCACACGCGAAAGATTATCCTTTAAATCGGCATCCACACGAAACGGACCTGCAGACTTAGAGATGACTGGGAAATAGCGGCTTTCGCGCAAGAACAACGACGAAGCATCAAAGAGAATGCCGCCTGTTTTCTTGTTACGCGCCTTGATGGGGAACGTAAAGAAATCGAGGTTGCGATAGTTCTGCTCTTCGGAACGCTTTGGTGTGTTGCCTGGCAGCACATCCATCATCTCAGAATTCACCGCCTCCATCACAATGGCACTATCCTTTTCAATAAAGCGAATGTGCGTCAACGCTCCGTTGTTAAATCCCAATTCGGCAAACTGCGGGTTGGAAACCGATGAGATGGTAGCGCCGATGAGCATGTCGCGCCCCAACGTCTGGGGTGGCAACTCCACCAAAAGCCTATCTTCTGTGCGATAAAACGAGATGAAAGACCCCTTGGCCGAATCGGTTTTGGCATCCGAAATAGCACGTGTATAAGCATCTTTCACCACCATAGGCGTGGCTTTCTTTTTCTTTTTAAAGAAAGGGAAAGCCTGCGTAGAAAGCGAAAAGCCGAGTGAAACAACGAGCAGGGTCGCACCAAAAACGGCACGCTTAGAAACATACTTATGCTGCATCATTTCTTCACCTCCATGGTTTTGTTCAACTTAAACAGCAACATCTCATAGTGCGTCTTTGCAGCAAGAGGCAAATTGCCCTTCAAACATTTCTGCAACAAGGGGCGCAAACGCAACAAGCTGTTATAAAAATAGAGCTCAGAGTTGTCAGCAATGTTAAGATCCACATTGGGAGAGAGGTTTAATCCAGGGTCACCAAAGCCTGGTGTAGTGCTGGTTTCAGCCTGCATAAAGGCTGCTCTCCCACCCGACGCGCCTGAAGAACTTCCACTACCCGTTACTTTCGAAACGGCTGCTTGCGCATAGTTCATAAATGTGCGCTGCATGATGCGTTCGCCTTGCGATGGGGCACGCTGCTCTGCAGCACTCTTAAAGAACACGTTAAACACATCGTCGAAATAATCTTTCTGCGAGTAGGTGGCTGGATTTAAATAGGCCGACACGGCAACACGTGTGCGAGCAGCCAAAATTTCATAAGCCATATACTCCAACGATTGGTCGTAATAGCTCACGGCCATAAACCCTTTACGCTCAAAAGCGCGGTCAGCATAGTCGGTGAAATGCACCGCCTGTTGCAAAACCCATTGCAAAGAACGTTGCTGAAGCGCCTTGGAAACCACTTGATAGCGCGGCACTCCCGACGAAATCTTCATGTTGTTGATATAAATGCCTCCCACATTGCTCAACACTTGCTGGAAAAGTGCATAACGCGCTTGCGAAATTCCCCAATAAAGTTTTTCTTTTATGCGGCTGTCCTCATCATTCTTAATCCAAGAAGTCAGCCCCTTTTGGGCGATACTCAAGTTTTTATTCGTGTAATTAGCCGTTGCAATGAAGTCATTTCCCAACAAACTTGACTGTGCACGCGGATCCCATTTGTTATAGCGTGCATCATAATATCTGAGACGAGGATTTTTGATTTTGCTATCAACAAAAGCCTCCAAAATCTTCTTTTCCTCATTGATAGAGGTCTGCTCGGGATTGAAATAACGATAATTCCAATTGATGGTGAATGCGTCATACATACCGATGCCTGCAGGAACCAAGCGCACACCCTTATCCATGGGTTGTGCAATGGTGTTATAATGGAAATCGTCCATCACCGAAGGCGTCAGCCCCATGGTCGTTGTGAAACGGGCATTGCGCAGCGAGTCGGTGGGATAAGTGGCCGAGGCACCTGGATTATCCAAAAGACCTAACATGCGACCCATCTCCTTTGTAACCAAAAAAGATAGCGCTTCGGCAAACTTTGCTTCGGGCAAACGATTTGAACGCACTGAAGGATCAACAGCAGCCGTCTCAACATAACATTGCCGGTGTAACAACGTTTCTACATTTGAATAGATAAACATCGAAGCCTCCATAATCTCTCCCGTGTTAGGATTGACATGAATATCACTCGAAGGCAGAGCCGATGCACCACTCGGAACATAGCGAATGCACGAATACTCTATATTATCAGGATCGAAATCACCACGCTTTTGTGGGAAGTCTACTACCTCTATCGCATTCTTAAACCCTATTTTTTCAAAGGCTTTGTTCCACTGTAACACACCCTCACGAATGGGTTTCTTCCAGTTTTCGGGGAAGGCATCGTCCATATAGAAACGAATGGGCACTACGGGCTCGGTTAATTTTCCCTTAGCATAGCCTTTTTTATCTTTTGGAACCAAATTCCAACGATGTGCATAAAAAATGCGTTGACTCTTTGTTCCGCCATTAGGAATTTCCAAACGAACCGATGAATTCACACCAATACGCGAATCCATGATGCGTGGGCGCATAGCACTTTCGGGCAATAAAGCCACCGTATAGCTCACCCCTACGGTCGTAGGCATCTCACCACCGATGGGCATTGACATCAAAGATTTCGAAATGCCATACGAGAAATCGTTTGTAATGGTGAGGTTCGTGTCAAAGCTCTTCACCGAACGAATGAACGAAAGCTCTGATTTTGGCGTTGCTTTGAGCGCATAATTCCCTTTTTTGGTAGGCATCACAGCCAACGCACTATTGGGCTTTCCCAATAAAGACGTTACATCAAACACCACCGCACTGCTGTCATTGGAATAGGCTGCAATGTTAAACCCATTCCAAATGGCATCGCGATAAGTCAACGCCAACGCACCTTTAAGTTGTGTGTCGGCACCATTATTTTGAAACAACACATTGTTGGGCGTCTTCATCACCACCGCACTGTCTTGAATATCGAAATAAAACAAGATGGGATTAAAGTTGTGTGCTCCCACAACAACATAATCGGGGTCGGTTGTCGACACAATAGTCCCTCCCAACATCATTTGCTTTTTAAGCAATGTCCGGGGCAATTCAAAATAAATACGGTTGTCCATCTTGTGCACGGTAATAAACTTACTGCACGCCGTCTCGATCTTCTTGTCCTTAAAAAGGCGGTCATATTTCGTTTCCTTTTTAGACTTTGAAGCCGAAAACGCTTGAAAATTTCCTGCGCAGACCACAGGCGTTTGCAAAGAGAAGAGGAGCAACAAGGCTCCCCCTAAAGAAGATTTAAACACTGAAAAATTCATGTATTAATTTCCTATAATATTAATTTCGATATAACATCTTCACAATTTTCCCCGTGACATTGGGCTTCTGCCAAAGCAAGGTGTTGGCTTGTAAATCATAACAATAAAGATTTCCAGGCAGTGTTCCTGCGGTGCTATTTGTTGCAACATACAATTTATCATCGTCATCAGAGAACACCATGTCGACAATCGTTTCAGTAGCGTTGCCCACAGTGAACAGCGGTGTGGTTGAAATGGATGCACCAGCCAGCACATTGTGCGCATAAATCTTGTTTCCTGCGGTGAAATAAACGAGGTTCTTGCTGCGTGCTGTGCGAACGATTGAGCTCGTTGTGATGCCTGTTGCAGCAGGAATTTCGGCATGATAGAACACGTTGGGCGCAATACGTCGGCTGGCATCTGCCGAATAATAGCCTGGGAAAAGATGCGTAAGATAGTATTTCCCGGTCGTTGTATGACGGGTAACGACCGCTAAATTGCGCTGTTTGTCAACACCACCCATGCCCACTAACGTCTCATCAGTGAAGGTTCCGTGCACAATTTCCTTAGGAACAGCCTGTGATTCAATGCCATAGGCTAACAATGCCCCGCGTGAATTATCGAAATAAGCATCGGCATGTGCATAGAATAAATCATTTCTCCACCAAGGAGCCATCGCATCAGCAAACGTGGGAGCATAGCCCAATACCGCGCTGAAGTCGCCCGTTTTGGGCACAAGGTTGGTTGAACGCACTGCCAAAGAATACAATCCGCCATCGATGATCAGCATGGATAGGTACTCACTGGTGTTCGAACTGCGCACAATCTGAGACACACGTCCGGGAGCATTGGTCTTGAATATCGACACCATTTCATAACCATCCAATTGGTAGATGGTTGAAGGATTGCCCGCTGCCAGCACTAAAATATTATTATCTTGGTTGCCTAAATTCTTGTTCCAAGCCATAGAACAAGGCGCACCAAAGGTAATTCCGGGATTATTGGGTGCTAAAACGTCTAACTCGAAATGCTTTCTCGAGGCATCGGAAGGCACATAAGTCAAGATAGCATGGCTATCTTTCTCGGCCAAAACAAACAGACCTTGCGTATAGGCAAACTCCACATTGAGCGAGAACTCATAGAGTTGCATGTTTTGTCCATTGGTAATCTTCAACCGACAAGGATAGATGCCCGATTTCGTACACGCATAACTTAAATTGGGTTGCGTAGATACCTTTTGGTGATTCACTTCCCATTCATAGCTAACGGGTAATTGCGCGTTGGTCTGAACCACCGTGGGCGAAAGGTTTAACACTTCACCTTGGTTCAACGTATACGTTTTATCCAAAGGAGTCTGCAAACTTAATTGCGACACATTGTCGTCTCCATAGGTAGAATCGTCTTTGATACACGAACTCAAAAGGAGTCCGAACAATCCCACTAAAAATATATATTTTTTCATCATCAGTTTTCTTTATTTTACAAGTGTGCCATGCACTGCTACTTAAAACATTATGAAATGTGCTGTAATATGCTGCAAATTGCGTCGCAAAAAGATAGCTATTGCTCGCTAATATGCTGCATATTATGTGGCCTTATTCGGGATGTGCCCTGAAATAAGCAATCACCTTCTGCACATTTCTGTACAGTTGCGTAATGCCACTTCTTCCCATTGCTTTCTCAATTTCTTTGGGGTCGTTGTTATAAAACGACAACAACATCCGATATTTTGCAGGCGTGAAAGGGGGCATACCGAAATAGGCTCGCAAGTAACTATCCCACCATGTGGGTTTCTCCAACACATTATCAAACGTGATGGTGTATTTCAGTTTGTCGGCAAAGCGTGTGTTCACTTCTGAAGAAGGTTCTAAACGCAGCACCAAGCGAATGTGATCGTTTTGCGTATCGCTGAGATGGTCACGCAATAGCACCACAGGATAGTTCACATAACCACTATCTGCCGGTATCACAGGCTGTTGTTCGGGCAACAAGAAATGCACCCCTTCTTGCGCAGTGCTCTTGCTATCCACCACAATCTTAATGGCTTGTGGCGCTGCTTTCAACCGCCCAGCTAAATCAACACGCACATGAACGGTCTCGCGTGTAATGGTTGTTGGCAGCGTACCAAACGAGAAATTGGTAAGCGTGTCGGCGTCATTTTTAGCATGAAAATAGACTTGATTCTGTGAGTCATATTCGCCCTTCTTGGCATATTCACCATCATAATCTACCGTGGTGCACGCTTGAAAGGCCAACATGGTCAGCCCCAAAGCAAATGTATATTTGACAGACTTCTTCATATTATTCATTCGTTTATATCATAAGACTATTTATGGATTACCATATTCGCGCTCTCTATCGGACCAAGGCAGATTGAAAATGTCATTGGTAGGCTGATAGGTGTCGATGTTTCTAAAATCGGTAAAGCTCTGATTATAGTGCTTCAACGCATAGAACGTCTGCCCCATTCCCGGAAATTCGCGTCTCCGCTCCAACAGCATCTCATTCACAAATTTAGCCTTTGAATCGACTCTTGTCGAGGCAATGGCCGCAAGCCCCCTACTCTTCCTCACTTGATTGAGCAAGCTGATGGCCTCGGTTGAATTGCTATCATAAACGCTCTCGGCCAAAATATAATACATCTCGGGCAGACTGATGAGCACAAAGCCTTTCAAAGCATCGGTAGACTTCGCCTCAGCATCATTCTGGATTAATCGGACAAAGCTAAAAGAAGACGTTCCTCCCGAAGCATTTTCGCGGAAGAAGGTGCTGTAACGAAGGTCGGAACTCAAAGCAGAGAAAGTGCTCGTCTCATACAAATCTTTCACATCGCGGCGCGCCTCTGTATAAGAACCCTTGCCCGTTGAGCGCAAGAACGTAGACCGAATGGCTTCGCCCTTGGTGTTGTTATACAGCCCAAAAATCATTTCTTTATTGGCAGGGAAGCGCATCACAGCGTCGATGGTTGACGCACTATTCAATTTAAATAATTGGTTGGCGGCAATCACTTCGCGTGCACAGCGCGCAGCTTCGGTGTAGTTTCCCATCGCGTAATACACGCGTGCTTTGGTGGCCTTCACCGCATATTTGTTGAAAAGCATCACGCGCCCTTTGCTGTAATCGCGCTGGAAAGTGCCGTCATAGCTTACATCGTCGTCATCGGCCAACAATGTTTCGGCCTCATTCAAATCATTCAAAATGAGTTGGAATGTTTCAAACAAGGTGTGCTTCTCCTTGTTTTTCAAATTGAACGTCGTAGCATAAGGCAATCCTTCGGTTGTGGCATTGCTGCGTGTATAGTCGTTGCAGAACAGGCGTGCCACATCGAAATGCAGGAAAGCACGCAGCCCCAAGCATTCGCCTTTCATGTGTTTACGCTCTTCGGGTGCAAAACTCTTTTGGTCTACATGCACTAATACATTATTGATACAAGCAATGACTTCGTATTGTTTAGCCCACACCTTATCAATCACATTGCGTGCTTGCTGATTGCGATAGTCATAATGGTTGAAATGATAGGTGAGTTCTTGCGGATTATCATAGCCAAATTGCTGCCCAATCTGGTCAATCATGCCCCACGATAAGTTCTCGCCATAGAGGTCGCCGGCTGCCATTTTAGCATAGATACCAAACATAGCATTCTCGAAACCCATCATATCATCGAACATCTTACTTTGCTCTAACTGCCCTTTGGGTTGCACATCCAAGAAGTCGTTGCACGATGAAAATGCGACAACCGAGAGGAACAGGCAGACATATTGATATATCTTTTTCATTCTTATACCATTTTTTATAGTGAGAAACGTACTGAGAACTCTACACTTCTGTCGTAAGGATAGGACAAACCACGCTCGCGTTTTGCCGTAGAGAGATAGAATAAATCATTGGTGAGCAACTCTAAATACATGCGGCGCAGACCATATTTCTGTAGCCATGCCACAGGAACTTCATACGAAAGCGACAAACTGCTCATGCGAAGATAGTTGTTCTTCTCGATGAAGCGTGAAGTCTGGTTGGGTGTTGTGGTGTCATCAATGCGTTTAAAACGTGCAATGGTGCCCATTTCTTTCCAACGATCGCTCAGCACACGGCGGTCGGCATTATACTTAGGATTGGCACCTTCGACCTTCGATGCCAACGTCTCGTTGTACAAGGCGCCACCAAAAGAGTATTGGAACGAAGCACTCAACGCGAAATTGCGATAGGTGAGATAGGAGTTGATGGCACCAATGCCATAAGGGTTGCTATCGCCAAAGATGACTTTGTCGTTAGGACTATACACAAAGGTGTATTGCCCGTTGCGCTTGATGTAGACCTCTTGTCCTGTGATGGGGTCGATACCTGCCGAAGGAACCACCTTGATGGCTGTGAGCGACTGGCCCTCTTCATACACAGGAAGCGGCGCTACGCCACCTTTAGCAAGGTTTTTCTCATTTTGTTCGCGCAGCGCATTACTGATTTTCTTGATTTTGTTCTTATTATAAGAATAGGTGAACCCGATGGACCATTGCCAATCTTTATTTTGAATGGGGATGGTGCGCAGGCGCATTTCAAAACCTTTATTCTCCACCTCACCGATGTTTTCACGCGAGGTTGTCACGCCGATAGAGGGCGCTTTCGTAATATCTAAAAGCAAATTGTCGGTGTTTTTGATGTAATAGTCGGCCGAGAGGTCGATTCTTCCGCGCAAGGCCGTGAAGTCAACACCGATGTTTGTGCTCAAGGTGCGTTCCCATTTCAAATCGGGATTGCCGATGGTGATGGGCACAGCACCGGTTCCTTTTCCGTAATTCAAGCTGTTGCTGTAACTATAAGTGGTCAGTGCCTGATAGGGATTGAAGTTGATGTTGCCCAAATAGCCCACGCTGGCACGGAGCTTCAGCAACTGAATGGGCAACCCTTTCATAAACTTTTCGTTGTGAAGGTTCCATCCACCTCCCACACTCCAGAAAGGTGCGAAGCGCTTGTTTTTACCAAATTTTGAAGAGCCTTCGTAACGATAAATCAAGTCTAAGAAATATTTGTTATCCCAAATGGTGTTGGCATTGACAAAGAAACCTACGCCACGCGATTGCGTATCGGAACCCGATGGGTGACTGTTGAGCGCATAGGACGAGGCAAAACCCGGATGACCGAGCTTGTCGGAATAGAAACCGATGGAGCGATAGCCTGCAGCATCAACCGAAGAAGACTCGATGCTGCTGCCACCCATAGCCGTTAAAAACAGCTTCTTAAAGATGTAATCATTATAAGAGAGCATCACCTTTCCCTGATAGGTAGTGGTGTTCACCCAGTTGTCGTCTAAATAACCGCGTTGATCGGCCGACTTGGTCAGAATCTCATTATACGAGAATGGCGACGTGAAACGGCGTGCGTCCTGCTTGCTTCTGTCGATAGAGAAGTCGCCATCCAATCGGTATTTCTCACCAAACCAAATCTGCACGTTGGTGGTATTGAGGAATTCAAAGGTGTTGGTCTTGCCATAACTGCCCAAAGAGGCTTCGTAAAGCGGGTTGGCAATGTCGTGATAGAACGACTTACGCAGTTCGCCATCGGCCGTATAAGGATTTTCGTATGGATTTTGTTGCGCCCAAGTTCCGAAATCACCATAGGGAGAAGTGTTGCTCGTTACCGACGAAATCGTGGCATTGTTCGACACAAAGAATTTGCCCGAAACATTGTAAGAGAGCTTGAAATTGGTGGAGAGACGTGTACGATCCGACCCGCGCATGACACCGGCATCGTTGCCATAGCGCACTCCGAGATTATATTTGGCGCGCTCATCGCCACCATCCAAGCTCACGCTGTGGCTCTGCGAGATAGCGTTGCGAAGTGGTTTCGACAGCCAATCGGTGTTCACTCCACGCTGCACCTCGTTGAAAAGCCGTGCATAATCGCGATCCAACGTGTATTGCCGCGTGGGGTCGCTGTCTTTAAACAAGCCTGCCAGACGCTCGTATTCGAGTTTGTCGGCTGCATTGAGCAGATGATAATCGTGCAAATCGGGCGTTGAGAGGCGCACCGTTCCGCTATAATTCAGTTTCAACTTTCCACCCTTCAAAGCCTTGGTGGTGATGACAATGACACCCGCCGAAGCCTTGGCGCCATATAAAGCCGAGGCAGAAGCATCTTTCAACACCGTGACCGACTCGATGTCGTTCATATCCATATCGTAGACATATTCGGCAGAAACCTGCGAACCATCGACCACAAAGACGGGCGTGTTGGCCTGTCCTTCGAAGGTGGCACGACCACGAATGTTGATATCGGCCAACTTATTGGGGTCGGAACCCTTGACGTTATCGTCGAGCACCACCATACCCGGGACAAAAGCCGACAGGCTTTGCAGCACATTCTTGGTGCCCATGTTCATCAGTTGGTCGCGACTGACGGCCACTTGCGCACCGGTAAACGAGTTTTTGTTCTTCGTGCCGTAGCCCGTAACCACCACTTCTTGTATTTCGCGCGTGTCTTCGTGCATCACGATATTGCCCGAAGCACCATGTTTTATCATCTTTGTGACGGTTTTATAGCCCACCGACGACACCGTGATTTTGGCTTCTTTCAAATCGGTCTGCACTTGATATTCACCATTCACATCGGTCACAAAACCGCCATTCACACCTTCCACACGCACGATGGCACCAACTAAAGGCTCGCCATTGCCATCGGTCACCTGGCCATAAATGCCTTTCTTGCGCTGATTGGCTTTGCTGCTACCCAAATAAAGCGTGTTGCCCTCGATGCGATAAGTTAAGGGCAGTTGGTTGCTCAAGGTGATGAGCATGCTGGATAAAGGCTGTTCGCGCACATCAAAGGTAACACCCTTAAGTGCTTTCACATCGTTATCCGCATAGGAAATGGCCAAACCCGTTTGACGAGCAATTTCATTGGCAAACGTTTCAACCGTGGCATTGCGTAGCGACAAGGTCACTTTGACTTCGTCTTGCGTCTGTGCCAAAGCCGAAAAACAGCATGGCCCCATGCACAAAAAGCCCAGAAACAACAACATTCCTAAGCGATGGATGCATCTAATATTCTGCAATTTTCTCATTATAATGGGAATTTTAATAGGTGGAATACAAATCTTTTTTTGTGTCGTGCATGCGAAGAATTTAAGCTGTCGCAAAGCTATTCATAATGTTTTCTAAAATGAACAAGTTCTAATTTTTCTATCTGTAAGCAATATGCACTTATAATTTACGATTGCAAAATTATAAAAAAGAAACGAAACTGCAACGCTTTTACCTTGATAAAAATGCTTTCGAACACGATTTGGCACCAATAGAATCAGTTGAAAAAATACCGTTCGCCCATGGACGAACAGCCGAAAACGAAAAAAACATGCGTTCGTCTACGGGCGAACAACCAAAAATGAGAAAAACACACGAGCGTCCATGGACGAACAACCCAAAACGAAAAAAACATGCGTTCGTCCACGGACGAACAACTAAAAATGAGAAAAACATGCGAGCGTCCACGGGCGAACGATTAAAAACGATGCAGTCGTAAGGGGGATATATCGAAAAAAGTTTTACCTTTGCACAGGTAACGGCTCTCCTTCCACTCTCCGTCATCGGTCAACCCCACGGATAGTAAAAGCAGATTCATTGTTAGTAGGGTTTAACCTAAAAGCATCAACAAGATTAGGCCAACTTATAGCCACTGCCTGTTTGAATGAGAATCGTTTGTGCCTGCAGCCAAACCCGTGGCTAACAGCGGGCGCTCCACCATCACCTCCGGCTACTTCGCCACACCTATGTAGGCCTACGACAAGCAGGGCAACAAGGTGTGGGAGCAAGAGTTGGACATCTACGGGCGGCAAAGGAAACGCCCATCTGCGTTCATTCCGTTTAAGTATCAGGGGCAATGCGAGGATGCAGAGACGGGATTGTATTATAATCGTTTCAGCGCTACTACGACCCGAATGGGGGAAGTTATATCAGCCAATACCCGATAGGTCTGAAAGGAGGCAACCCAACGTTATACGGTTACGTAGGGGATTCCATTAGCTATGAAAATTGGGATACAGAAACGAAAAGAATAGAAAAAATAAAAAAAGGAGGACATCATTAATGAAAAAAAAAGTATTCGACAGACTTGTGGAAAGGGAATTGAAATTATTCAAAAACTATGTGCTAGATGATGACGAATTCATGATAGAATTTCTTTCAAATATGTCTATTGATTTTGATAATTACATTACACACGATACAATAATAGGAGATTACTTTGGGATGCACTTTTATCCCTTTTGGCATAATCCCAATCAAGAAGACTTTACGGGAATAATTGATTCCTACTTTTTGGAGCATATGGTCTGTACGATGTACGTTCATGATCCTGATAAAAAGTATCTCTATACGTATGCCGGGTCGTCATCCCTCTTCTTGGCAATCCTGATATTTGGTAGAGAGAGAGAGAGGAACATCATGTTCCATTCTATGTTAGCTCTAATAGAGAGTAACATCGCTAAAAGTTACTCCATCGACTATCAATCCACCACCCTCCAAGAGGCGTTCTTGCTATACGACATTTATACAGACGGCAAGAACCACGACTTGTGGATGCCATATGTGACCAAGCCACTGACACCGCTCTATCAAGAGTGCTTGGATAAGATCCTTTCTGACGATGAGGGACAGGTAAAAAGCCTATTGTCGGACATGTTGGACTACCATGTCAAACAGTCTAACAACGACAACTTTGTGCGGAGCGAATTCACCTACCCATCACAAAGAGTCTTCCCCACGGAGATTTTGGCTCTCATCCACTATCGGCATACGCAGGGGAAATCCATTGACTTCATCGATGACGAAGTTTTGAGCGTGTTCGTACCATACATAAAAGCAGGAAACTTCCATCCCTCACCAGCGGTGGAGAAAGCGAGAAATGACATGTATGGTCTTCTTGATATAAGATGAAATGGCAAGGCTGCATGCCGTTAAATCCTACTGAATAGGGGTAACATTGCCACCACCGAAGATTCCGGTGGTCGGTCGGCCGAGAACCGCGAACACTTCTACCACTACGACTGCGAGGGCAACCTCGTGTTCAAGGAGTTCAAGGAAATGGCGTTGCGCGGCGGCGTCATCGCCCCCATTAATAAGGAGCGGCTCGAAGCCGAGCTTGGCATCACTTTCCGCGCCTTCGGCACGGGCTGGCGTTACGACTGGCAGAGCGACGGCATGCTCGCCCGCGTCGTGCGTCCCGACGGCAAGGAAGTCTCGTTCGCCTACGACGCCCTCGGCCGCCGCATCCGCAAGACATACGCAGGAACGACCACCCACTTCGTTTGGGACGGCAACGTGCCGCTGCACGAATGGACGGAGACGGCCGAATCGGAAGAAAGCGTAATTACTTGGCTCTTCGAACAAGACACGTTCGTACCTGCCGCCAAGCTGGTTGCCAACGGCGATTGTTTCTCCATCATCTCCGACTACCTCGGCACGCCCCTGCAAGCCTACGACAAGAAGGGCAACAAGGTGTGGGAGCAGGAGCTGGACATCTACGGGCAGCAAAGGAAACGCCCATCCGCGTTCATGCCATTTAAGTATCAGGGGCAGTACGAGGATGCAGAGACGGGATTGTATTATAATAGGTTCAGGTATTACGACCCGAATGCGGGGAGTTACATCTGTCAAGCCCCGATAGGGCTGGCAGGAAATAATCCTACACGGTATGGGTATGTGTCTGACACGAATATGTGGGTGGATATACTGGGATTGGATATTATTCGATTACGCCATTATACGATTAATAAAGGGCTTCAAGGCATTGAAGAGTCGATGACCATCAAGGCAGAAAAGCGGCAGGTGTTCCTGAAAAAGTAATTAGGAAAGCAATTAAAACTGCAAAAGAGTATTTTAAAGGACTTCATTAAAATGACGATTTATGAAAAATATAATACAAGAGATAGTTGATAATTGGAATAAGAACCCTGGAGTTAACAATGAATTGATTCCAATAATCGAGAAACAATTAAATATTGTTTTTCCTAAAGACTACGTTACCTTTTTAGAGTGGAGTAATGGTGGCGAAGGTTTTATTGGTGAAAACTATATTTCACTATGGAAAATAGAAGACCTAGTCGTGTTAAATAAGGAATACCTGATTCAAAAATATCTCTCTAAAAAATTTGTAGGAATAGGAACAGATGGCGGAGGTATTTGTTATGGACTTTTATTGGATAAGACTTATTCAATTTTTAAATGTCCTCTGGGAGATTTAGACCTTACAGAAATAACTATTATAGCTAAATCAATCAACGATTTTCTTAGGAAAGCTCTTATTGAAGAATTATAGTACAATAGAAAAGGCTCGCTAGCCTGCCATGTACACGTATCTTTGGGAACTTAGTATTCAAAGAAATGGCGTTGCGCGGTGGCATTGCCGTCCCTATCAATAAGGAGCGGCTCGAAACTGAACTTGGCATCTGTTTCCATACTTTCGTTTGCTCTAAGGCCATTTTGTTTTTCCGTAATGAACAACGTGATTCTGCTCGGCAACGGATTAGTGAAGCAATAACTAACGCATCCTTTCTTGGAAATGGATTAGTGAAGCAATAACTAACGTATTTTTTCTTGGAAACGGGTTAGTGAAGCAATAACTAACACGTTTTTTCTTGGAAATGGATTAGTGAAGCAATAACTAACGTATTTTTTCTTTGAAACGGATTAGTGAAGCAATAACTAACGTGATTTCATTTAAAAAATCATCAGCGAGCCGCTCACTAATGTGATTTCACTTTAAAAACGGTCAGCGAGCCGCTCACTAATGCGATTTCGCTTTAAAACTAGCCTTACAACGGGCGCGGCGGCATGGTGTGGGTGCGCAATGGTGAAAGGAAATGTGACAACCTACGACGGCAACGGCATGCTGGCGCAACGATTACACGGCAACAGGCCGTTTGCGAAAGATTTTATTCACCACCACGGCGATGGCTCCATCACCCGTCACGTTGCAGGCTGTGCCAAAGCTATCCATCGCTATATAAAGGGCGATGATGAGCGCTTGCTCCTCGGAACCAAAGCCCAACACGGAGGCCAACGGAGCCAATGCGGCCATCACGGCACCACCGGGGACGCCCGGACCGGCCACCATGCAAATGGCCAGCAACAGCATGAAATTGAGGAAGAGCGGGAAACTGTGGGGAAGGCCATTCATCAGGCAAACGGTGAGTGCACAGGCTGTGATCTTCATCATGGAGCCCGACATGTGAATCGTAGCGCACAAAGGGATGGTGAAGCCGGCTACGCCCCCGTCTACCCTATTCTTGAGCGTTTGCTTCAGCGTCACGGGAATGGTGGCCGCCGAAGACGATGTGCCTAAGGCCGTGAAATAGGCGGGCAACATGTTGAAAAGCAGGCGAAACGGGTTTTGCTTGACAAACACACCTGCGGCCACAAACTCATAGAGCAGCACCACAATGTGGAGCACAAAAATCACCACAATGATTTTGGCAAACACCAAAAGAATGTGGTAGGCCTCGCCGCTATAGGTCATATTCAGGAAGATGCCAAAGATGTAGATGGGCAGCAAGGGAATGATGATTTTCTCAATCACGCGCTCAACGATGGTGCCAAACTCATTCAGCCCACGCTTCAACACGTCGCCTTTGCCATAGGCCACGCCCAAACCCACCATGAAAGCCAGTACCAAAGCGCTCATCACATCCATCAAAGCGGGAATGTTGAGTTCAAAGAATGGCTTCAACGCATGGGGCTGTTCGATGTGAACACCTTGTGTGGCCGACACCAACGACGGAAAGAGCCAGCTGCCTGTGCCATAGGCCAACAGGCCAGCCAGCACAGTGTCGGCATAGGCCAGCACCACCGTTACCAACAAAATGCGGCCAGCCGTACTGCCAATGTTGGCAATAGCCGGAGCCACCATGCCCAGGATGATGAGCGGAATCATAAAACCTAAGAACTGACCAAAAATGCTGTTGACCGTGATAAAAATGCGCACAATGGGCTCACTAAACACATTGCCGCAGACCACACCCAACAAAATGGCGATGAGGATGCGCGGAAGAAGACCAAACTTGAATGATTTCATATCGCTGAATACGCTAAAAGATGATTGCGTGGGCAAATTTACAATTTTATTTCTAAACTTGCTTCGTTTGCTTTCGATTTATTGCAGCGAACCAATCGTAGCAGACAACACCTGAAAAAAGTTTGCTGCAATCCGCCTTCCGCACACAACGCCCACTCGCTTTTCCCTATAAACTACTTGCAGCGCAGAGGAACAAAAGAAAGCAGGCATGGCCGAATGTGCTCCACACCTGCTCTCGAACAAATTTATCCACTTAATTTTCAAACGTGGCGATGCGCGATCCTATCCGACGCAGATATTGTCTCACGTGGATTGCGTGGTCGTTGAAATAGATATAATACGCATTACTGGCATTCGACGACGAGCCCGACGAGGTCCAATAATGTCCGCCAATACCCACATCATACGTCAAGCCATCCAAATAATAACCACTGGCGGGCAGGAAGAAATAATTGGGCAACTCGCTTGCTGTGGGCAGTACACGACTGAGCGGACCAGTAAAGTCAGATCGATGATTTACAAGAGGGGCATAGGTATCTATCGAACCATTATTGGTGAAATCCTCTCCCCAATAATCAGTACTTTTGTTGGCTGCCCCTAAAGCCGTGCGACGCTTAATCCAAATACCACCCTTTTGCAAATGGCCATAGATAATCCAAAGTTTGTTGCCATCCCAGCGCGCACTGCCAAACTCAGGAAAGTGGCACATGAGGTTCACATTGGGTTGATTGCGTGCCGAGCGCGTTGCATTGGTGGCCACCTTATAACCATAGCCCGTGTTATACCAACGATTATCGGGCGTAGCAGCCCAGTTGCCTGTTCGCGAGCCATTGAGAACCAACGTTGCAGGATATTTTCCACTCACACGGTCGTGGTTCAACCAATAGTTTTGCCCGTCGGCAGCATCCCACATGAAATAAGTGCCCGAGACATCTATCAGTCCCTGTACCAAATGAGCTCTCATATCCCTGATTTCTCCTGCTGCACACCGAAAACTATTAACTGTTTTCACGATAGTTCCTTCAACATTGGTTAAGGGATCTTTAATCGTATAGGAAATAGAGAAATTATAAGTTCCTGGCGCAAGCACCATGTAGGCAGCATTGGTGGGGAGGGATTCGGTGGTCGTGTTGAGCGAGAAGTTGTTCACTGTGAGCGTGATGGTGTTGCTACTGCCCGAAAGTGGTAATTTGCCATCGAGCGTGCCATCGGTGAAATCATAAGTTCCAGCGATGGGTTTATTGGCCGTCAGCGTAATCTTTTGCAAGAAGATGTTGGGACCTAAATCAACATTCGTGCAACGCGGCACGAAACACAAATAGCTGGCCTTGTGGTTGAGCGTGAAATGAAAATCGCCACCACCACCAACAGCTGTAGCCGAACCGCAATCGCCTGCCTGTGCCAAATGACTGAAATCGTTGGGAACAGCCTGACTTTGTGCAGCAGCAATGGTCACACGGTCGGCCGGATTATTGTGCCCTGTGTAGTGCACCACAGGATTAAAGCCATAATCACCTGTAGCCAACGTGAAATTGGCTTGCTTCATGTTGATAGTCGCTGGAGGTGTGACGGGATGGAATTGAGCAGCATTGCTCAGATGAAACTGTCCATCGGTTGCTTTCACCCATACCTTGTCCGTGGTTTCCCAAGACACATTGGCTATGCCGCCCCTCACGTGGGTGGCTGTTGTGCGTGTAGCTGTAGCTAAAGAGTCAAGTGGTTGTGCGCCCGAGAAGGTAGTAACCACGCTTGATGTCTCATTTGGTATTGTGGACTGAAATGTCACATCGTCTCGCCTTTCATTGGAGCAAGCTACCATGGACATGCCAAGGAATACAGCTTTTAAAATTTGAATTGCATATTTCTTCATAACATTTTCCTCATTACTTTTATTCTTGATTGAAAAGGGATATCGGCTGTGATGGGGTTTCATCATCATCCCAATCATCATCTTCATAGGAAAAGTTGTTGCGCTTGGCATCACCACCATCACCACCATAGTCTATAACACCTGCGTTTCCGCTAGCTGCATCCAACAAATGCTCCACCGGCACAGGATAGATTTTACTCTCAGGCTTCATGTAAACCCGTTTCGTTCGTGCTACTTTTTCCATAAACATTTTATCAATTTATATTCATTTATATGTAAAAGGGGCTTGCAACAAATCTATTGCAGACCTTGACAACCCCCTTTCTATAAAAAAGGCGTTGCTGACATTGCACGCAACGTTATTATTTTCATCATTTAGTTGTTATTGAAAAGTGTGTACAGTTACACCATTATGTAAATAACTAAATTGTCAGTTTTAAGAAAGCCACTAAGGGGGCAATACCTCAGCTCGTCCACCCTAAGTTTATTTCTAACTGTTCTCATTATCCTAAATGTCGCGACAAAGTTACTTCGATTTTTGAAATCTTACAAGTTTTCTGTACAGAAATAATGCGACAGCCTTTTCCTAAACATACTATGTTCCAATCGTTTCAGCCCCTAAAACGAACATGAATGGCCCACTTTTTATACAAGCCCCTACAAATGAGGATATTTTTCAGTTTTCTTAACCGTAGTTATCAATTTATTCTCTAATTTTGTGGCCAACTCCTAACTAAAGATTATGAATCTAAGTAGTTTACATAAATGGACTGAGCGCATCACCTATCGGCAGAAGGTCGTAGGACTCACAACGGGCGGCATCATTGTTGGATTAGCACTTTTGTTTGCTTATACGTTGCGCCTGCATACCTATATTATCGGTGATGACCCTGCGGCGTGCGTGAATTGCCACATCATGACCCCTTATTACGCTACATGGGCGCACTCTTCACATGGACGAGATGCAACGTGCAACGATTGTCATGTGCCCCATCAGAACATAGCTAAAAAATATTTTTTTAAAGGAATGGATGGCATGAAGCACGTGGCTTATTTCGTCACCAACTCCGAACGGCAAGCCATCATGGCTGAAGAGAGTTCGGCCAACGTGATTATGGACAACTGCATTCGCTGCCACACACAACTCAATCAAGAGTTTGTGAAGACGGGACGTATCAACTATATGATGGCCAAACGCGGCGAAGGATTGGCCTGTTGGGACTGCCACCGCGATGTTCCGCACGGTGGAATGAACGGTTTGGCTAAGACACCCAACGCCGAATCGCAGGTGCCACTGCCTCCTAATCCTGTTCCCGAATGGCTGCAAAAGGCTTTGGGGCGATGAGGTTACACCTTATATTATATATAGGACAACTCATATTATATAAAAGACAACGAATAAAGAGAAATACCATCATTTGTGAAATCTAAAAATTTAAAGAATATGGCTAAGCAATTAAAAAAATGGCAAGGCTGGATGCTGTTTGGCGGTTCCATGCTCATTGTTTTTGTTTTAGGGCTCCTCTGCTTTTCACTACTCGAACGAAGAGCTGAAGTGGCCAGTGTTTTCAACAATCGGCGCGTGCCCATGACCGACTCGATTGTCGCACAGAACGAGAAGTTTAAAGAAGACTTTCCGCGCGAGTATGAAACGTGGGCGATGACGGCCGACACCACTTTCAAGAGCATGTACAACGGTTCGCAAGAGCGCGACATCCTCAAAGCATTCCCCGACATTGTGATTATTTGGGCGGGCTATGCCTTCTCGCGCAACTACAACACGCCACGTGGCCATCGCCATGCCATTGAAGACCTTAGAAAAATTTTACGAACAGGAAATCCAGGTATCGACGGCGACGGTGATATTCAGCCTGGAACATGCTGGACATGTAAAGGTCCTGATATACCACGCTTGATGCGCGAGAAAGGTATTGGGGCTTTCTATGGTGCAAAATGGAGTGACTGGGGGCCCGAAGTGATGAACACCGTGGGATGTTCTGACTGCCACGATGCACGCACGATGGATTTACGTCCTGCACGCCCGGCATTATATGAAGCATGGAAGCGTGCCGGTAAAGATGTAAACAAGGCCAGCCATCAAGAGATGCGCTCATTAGTCTGCGCACAATGCCACACCGAATATTATTTTGAGAAAGACAACCATCAATACTTAAAGTTCCCACAAGACAAGGGACTTACTTGTGAAGCCGCCGAAGCCTATTACGACAGTATTGGCTTTTATGACTACATCCATCCGCTGTCAAAGGCTAAAATCTTAAAAGCGCAACATCCAGGTTACGAACTCTTCAAGCAAGGTATTCACGGGCAACGCGGATTGAGTTGCGCCGATTGCCACATGCCTTATATGCAGGAAGGCGGCATTAAATACACCGACCACCACGTGCAAAGTCCGTTGGCCAAGATTGATCGCACCTGCCAAACCTGCCACCGGCAAGATGCCGAAACATTGAGACAGAATGTTTATGAACGGCAGAAGAAGATTTATGACTTTGCTGTGAAGGTGAACCACGAGTTGGCTACAGCACATTTAGAAGCCGAGTTTGCTTGGAAGAAAGGTGCCACACAACCCGAAATGGCAAAAGCACTCAACGACATCCGCAAGAGTCAATGGCGCTGGGACTACTCCTTAGCCAGCCACGGCGCAGCCTTCCATGCACCGCAAGAAGTGATGCGTCTCTTGGCCAACGCAATGGCCTATGCCAAGGATGCCCGCATTGAGATTGCCCGAGTAGTAGCGAAGCATGGCTTCACGGGCAACATTCCGCTCCCCGACGTCTCGACCAAAGAGAAAGCACAGCGCTATATCGGTCTTGACATGCCTGCACTGAACAGCAAGAAGGAACGTTTCTTAAACACCATCGTTCCGCAATGGATTCAGAAAGCAAAGCAAAATAAACGCTTCATCACACAACCCATGTAAGGAGCGCATCACTTAAAACAGAATTGATAGCTACCTCTCTGCAGCCTTCGCCAAAAAAGCAGATCAATGTTGAGCATGGCAAGCAAGGGATGGCTATCAATTCTGTATGTCGAACTATCCTTTTACAAATAATCCTTTCAAGTAAAAATAATCCTATCTCGCACTTCTGCGAGCAAGAAAAGAACTATACCATCATGTGGAATAAACCATGGACCATTCGTGAGGGGCTTGCTATAGGTGGAGGACTCATCATCATCGGCCAGTTGCTGCAATGCTTCACGGGCGGCATTGACTGGCAACTTTTTGCCTTTCCCGCCAACCTCATCACCCTCGGTTTCTACTTATTAAGTCTCGGTGTGCTCTACGTTTTTCACAAAAGGCTCTACGTTGTGCAATACTTTTGTACGCCGTCAGCCGCTGTAGCCGCCATTGGTTTCGCGTTGGTGCTCACCTTTATCATGGGCATCACTCGACAAGCGCCAGGCGTAAGCCCAGCCATCGACCCCATCGGCCTCTCGTACATGCTCACCTATTGGCCGTTCGTGCTCGTCTATCTCTGGCTCAGTAGCATCATAGCCTTGACGACACTCCATCAAATCAACACTTTCCGCAAGCGTAAACTCCCCAGTCTGGTGTGCCACGTTGGACTGTTTATCGCGCTTGTGTGCGGCACATTAGGCTCGGCCGACCAACGCAACCTCAAGATGTACTGCCTTGCCGGACAACCCGAGTGGCGCGCCTTCGACGACCAAGGTAATGTGGTTGAATTGCCCTTAGCCATTGAGTTGCAGCGCTTCATCCTCGAAGAATATCCCGCCGAACTGCAAAAGGTGGGCATTGGCAAGGGTAAAACCAAACTTATGAAGATGGCCTCGCCCAAGCGCTATGCCAGTGAAGTGCACATCTACACCAAGGAAGGCGAGACGTTGGCCACCACCATCGAGGTCAATAAGCCAGCACATCTCGCAGGTTGGAAAATCTATCAATACAGCTATGACGAGAGTATGGGTGCCGCCCACCGCGTGAGCATCTTCCAACTTGTGGCCGACCCTTGGCTACCCTTCGTCTATCTTGGCATCGGGCTACTACTCCTGGGCGCCGTGCTACTCTTTTTTAGTTTAGGAAAAACAAAAGATATCACATCCTCAACACCAGAACAACCATGATTTGGGAATATTTCATCTATTTCGCTATCGCTGCGATCCTCTTTTGGAGCATCGGAGCCTATTGTGCTTGGAAACGCCAACAGCGTGGCGCCTACTTCCTTACCGCCATCGGCCTCACCATCTTCTTCGCCTACATCCTCCTCATGTGGCACACGCTCGAGCGTCCACCTATGCGCACTATGGGCGAAACCCGTCTGTGGTATTCGTTCTTCCTTCCTTTGGCCGGTATCATTGTTTATGCGCGCAGCCGCTACCATTGGATATTGAGCTTCTCCACACTATTGAGCAGCGTCTTTATAGGTATCAACCTATTGAAACCCGAAATCCACACCAAAGCCATGATGCCTGCCCTGCAGAGCCCATGGTTTGCCCCCCATGTCATCGTTTACATGTTTGCCTACGCCCTCTTTGGCGCCGCCACCCTCATGGCCTTATTTCTGTTGTGGAAGATGCGCGGCAGCGACTCCACGACTCATACTCCGGCGACTCCTATGGCAACCCCCATCACCCTCTCCAGCATCGACAACATGGTAGGCATGGGTTGGGCCTTTCTCACCATCGGTATGCTCTTCGGTGCGCTATGGGCCAAAGACGCTTGGGGCGACTATTGGGCTTGGGATCCCAAGGAGACTTGGGCAGCCATCACCTGGTTAGCCTATTTGCTCTATATGCACCTGCGCCTCACATCACGCGCTAATCCACGTCTGTCGCTGCGCCTGCTCCTCATCGCCTTCGTGTTGCTGCAAATATGTTGGTGGGGAATCAACTATCTGCCATCTGCGCAAGGCATGAGCATCCACACCTACAACAGTTAGCCCTTCCTGCCCCTTACAAGCAGTATTTCGCATAGTCGAAGCACAATGTGAAGATGAAATCGAGTGCAAACGGACGCACAAGCTACCCCACTGTGCACAAAAGATGGTGCTTCGTGCAGCCGATTCACCATCTGACGAAGGCAGATGATGCGGCACGTGATGAAATGATTCTACCTTAGTCTGCAGGGGTACGCTCGCATGCGTTAATCCCTCATTTTGAACCGGATGCATACTGGTTTGCGCAACCTAATGGTTTGCTTTATCGCGAGCAAGCCTGTTTCGGCATCACGTGCAAACACCTGGATGCAGTTGCCGTCACGACAGGCACAAAGCAGATAGCGACCATTGGGCGTGAGAGCGAAGTTGCGTGGATGGAGCTCGGTGGATTGATAGCCCACCTTGCGGAGTTTACCCGTGCCGGCATCTACCTTAAAGATTGAAATGCCGTCGGCTTTCAAGCGGTTGCTGGCATAAAGGTAACGGCCATCGGGCGAGAGATGCACATCGGCACCGCCACGTCCGCCCACACTGTCCGAGGCTATGGTTTGCAAACGCTCCAAGTGATACCCCTTCCATTTGAACACTGTCACGGCACCACCTAATTCGCTCATCACATAAACATGGCGTCCGTTGGGCGCGAAGGCCATGTGACGCGGCGCTTCACCCTGGGGAAGACGGCCGGCCACGCCCAAAGGCTTAAGCGATGCGGATGAGATTGGTTTGAAACACAACAACTGGTCGGCGCTGAAATCGGTAGCATAAACGTAGCCATTCGGCGCAAAGCGTGCGGCATGCACGTGAGCTGTGTTTTGCGGAGCGGCAGCATGGGCGTTGGCATGTCCAGCAAACCGATAGCGGCACGACCCAATCAGACCATTGCGCAGCACGGGAAACACGCTCATTGTGCCACCAGAATAATTGGCTGTGAGCACCATACGCCCGTTGGTTTCCACAAAGCATGGGTCTTCTCCGCCTGTGAGTTGACGATTGAGCAATCTCATCCGACCCGTGGTCTCATTCAGGCTCACGGTGCAAACAGCCGCATGGCTGTCGTTGGTCTCACTCACCACATACAGCAGGTGCGGCCGATGTGCAAAGGTGAGATACGAAGGATTGGTCATAGACAGCGAGTCGAGTAGCGTAGCCTCTCCAGTCTGCTGATTAAACATGAAGCTGTAAAGTCCTGTACTGCCTGTGTCTGTATAGGTACCCACTACCATGGTGAGTCCATCGCCCGCCCACATCGACAGCGAAAAAGTAAATGCCGAGCATAGCAGCATTTGCATCCGTTTGCTAAAATTCATCATTGTTTGTCACTAATTAAGTTCATTTTACGTTGCAATATTCGCAATTATTTCTGAGAAAAGCAAACATTTTAGTTACCGTCTTACTTGCCATCCACAAAAAACCACTGCAACCCACGCCCCCATTCAAATTAATTTTATATATTTGCACAACAATAATTTATTCATTCAATTTACCATTTATCTATGCAAAAGAAGCTCCCACTAATGGTGCTCGCGGTGTGTTGTTCCACCCTCGCGTCGGCACAGAGCAACCAAACGCAGCAAACGGCAAAGTCGTTAGATGAAAACGCTTTTACCTTCACCGAGGCACAGTTGGGCGAAGACGACAACATGAGCCAAAACGTAACCATTCTCAATTCAACTACCAACGCCTACGCCAACGAAGTGGGCTTTCTATTCTCGCCCATGAGGTTTCGCTATCGTGCCTTTAACCAAAAGTACAACGAGATTTTCATCAATGGTGCGCCCGTAAATGATGTTGAACGCGGCCAGTTTGCTTTCTCTTCCATCGGCGGTCTGAACCAGCAAACGCGCAATGTCGACTTCTCACTTCCGTTCGAAGCCAACAATTATGGCATGACTGCCATGGCCGGTAGTAACAATTACAACTTCCGCAGCGGCAGCATGTCCACAGGACAGCGCATCAGCCTTGCCGGTGCCAACCGCAACTACACGCTGCGTGGCATGTACACCTATAACAGTGGCTTCAATGCTAAGGGCTGGGCTTTCAGTGCTGGCCTCACCTATCGTTGGGCTAATCGCGGCTATGTGGAAGGCACTTTCTACAATGCCCTCTCCTATTTCCTCGGTGTTCAGAAGCTCATGGGCAACCACAGTCTGAGCTTTGCTACATGGGGCAACCCCACAGAGCGTGGCGCGCAGGGTGCAGCTACCGATGAGAGTTTTTGGATTGCCAACAACAACCAATACAACCCCTATTGGGGCTACCAAAATGGCAAACGCCGTAACTCGCGTGTGGTGAACGACTTTGCGCCAACTGCGCTACTCACGTGGGATTGGAACATCAACAATGCCTCGAAGCTCACCACCACGCTGCTCGGGAAATATAGCCTTTACAAGAGCACCAAACTCAATTATAACAACGCCGACAACCCACAACCCGACTACTACAAGCTGCTGCCCAGTAATTTCTATGATGTGTGGGGCAAGAACAGCCACGCACAAACCGCACAGAACTTGGCCGACTGGAAGCTGGCCTACGAGTGGTTGTCAAGCGACAAAGCTCACCGCCAAATCAACTGGGATCAGCTCTATGCTGCCAATCGCAACATCAATCAGCAAGGTGGCGATGCCATATACTATGTGCAAGCACGCTACAACAATAATCTTTATTTTACGTTGGCTTCAACCCTGACAAAGCACTTCACCGCCAAAAGCACGCTAAACATCGGCGTCACAGCTGCTGCCAACAAGGGGTTCCACTATCAAACGATGGACGATTTGCTTGGTGCCAACAGTTTCCACAATATCAATAACTACGCCATCGGCACCTATGCAGCCAACTCGTCGGCCGTACAATACGACTTAAATCGCATGAATGCACAGGTGAAAGAGGGCGATCGCTTCGGCTATGACTACACCATCAATGTCGTTCGCGGCAACGCATGGGCCAGCTACACCGAAACTTTCCGCAACATTCACTATAGCGTGGCTGGGAAAATTGGCTACGATGGCATGAACCGCGACGGTAAAATGCGCAACGGTTTGTTTGCCAACAATTCGTTTGGTAAGAGCAAAACGGCTAATTTCCTCAGCGGTGGTGGCAAGACAGCTGCATCGATTGACCTGAGTCATGGCCATGTGTTCTCGTTGGGATTGGGCTTAGAAAGCAAGGCTCCCACTGCCTATGTAGCCTTCCAAGCGGCCGAAATGAACAATGATTTCGTGCGCGATTTGAAGAACGAACTCATCTTCAGCAGTGAGGCTTCCTATCAATACAGCACCTCGTGGTTGCATGCTAACCTCAACGCTTATTATAGCTACGTGGGGCATGCCACAGAATGGACGTGCTTTTATTTCGACGATATCAATTCGTTCTCCTACAATGCTCTCAGCAATCTGAAGAAAGCTTATTATGGTGTGGAACTCGGTTTGCGCTTCAAACTCACATCCTACCTCGACCTAAAAGCTATCGGAACGCTCAGCGAAGCGAAAAACATGAGCAACGCCCACGTGCGCTACCTCAACTCTACGCAAGGGGTTTACAATGACGATGAAGCATTGGTGAAGGGTATGCGCGAGAGTGGAACACCTCTTACTGCAGCCAACTTGGGACTTAGTTTCCATCAAGGCGGCTGGTTTATCGACCTCAACGGCAACTACTACGACCGCATCTATCTGGGCTACTCACCCTACTATCGCTACGCGTCGGCACTCCAAAAGATTGGTTCCATTGATGACAAGGGCAACTATATCGTTTCACCACAGGATAAAGGCCATGGTGGATTTATGCTCGACGCCAGCATTGGCAAGAGCATTCATCTGAAAAAAGGTTCGCTCTCCATCAATCTCATGGTGACCAACCTGCTCAACAACCAAAAGATTGTAACGGGCGGTTACGAGCAGAGCCGCAGCGACTATTCCATTAAAAACGATGGGAGCACCAGCAGCCGCACCTACAGTTTCTCACGCAATCCGAAGAAATACTATGCCTATGGTATGAACGGCATGTTGCAAGTAGCTTATAAATTCTAATTCAAATAACCCGAATATGAAGCATTTAAAATATATCCTTCTGGCATGCGCTGGTCTACTGATGACCAGTTGCATGAATGGTGATTGGGATTCTGTCGACACTCATTACACACGTGGTAACAGTGCTATCACCGAAACCCATGTCATCTCCATTGCACAGCTCAAGAGCAATTACGCAACACAGTTGGCACAACCCTATGGCATGGCCGAGATTACCGACGATATTCAGATCAAAGGCTACGTCACAGCCAACGACAATGGTGGTAATGTGTTCAGCCAAATCGGCCTGCAAGACGCTACCGACGCCATCATCATTGCCATCGGCGACAACGGTATCTATGGCTATCTGCCCGTGGGTACCGAGATTTTAGTGAACCTCAAAGGTTTGTACATCGGCAACTATGGCTATCAGACACAGATTGGAACACCCTATACCAACAACAATGGATTAGAGTCGGTGAGCCGCATGTCGAAAATTCGTTGGTATCAGCATTTCAACTACACCAACAACACCGTTGCAGTCACACCCTCGGAGTTTGATAAAACCAAGCTCACTGATGCAAACTATCTCGCCAAAAACGCCGGAAGACTGATGACTATCAAGAATGTGGCTTTCCAACAAGCCGGTACAAAAGACTATGCCAACCGTGCCGATGTAGTCAACAACAACGCCTGTGAGCGCGCTTTGGTGGGCCTCAACGAAAATAATATTGTTGTGCGCACCAGCATCTATGCCGATTTTGCGGCTGATAAACTGCCCACCGGCAATGTAAACATCACAGGACTCTTCACACGTTATAACAACAAATGGCAGATTGTCATTCGCCAAGCCAGCGATGTCGAAGCTGCCCACTAAGAAAAATATACAATTTAAATACAAACAAAATGAAAAAGATTATCAACGCATTATTTCTTTTGGCCATAGGCGTTATGACATTCAGCAGTTGCAGCGATGTGCCCGCCCCCTATGACACGCCCAACCAAAACGACAACAATCCAACAAAGCCCGTGACAGCCGAGCCTGCTGGTAGCGGAACCGAAACCGATCCCTACAATGTGGCAGCCGCCATCAAACTTTTGAAGGCACAACCGGCTGACAAAAATACGGCACCAATGTATGTAAAAGGTGTGATTGTCGAAATCAAGAAGGTTGATACGGGCACCTATGGTAACGCCGATTACTACATCATTGACAAGGACTATCCTAACCACAAGCTCAAAATCTTCCAGAGCAAGTTTCTTGCCAATGCGAAGTTTACAGCAGCCAATCAAATTAAGGTAGGTGATGTAGTCGTTATTTATGGTCCATTTGTTAACTATCAAGGCAACACACCCGAGACGGTTGGCAAAGGTGCTACTTATATTTACAAGCTCAATGAACAAAGTGGTGGAACGGTTACGCCGCCAACACCCAGCACACCCGCAAACACCGAGGCTACAGCTTACACGGTTACAAAAGCCATTAACTTGATTACCAATAATCAAGCGCCCAAGGCCGAGGTCTATGTAAAAGGTATCATTAGCAAGGCTCCTACCTACAACGCTACCTACAAGAGCCTCACCTACTACATCTCTGACGATGGAACAACTACCAACGAGCTGCAAATCTTCTCGGGTAAGAGTTTCAATGGTGCCGACTTCACTGCTGCCAATGAATTGCAAGTGGGACAAACAGTTGTCGTGCTCGGCGTAATCAAAGCCTACACCAACAATACAACCCACGTAACCATCAACGAAATGGATAAGAACAACAAACTTATTTCGGTGAATGGCGGCACACAACTCATTCCTGGTACAACATCTCCCCCAACACCTCCTACTCCATCAACGGGAACAGAGGTTACAGCAGCAAGCTTTGGCGTAGCCAATAACAAAGAGTTTGGCACACAAACAATGTCCGATGGTACCACCGTTACCACAGCAAAAGGCTCAGGCAACAACGTTCCTAAGTTTTATAGTGTTGGTGGCGGAACCATTCGCATGTATCCTGGCAACACCATTTCTTTCAATGCAGGCAGCAAGCAAATTGCTTCTATCACACTTTTCTGCGATGAATATAAAGGCGACAAATACACTGCCAGTGGCAATCTCGGAACAACATCCGGAACCGTTGCACTCAACGGTCTCAAATATACCATCAACGGTATCAATGCTGCTACTGTAACATTCACTAATAACGCCACAGGCTCAGGTGCCCCATCACAACTTCGTATTAAGAAGTTTATCATCACCTACGCCAACTAAGCGTTTAAAAACGTTTTAAATAAATTTGGCAGGCTGCAAAGATTTCATTAACTTTGCAGCCTGTTAGCGTAGTAACAATTTTATAAATTATAATCATCAACGAAATGAAAAAAGGTATTCACCCAGAAAACTATCGCCCCGTCGTATTCAAAGATATGTCCAACGGCGATATGTTCCTTACAAAATCTACAGCAAGAACCAATGATACTGTAGAATTTGAAGGCGAGACTTACCCCGTGGTAAAGATTGAAATCTCAAGCACTTCTCACCCCTTCTACACCGGTAAGAGCAAGCTTGTTGACTCAGCTGGTCGCGTTGACCGCTTCATGAACCGTTACGGTAAGTTGAAAAAGTAAATATATCTTTTGCAAAGAATATATTCCATTTAAAATGTGTTCAAACGTAGTTGCATATACGTTTGAGCACATTTTTTTATTTTCCCCACGCAAAAAACAAACAATGAAACACAAATCACTCATCTTTACCATCGGCTCGGTCATGCTTGCCTTGTTAGCATGCGGCGGTACTGACCAACCCGACCTCGTTCCTCAGCAGCCAAAGCGTTCAACCAACAACAATCAAAACACGCCATCCATCGGCATGCCCATAGACATTACGCGATTAGAATTTCCAAAACTCCATGGTAAAGGCAGTTCGGTTTATGTCTATCGCGCACCCGACCCCACCAACGCCACCCATCAAATCATGAACTATGCCTTGGAATGGGATCACACCAAACGCGCACAGCGTTGGAGTTGCTGGATGAGTACCGCGCCCACCAGAGTGAAAAACTGGAGCCGCGCCCAATGGAAAGCCGACAAAAAATGGCATGGAGACCCCTTCCAATGGGCACCCGAAATCCCCAATGGCGAACAGCCACCCGTGAAAAATGAATTCAGCCAAAGCCTGTTTCCCGATGGCTCCAAAGGCTATGACCGTGGACACATCTGTGCTTCTGAAGATCGCATCTACTCGAAAGAGGCCAATGAGCAAACCTTCTACATGGCCAACATGCAGCCTCAAGTACACAGTTTCAATGCCGGCATTTGGAAGCAGATGGAAGATTGCCTACGCAGTCATCTGCAATCAAGCGACACCTTATATATATGTAAGGGCGGAACCATCGACCAGGCCAACCAAATTTTGAGCTATACGCTCAGCAACTTCATCGTGCCCAAATATTTTTTCATGGCCGTGCTGCTTAAAAACGCGTCGGGCTACCACGCTTTCGGCTTCTTCATTGAGCACCGCAACCTCACGATGAAGCAAATGAAAGAGCAGGGCATCAGCACCCGATTAGCTGACTATGTGGTGAACATCGCCGAACTGCAACGCCTCACCGGCATAGACTTCTTTTGCAACCTGCCCGATAACCTTGAGAACGAAGTGGAAAATAAACCTCTGCAAGCCGTAAAGTCTGAGTTTAGAGATTGGGGCATTAATCAATAACCTCGCATTCCATCATATGCTTTATCTGTTTCGTAGTCCTACAATGACACCGTGCAAGGATGAGAACGAATATGAAAAAAGGTTCTTCGGCGATGACCGAAGAACCGTTCAATTACTCAAATACGACTCTACCTAACAAGCATTGACCACAACCTTTTCAGAGTAAATGTTACTCAAAATGCATCAATATCCATAACGCGTTTCAAATTTCCATTTCGGGAAACCTAACGATGCACCACAATAATCAAGATGGGCGATTCTATTACTTCCTACAGTACCTATAGATAAATGATACCCTCTGCCATTTTCATTTGATGTCCAATAGACTCCTGTCTGCCCTATGAAGACCATTTGATTTCCCGCATAATATCCTAAGGCAGGTAAGAAAAAGTAATCATCCTTATTGGTTGTTGGTGCACCATCAATTACAGCGGCATCATTATATAGTACATAGTTTGAAAGACTTAATTCAGTCCGCCTATCATGCCCATCAGGTGAGCGTCGATTTAAATAATCTGGATCACTTGCATACCCATATTTCGCTGCTATCACAGCTTTACGTAACAGCCATGTTCCGCCTGTATAAAGATGACCAAATGCCGACCAAGGCTTAAACCCATCATAGCGAGGTTCTCCCTTTGCTACATACCAATACATGAGGTTGGCATTAGGCATCTCAGAAGCTGAACGAGTAGCCACATTGGGTGCTGGCGCCTGATTAAACCAACGGATATCACTTGGACTTGTTGCAGCACCAGAACCTACTTGATCGCGCAACGTTGGCTGAACTACACCTGGCGCATCCCAATATGATTTCAAAGCATCCCACATATAATACACAGGTTTATAATGGTCAATATCTTTATCTAACCAGGCTGTGTAGTCATAAACCTCACCTTCTTTAAGGCTTACAGTCCACCAAGGTTTTTGAATTGAAATCGACACATTGGTATCAGGGTCTTTAATCCCAAAAACAAAATTAAGGGTATGACTTTGGTTGGGAATAATCGCAACGTAGAAGCAAGTATCATTGCGACTGGCCGATGGGATGGGTGCATGGTGTGTGTCAAGCTCGATAGTGCTATAACTATTGGCTATGGGTGTTTTATCTTGCGTGGAACCATCTGAAAAGTCTAATATTCCTGCTGGATGTTTTGAATACATATCGGTTAGGGACAGTCTCTCAAGCCGCACATTATGGTGCAAAGCATCGTTCTCTATACGTGGATAAATACAGATGTAGGCCGCTTTATGCTTGAGTGTGAAGTGATAATCGCCACCGCCCCCTTCGGCAATAGCCGTACCACAATCGCCGGCTATGCCCAAATGGTCGAAGCGTCCAATCGTTGTTTGGCTTTGATTACGCTGAATTTCCACCCTATTAGGATTGCCCGTATTGGTGAAGCGCACCTCTGGATTGAAACCATAATCGTGTCCAGCAGGCAATTTAAAATTAGCTTGTGAATGGTCAGCTGGATTAGGAAACGTGGCCGCTTCACTCTCGTAGAAATTACCATCAGTAGCTTTTACCCAAATTTTATCGCCCACACTCCATAGCACTTTGATGTCAGTTCCTTTTACGTGCGTTGCCGTAGTACGGGTTTTCACAGCCTTAAGAGGCGGTTGATAGCCCGTAAAGTTTACATATTCTTTTGCTTCGATTGTTGGCTGTTTGCTCTCTTGGCTGCTAACATCTTCGTTTGTGCAAGCAGCTGTGAGCAACATGCCCACGAACAGAGACGCAACCGTTCCTAAATGAATCTGCTTCATATTGTTTATTCTCATGCCACGTTTAAAAATCGTTTTCATTATCTTCCTCATCTTCTTCGTCATCCCATTCGTCCCATGCGCCGGAATGTTTCTTAGCATCACCGCCACTACCACCATAATGCAATGACCCAGCATTTCCACTTGCTGCATCTAACAGAGTTTCTTCGGCTAAAGGATAAACCTTGCTTTCGGGTTTCAGATAAACCCTTTTTCTCTTTTCATTCATTTTATATCTTGATATTTTAGTATTTTTATTTTATTGATGCTCATATTTATAGACACAAAAAAGTGCACAAGAAGTTATTGGAAAAATTTCTTGCACACTCTTTGTTTAAAAGAAAATTTGTTGTATATTCGCGCGCATCGCGCGTACCTTTATATTGGTCTCGCTCCTGTGTGTGTGTGTGTGTGTGTGTTTACACAATTATTTGGAAATGCCAAATAAAAAGGCATAAAAAAAGCAGCAAAAGTGAAATTCTTTTGCGCCAAAATGCTATCCTGTTTCATTTGACTATTTACCATTGTTTATTTTTTTCTGGCTGCAAAGTTAGCTCTTTTTTAACAAACAGAAAAGATTACGTCAAGAAAATGCCACAAACTGCTTGAAAAAATGACCTAAATCACTAACAAAAGCAGCCCACTTTTTGCGAGAAAGTGGGCTATTTTGCTGCTAACAACTTTATATAGATCTATTGGATATATTTGCGTTGCACAGGCACTGCGCCCTCAGCATTGCGGCTCTTGGCATAACCATAATAGCGGTTGTAGCCATAATCATAGTCATCCCAGTTGGGCGACGAGGTGTGATAGAGCCTTATGCGCACCCGATTACCACCCGATGTCGAGGCATAGCCCGTGAGCCAATCGTCGGTGAGACGATAGTCGTCGATGACCACGTTGCTATTTTCTTCGATGAAATGAATGTAGATGGTTTGATTTTCCACGTGCCAACGAATGTGATTGGCGGTGTAGCGGCGACCATAACCTCGACCATAATAGTCCACCCAATAGCCTGTGCCCGAGGTGTAGCCATTGGTAAACTCAACTTCTGAGCGCGTGATGCGGTAGATTTGCCCACCATAGTCCACTTCAGAGAACACCGTTCCCTCCCATGTTCCACTCAAATAAGACGCCACCACGGCATCGTCGTCGCACGAAGCGAAAAGCAATGCGCTGCACAAAAGAGCAGCAAAGCTCCAAACCGATAGCTGTTTCATATACATTATTCGTTTCATATTCATTCTTCTGCTACTTAAAAACATCGCAAAGATAAGAAATATCGCGCGAGCTACGCCATGATGTTTCTATATTTTAAATAGGGATTTCCCTTTCAAACGAACAAAATAGCACCAAGAGTCAGCAACCGGCAGCGGAAAAATGGGGTTGCATGCCGGCAACCGACAACTCTAAAATTGCGTTAACATGTGGCATACTCCTGCGCTTGTCGAAATAAAAATCACTACCTTTGCACGCAAGCTGGCATCATCTTTGCCACATGGCTTGCAACAAGCATTCATCATTTAACAGCATTTATCAAAGAAGAAAATGAAAACCGTTTACGATTATTTCGTTAAAGACAGAAAAGGAGCGCCCGTAGCGTTAAAAGAATATGCCAACGAAGTGTTGCTCATTGTGAACACGGCTACGCAATGTGGTTTCACGCCGCAATACGAAGCGTTGGAGAAGCTCTATGAAACCTACCACAGTCGGGGGTTTGAAGTGTTGGATTTCCCTTGCAATCAGTTTGGTCAACAAGCACCCGGCACCGACGAAAGCATTCACCAGTTTTGCAAGCTCAATTACAATACCGAGTTCCCACGCTTTAAAAAGGTGAAGGTAAATGGCGACGAGGCCGACCCACTGTTCGTGTTTTTGAAAGAGCAAAAGGGCTTTGCCGGCTGGGATGAAAGCCATCCGCTCTACCCCATCTTAGACAAGATGTTGAGCGAGGCCGACCCCGATTACAAAGCAAAGAGCGACATTAAATGGAATTTTACCAAGTTTTTAATCAACAAGAAAGGGCAAGTGGTGGCACGCTTCGAACCCACTGAAAGCATGGACCACATTGCGCAAGAGATTGAAAAACTTTTAGACGCATAACGAATTATTTTTAGAAAGGAGAAAACAATATGGAGTATGTAAAATGTTTAATCATTGGTAGTGGTCCGGCGGGCTACACCGCAGCACTTTATGCCAGCAGGGCTAACCTCAATCCCGTGCTTTATGCGGGCTTGCAGACGGGTGGACAACTCACTCAAACCACCATCGTCGACAACTTTCCGGGCTATCCCAATGGCGTGGATGGCAACCAGATGATGATGGATTTGCGCGAACAAGCGGCCCGATTTGGTACCGACCTGCGCGATGGCGAGATTACCAAGGTTGACTTTAGCCGCAAACCCTACACCGTGACTACCGATCATGGCGAAACGATTGAGGCCGAAAGTGTGATTATTGCGACGGGTGCCACAGCCAAATATTTAGGCTTGCCCGACGAGAAGAAGTATGCCGGACAAGGTGTTAGCGCCTGCGCCACCTGCGATGGGTTCTTCTATCGCAAGAAAGTGGTAGCTGTTGTGGGCGGTGGTGACACGGCTTGTGAGGAGGCTCACTACTTGGCTGGCCTTTGCAAAAAGGTGTATATGATTGTGCGCAAGCCCTATCTTCGCGCGTCGGCAGCCATGCAAAAGCGTGTGGAAGAGGCCGAGAACATCGAAATTCTCTACGAAACGAACACGTTAGGACTTTATGGTGAGAACGGTGTGGAAGGTGCACACGTGGTTTATCGCAAAGGCGAAAGCGACGAACGGACATACGATTTGCCCATCGACGGCTTTTTCTTAGCCATTGGGCACACGCCACAGTCGGCGCTGTTTAAGGATTTCATAACGCTCGATGAGCAAGGGTTTATTTGCCTGACGGGACAAAATCAGGCCACCAACGTGCCGGGTGTGTTTGCTGCAGGCGACGTTTGTGACCCTCATTATCAGCAAGCTATCATCGCCGCCGGCACGGGAGCGAAAGCCGCTTTAGATGCACAGGCCTATCTTAGCGAGCTCGGAAAATAAACAATCCGACGAAGGTTAATGCGCCATTGAGCATCAACCGTTCGTAGCCCATTTCATATCCGGTTGTTTGTTGCGTCAGAAGACTCACTGCCCAACAGATGACCGGACTTATTATGCACACCCATGGCACCCACCGGCCGCGCACCCGATAGCGCGTAAAGAGGGCAAAGGCAAAGAGACCCAGCAGCGGTCCGTAGGTGTAAGAGCAGAGGGTGTAGATGGCATCGATGACACTTGTAGTGTTGACCGCATTGAAAATTAAAATCATGGCTGCAAAAGCCACGGCCATGAGCGCATGGGTGCGCCGCCGAAGCCGCTCATCGTGCGGACGCTCGGCAATGTCGACACACCACGTTGTCGTCAGCGCCGTGAGCGCACTGTCGGCACTCGAGAAGCTGGCGGCCACGATGCCGATGGTGAAAAACACCACGACGGCCGTGCCCAAGCGGCCCGATGCGGCAAAAAGGGGCAGCAAATCGTCGGTCAATGCTGGCAGCGGCGAACCTTGCTGTGTGGCCAACTGCATGAGCAACACGCCGAGAGCCAAGAACAACAAGTTGGCCGGAAAGAAAGCCAATCCATAGCTGCACATATCCTTTTGAGCCTCGCGCAGCCCCTTGCACGTGAGGTTTTTCTGCATCATGTCTTGATCCAGCCCCGTCATCACCACCACCACGAAGATGCCACTGAGAAACTGTTTCCAGAAATTCTGCCGACTCATGAAATCATCCCACACAAAGATGCGGCTGTGTTCGTCGGCCACGATGGCGCGCAGGCTGTCGGAGAGCGAATAATGAAGCGCGCCATTCACCTGCCAAATGATGAGTAGCAAGGCGGCAAACATGCAAAAGGTTTGAAACGTGTCGGTGAAAACGAGCGTCTTAATGCCGCCGCGCCGCGTGTAGAGCCAGATGAGCCCCATCATCAGCACCACGGTGAGGGCAAACGGAATGTGCAACGCGTCGAGCACAAACCGCTGCAACACCATGCAGATGACGCCGAATTTGACGGCCGAGCCCAAGATTTTCGACAGCAAAAAGAAACCTGCGCCCGTCTTATAGGCCTGTTGCCCCAAGCGCGTTTGCAGATAACTGTAGATGGTAGTGAGGTTGAGCCGATAGTAAACCGGCAGCAACACAAAGGCCACCACCACATAGCCCACGGCAAAGCCCAAGCACATTTGCAGATAGGTGAACTGCGTGGTGACGGCCATGCCGGGCACGCTGATAAACGTGACGCCCGAAATGGAGGCACCCACCATGCCAAAGGCCACCAAAGGCCACGGCGATTGCCGGTTGCCCCGATAAAAAGTGTCGTTGGAGGAATGGCGTGTGGTGAGCCGACTCAAAACCAAGAGCGCGCCAAAATAAACGAGAAGTGTGATTAAAATTGTCATCGTGGCTGCAAAATTAATAAAAAACAAGGGGACAGACGACGGTTTCTGCTGCTCGAATGCACGATTTTAATTAAAAAAAGTACACATAAAATATGAAAAACGGAAAAATGCAGCGATAACGTTATCAATCAAAGACTTAA
>ERZ773014.78-NODE-78-length-63364-cov-7.218974_pt1 | contig 63364 bp, 67 predicted proteins | sample MGYA00580841_ERZ773014 | MGnify/ENA primary metagenome ERZ773014 (study PRJEB29015, sample SAMEA2737989) | human oral metagenome | biome: human oral; feature: human-associated habitat; material: dental | place: China | collected 2067 ... | reverse complement strand
CCGTCTTTGAAACCCAGTCAGGTACATGACAAGCATCAATTTCATGAATATAAGGGATTTTAAAGCCATTTCCTTCGTAATGAAGGTTTTCTAGCGTGTTTGCAACACATCCCTTATCACCATACAAGACAGTCTGGCCTTGCTTATCCTTAATCTCAAAGAGATACTGGAGTCGCGCGTAACCAACTGAAATCTCCACCTGCCAATAATCAAACAAAGCATCGGAGGTGACTTTGACCATTTCTTTGCAGTCCTCATAATGATCCTCCATGAAAATAAAAGGATCCCCATAGTGCAAGGTAATATTCTCAATATCTCCCTTTTTCGTCCGAATCCGAATGTGCATTGTCTTATCTTTATAAAGATACGCATACTCCGACTCTGGTCTGTGGTAAATAGCTGACAATTCCATATTTTCTCTCCTAGATGTCTCTGTATAAACTCATCGCAACTTTGTGCAAACGGTTTCAAAATCTAGTCCTAGTATATCACTTTAAAAAAATGAATGCAAGGTGTTGTTTAGGGTTTTAAAACTAGTATTTAGTAACTCATTATAATCAGGAAAACCTTTTGAATACAGACAAAAAGTCCCATATGACTTATAATGAAAAACAATAAAACTGTCATTAAAAAGATTCATATGGAACTTTAAATCTTTTAATAAACTTACTAAAATTTAGTATAAGAAACTACACAGAACACTGAACTGTGCTCTTCTAACATCTCACCTAGAAATCATTATTTCCAATCTCTTATCTCTACTAACAGATAGTTTTCTCAAGATGTAAAATGCTTTAAAAAAGTTAGAAATATAATTATCAACTAATCAGCTATCTTTTTTATCGTACATTAATCACTTTCGTATCGCTAGTTGTGTCTAGTATATAATCTGCTCTGTCTTCGCCAATCCATTCATCGTTTAAGACTAGAATACTAATAATTTAGTCTGAGCTACTCGTATTCTCATTTTCAAGAATTGTAAGATTAAAATCGTCCTCTTGAATCATTGATAATTCCGAACTAGTTGGATTAGAAATATCAATTACACGTCTTGCATGATTCATAATTAAATTATCATAAAGATTTCTAACCAATCTAGCATTTGCGAAATTTTTATCCTTCATTGTTGTTTTCTTCTCAAAATACGAATGAATTTTTTCCTTCACTTTTTCATCTAGTATATAATCATTCATTTTACACATATAATGAAGTATGCTATCTAGCTCATTTGGACTATAATCATCAAATTCTATGAATGTATTAAATCTAGACTCCAAACCTGGATTAGATTCAAAAAACTTACTCATTGGTTCTGTATAACCTGCAACAATCACGACTAAATCTTCTCGGTAATCTTCCAAAGCTTTGGTTAGTTCTGTTAGGCATTCTCTACCGTAAGAATCTGATTTATCATTTTCTGTTATACTATATGCTTCATCTATAAACAGGACACCACCTTTAGCCTGTTCGATTACTTTTTTCACTTTAAGTGCAGTCTGACCCTGGTAACCAGCAATTAAGTCCGTTCTTGATACCTCAACAAAATGTCCTTTTGAAAGTAAACCTATTTGCTTATAAATTCTACCAACAATTCTAGCAACTGTTGTTTTTCCTGTTCCTGGATTTCCAGTAAAGGCGAGATGCAATGTGTTTTTGGAAGAGTGCAAATTTTTCTCCCGACGCATTTTCTGAACCTTCTGATATACAATTAAATCTTGAACTTTATTTTTTACTTTTTCTAATCCTACAAGCGCATTCAGCTCATTCAACAAGTCCTGAAGTGTTCTCGTATCCTCATCCAACTTATCCATCGGATTGCAAATTTCTTGTATCGTAGAATAGCCATAAAAGTCAATCAAGCTAGAATTAACTATCTGTGCTATGCGTTTAACTTCAATCTTTGTATTGGGATTATCAACTAATTCCCTAAATCTTTTAAGTAGTGAAATAGTTGCAGCTTTACTCTGTTCCTCTACAATCATAGTCGCTAACTTTGTTATTTCCCCACAGGCATCTGTAAGTGCATCCAACTTTGATGCGTTATTTATTAGTATTTGACCATATTTATCCATTATATCACCCTCAGAAGAAGCAAAATTAGTTCAATAATTGCAAGGCCTGCTGCACTTCCAGCAATCCAATACGCATATTTAACTTTCTTGGTTAAAGACTCGATTGTTCCATTCGTTGCTTGAATAGTAGATAAAATTTTCTCCTCTACATCTTCCTTGTTTTCTTGAATAGAATGAATAATGTCATTATTCTTCTTTTCTAGCTCAATTAACTGTTCGGAATGGTCACTGACATTGTTCCACATACTATCCACATCTTCCAAATGAGCCATGCTATTAAACTTATTGATGCCTTCTTTTAGATGCTTGATATCTTCCTCATTTTCTGATATGCGGCCAGTTATTCTCATGTTCTCTTTTTCTAGAGCATTTATCCTGCTAGTTTGTACTTCATCAATACGATCAATCTCTTTCAAGTGCAGTTTCTGTTCTTCAGTAGAAGTCCAAATAATGTCTATATCTACCAAATGTGTTAGCAAAGAAAGTTGTTTTTTTAAAACAAGTAGGTTATTGATTTCTTCATAGTGTTTAGATGCTACTTTTTGAATACCTTTAATATCACCGTTGATATTTTTTATAGATTCATGTGTAGTAGATAGGGACTCCCACATTTTATCAATCTTTTCCAAGTGGATATAACTATCTAATTTTTTCTTAAATTTCTTGAGTTCTTCAAGAGTTCTCCGTTGATTCTCCACAATTTTTTTAATTTGATATTGAGTTTTCTGAATACCTTCACTTGTTTCTTCAGTTGCCTTAATAGAAACTAAAATAGCTTGAATATAATCTTTATCCAAAGCTTCCAGAGCATTATATACCTGACCAAATTCCTTGCTTAGCTTGATTTGGGTATTATTGATTCTATGTAACTGCGTTTGGATTTGCGAAGTTAAATTATTTAATTCTTCTCCTTTGACCACGTGATCCAATCCAATCCCACGTCCCAACAACAAATCTCCCCAAAATTCACTTACACCCTTAGAGTCATCTACTCTTTTCAAGTCTAAATCCATTGTAGTTTGCTCGGAGAATCTTTTTATTTCATTTTTAGCATTTTCAAAATCATGATACTGAATAACTAATTCACTCATCTTTAGTCCTCGCTTAGTATTTTATCTAATTCATCAGAAACTTCATCGATTTCATCCTTTGTATTTTTGGAATCATTAATATTCTCACGAATTTTGGCAACAGAATCACTCATAATAGTAGCTGCACCGTCATGTCTGAAATACATACTCCCAATTGTAGAATTTTTAACATCTTCATATATAGATTCATCTCGTGTAATGGTAGCTTCTGTTGAAGACTCATCGTCTGATGATGCTCTCTCTTCACCAGATGTTTTATAATTACGAGTCAGCTTACAGTCTTTCTTGTTTTTACAACTAAATAAATATATTGCAGTAGTAGCCACGGCACTAACAACTACACTTACTCCTACTATATAGAATACTTTTTTCATACCATCAATCCTCCAGTTCATCAAACAATCTATCGATATCAACTAATGCATCCTCAAAACTTTCATTAGAAGCAGAATTTTTTCTAATATTTTCGATAGAATCAACCATCACTTTAGCAGAAGCAACATGGCGGTCATGAATGTTTTGTTCTGTTACTTCCTTAGTATGGTAAAGTTTCAGCTCATTAATAGCCTGCAACTGATGCTGTGTTCTTAAGATTTTATTGCCCTTGTTTATCTGAGCATCTATATTGTCCCGCTTCAGGTTTTTTTCGATCTGTTTCTCGATGATATTAATAGCTATCGCACCGATTATACCCGCAACAACAGCACCAAGGAAAATTCCTAAAATATTTGCCAAACTACCGAGTAAGGGAATCTCAACTGCGAAGAGAGGGATAGTCATCAGGCCTTTTTCGATTACTTCTCCAAGTAGCATTGCGCCTATACCTGTCAAGCCAGCAATTACAATTTTACCAACTTCCATCATTAGTCTTCCGATAGGTTTTCCTTTATTTGCAGGGTCTTTAATATATGCAATGGCATTTTTGAGAGAACTCCAGCCTTGTTTCAGCATAATCCACACTTTCTTAATCGTTCCAACAACAGGACCTATGATAGCTGTTGCAACAGTAGTAAGCAGGGTGTTGCCTGCATTGATAAGATGTTGCCGCATCTTTCCAATGAAAGAGTGAATTGCTTCTTTCAGATTCTCTAACAAAGTATTTAGGACTTTCTTAGATGACTTAAACCACTTAACCAGCTTGGCAATAATTTCTCTGACAAGTTCAGCCAACAATTGCATAAGTACCGCACGAAGTACTTTTCCGCCAATACGGAAGGCCTCTTTTTTTCGAGATTTTTTACCTGCCTCAATAGATTTTTGCTCTGCCTCTTTTTTCTTTTTTTCGTATTCCTCACGAGCTTCATCATCCTTTTGACGCATTTTTGTATCATCTTCTGCACTTATATGAAAAATTTCATCTGGTTTTTGTCCATTTGCATTTGGATTATCAAGCCATTCTTTCATTGGCTTGTCTCCCTTTGAACGATTGAGACTCGAATCCATCTCATTGAGATTCGCATCACTATTGGCAAATGCAATCTGCTCTTCTTTGGTCATATGAGCATTAGCTGCAGGGTCTCTTATAATTTCCGCTGCTGAGACAGTATGATCCATATCTGTATGATTTTCAATAGAACCAGTCGGGCGCCCTTTGTCAAATGGTTTCCTTGCACCTTTAACTAAAGTAGCTTCTTCTTTTCCAGATCTTGTTTGGTGGGTTACGATATTTCCATTTTTATCCTTTACAAAATTTTTCTGCCAATCATCGTATCTTTGTTGATAATCAATCTCAGTATTGTGTGTCGCAATCTTTCCCTTTTCAAAATTTTCTGTTGTCTGAATATGAGCCTTCTTCCTTAAGTCAAGATGAAGTCCTCTATTTTCTTTGATAAAATCCTCACCCGCAGTAACAGCAACTTGATTTAAAAATTGCTCCCATACAACGTCCATTATGACATCTCCGAGATTGTCTGGATTTCCAATCTTTTCTTTTTCTTCTTTCAGAAACTGCATATCAGCAAATTCTTCTTCAAGTTGACTTTGAAGTTTTTCTTCTAACTCATCAAAATCAAACGAATCAGTAAATTCCTCGTTTAAAATATCTTCGTTATTAAAGAAATCATTTTTATTAACCATGATTTTCATCCCTTCATATTATTTTAAAAGATAGCCGATTTTCCAAATTCTCTAACCTACTTTAGTCAAGAGTCCTACCGCCTCAACATGTGCTGACGTTAGCTTCCTATACTGTGAAACGAAATAATGGCAATCAAATTTCCCGAATTAAATTATTAAACGTAACTAATGCGATTATTTACAGCTTCTTCTATATACAGGACGGTATTAAAGATTTTCAAAAATTCTTTCTTGCTTATCTCTTCTGTCCATCTCCCATGATTGACCATATGACGATTCGGCCAGTTCAATGTAAACTTATTAGTATTCTCGAAAAAGAGATAAAGCCACTTAAGTAACCCAGTATCTAATAACGTTGTTTCTACGAATTCTTTCTTTAAAATGCCTACTGTGGACTTTCCGACAGGGACATAATTGTCTTTACTATAATTTTTCTCTGATACCCTGTTCATTACCCCATCTATTATGATTGTAGCAATTGTATATGCCGCATAATAATTCGCAGACTGGAAACTCTGAATCATAGACTTGATTAAGACTGATGGAATAAATTGAGATTTTTCCAATTTAAATATGGTCTTCTCATCAGCTATATCGTTCTCTAGCATCTCAAACCAAAATTCTTCAACTTCCTCAAAGTCCTCAGCTTCTACATCATAAGAAAAATTGCTATCTTGGAAGTAGACTACCCATCCTTTTGTGGCTAAAATTTCAAGTTTAGATTTTATGTCTGCAATTTCTTCTTCAGCATAATGGTCTGGAAGAGACTTTAGAACTTCTGAAATAATTGATAAGTCCCTAAAAATAGTAGCATGATAGCTATTAAGAAAATCTCTCATCACGGTTGATAAAGAATTTAAACTACTAAAGTTATAATTTGCCGGAATTACCCTTTTTATATTCGAGACTTCCTTAAACATAGAACTAGCAGCTGCTGCAATATTAATATTTGACGGAACATTTACTACCTTGGTAAAATCCCTTATCGGTTCTATCATCTTAGCAATTTGTTCAGCATTTATACTTGCATAAAACTTCATAAAATCACTCTGGGCATTTAATATGCTGTCTACAGCTCCTGTGGGTAATTGTTGTTTTTCATTATCCATTTTAATATCTCCTTCACAAAACATGTTTATATATGTATATGCCTAGCGGTCTTATTTTTTAAAAAAGACGATAGTTCCTCAATTTGATAAAGGTAGGTAACTCCTCCAATCTAATATCCTCTATATGTTTTAGCTGTTCCTTTTCTACTTTAAATAAGTAAAAAGACTCTGAGTAAATCGTTACAAAATATGTATCGAATTTCTCAGCAATATAGTTTCGATATTCAAATAAAGATTCAAAGTCATAATTCAAAGCTTGCATTATTTTTTCTAAAGCCTCAGATTTTGAGAGCACATCATTTTCACCAAACAAAAATTCTACCGGAAAGTACAATAGTAGATTCTTTAAGGTTTCAAGATTGTTTAAAACCTTTAAAACATCTGTCTCTATACATTGTTTTCTAACTCCAGTATAATCTATTTTAAGCTGTAGTAAATCAGATAAATTTCTCGTTCGAAAAGCAACATGAATTTGAGTCGCCTTAATCTCACCTTTTGGTTTTTTACATTCACCATAAGTAGTGATGCCGTCACTAACATTGCTTATGCTGGGAGAAAACAGATTACTAGCTTGTAGACACGATGCAGCTAATAGAATTTTAAAATCAAGTTCATAATCGTTTGCTATTGCATCACACTGACCATTATTCTCATTCACAGGTTTATTATACTCTGTTTTCCCTTTGCTTCTGAAGTAAGAAGATTTATTAATCAACTCTAGTAAATAATTTTCATAGTTACAGCCTGATTCATTTTTTATGTATCCTTTATTTATTAAAGCTGCCGGTAATTGCTTAAAATTAAGTCTTGAATCAATATTGGGATCTAAGTCCTCACACATTAGAACAATCTCCTTGAATTTATTACACTGAAGAAAAACATAAAGACAACAACTAAATTATACTGTGGTGAAGATTCTTATTTTAGAGTGATTTTACATTTTTAGATCTTGAATATACAATATAAGTGCACAATAAAAACTCATAAGATTTTCTAGTAAAATAGAATTGAACCAACTAGTTACGAAAGGAAATCTTATGAGCTATCACCTTTTTACCATAGATGATGAGCGTGAAAGTATTCTGATTTACCGTACAAAAGGTCTAAATTTTTCTCAAATCGGAAAATTACTTCACCGTCATCCTTCCAGCATTAGTCGGGAATGGAAACGTCATACGGAAGAAAACAGCTACTCTCCTAACAAAGCACAAGCAGCTTATCAACTTGCAAAATCACATTGTGGACGAAAGAGAAAGCTGGATCTAGACTCGAATCTAAGCAAAATAGTCAAGCACCTTTTTCTCGATTGCCAATGATCTCCTGAAGAAATAGAAGGCCGGTTATGCCTAGAGTATGGGAAATCTGTTATTAGTTATCAAACGATTTATAGAGCCATCTATCGCGGTCACTTTGACGACAAGCTGTCACATGGTGCTCGTGGTGTGATTCGCAAACTCCGTCATCGTGGGAAAACACGTCATACGAAAGGTCATGTTGAAAACAGAGGGAAAATTTCTATTTCTCATACCATTCACGAAAGACCCGAAGAAGCAAACAAGCGAACTAGGATCGGTGATTGGGAAGCAGACACGGTTGCAGGGAAAACTGGGAAAGCTTGTCTAGTTACTCTAACGGATCGCTATTCTCGTTTTCTTAAAATCAAGAAGGTAGCGGTCAAAAAAAGCAAACTGGTCATAGAGGTTATGGTACAAATGTTGGAGCCCTTACCGAAAGAAACCGTCACTCCCGATAGAGGAAAAGAATTCACGAATCATCAAGACTTGACTGATCAATTAAAGGTAGAGGTCTATTTCCCAGACCCTCATGCGCCTTGGCAACGGGGAACAAATGAGAATACCAATGGATTACTACGAGAATATTTTCCCAAAGGGAGTGATTTGACATTCATTGATGAGCACACCATTCAGCTGTGGGAGGATAAACTAAATAATAGACCACGAAAGTGTCTCAACTGGAAAACGCCTTATGAAGTATTTTATGGTAAAATTGTGCACTTAATTGACAATTCAAGATCCTAAACTTTCCTATCGTATCATTAATAGTTTTTTGAACATAATCAGAAATCTTATTTAAACATTTCATAGCTAATGGATAACGTTCCAAAACTTACTCGAAAATACCTAAAACACCGTCATCAAAGTAACTATTTGTAACTACTCGTTGAATGAAAAATTCTGGATGTGTTAAAATCGAGAACAGCTCAGGGACGTGGTAACCATCAGTTATATTGGCAACACAATCTACAATTTGCTTTCCATGTCTTGAATTGCTATTTCAAGTTCTCGAATCTTGGTTTTTTTTTCATCTATCCACCGGTACATATTATTGATGTACTCTTGATTTCTCATGCTACTCATTTTATATTGAAGATCACTGATTTGCCGTTCAAGATTTGAAATCTGTTCTCTTTTGCGGTTGATAGCATCAAACAATTTTCTTCGCCATTCCTGTTGGTTTCGCTCATTATACGAGCGTTTGCCGGACCAAAAGCTATCTTTAGCACTTTGGAATAAATTCCAAAGCTGGTGCTCATTTATCTTTCCAGCGGAGCCTATGTTTCTCCATTCACGATCAAGTTCTTTCATGCGCTCTGTAGTCTGCACAGAATAGTCACTTCTGCTGGCAATATTAGCAGCCTCTTGTACAATCTGGCCTTTTCGGCTAGCATTTTCTTGGAAGAGTCTGTCCCGTTCCTCATAATAAATACGTCTACGATTGAAGAAATCCTGTCGAATTCCATTAAATTCATTCCAAAGACTATCATTATATTCCTTGTCAACACTTCCAACCTCTTTCCACCTATCCATTAATTCATGGAGTTTATCCCCAGTTCGTTTCCAATCTGTTGAAAACTGAGAAACGCTCCTTGCTTCTGAAATCAGTGCTTGTTTCATTTGTCTGTTTTTGACACGTTGTTTATTTAAATCACTGAAGTATTTTGAACGACGATCATAAAATGTTTGTTGAGCAGAATTAAACTCGATCCATAGAGTTTCATCATCTTTTCCAGCAGAACCTATGCCTTTCCATCTATCAAAAAGTTTCTTAAACCGTTGACCTGTGGATTTCCAATCGGTTGATGCTGATAAAATTTGAGCTTCCGAAATTATACTCTGCTTGGTAACTTTATTTTTTGAACGATTATTCTCTCGTCGTTCATAGAACCTTTTTTTAGCGGCCTGAAAATCTTCCCATAGTTGTTTTTCTTTTGGCGTTCCCCAATTGTAAACCTTTTTCCATTCATTAGATAACTGCTTAAATTTAGGTGCAGCAGTTTTCCATTCACTTGACAATGATAAACTCTTAGCCTGCGAACAGATTTTTTCTTTTGCTATTATGTCAGATTCCAAATCAGAGAGGGCATTGCTTCTTCGACCACGACCATATTCTTGCTGACCACCTTCATGAATAGGATGTCTCCATGATAACATCTGGTATATTCCATCTATTTCTATTGCAAGCCAATGACCGTGTCCATCAGAATTACTTTCTGGAGACGTGGGTCTTCCCCTGTTGTCACGAGCACCGTATAAAACTTCTATTAGTTTTGCACCAGATGAATGAGTTCTTTCTCTAACTTTGGCATATTTATCTCCAAAATTCGGAATACTAGTCCACCCCATAATATCACTCCTTAAATTTATCAAAATACAGTGATTCCAGCCCCTGTTTACCCCTTTGAGCCGTTGCTCTAACAAAAACATTCTAGTATCGGCATAATAATCCTCTTTCTACCTAAACATTATCTAATTACTTAATCTCTTTAAAGACTAAATTATATTCTGATTAAGTATAAAAATCCTTAAAACTCAATTCACTAAAACATTTTCTTTATTATAACACTTCTACCTATTTAAGCACAATTGAACACAAAGAGTTTTAAAAATAAAAAAGGCCGTAGCTAGAGCACTTACACTCTTAACTATGGCCTTATAAATTCACTTTTGTTCCTTCTAAAAACTTAACGGTGATGCAACCATCTTCACCAAGGGTAATCTTTTCAAGCACCTGGCACATCTTTCTTCCATTGAATGGTAAAGTACCATACAGTGAACACTATTCTAATCTCATAAATTAAAAATTTGATATCGTCGTACTTACCAATTAAGTTCTTCAACATAATCTTCGTTTGACATTTTTGTACTGATATTTTCAGACAGAGTTGTTTTTTTATTATCCATTACACCGCTCTTCTATACTCCTTTGTTAACTTTATTGTATATTATAAATGGAAAAAAAGCTAATCATCTTATTTTCCAACTCACAAAAAAAGAAATGGCCTTTGCCACTCCTTTCTGAAATCTATACCTCCACCTATCTCTCCAGTTCTATCACCTTATCATAGCGCTTCAAGTCCTCTTCGCTATAGTGATGAATCACTTCTACGAGTGCTTGTGGGAGAGAGAAGAGAAGCTGACTGATTTTTTCTTGGTTTTTGAGATCCAGATTGGCCTTGACCTCATCAGCCAGGATAAATTGGCGATTGTGATAGAGAGCACGGGCAATTTCTAGCCGCTGCTTCTCGCCGCCTGACAGAGTTTGATTGCTAGGTGTTTTGCCTTGGAGTGCTTCCAAACCAGTTTGCTGCAGGATTTCTTCCATCCTTACAGAATCAAGTTCTTGCCCCAAAGCGATATTTTCCTCTAGTGTCAATCCATCAAATACATGACTGGACTGGAGAATATAGGCTCCTGCCTGATAAAGTTCATCCGAGCTTAGCTCTTGTCCATGGTAGCGAATCCGACCTTGACTAGGCTTGATTTCTCCATAGATGAGGTTAAGTAAGGTTGTTTTCCCAGACCCACTTTCTCCGATAATGGCAACCTTTTCCCCTTCCTCAATGGTAAGGTCACAAGGGGCTAGGATTTCTTGACCATCACGCTCTACGCTGACTTGCTCTAGCTGGATAGGAAAGACGGAACTTTCAAGAACAGAAGGCATCGTCAACTCATCTCCCAGCAAGTTTCGATATTTATCACAAAGAGACTTTGCTGATTTTCTAGTATTGATAAAGTAGGATAGCTCCTGAAATTGGTAGCCGATATTATGCGATACTAGGTAAATCCCAACAAAGCTGGCTGCAGATAGGTAGTTATAATAGGTCATGAAACCACCAATGACAATAGGTGCAACCGAGCAAAAGGCATCAATCCCATTGATAAAGAGACTGTTTAGCGTCCGTTGCTTTTCATAGGAAATTTCTTGCTCTAAAGCCTTGTGCAAATCTTTGGAAAACAGTTTGTAAAACAAGCTTTGTCCCCGATAATGCCGTATGGGACGAGCACCCGCAATCATATTGGTCACTTGGGAGACGTAGCCTTGGTTAGCTAGGGATTTCTGCTTAGTAATACCATCCAAGCGTTTGGAACCTATGCTACTACAAAGGACAGGTATCGAATAAAAAATGATAAAGAGCAATCCAAGATAGAAATTAGTCCAGAGAGCATAACAGATGGAGACGGTTGTAAATCCCAAAGAAGAAATGATAATAACAGTCGGCTCAATATAGTTATCTTCTAGCTGTTTTACATCATTTTCCAGGTCGGACAAAACCTCTTCATCCGCTATCCGACGGCTATATAAGAAAGTCTGAAAGATAGCCCGCTTAATCCCTAACTTGAAGTCTGTCAGCACTCGTGCATAGTAATAGCGTTTCCCCGCCAAACCCAGCAAGAGAATCAAATTCCCCACAATCCCCCAAGTCAAGACCTGCCACAGCAAATGCAACTGGTGATTGGTAAAACTAGAGACAATATACTGAATCAAAGCTGGTGTAATGACAGCCTCCAGCCAAGTAATCATAATCGCCACAAAATAGAAGAATAAATACTTTTTAGTCACATAGGATCTAAGCATAGCGTATAAACCTCCTGAAGTTATTTACCAACTTAGATAGTCGCTCTTTATCCCTAGAAAGATATATAATTTGTTGTATGCAATATTCCATAAGTTCAGGCTTATGGCACTCCATGAATTCTCCATTCTCGTTAATGACAGTAGAATAACCATCAATAACATTGGCAACACATTCTATACACATACCTCTACACCAACAATCTTTACACTTCGAAAAATTATCTTTATTATTAAATATTTCTGCTTTTGGACTATTATGACTCCCCCAGAACCTAAAGCATAATTTCTTACTTCCATCTACATCAAAAGTTATTGTATTGGAGGGATCAATATCATCGCAGAATGTATGGTTAGTACTCTTGTAAATCATAGATATTAAAACATCATATAAGATTGGGCTAATAAATGCTTTCTCATTACTGTCAATTACATTCTGAATAGATGCATCTATAAAATTTTTTCTTTCAGATAAACTTTTTTCCATTTCTTTAACAATAAGTACTTTATTTTTACTAAAGACATCATTAATATTAAAATGGACATCCATCTCAGTAAAATATTTGAAAATATCCTCTCTACTAATACCATGTTTTTGATGAATACGAGTATATGTTGAAGCAATTTCGAAATTATTATAATCAATATTTTTTAAATACTCAATAAATCTCATGGTCTTTCTGTGACTTCCTTTTCCCCTTAGCCTATCATGAACAACTTCTGGTCCATCTAAACTAATTGTCAGATAAGGATGAAATTTATTCAACATTTCCTTTACACGATGGTTCAAAACAGTACCATTAGTGACTGTCTCAACTTTTAATATATTTAAAAATTTAGATAATTTCTCAATAAAATATACAAACAACTCAATATTTAGAAAAGGCTCTCCTCCAAAAAGTATTAATCGATTAATTTGTTTCATTCCCTTACTTACAATTTCCTGGATTATCTTATCAGCAGTATCAAAATCCATAATCCGATTGTCCATACCATAGTTTCCACCATCAGCATAGCAGTATGAACATGATAGATTACAGCTATTTGAAATATTTATTACAACTTTCTTTAAAATACCTTCATCGATATAATCCGAAGTATTCGACGTATTCTTATATTCAGGTGAAGAAGACAAAGTGAAAGAAATAGAATCAAAATAATATGTACCAAAATCAGTATTAATTTTTTTAATCATGGTAATCCTCTTTAATGAAAACAGAGATGGGGAAATTTCTCCCCATCTCGGAAGAAACTATCGACCACCGCCACAAGAATGACTTGGTCCACAGTTATTATTAGGAACATAGCCTTGATCAAACTCTAAAAGATCTTCAAGGTTAATAACTTGTAGTTCTTCCATCATTTTCACCTCCTATATTTGATATAGATATCATACTACCTTTTTAGGAGTGCTAAAAATAATTCCCTTATACACAGTTTATTCTAAATCATTCAACACTTTTTCTAAATGGTTTTCAAACGTACACGCCAACTGTTGACTATCTACGAGTTTCATTGCCGCTATACATTTTCTCATCTCAATGAAAGCGTGTTGGTTGTGTGTTTACTTTAAATCGTACAAATTTTTTGCATAATGAAACACTAATTTTTCATAAATTTCCGTTTCTGAGAAGTTACAAAATTGTAGTTGCTTTTCAAAATAAAGAGCATCTATTAGCTCGTTTCGTTCAATACATGTTATGTAGGCATTTAATAACATAGTTGATAATAAACGACGATTATTTGGAATATCTCTATAGAATTCAGAGCGATGGCACATTTCTTTTGATAAAACCATCATAGTTTCATGATTTAAAACGTCTAATGTATTCATAAACAACAACAATTCATAACATCCCCAGTATTCTACAGAAAATAAGTAGTCACTTACAGAACTAATATCTCGATCTGTTACATATATCTTTCCTGATAAGTCTTGTAAACGAATCTTAACCAAAATCGTATTCAGCGCATAAAAAGGACCTTTCTTCTCTCTCTTTTCCAACAGACTAATCAGTAAATTTTCCATTCCAACAATATCTCGCTTCGCTACTAATAAACGAATTTTCTCTAACAGTTCATTAAAGTCATCTCTATGAAAATCTCGCGTTGCATATATAAATTCTTCAATCGGCATATTAATTGCTTCCAGCGCTAAAATGAATTTCGTAATAGTTAAATCAGCCTCTTCATGCTCAAATCTTGACAAGTGAGAACTTGATACTCCAGATTTGGAAACATCTTTTAGTGACAGTCCTCTTGATTCTCTAAATTTCTTAAAAATTTTTCCGTATTTCATTTTAAGCACCTCTTAAATTGTGTATAGGGGAATTTATTTCGGTATCTTAAATAATATTATATCATAGAAGAAAAAGAAAAGAGGTTGCTATTATGAATAAAAAAACATTTTTTTGCTTATTTTTAGTAATACTTGAAGGAATCTTAGTTATCGGAGTTGGATAATTTCGCTCTCTTACAAAAAGAGTCTGGGACAAAAGTCCGACCTCAAATATAAAAAGCGAACAAAACTAGTTTTCTGGTAATCAGAATTCTGCTTTGTTCGCTTTTCGCATTTAATTATATATTTGAAGGGCTTAATAATTAAGATTTTTAAAAATTGAAATCTTTTTGTCCCAGACTCTTTTTATATTCATTTCTTTTATAGTAAATTGGTTATTGAAAACACCATAATCAAAATATCATCTTTCTACATTATAAATTGACTTCTGTTCCTTCTAAAAATTTGATAGAGATACTGCCGTCTTCTCCAAGACTAATCTTCTCAAGTACCTGGCACATCTTTCTCCCTTCAAATACTTCCTTCTCGCTATCAAGTAGTATCTTTAGTTGAGTCGCATGGTACTTCTCCAGCTTTTGTTCTTCGCTAAAATTAGCCCACTTTTCCTCTACCTTTCCCATATTTTCTCGAAGAACCTCTATGGCTCTGAGGAAAACTTGCTGCAGGGTTTCTTCATCAATATGGCGATTAGTGCACCCCTGTATTCCTTTTACCTTATATCGGTTGTTGCATTGCCAGACAGGCCTCTTTCCTCTACTGGTTGTCCAGTTCTTTCGACCAAATAGACCTCCGCATTCCTTACAGAATACTTTGCATGTGAATGGATTTTGTTCGCACTGGATAATGTAAAAATTGATGTGATTATCCTGCCTATACTGATTTCTTCGCTCTACCTCAAGCTGAACCAAGTCCCATTCTTCCTTATTAATAATAGCCTCATGGTTGCCTTCGATATAGTATTGATTCACCTGTCCCTGGTTCTCACTGCGCTTCTTGGTCAGAAAATCAACCGTATAGGTTTTCTGTAAGAGGGCATCTCCCATGTACTTCTCATTTTGAAGCATTCTTTGAATGGTAGTGGGATACCAGTTAGCTTTCCCATTCCATCCTGGAACCCCTTCTTCTTTTAGACTTCTCGCTATACTTTCTGGTGTTTCTCCTTGTAAAAAATCCCGAAAGATTCGTCTGACAATCTTGGCTTGCTCCTCATTGATGACTAGATTTCCATTCTCACCCTTATCGTAGCCTACAAACTTGGTTGTGTTAACTCTTATTTCGCCCCGTTCGAACTTCTTTCTAATCCCCCAGGTCGCATTCTCTGAAATAGAACGGGATTCATCTTGGGCCAAGGAAGAAAGAATAGTCAAGAGCACCTCTCCTTTGGCATCTAGACTGTCAATATTCTCCTTTTCAAAGGTAATCCCAATTCCAAGTTCCTTTAATTCCCGGACATATTTCAAGCAGTCCAGCGTGTTCCTAGAAAAACGGCTGATGGATTTCACAATGATTCTATCTACTTTGCCTTTTCGGCAGTCAGCTATCAACCGATTAAACTCGGTGCGTTTCTTGGTATTAGTTCCTGAAATCCCCTCATCCGCATAAATATCAACCAACTCGTAGAGAGGATTCTGCCGAATATACTCTTTGTAATACCGAACCTGGTTCTCATAGCTTGATAGCTGTTCGTCTTGGTCGGTGGACACTCGGCAGTAAGCCGCCATCCGGATTTTCTGAATGTGTTGCTTCTGCTCGACTTGTATCGTTTTCTTTGCTGGAATAACTGTAATATTTTTTGCCACCGATGTTCTCCTCCTTTACTACTGTGGGTTCATGGATATTCCAATCCTGTACTGCACCGTCTGGCACGCGCATGCCGATGCAGGCGACCTTCCCTTCTCGGATGTACTTGCTACAGACCCATACAACCTTTCCTTTGTAATACTTCTGCCGTTTTAAAGTAGAGCCACAATGCTCGCATTTTAATAAGCCACTCAAAGGATATCGTCGATTGTAATCAATGCTTAGCTTTGCCTTTCGATTCTGTTTCAGACGCTTTTGAACGGCTTCCCAATCTTCTCTGGACACAATCGCTTCATGGTTATCCGTAATCAGGTACTGTTGCATCTGACCTTGGTTGAGACGTTGCTTGGCCTTGATTTCCGCAAAATAGTATTTTTGCAGGATTGCATCCCCCTTATACTTCTCGTTTTTTAGAATATTGGTAATAGTACTTGAATACCATTTCCCACCGTCTACTGTAGAAACTTTCTCTCCATTAAATAGCTTTGCAATGGCATGAACTCCCATACCAGATAAATAAAGGTTATAAATCCGTTTTACGATTTTAGCTTCCTCAGGATTGATGATTAACTCACCGTTCTTATCCTTGTCATAGCCTAAGAAGCGCTTAGTGTTAATCACCAGCTCTCCTCGCTGGAACTTATTCTGAAAAGCCCACCGTTGGTTTTCACTCATGTTGCGCAGTTCTTCTTCTGCGTAGCTGGCAAGAACCGTAAGCATGACTTCACCCTCATTTGACAAGGTATGGAGATTTTGTTCTTCAAAGAAGATATCTACTTGAATAGTTTTCAGTTCCCGGCTTACTGCAAGCAATAACTCAGTGTTTCTGGCAAAGCGAGAAATGGACTTTGTATGAATGACATCAATTTTCCCGGCCCTGCAATCCTCCAGCATCTGGTGAAAGCCTGGACGCTTGGCCAGTTTGCCTGAAATCCCCTGATCATAATACACTCCAATGAACTCGACATCTTTTTTATTTTGATAGAAATGATTATAGTAGGATTGCTGATTGGTGAGGGAGTCCTGCTGTTTTTCTGTCATGGTTGAAACCCGCGCATAGGCACAAACTCTTATCTTTTCTGGCTTCATTCCACTCTCCTTTCTTCCTTACTATATATCACTCTAAAGGCCAAATTTATCAAGTATTCAGCCCACTCATTCAAGCATTTTTCTAGTTGAAATGCTGTCTATGTAAAAGGCCTGCATGGACAACCACACAGACCTTTATGGATTATTCAATTCGTAACACTTGACCGGAAAAAATCAAATCCGGATTCTCAATTCCATTGATAGCCGCTAAGTGCTGGTAATTCGTGCCATACATAGCTGCAATAGCGGAAAGCGTATCTCCGTTTTCAACGGTATAGGTTGTAGTACTGGATACTTGAGCACTTCCCGTAACCTGCAAAACTTGCCCCGGATAAATCAAGTCAGGATTGGTAATCCCATTGATAGCCGCTAATTCCTGATAACTTGTTCCATAAAGAGCCGCAATAGCTGATAGGGTATCCCCCTCTTGAACAGTGTAAGTCCCAGTCGAAACTGGGGCTGTTGCTTGTTGTGGCAGTTCTGATCGAGGTTCTGGAGCTTGACCAGTATAAACAGAACGCAGATCCCGATACATATAGTTGGAATCCACCCGTCCACTAATACCTCCGACTAGACCATCACTGGTAAACTGCCAAATGTCTGTCGGTACCGCACAAGCCTCCACCTGCCACTGGGCCACCCAGTTGGTATAACGACTCAAGTCCCCCATATTTTGGAACCAATACAAGCTGGCATAGACACCCGCCCAGTAGCCTGCTGCTTCGACATGGTCGCAAAACAGCCGACAAATTTCTGTAGAAGTCTCCCAAGAGACACCGCCATTGTTGGCTTTCCAGCCGTCCGCATCCTCCATATCAATGTAGAGCGGCATAGAAGGATGGAATTGACGAGCAAAGTTCAAAAAGGCATTGACCTCAGCTTGTGCTTCTCCCAAATTTCGAGCATAGCTATAATGGTAAAATCCGTACGGAATGCCAACCCGTTCACATTCAGATGCGTTTCTCCGGGCACGTAAATCTTCCGCAAAGCTGCCCCAGGACGAACGAATAATGACAAAGTCCACATTGTTTTTCAACTGGTCAAAGTCAATAAAGCCATTGTGCTCACTAATATCTACTCCAAATAATGCCATCTTATTTTTCCTCCGATTTTAATTGTTTCAAAGTTTGTTTGAGTTTCTCTGGAACTGGCAGACCAATCAGTGCTGCATTTTCTATAATACTGAGCCCCTCGTTAGACAAGTAATAGAAAATAATAGCAGTTCGGATGATGCCTCCCTGTTTCAAGATATGAGTATCAATAATCTGCCCCATGGCCACTAGCATCAAAATGACAACTTTTTTAAACAGTCCTCGAAAACCAACTGCACTGGATAGCTTCTTTTCAACAACTGCTGCCATCAATCCACTAATATAATCAATAGATATGAAGACAATCAAGGCAAAAATAAAACCATCCCAGTCACCAAAAACACTTCCTAAAAGTCCTCCTACTGTGGAAAACAAGACTTTATTCGCAAAAACTAACTGTTTCATGATGCATTGTCCTTTCTATGCGGTTCGCTCCAGTCTGGATTTCCTTTTTCATCAAACTGCATGATATAGAAATTCTTGTGGAATAACTCAGACAAATTCATGGTAGGGACTGTCGCTCCCCACTGAGTCAGAGCTCCCACAGTTTCGACTTCCATCAACTGACGTCGACCTTCTTTAATCACGGGACGCTTTTGTACTTCTCGGTACATATAAAAATCCTCCCCCTCATTTTTGCAGCGAATGAACTCACCATTCTCGCGCATATAAGTGAGTGCTGCCACCAAATCAAAAGGTTCTGTAATTCTACTTAGATCAGGCAGTAATTCCTTTTCTTCCATCTTTCTTTCCTCCATCTATTTTTAATGGTGTAGTTGCTTCTTTGAGATCAGCTTCCAATTCTTCTTTCTTCTGAAGGAGAACTTGGTAAGCTTCCTCTTTCTGCGTCAATTGAATGGCTAAGAGGTTCTTTGAGGTCACCTCATCAGCCAGCTTTCTGGTCAGCTCTTCAATCGTTAAACGAAGAGCCTGATTAATTTCTTCTTGGTTCATTTGTTTCCTTTCTTATAAACGTCCGACTAGGTTTCTGGTATCCCACCAAGATGGATGCCCTTCACCATGATTAGCCCGATACTCATAAAGTGCTCCAATGCTATTAGACAAGCGTTGGAGAATCTCATGGAGTGAGACATAATTTCCGCTTGTATCTAAATAAAGCCAAACGTCCCCAACATTAATAGTTGAGTCTCGTCTATCCTGTTTTCTGCTTGGACGAAGCTGAAGCTTTCCTGTTGTTGTCATAACCCAACCGTCTTTATTATCATAGGCAGAACTGGCAAAGGACAATTCATCTCCAACCACATCAAGTGAGTCAACATTAACCCCATTCCAAGCCCGAATACCTACAAAGCCACCGTCATTAGAGCTTTCACTGCCATAGCGATTAGACCCAATGACCGTCACACCAGCTCTTCCCTTACCATCGACATTTCCTGTCGCAAACTTAATGAACTGGGTTGGATAACCAGCTAGAACTCGTTTCAATGCAGCTTGGTCTGTATAATACAAAATTTGACCCGCATTGAGACTAATTTCCATAGCTCGGTTAATGGCTGTTAGGATACCACCTGATATCTTGTTCGCAGATAAAGTTACCGACTGCACCTGACTGATGAAGGCTTGCTTTGAGAAAAGCTTCCTCAGATAAGCTTCGGTCGCAGATAGCTTGTTAAACAAGGCATCATCTACTTTCAGTTTCTCAGCCGTTACTGCTTCTGCACTTAAGATTGTGGTTGTGACTGATCCCGATTCAAAGTTGGCTGTCTTTAACTTATCCACCATGGCAGACTTAATCACAGCATGGTCAATTAAAGTTTGTCCTGTGATATGAGTGAGTCTACCATGGATATGATTTACTCCATTCGCTAATAGATTCAAACTGTTTAATACTGCCCCCCTTGAAGTCAAATACTTAACCGACCAACTGTTTGCGAGCTGAGTTTGAACAGTAGAAACTTTCTGGGTTAAATCCGTCACCTTGGTCACATAGGAAGAATCTGTCAGGACAATCTGGGCCAAGTTATGTTTGACGCTGTCTTCCTTTGAGCCAATGAGCCGTGAGTACAGATTAACTGTTTCCTGAACCTTTTGAAAGTCACTGCTGCTGGTTTTGCCATTGACTGCCTGCATGATTTCTGAAAAACGTCCCTCCACTGTTTGAGAATAAGAAGCAATCTTTGTTTCTGTGTACTGTCTATCATCCTCTGGAGCTGGACTCGGTGTCGTCGCAATTGTCCCATCTTCCAATTGTGGATCCCGAATATAAAGAACATCACCAACAAGCCAGCCATTTGAATAGCACACCCAGGACCAATATCTCTCAAACTTCACGGTAAAAGGGTGAACAAACCGATGCCATTCAGTTTGAAGTGTCACGGTCGAAACACCACCTGTCTCAAAACCAAACCGAACAACTACCGACCGACTCGCTTTCATATCAGCTGCATAGACCATTTTCTTCCCTTGCCATTCAGATCCCCTTAAATCAAAAATGGGCTTATGAAAGCCACCATTTCCTGCTTTTGTACAGATGGCTTTGAGATAGTAGCCACTTTTGGCATTCGTATCCGGTACCCTTTCAAACTTCCATTCTGATACATTAGACGAGAGGGGTAACAGACCATCAAAATCATAATGACGGATGTAGTTGCGCCCACCAATTTGCAAACTCTCAAAGCGACGATTTAAGCCTTTCACATCTTCTGAATAGGAGGCTTTTGCGACATAGTCCTTGGCTACTTGCTCTCGGACAGTTCTGGACTGATTGGATGTTTCCATCCGTACATACTGCTCCAGTCGTTCCCACCGTTCACCATCTTTTGAAACATATCCCTGAATCTGTTGGAGAGTTGTTTCAAGGCCAGATAGAGTTTGCTTGACTTCTGTCTTACTGACAAAAGAGCCCATTTTCTGAAGAGTTTCTGTTTGAAAATTTTTCAAATTTGCTGTTGTTCGATTCGTTACTTCTTGGACGTTATTCAGAGCTCTCTGAGTATCTCCTGCCTTCCCTAAGGCTTCTTCCGTCTTTTGAGTAATCGTATGAAGAGACGACTCTGTCGTTTTCTTAAAAGCAGTAAACGAACTCTGAATCTGATCACGAGTCTGAGCTGCAATTTCCTCTGCCCTTGCTTTTGCCTTTTCAATGCCATCTAATACCTTACTCTCTTGCTTCTCAAAAACTGCACCAAAGGCTCGATTGGCATTTTCTAAAGCTTGTTCAATCATCAACTCTTGACTGCCTTGAGCAAGATTCAAAATGGAATGTGCTGCAGCAGTTATATTTGAAGAGCTCCCATGGCTACTTACTTTTGCAATATCATCAAAGGTTAATGCGATATATTCTTTAGTCAGCGCATCATATTCATAAGCTACTGCTTGTTTGATGACATCTACATTGTGTTTTCTGCTCTTTAGAGTAATCCAGTCGGCTAAATGAACCGTTTGATCATCTAGCTCATAGGCTTCTATCACAATTGCATCTTGCTCTCGGTCAATCTTATCATGATAAAATTTACTCTCACCCCATTTTCGCAATTCCTCAAGGGTTTTAAGATTGTTATTCGTGAATTCTTTTTCGTTGATATAGGGATAAGCATCAAGTAAAGGACTATCAACCGTCACGGTTAACGTCTTTTCTTCTTTAGCCCCTTCTGGTTTAAAGGTCGAATGTACATGGATACGGGTCACAACATTTTGTGAGCTTCTATTCCGTTTGTAGGATTTCAGATTCTGATGAGTCGTAACAATGACTCCACGATTCTCTCCTCTGTGCTCTTGAATGGAGAATGAGAAATTATCTCGAATGAGCTCTCCTTCCCAAGTTCCGACAATAGAATGAGCACCATCTAACAGGACGTTATAAAGCGTAGTTGTCTCAGCCGTGTTAAAATCCCTGTGTTTGGTAATATCACTTGTGAAAGAAAAAGGCCCTAGACTTGTCTTGGCTGCTTGGACCATATTAGATAAGGCCGTCATACAGCCGACTTGAGAATTTCCGATTGGCTTAATGGAATGCTGCATGACATCATCCGTAATGTGATAACACAGAACCTCCACGTGATTATCCATTTCAACTGGTTTCTTAATACGAAAAAGCTGTTCTCCTAATTCAGGGACAGGAGCCTTAATGAGTTTATCTACTTTCAATAGCCGATAAAGATGGCTGTCCGTTATAGGATACTTGAGGGTTAAGGTAAAATCTCCATTCAACGTTTCCTTTACCCTAGCAGATACCGCTTCATAAAGGGGGATACCGTTCCATTTAACGGTTTGTACTTCCTTATCTAATAAATAAAGCATTAAGCCCACCCCCAGACAATCTCAAAACGAATGGACTGAATCCCAGTTCCCAATACGACTCCCACTGTTTTATCTTTTGAAGGGTCAATCGTCAAAAAGTCACCAGACCAATTGATTCTTTTTCCTGATAAGGCTCTAAAACTTGGTTTGTCAGGGTTGTTATCCATCACTAGTGTTTCACCAGACTCTATTTTCTCCAAACGAATAACCTGACTACCAATCGTAAAACTGGTTTCAGTTGAAGTGTTTCCCATTATTGTCAATTGGGGAAAAGCCAAAGCCGAACCTTTCGTTCGCAAAGCACCATTTTGAGTGAATGACTGACTATCTGTATCTTTAAAGAATTTTGTGGGATGGCATTGGAAGGTCGCTTCCATCTCATAAACCCCATGCTTGTCCTTTATCATTTTTGAAACAAGTACCTTATAGCACCAAAGACGGACTGTCTTCAACTGCTCACTCTCCAGCCAAAACTGTTCTTTAGAAAAGAGAGTCAAAAACTGAAAAAGTTCTTCCTCACTTGGCTTGACCACATAAATCTTAAATGTCAACTCCATCACATTTCGATGCTTGTTGGTTTCCATGACGGCACCACTGATCCCTCTATGCTCAAGGAGCTGAGTCTTGCTGCCTTTCATGACAATCGGTGGACTGTTTTCGACTATTACCTTAAAAGGAAACGAAGAAGTATGCACTCCATCAATGACTAATTCATTGTATCGAATCATGTTCCCAATCCTTTCAGTTGTTTTTGCCTAGCGAGTTCTTCCGCCAATCTTCCTGCTACATGTTCTGCCAAGCGTTCTAAATCCGCTTCTTCTCTGATCACAACATCTGAAATAGTGATGGTAATCTGTGGCAGAGCATCCAAGGTAGAAGCAATTCCACGACCAATCTGACCCAATGTTTCTCTGTTTAAGGGAAGAATCGCTTCTCTGCCTGCCTCCCCTCCTGCTAAGATATTCGCACCATTTAGGCCAAAGATGGTTGGCTTGGTTAAAATCCCACCCTTGGCATACCATTCAATCCCAATCCGTGGAATATCCCCTTTTAGCCAATCAAGCGGATTGGCCGACCCGCTGACACTAAAGTGTGGCAAAGGAATATGCGGCCAAGAGATATGAAAATTAAAGAGATTCTTTATGGCATTGATGGCAGAGGATACGGCAGTTTTAGCCCCATCAATCGCTCCAGAAATGGCATTTTTGATTCCATCCCAAATATTTCGAACAGTTGAGAAGATGTTGTTTAGGACATTTGATATGGTCTGCAAGATACCATTCCAGATATTGGATAGTGTGCTTGCAATCCCCTGAACAATCCCTGTCACTGTGGATTGAATGGCATTCCAAATAGATGAAAATAAAGAAGAAAGAGCTGATAGAATATTTGAAACACTATCTCTGATACCGTTCCAGCTATTCACTATAAATTGCCAGATGGCATTAAGAATGGTGCCAATGATGGACTGAATCCCTTCCCATACGGTAGATACAATTTGCTTAATGGTTTCCCAGGCACCAGACCAATCCCCAGTAATTACCTGCATAACCAAAGTGATGATGCCAAGAATAACATTTAGCACCGTTTCTATTACCGTCTTGATAATATCCCAGGCTGTTGTGACAACGAGCTTGATATTCTCCCAAACGGCAGTTAGATAAGGCCCAATTAAATCCATAATGGTGGTGATTACCGTCGAAATGGCATTCCAGACTGTTGTTGCAGCATCTTGAATCAACTGGTGATTTTCCTGCCACCAAGAAACCAAGGTTCCCCAAATTTCCATCACAAAGTCTACGACTTGCTGAACGATGGAAGAAATAGCCGAATAGATAGCATTCCAAGCATCTGTAACAGCTGCTCTGAAAGCTTCATTATGTTCCCACAGTTCCTTAATGCCAATGACCAATAAAGCAACAGCTGCTATCACCGCAAGAACAATCCCTACAATCGGAGCAGCCGCAGCTAAAATTCCTCCAATCGTCGTCCCAAGAGCTAAAGCTGCAGCTTGTAAGGCCACAATAATGGGTAAGAGAATACCCGCAACAGTCACCAGTCCACCCACAACCAGAATGAACTCCCGCACAGGTTCCGGAAGATTCACGAACCATTCCGCAACACTTTTTAAAAGCGGAACAAGTTGTTGAAGAAACGGAGCTAGGGTTTCTGCAATCACTCCTCCAACTTCGGCCATGGCCTCTTTAGCCGCATTTTGAGCTAAGGTGAACTGATCGATAGGGTCAAGTGTTGCTTCATAGGTAGAAGCGACCACCCCTTTCGCTTTTTCTGCGGTTCCGGCTAAATCGTCAAAAGATAGAGCTCCACGCTTAATGGCATCGACCATCCGTGGAGCAGCTTTAGTACCAAAGATACTGGATGCAAGCGTTAAGGCTTCCGTTTCACTAGTGCTGTTTCGGATTTGTTCGACCGTTTCTCTTAAGCCTTCACTCAGTGTCTTGCCCTTAGCCGCATAGTTGACTGCTGCTTTGGAGAGGGAAGAAAGAGCAGCTGAAGAATCGACCCCACTTTTTTCAAACTGCCCCATAAGAGCCACCCCCTCATCAAACGAGAGTCCTAAAGCCTTAATTTGTGGAGCACCTTGGATGGCTTTGGTCATCAAATCCTGAACGCTGACACCAGTCGCCTGTGCCGTATAAGTGACGGTATCTAAGACCCGATTTAAATCACTCGTCTCAAGTCCATATGCTTCAATGGCTTGTTTTGCGGAAATGGCTGATTCCGTCACGTCCGAACCATTGATTTCCGCATACTTAATCAAAGTCGCAGAAGCGTCCTTTAAGGCATCACCAGTCAACCCAAACTGGGTATTAAGCTCCCCAACAGCACTGCCCACTGTTTGAAAGTCCGTTGGAATTTCAGTCGCAAGACCTTTTGCAATATCCGTCATCTCATCCAGCACTTTTCCACTGGCACCGGTTTTGGTGACGATGATATCCATCCCTTCGTCCACTTCCCGAAAAGCTTCCAGTGTTGCTTTTCCGAAGTCAATCAGCTTCTGACTGATTTCGCTCAGTTTTTCACTGAAGTTGGCTAGAATCTCAGACCTTAGTAGATTGTTAGTTTCCGCTAAGCTGTGGTTGGCATTATCACTTGCCCCACTCATGCTGCCCATCTCATTTTGCAAATGATGATAAGCCGTCTTGGTTTCATTGAGAGATTTCTCTAGCTTATTGGCTTCAACTGAGTTCTCACCGTATTCAGCCTTGGTCAACTCTAACTGCCGTTCTAAATTGGCAATCTGTTTCTCAACAATCTCTGACTGAGCCGCAACCTTTTTCTGAGCAAGGGCCAGTTTTTCAGATTCACTGGCATTACGACCTAGCTGACTTTCTTGCAACTTAAAGGAGGAAGCAACTTTCTCACTCTCTGAAGCTAGTTGATTTTGTTCAGCTCCTAAAGTAGCTAGTTTACTTTTGTTGCTGGTGACACTGGAGCCATTTTGTTCCAAAGCTCGGTTGACACCCTCTAGCTTATTCTCATAGCTTTTGAGAGTGTTCTGAGTGATTTCGACCTCTCTTTGAAAAGCCCGATACTGATCAGATCCGATTTTCCCGCTTTGAAACCGAGCTTCTACCTGAGATTGGGCTTGACGTAGTGTCTCTAGCTTCTCTTTGGTTGTTTGAACTTGCTTAGCTAAAACCTCTTGTTTCTGAGTTAAGAGAGTGACATTGCCTGTGTCAAATTTTAGTGCCTTATCAATTTGTTTCAGCTCTCGGCTTGCTTCTAAGGCTTCGTGATTCACCCCTTTTAGAGCTTTTTGTAAGGGCTGGGTATCGCCTCCAATTTCAATTGTGATTCCTTTAATGGTTCCAGCCATACCCTACCTCCTTACCGCTACATCAAAAGTTATCAAAGTCTGTCTGAGTGGCTTTCCTGCTTCGACTTTCTTCTTTAGTACGCACTTCCACATAGTCTGTCTGATAATCCAGCGCCATGCCAATCGTTATCTCCTTTAAATCAGAAATTGATAGCCCTGTCTCTTTACAACAGTGAAGATAGGATTCTACCGTGAAGATTTCACTGCTCGCTTCTTCCGACGCATTGACTTTTTTCTTGTTGTCATCCCTTGATTTAACAATTCCATCAGAACCGGTCCTACTGTTTGAAGCGGAAATTCTTCTAGGCCCATAAAGAACTCTTCAAAAGGTTCAATAGATGGGTTAGCTGATTTGGCAAAAACCCAAAAGAGCCGGTGGAAAAACGTCATATCAAAATCCGCTAACATGCTCATATCCACATCAGATGCAGATAAAGTTTCGCCTTCTTCTAGCTGTTCAGCTTTTTTTAGAATCGACTCCGCCTGCAACATTTGAAACAGGTCCTGGAAATAATCTTTCCCAAATTCTTTTTTATAGGCAATCGGTGTGTAAGCATTAGTAGCTAGTTCAATTTTTTTACCTGATAACTGAATCATTTTTCGCATGATTAACCTCCCGGTTTTACAGTTGGCTCATAGACTTTTGTAAACCAAGTCTTTTTGACATCTTCTGGGGTATCCTCTGTGGTCCTGCGACGGACGATTTTATCCAGCGGCCTAGGACTGGCTTTGAATTTCAATTCTACTTCGTTGATGTCTGAACCACTCTTTGTTTTAGAAGCAACGGTTGGCCTGCTTGCATAACAATAATAGAGCACATGGAGCGTTTCTTTCTTATCCCCTTCAAAGCGAAACATTAAAGCAAAGTTTTTCTTTTCGCTGCTTGCAATTTCTGAGATGACTTTACTCTGGGCATCGATAGTTTCTCCCAACACTCGGGTCAAAAATTCCTGTGTCAAAAGAGCCAGTTTCAGAGTTCCTTCATAGCCATCATTTGATTCTGTCGTATAAAAATTGATGTTGTCTGCTTTATATGAACCAGAATCCCCTTGTGGCTCCAAGGTCAGCTCTGCGGCACCCCTAAGTCGCTCCACTGTTCCGTAGGTCAGCGACCCATCATCTCCTTCTTTGGTCACTTCTGCCCAATGGACATCCTGCAAACCAAAGGTGACTTTATTTTTCTCCATCGGATTTTTCCTTTCTATTGACTTAAATGATAAATAACCTGATACAGCTTTTCTGTATCCAGATAGGTTTCTTCCTTGTCAAAAAAGAGAGAATGACTGTCGAGTGCCGCTTCTATTTTCTCTTCTAAACCAAGGTCTTTTTTCTCGGTATAAAGCTCCAGTCTGACTTGACTTCCTTTGTGATAAGCCAGATTATCTGCTCCATAATTCTGAGAAGCAGGAAACCAGTACACCAAAAAGGGAGGAGCTGGACTATGCCCCTCCTCAAAATGGTGGTAAGCACAGGACAAACCTAGACTGCTTAAAAATGGAAACCACTCATCTTTTTTCATAACTTCTCCTTCAAGCGCTCTTCAAATTGGCGAATCATCTTTTCTTCAACAGGAGCAATATGCCGAATTCCTTCAACCCTGCCACCACCTCGTTTGGCATGACCATTTTCAAGGAGGTGTGTCAGTCCTGGTGTTCGATTATGAATCGTTTTTATCAGTGCTAAATTGGTTTCTTTCGTCGCAGTAGAGGTCCAGCCTCGAGCATATTTCCCCCGCTTTTTAGGAGAACCTTGCTTTAACTCATTGACGGCTTCCTTCGTGCTGTCTTCCACCACTGCTTTCACTGTTTCAGTAGACCTTTCCACATAATCCTCTAACTCCTTTTGAACAGCCCGAGCTAGGTCAGACGGGTTAAGTGTTGCCATATTGCACCTCCTCTGTCGCATCTATTAGAATCATCTTTTGAGGATAAGTCAACGAATCAATGGCCTTGATATTATAAAACTTCTCCTCATAACGAAGACGAGTAATCTTGCTATCCAATTCTTGAATAGCAGGGTCGTAACGCAGCGTAAAGCGTAACTGATGAATATTCTTGACCATTACTGAGCCAATCCCTTCTGTTTCAAGAAGCACCTTACAGGAACACCACTTGGAAAACAATGGCTGCCACTGACTGCTTTCATTGCCAATAGCATCTTGCACAATAACTCGTTTTTCAAAGAAAACTCGTTTGCTTAATGGGGCTATTTTCATCAGAACACATCCCTTCTGTGAGCAGAAAGAAGAGCCTTGAGGAGTTCTACCAGGCTTTCCTGCCCTCCTTCTTCCCGATGCTCATAAAGGTATGCTGTCCCAAACAAAACAATCGTCTGAAAGAAGTCGACTTCTTTTTCTTCCGTCACTTCTTCCAGATTCTTGCGTAGGATACTGGAACACAGCTCTTCACTTGCAGAAATCATGACTTGAATCAAGTGGTCATCCTCTGAGTGTTCGACTCTCAGATAGTTCTTTGCTTCCTCCAAACTAATCTTCATGAGAGACCTCATTTCATGGTCAAGACTTTAACCGCTTCATTCAGAATCAACTTACCATCCACGCGCTGACTAGCAAGGAAGCCAACTTGACCACTTTCTGCATAGAGTTCATTCAGACGCTTAAAGGAACGTCCTTGACGGTCCGCAATCCAGTAGTAAGAAAAGTCACCGAAAGCCAATACTTTCTTACTTGTATCAATGGTTGGCACAAAGCTGGAGGTGAAATAAGGACGATTCAGAATCATATCTGGAACACCAGCTTGAACAGATGGCTGCCAGATATAGTTGCCGTTATTGTCCTTGAGTTTCCGTAAGGCTTTGACAGTCGAATCGTTCAAAATCCATACTGCATTTTTCCGATAAGGCGATTTAAGCGAGTGATACAAATCCATGACATCGTCAAAAGTAATGGTCGCTCCACTACTCGTAGCTCCTTCAGTGACCGTTTGGAAGATACCGGTTGGCTTACCTGTTCCATCACCAATCAGGAAGGCTTCTTCTTCCTTCACACCAATCCGACGAGCAAATTCATTAGCCATATAGCTTTCCAAATCAAAGACGGAATCATAGAGCAATTCATCAGAAATCTTAATGGCTGTTCCAACCTTATGAGAACCAAGCGTTACTTGACTAAAGGTATCTTCTGATTCCTTAAACTTGGAATTTTCATCCATCCAAGTGGCTTCACCATTCCCTGACACAACGGGAATCTTCCGTTCCCCGCTTGAAGTCTGAATGACTGTTGCGAGACTCCGCATGAAGTTTTCTTCTTGAAGAGCCTGGATCAGGCGTTTCTCATACTCATCTGGAACCAAGTAACCGCCACGTGAGTCATCCCCAATACTGAGGGTATTTTCGATATCATAGAAGTTCTTCTTACGGATATTGTTCCAAAAAGCCGTGTTGTAGGCTTTAGAGGACCGCCCTCCTTTTGGATTTCCTCCGCCTACGGTTGGACTGGCAACAATCGCTTGACTAACCGGACTAGCTAGCTCCTTGTCTAGCGCTTCTTGCCGTTCCAAGCGTTCAATCTCTTTACCAAGACGAACGACTTCATCTTCCATTTCTTCATAGCGGGCCGTATCTTCTGCAGAAACCAGCCCCTTATCATCCCGACAGGTATCCAGGAAGTTTTTTGCTTTCTCCCATACCTGTGCTCGTTTTTCTCGCAATTGTAAAATTTTACTCATGGTTATTCCTTTCTTATTTCAAGAGTGACAACCGTTTCTCTAACTGAGAAACTGGTGTTTTGGGCTGAGGTTTTTTATCAGCCAATTTTAAAAGCAGCTGGTTGGTCACCGCTGCTCGACTAAACATCATACTTTGAACCGTTCCCTCTTCATGAGGAGCTGGTTCATACAAAATAGAATCCGCAAACCCAAGCTCAAGAGCCTTCTTAGCATTAAACCAAGATTCAGCATCCATCAAGTGGGATAGCTGTACCCGAGATAAACTAGTCTTAATTTCATAGGCATTGAGAATGGACTCTTTGACTTCCGATAACATAGCAATGGCCTTCTCCATTTCTTTAGAGTCGCCAATTGCAACCGTCATCGGATTGTGAATCATCATCATAGCTACCGGACTCATATTGACTGTGGTTCCCGCCATAGCAATGACACTGGCTGCCGAAGCTGCAATGCCATCAATATTGACGGTCACGTCATCTTTGTAGTCCATTAACATGTTGTAGATTTGGGCTGCCGCAAAGACATCTCCACCCGGTGAATTAATCCATAAGGTCAATGGACCACTGCCACTCATGAGTTCATTCTTAAAGATTTGTGGAGTCACATCATCTTCCACCCAGGATTCACTGGCGATTGTGCCATTTAGATGCAGTACGCGCCCCATTTCATCCTCGCTGAAATTCCAAAATTTATTCATGACTCTCTCCTTCTTGATTTGTTTTCATAAATCCTCCTGCATCCTTTAACTTGGTCATATTTCCATTAATGAGATAAAGGTCACCACCTTCTTCTGGCGGTATAGGGTTAAGTTCTTCTAACTTCCTGATGTCATTGGTTGATAGCCAACCGTTTTGTCGGCCAATCGCATAGCCATTCATCCGACTTTGGTAATCCCCACGAAGCAAGCCGTCCACATTAAATTTGATGAAATGGGTCTTCTTCTCTTCCGGCAGCAGCAAACTTTTCTTAAGAGCCTGTTCAAACCGAACCACCCAGGGGTCCAAGGTATACTTAACAAACTCAAGGGATTGCTGTTCAATATTAGAAAAACTGGACTTCTCTAAATCTCCTACCATATGCGGTGGAATCCGAAAGAGACGTGCAATCTCATTGATTTGAAACTTGCGGGTTTCCAAGAACTGTGCTTCTTCAGGCGGTATCCCAATTTGCTTATAGCTCATCCCTTCTTCCAGGACAGCTACCTTATGAGCATTTCGTGTCCCCTGATAGACTGCATTCCAGGAATCTCGCACCTTTCCAGGGTCTTTTAAGATACCCGGGTGTTCGAGAACTCCACCGGGGTTAGCACCGTTGCTAAAGAAACTAGCGCCATATTCTTCACAAGCAAGCGTCATCCCCACCGCATTCTTCGCCAGAGCAATCGGAGAATAACCAATCAGACCATCAAACCCTAAGCCTGGAATATGAAGTACCTCTTCTTGTGATAAAACAATGCTTCCTTTTTCCTGAAAATTAGGATTGTCTTCCTCATAACGATTGTAAACATAATAGAGCTTCCCCTTCTCACTTCGATGAACGCTCATCTGATCCGGTAGCAATGGATATAACCCCATTACCTGACCAGAACGATCACGAAGAATCTGAGCGTAAGCATTTCCCCAAATCAAAAGATGGCTCATCAATGTTTCTCGAAAGACAAAAGAAGTCATATCAGGATTTGGCTCATCATGCAAAAGCGTATAAAGAACATGTTCCGTGTCCTTTGCTTTTCCTCCATCGGTGTATCGATACACATGAAGAGGCAAAGAAGCAATGGTCTCTGACAGAATCCTTACGCAGGCATAGACTGCTGTCGTTTGTAATGCGGTCCGTTCATTGACCGTTTTCCCACTCGTGGTTCTACCAAAGAGTAGCGAAAAGTCATTCCCTTCATACTTATTTCTGGGCTCTCCCCTCTGTCGTTTTAGCCCTAATCGTTCCAATATTCCCATATTCATCTCCTTTTCTGGACACGAAAAAAAGCACCTCGCTTGAGATGCTTCATAGTAACTATTCTAATAAAATCAAAAATATATGAGACTTTAAATTAGCTAAGGTCAAATTCTTTTCTTGCCTCTTTTAGAGATGTAACTTTGCCTTGAATAATTTCCTGGTGCCCAACTAAAATTTCTTTCTTCAAATCTTCAAAAGCAATTTGATACTGTTGGCATAAATCTGAATTTCCTTGGAGATTATTTACTTGTGATTCAGCCATCTTTTCAACCTCACATAAATTTAACTTGTATATAGAGTACCATAAAAGATAAAGACTCTTCAACTAAAAGGATAGGATTCCTCTCTCATCATAAATACTGCCGTTATCCTTTTGATGTCGAATGCATCTGTCTAGGGCCATAATGGCTGCTACAATTCCGTCAATCTTCTCTACAGACTTTTCCTTATCCGGTTTGATATTTCCAGCAGGGTCTTGCCTCATAACGACATTTTGGGCCATCCATTTCAGAACCGGATGACCTCCATGCTGGATTTTCCCTTCCATCATGAGTTTGTAGAACTCTTTAGAAGGTGGGCTCATGTCCTTATAGCCCTGACCAAATGGAACCATTGTTAAACCCATGCCCTCCAGGCTCTGAACCATCTGTGTCGCATTCCAGCGGTCATAAGCAATTTCTCTGATGTGGTAGATAGTGGAGAGTTCTTCAATGAACCGTTCAATAAATCCATAATGAACGACATTCCCTTCTGTGGTAAGAAGAAACCCCTGCTTCTCCCAGACATCATACAGCACATGGTCTCGTCTGGACCTAAGAACCAGCGTATCTTCAGGTAACCAAAAGAAAGGAAGAACCTGATAGTTTTCAGCTTCATATCTAGGTGGAAATATCAGTACAAGAGTCGTTATATCTGAGGTGGAAGATAAATCTAAGCCTGCATAGCAATCTCTGCCTTTTAAACTTTCTACATCAATCGGCTGACTCCCTTTGTCATAGACATGTTCCGGAATCCAAGTCACCGCTGAATTGGTCCAGATATTGAGTCGTAGCTGCTTGAATACATTTTCTTCTGCAGGGTTATCTAAGGCATTCAGATAAGCTTCCCGAACCCGGTCAATTCCAATTGTATGGCCGAGTGAAGGATTGGCTTTTAGCCAGTTTTCTTCATCATTCCAATCCTCTTCTTCTGATAGGCCATAGACAACTGGGTAAAAGCTACTGTCTTTCTTCCGTCCTTTTAGAATTTCTAAGGCCTTGGTATGCAGTTCATAACAAATGGAGTTCTTGTCATTTCCTGCTGTCGTAATAATAAAAAAGAGCGGCTGCTCTCTGGCATCTCCACTTCCTTTGGTTAAGACATCATACAGATGACGATTGGGCTGGGCATGGATTTCATCAAAGACCAGACCTGATACATTGAGTCCATGCTTAGTGCCAGTTTCTGCCGATAGCACTTGATAGAAGCCAGCATTAGAATAATTGATGATGCGTTTAGTGGCCCCCATGACTTTGGAGCGTTTCTCCAAAGCCCTACTCATCAAAACCATTTGTTTGGCCACATCAAAAACGATGGAAGCTTGATTTCGATCACAGGCCGCCCCATACACTTCGGCACTGGCTTCTCCGTCTGCGTATAAAAGATAAAGAGCTATCGCAGCAGCTAGTTCAGACTTCCCATTCTTTTTGGGAATCTCTACATAGGCCGTCAGAAACTGTCGATTCCCATCTTCCTTTACGATGCCAAAAAGGTCACGTACAATTTGTTCCTGCCATGGTAACAGTAAGAATTTCTGTCCCGCCCATCGTCCTTTGGTGTGGCAGAGATTCTGAATGAAGGTTACTGCCCGGTCTGCCTTTTTCTCATCATAACGAGAAGTTGGAAGCATGAAGGGAGAAGGAATATAGTGATACGTCATAAACGCCCTCCTAGTAAATCTTCCATTTCATCTCCTGAACCCACTTCGGAATCCATCGAAGCCAGCCGTGTTCTGGCAGATGGCGTTAAGCCAAACTGTTCACAGAACTTGAGCATGATTTTAAGATTGGTCTGAGAAATAGAAACTTGTGGCACTTGTTGGAGATAGCCATTTGGAGTTTTAATGATAGAGCCGTGTTTTGAAAGAAACTCTTCTGCTTCCTTCCAGCGGGCATAAGCTTGGCAGTAACCCGCAAAAGCGGTCATATCCATATCGGTTAAAAGTCCCAAACCTTCCAGGATTTTTCCCATACGCTTCCATTCTTTTTTGGCATCTTCTTCAAGCCAGGAAGGGCATCTAGGAGCTTTCTTCTTAGGCTGAATTTCATTTTTTGGAAGTGGGCGCTTGCCTGGATTCCCTTCTAAAATTTTCAAACTAGTTGGTTTGGGCTTTCTGCCCCTTTGTGCCATGCCCTCACCTCCTTCAGTCCACAAGAAAAAGCCCGGAGGCTTTATTTCTTATGAATCGATTTTCTCGACCTCATCAATACCATGTAAGACATGGAGTTGCCGTCCATTGTCCCATCGGACAATCAAGGAACCAATATCGTCCACATCTTCCACCGTTCCCAACATACCAACTGGCACTGGATTCGGGTCTTCCATTTTTAAGAGTCGAACCCTCGTTCCAGCAGGATAGCGCCTTTTCAGTAAGTCTACAATCTTTTCATTCATCTTTATTTTCCTTCCCTCGTCTAAGTGAAAGAAGCATCTTCCCAGATACGATTGGTGTCTTCGACAATCAGCTGCAATTCCAGATCAACCATTTTCCCACTTGTATCGGCTTCTTGAATGGAGGTTAGTAAGTTTTGAACCTGGGTAGCATCTTCCTGTTCTACACTGTCCAACTCTTGTTCTTGAGCCAAGGTTATAAATCCTTTGGATAAGAGGGCTAAACGATTGCGAGCTTGTTCCAACATTAGATTAGCTTCTGCATTTGAATAAAGCATCATATGTTTCTCCTTTGGGGTTCAATTTGTTCAATGGTATAATACCTCTAGTTCGCATATTTATCCAGTTATAAGCGGTTATTATTCAGTTTGTTTTTGAAATTTTGACTTGAGTTCTTTCATTGCTTGGTCCAAATACTGCAGCTCTAGATAACCAAATTGTCTAGTCTTACGAGCACGCTCTATAGCGTTCCTCAAGTCCTCTACCCCGGAAGAATTTTGTGGTAAATCGAGCATTTTTTCACACAGTTCCTTGAGATGTTGGTGTGCTTCTGCTTCCGTCACTTTCCTAGATTTCGTTTGTTTCCTTCTCATACCCACTGACTGCTTCTTCAAAAGTTAAGGTCCTGCCCTCACGGATTAGCTGCATATCCGTCTTTTCTGTGGCTTCCATATAGCGTTTGACAATAACATCCACAAACTTTTCATCCAGTTCAATACCATAACAAATTCGACCGGTCTGATCAGCCGCAATTAGGGTAGAACCGCTTCCTAAGAATGGGTCCAAGACAAGTGTCCCTCGCATGGAAGAATTCTGAATCGGATAAGCCATGAGCTGAACAGGCTTCATGGTTGGATGCTCTTTGCTGGATTTTGGACGGTCATATTCCCAAATGGTCGTCTGCTTTCTATCAGAAAACCATTGGTGTTTTCCTTTTTGTTTCCAGCCATAGAGCACAGGTTCATGTTGCCACTGGTAGGGACTTCTGCCTAATACCAGAGCATTCTTTTTCCAAACGCAACAACCACTCAGATAAAAGCCCGCATCCTTAAAGGCCTTTCTGAAATTCAGCCCTTCTGTATCCGCATGAAAAACATAGATGGAAGCATCCTCCTCCATGGACTGTTCTACATTCACAAACATAGAAAAGAGAAATTGGTAAAAATCTGCATCGGACATGTCATCATTTTTGATTTTACCCGCTGTTTCTTCCACATTAACATTGTAAGGTGGGTCAGTTACAACGAGGTTGGCTTTCTTATCTTCCAGAAGAAGCTGATAGGTTGCTGGCTTTGTAGAATCCCCACAAATCACCCGATGTTTTCCAAGGTGCCAAATATCTCCTTGTTTCGAGATAGGCGGTTTTGTCAGCTCTGCATCTACATCGAAATCATCTTCTTTCACTTCCTTATTGTGAACTTTGGAAAAGAGCTGATCTATTTCTGGAGCTTCAAATCCAGTTAGGTCTAAATTAAAATCCGCATCCTGCAGGTCCACCATCAAGTCAGCCAAAAGTTCTTCATTCCACGCGCCTGTGATTTTGTTTAAAGCGACATTCAGAGCCTTAACCTTATTCTCATCTTCAATCTGAACCTGAACACATTGGACTTCTTTATAGCCCAAGTCAGATAAGACGGTCAGTCGTTGATGACCTCCAATTACAGTACCATCGTAATTGACAATAATCGGGTCAACATAGCCGAACTTCACAATGGATTTCTTGATTTTTTCGTATTCCTTATCACCCTTCTTGAGTTTCTTTCGTGGGTTATAAGTCGCTGGTTTTAAAGAGTCAATGGGTAAAGTGACCCACGTCATATCTTGTGTGACTTTCATACTACCTCCCTAGTAAAAACGAGATTGAATATAGCAGGCATGACTGCAAAACTTCCGCTTCGCATTGCCGTATGATAAAAAAGCCTTACCGCAATGTTGGCAAGTCAATTCATAATAGGCAGTGTTTTGTTTTTGGTGCAGCTCCGGATGGTCCTGCCACCAGTACCTCCGACAGGCATTTGAACAAAACTTCTTAGGTCGGCCAGTTGCTTTGGGGATAAAGGTTTCTTTACAGTGAAGGCAACAAGGAAGGCCACTGGCTTGGTCTTTCATCATCTTCGTGACGGCATTTCGATAGCCCAATAGTTCCGGATTTCGTTTGCAGTAATTGCGAACAGAATCCCGAGACAAACCGACTATCTTTCCAATCAGCTGGTAACCCAAACCCTCAGAACGCAGTTTTCTAATTTGTTTTCGCTGAAAATCGTCCATTTCTGCCTCCTTTCTTTACCGAAATCTCTAACCTTTTAAACCATAAAACGAAAGAAAAACAAGCCACAACTTCTTGTTACAGCTTGTTTCTCAGTTATTTATTTCTTCAAAAAATATACCCCTTTTGCATTTTGCGAAAATGCACGTTTGAGGGGGCCACGGTCTTTTGAGAGGCAGTTCACAGAGATTTCATCCCCCCTCCCCCTCACTAGAAATCATATCCATAAATTGGAGTATGGTCTTCGATCATGGTTTTATGGTCATGACAGGATTTACAAAGAGGTTGCCAGTTGCCCTCATCCCAGAACAATTTTTGATTTCCTCGGTGAGGAACGATATGGTCCACCACTGTCACCTTCCTGTAACGATTCCGCTTCAGGCACCGTACGCAAAAAGGATGAAGCTTCAAGAAACGAAGCCTAGCTTTGTTCCATCGTGAATCGTACCCTTTTGCTTTCGTGGACTTTACCTCTAGTGAATGAAGGTATCTGTGTTCCTCGCAATACTTGGTACCGTAAGGCACTAACCTTGGACAGTTTGGATGCTTGCAAGGCAGAGCGGGTCGTCTTGGCATAGCCTTCACCCCTCTCTATATTCTTTCACATCTTAATCATATCACAATATTTCGTCCAAAGCAGTACCGACTTAGTACCGTATTAGTACCGAACTAGTTCCACCCTAGTACCGGGGTAGTTCCGTCTTTTCAATTTTTACAGTTTTTACTTGACAAATAAAAAAGAGGTCCATCTCTTTTAACAGATAGACCCCAAAATATAGAATTCAACTTTATCGATTTACTTTTAAAAAAAAAAAACACCCACTAAGGGTGCCCCCATCTGAAGGTGACGTACTTAACATACGCTTAATTGCTATAATCACATTTCAGATGTTTAAACAGTGTAATAATACCTGTAATTACATTATACAGCACGCGCATTACTTTTTCAAGCGAAAACTACGGTAATTTTAAAAATATATGATTTGGTATTTTTCTCAATTCTATCAATTGCTTTTCATAAGAGTTCCAAATTCTATTAGCAAGGATGTCAGCAGCTTGTATCAAATAATCATTTTCAGAAACACATGATTTAGTATGGACTATAAACTCTCCTTCCAAAATAGGGGGATGGAAAATACCATAATTAAAGTTTGTGATACCATGTCTCAATTCTTCTAAGATACCATCGCCAAGTCCATATAATCCATTTGTAGCAAAACCTTGCTGGTCTATATTTACAAAAAGCTCAATATCATCATTTTTATCAATCAGTTCTTGATGTAACATTTCTTTGAACAGATTCTTCACAACTCGTTTTAATGCATAATCCTTGAATCGCTGTCTCGATTTCTTATCTGTCATAATGGAACTTTTAATTTCTGATAATTTAACCACGACTGAAAAACTAATCTCATCCCTCAGGATTTTATAAAGTGCGTTTTTATGTTTCCGTTCAACATTTGAAGCCTTCAATTCTCCACTAGCATGAGTCGATTTTTTAATTTTTGTATTTAATGTTCGGTAACGTTTTTTTGCTGAAATCTTAGCTTCATCTGAAATAAAACAAAAACCCGCATATACAAAATAATTGTGATTAGAATGGAATACTCCTGAATCATCGATAAAAATTGAAATTTTCTTCAACTATTTTTCCTCATTACGTAATATCTATCTAATTATATCATAAAAAACGCCTTGAATTATTAGAAAAATCACTGTACTTCAAGTAAAACAAAGAAAAAAATTAAGGCCTACAGCACAAGCTGTAAGCCAATTATTGAGTCGGTTTATTCTGGTGTCTGCCACCCGCTTGGCCCTTATGTCCAAGATTAATATCAGATTGACCATGAGCCGACCACTCATATTAAAGACCTTTACTTCATCACTCGGTTAACTTTTTGTTTACCAACGAGTCAGAACCGTCACTCGTTTCATCATTCGGTTAATTTTTATTTTACCGACAAGTCGGAACCGTCACTTGTCTCATCGTAGTGATGACATAAGAACATCTCATCTACATCATATTATACGATAAGTAGCCCTATTACGCAAAAGAAAAACTTTCCAATGAACAACGCACCATCCGCCTGTAATAGTTCTCCATCACATATGTTGCCATATCTGAAATGACTTCTTTTGTCACTGGCATAACCTGCATGCTGTGGGTTGCCTGATTATAAAGAGTCAAGAATTGAACCTCAATATGGTAAATATAAACTCCAGAAACAAATAAGGTATATAGGATTTCAACTTCTAAAATTTTCAAATGCTGCACCTCTCTATTTTGATATTTCTAGTATAACCCAAAATATCTGATCAGAGGGCTCAGCTCTCTCAAATGTAGCAAAAAATGTCTGAAATGACCATTTCCTGCATCCCAGACATTTTTTGAAAAGGTTATTTATTTTCTCGTCCTGCTTGGTAGGCTGCTTCAAGTGCTGCCTTTAAGGACCAAACTGAAACTTCATGGAAGTCCAGGCTGTCCGTGTTTCGTCTTTCCAGGGTTGGAACATTGAGGTACTGTTTGGCAATTTGCTCGAGTTGTTCTTTCATGGCTTTTATCCCTTTTCATTTTTGTATATGCATGTTACTGTACAACTCTTTATTTATCAAGTCATTAGGGCAGAAATTTCAAATATTTCTGCCCTTTGTGTTTAGGCTGGAAAGCGTTCTAGAATCTGGTCCAAAATTTCTTCTAAGCTTTCATCTTCCGGGTAGACTTCCCAACCTCTGTCGTAGCTAATGGCTTCCACGCCGTCAACTTCCACTCCAAGTTTAAAAATGCGCCCATTGTCAATTCCATCCTCGAAAGGTTCGGGGCTTACCTTTGCCAGATAAACCACCTTTCGATTGTGGCTTGTAAATGTTCCTTCTTGCCACATGTTTCTGCCTCCTTAGTCCAACCAAACGTAGTCATCAACTTCCAAGCCTGTTTCCTCGCAAAGGGCTTGAAGTTTAGGATAGTCTTCTCCGAAATATCCTTCGACTGTGTATTCTCTGCTGTCTCCATAAGCTTTCTTTGTTAGTTCAATGGATTGCTTATTTTTCTTCAGCTCCTTAAGTTCTTCAACATCGTAGTAGAATCCGTAATTCTTAAGTAAGTCCGCTAATTTTTTCATAGCCTTTTACCCCTTTTCCTTATTGTATGTGTATATTACCGTACTATCTTTTATTTATCCAGTAATTAGCCAAGAATATTCAAAGATTTTTTAAAGTCCTACCTGCACCTTTAGAGCTTTATCAATACGCATCAGCCAAGCTTCTTCTCGAATCGTCATGACCTTGTTTTTTAGTTGAAACTTATCCACCGTAAGAACCTGTTCTGCTAAAACCAAGCTGGACCATTTTAGCCTTTTAAAAACTTTCTTAGGTAGATACACATGAGTAGGCAGGTACTTTTTCTTTTGAACCTGCTTGGTTAAGGGAAGCACCGTCACCAGATGGGAATGGTCGTTGGCTTTATTGTTGCTGACGACGATGGCCGGTCGAATCCCCTGCTGGATATGACTGTTTTTCTGATTTCCAAAATCTACGTAATAAATATCGCCTCGTTTGCACATATGGTTCTCCTCTAACTAAGTAAAAAATCTTCTAACTGTTGGTTTCTGATAGCATAAATCAAACGCAGTTCCTTAATAGCCTTCTGCTTCCACCTGCTAATGGTACTCCGGCTGATATGGTACTTGACCATAAGGTTATCCCAGCTTTCTGACACGATGACTAAATCCGTCACAAATTCTGCCAAATCATCCGGAAGCTGACTGACAGCCACTTCAAAGAAATGCAATTCCTGAACTAAACGGCAGTAGCGCTTTGACAAATATTGATAAAGCTCCCGATTGGCTTTTTCTGTTTCTTCCTTGTAGGATAAAGCAATGACCTCACTGCGATAAGGATTCTTACTGGTTTGCACCTTTGGTTCATCAGATCGACCATAGACCATGGTGTCCAGCATCTCGTTTTCTGAGATGCCGACAAACTCGTCCAACTGGCTGCGTAAGAGCTTCATCTCCTTTTCCATGTTCTTATAATCATAGAAAAGGCTCTCTATTTTATCCATCCGCTTCCTCCTCTCTCAATTCATATTTGACGGCATCAATCAGGGATTGCTGAGAGATGTCCTTTTCTTTCAATCGTTTCATAACTTGTTCGTCCATTGTGCTCTTTGTAATGATGTGGTGAACGACAACAGTTTCTTTCTGCCCTTGCCGCCAGAGCCTTGCATTGAGCTGTTGGTACAATTCCAAGGACCAAGTAAGGCCAAACCAACAAATGGTATGACCGCCAGCTTGAAGGTTCAATCCATGCCCACTGCTTGCTGGGTGAATCAAACCAAGGACTATCTTTCCCTTGTTCCAGTCCTCAATATCCTGATTACTTTGAATCACTCTTGCTTCTGGATAGCGTTCCTTGATGCGTCTCAAATCATGCTGGAACCAATAAGCGATTAACAAGGTCCGGCCATTCATACTCTCCACCATTTCTTCCAAAGCCACTAACTTCTGATCATGCAAGAGTACCGTCTTTCGATTATCATCATAAACCATGCCATTAGCCATCTGCAGTAATTTATTCGAAAGGCTGGCACTGTTTACGGCATCCAGCACCTGTCCTTTAAGTGAAACCACCATCTCTGCTTTTAACTCCTTATAAACTGCAAATTCTGGCTCCGACATCTCAACTAGAACTTCATTGTTCACTCGCTCTGGCATATTGAGATAATCGACTGCCTTCATGGAAATCGTCATATCCGATATCTTGTCATAGATGACTTCTTCTGCTCCATCCTTTGGCTTATAAGAAAAGATAACCTGACCGTTTCGCTTATCAGGGTCAAAATACTGATTGCGAAATCCTGTGATAAAGCGCCCTAAACGCTCTCCGCCATCTAAAATGCCAATCTCAGAAAATAGGTCCATGATATTCCCAGGAGTTCCCGTCAGCCCAACCATGCGCTTGATTTTAAATCGAACTTTCTTTAAAGCTTTGAAGCGTTTGGCTTGATAAGACTTGAAGCTAGAGAGCTCATCAATCACCACCATATCAAAATCAAAGAGTTGATTCTGAATCAACCAGACAACATTCTCTCGGTTGATGGTATAGATAAAAGCTGCGCGTGTTAAAGCGGCTCTTCGTTCTACTTCACTGCCAATAGCAATGGAAATATCAAGCCCCTTTAAATGCTCCCACTTGTCGAGCTCACTCTTCCAGGTATGACTGGCTACTCGAAGCGGGGCAATGACCAAGACTTTTCTGACTTCAAATGAGTCTAATATCAAGTTCCACAATGCCGTTAAGGTAATCACGGTCTTTCCTAGTCCCATATCAAGAATCAAACAAGCTGTCTCATGCTCCTCGATGAACCGAGTCGCCACCTCTTGATAAGGATGTGCCTTGTATGTCATCTAGTATTTCTCCAATCTTTTCTTTATCATCCAACACATAAACTAGAAAACCTAGCTTTCTTAACTGCTCCATGCGCCTGACCTGAATTTTTCTTGGCTTTTCTCCTGGGGCTTTTAACTCCACAAAACCAATCTTTCCTTGAGGTAAAGCTACGATTCGATCAGGTACCCCTACCAAGCCAGGCGAGATAAACTTCATGGCAAGGCCACCCCGCTTCTGACTTTCTACTCTCAGTTTTTCTTCAATTGCTCGTTCTTGCATCTTTCACCTCCCAGGGTTTCCGATAGGGGTTGCCAAAAGGGTTCAAACTCCTTACGCGCTTACGGGTGCCCATTAACCCCTATTTTACTAGTAGTATCACTACTCTCTTAGAAAAGATAGGCAACTAAGGAAACTCGTACTAGAGAAACCACTATTGGCAACGGCTTTGAGCGGTTTCCCATTCGGTTGCTGGAAGGTGAAATCGAAAACCTTTGGAAACCAACTAAGCTTTCCAAGTTGCCTTACGGCACCCGGACAAAAGCGCGCTGAGTGCCATACAGGGAAAATTTCATCTTACCAGTCGTGTTTCCTGTATACTTATTCCAACCACCGATTTTATTCAAAATTCCTTCAATTTCATAGGAATCTGCTTTTTTGATGTTCTGCCGTTCCTTCCCAAAACACTCACACCAAATTTCCATAATGCAGACCCGCTCACGTTGCTCAGTTCCCTTCAAAGTCTGACTGCCAAAGTCGCTCCCAACCAAGAAAGTCCGGCGCTCATATAAGTCCATCTTGGACCAGTTATCTGGCAATAAAGTATCCAGATACTCAGCCACAATGCCTTCTCGGTCATCCGATTCCATCGCTTCCTGTCGCTCTTTATTCGCTTCATTTTCAGCTTTTCCTTTTAGAAACAGGTCTTCACCTGCTTCATAATAGACCTTAGCTTCCGCCCACAGCTGATCCACGTCGACTATCTCCCAAGGCTTCAACTGACTGCTGTCTGACACACGAACTGGCCAAAAACGACGGTTTCCAGTCACATCTCGTAAGAAGCCACCTTCTGAATTGGTTGAACCCACAATAATACAAGCGCGTGGGTGACTTTCGACATTCACACCATAAGCCTGACGGAATTTATCATCCTGGCGAGATATGAAGGATTTGACAGTCTCCACATCCGTTTTTCGTATTCCAGTCATCTCGGAAATCTCAAGAATCCAATAGCCTTGCAGCTTTTCTGCTGCAGTCTTATCCCGCATGTCTGAAATCGCCAGAGAATCCGAGAACCATTCTTTACCTAACTTAAGAAAAAAGGTTGATTTCCCTATTCCTTGCGGTCCATTTAATACCAAGATAGAATCAAATTTAATGCCGGGTTCATAAATTCTTGCTATCGCAGCCACCATAGTTTTTCTCATAACAGCTCGTGTATAAGCTGTGTCCTTTGCCCCAAGGTAAACGATAAGAAGCGAATCAATCCGTTCGACTCCATCCCAGATCAAAGGTTCTAGGTATTCCTTAATAGGATGGTAGAGCCGGTAAGAAGTCACCACAGCTAAAAGAGCATCCTTGAACTTGGCTGGTGACCAAATACCATAGACACGCTCAAAGTAGAGTTTGGCATTAGCTAAGTCCGAATCATTCCAGCCTGGGCGTGACCGTCTCCAAGGGAGCTCACCAATCACATCAATGACATTCTTGAATTCATTGTAGACAATATTTTGAAGGTTGGGGTCAAAATGGAGAATGGTCGCAATGTTGGATAAGGTATCCTTAACCCGGCCAGTCTTATCCAGCTCTAAGCTCGCCTGCCAATTCTCCGTATCAGCGAATTCCAAAGTCGCATCTGCTAAGCGCTCTTTTGCCAGCGTCTCCTTGGTCGCATCATCTTTTAGGACAAAGTCCTGCATAGCCTTATAAGACGGCTGCTTAGCTGAGTCTTTCTTTTCCTCATTATCCTGATCACCAAAGAGATGCAGGCGAACCAGGTCAAAAGCCGATAAAAGCCTGTGACCATAAGGGTCGGTCGCATGATGGCTATAAGCAAATTTGTCATCATAAAGAACAACCCCAGCACTGGTTGTGGCATGAATATAATCAAAACGACCTGGAATGCTGGAAGGTTTGTAAACATCTCCTAGAAATTTTTCAATTGCTTCTGTAATGGTGTAGGTTCGGTTAAAAGCCCCAATCAAGCCAGATTTTCCAAGTGGGTCTGCTTGTTTGGCAATGGCTCGCTCCAGCAGTTTGTTCTGCCGGCTGGATACTGGCCACTCAGTCGTATCTTTCCAGTTTTGATAGCGTGCTAGAACCGTATCCGGATTGAGGAAGTCACCCTCTAATTTTTTGAAGACAAACTCTCCGTCTTGCGAGGTTGAAGGCCAATACATGAGGCGACTCGGTTCATAGGTCGTATCATCAAACAACTCCATACCAATGTCTTCAGCTACTTTTCTGGCAACAGCCTGGTATTCCTCAGCCGATACTTCCCTAGATAAGGGGAGTATCAAACGCAGCCTCGGATGCTCTTTGGTATGTTTATGCGTTGAATAGAAATAGGCAAAGAAAGAAAAGAAGAGCTCGACTTCATCCATAATGCCTGGTGTCGCAAAGTCCATGTCCAGAGTCAGGGCAGAACGAGACAGTACGGTATCTTTCTTTCGTCTTCCTTTGTCAAGCTTTCCTAAAACAAAGCCGCCGACATCTTTGATATTATCTTGTTTTGATTTCGCTAGTTTCTTATACTCTGCAACGGTCTCAGCCGTTCGAATAGTTGTTGAAATGCGGGCTTCAAACTGCTCCAAGCTATAACTGGTTTGCGTCCAAATCTTATCGGTTCGTTTGTTTCCTAATGAAATGGTAAGTTCCATTCTTTCCTCCTTAATCCTTCTTATAAAATTCACAGGCATAGCCGTCGGCTCGTAAAGGCAGACTTTCGGCCCAGTCTGGCTTTGTGGCAAGTAGCCGGCAGACTTTTGCCACACTCTCTTCTCTCACTTCTACCACCGCTTCATCATGCACATGAAGAACAATAGCTAATCCCTTTTTCTTGAGCTGCATCATGCCATAAGCCAATAAATCTCGGGCGATACCCTGAACAATATTTTCCACTAACTTTGGTCCATAGGTCTCAAGCCTTGTCCATTTCTTACTCTCTCCAATCCCTTCATAGGTCAAGCCGGGCTTGCCGAATGCGTTCATTCCCATGTGAGGTTTAACATAGGCTAATTTACGACCTGAAGGCAACGTAATAAAGAGCATTCCCGATTGATAACTAATGACTAGATTCTTAATCTTCTTCGATTCTCTTGTTTCATATACCTGCTTTGCGGCCTTATCTATCTCCCACCAAAAAGCGACAATATGTGGATTGGCTGACCGCCACTGATTGACGAGCGGCTGCAACTCCTCTTCTTCCAGTCCCATATCCAGTGCTCCCATAGCGGTTAAAGCACCAACTGAACCACCATAGCCAAGAGCCAGCTCCGCAATCTTACCTTTTTGGCGAAGGTGGCTATTAACACCGTGTTTCTCAACCGGTACTCCAAACATAGAAGACGCAGATGCGCAATAGATATCCCCGCCCTGTTCAAAAACATCTAACCGCCAAGATTCTCCAGACAGCCAAGCCAACACTCGAGCTTCAATCGCAGCAAAGTCAGCAACGATAAACTGATGACCTGATTTAGGGACAAAGGCAGTCCGGATGAGTTCGGAGAGGACACTAGGAACATTGTCATAGAGAGTATCCAAGGTTTCAAACTGACCTTCTTTGACAAGCATTCTAGCAAGGGACAAATCCTTGAGTTTGTTCTGGGGAAGGTTCTGCACTTGGACCAATCGTCCAGCCCAGCGGCCGGTTCTATTGGCTCCGTAAAACTGCAAGAGCCCGTGTACTCGTCCATCTGAACAAACACAGCGTTTGATAGCCTGGTATTTCTTGACGGAGGTCTTGGACATCAAGAGACGCAGCTTCAACATTTCAAGCACTTCTCCCTCTGCTTCTTTGAGATGCTTCGTCACCTCTTTCTTTCCTAGCGAGTCCATGAAGACTCCCTGTTCTTCTAACCATCCCTTTAGTTGAGAGACAGAATTCGGATTCTCTAATCCACTCAATTCGTAGGCTCGTTTTGTGACCTGCTCCTTATAAGAGAGGTCACAAAGAATGGCCTGTTCAACCAACTGCAAGTCTACTTCTATGCCTCGGTCATTGATTTCCTGATCCAGCTGATAGAGAAACTGTTCACTTTCAAGCAAGGGATAGTTTCTTAAGCGCTCTCGAATAGCTTGTTCCACCTCCACATCTCGCTTGCAGTAACGTTTAAATAATTCCCAGTCCTCAGGCGCATGATGGGGGAAATTCCGCTCCCGCATACCATTTACTTTCGTTCCTTTACAGGGCAGGCAGAAATAGCGAATCAGCCTGCTTCCCTCTTTCATCTTTTGTTCTTCTATGTTGAGAACTCGTCCCACTCCTTCAAGGGATAATGGTAGGCCCAGACTTGCTGCAAGCACTGCCGTACACGACCAGGACCTGGCTGAGAGATGCTCTCCTAGAAACTTGGAAAGACAGACCCTCTCAAAGTTGGCATTGAAGGCCGTTTTTATAATGGCATCATCGAGTAGAGCTAAGAGAATCTCCTCCGGAATCTGCTCCCCCTGAGCCAAGTCTACCACCTGCGTTTCATTTTCGTCCTCCTTATAGGCAAAGAGCAAAATCTCAAATGCTGGGCTATACACATAGCGGTAAACACCGCATTTTGTTAAGTCTACATCTGAATAAGTTTCAATATCAATGCTTAGAGTTTTCATCCGTCCTCCAATAGGTAAAGAGGTGGAGACCCACCTCAGGCTAGAAAGTCGTCATCATCCACGGTACCGAATTCATCTTCTGCGCGAACTCGGCCACCTAGTGGCTCTCCGTCTTTCAATTTTTGAATGTTTCCAAGACCAGCTGCAACCCCACGATTTCCGTTGGAATTAAAACCATAGAAGGTAACAGAAACCCGACCATAACAGCCTGAATAGATTTCCGCCTGGTTAAGAATCGGCTGCACCTGCTGGTCTACGACCTGCGGCTTTTGTTTGGAATTACAGTTAATGAAATAGCTATTGGCATAGGCTTCATCATCCAGTCGGTCAATATCTCCATCTCGGAGTGGCAGTTTCAGATTGGCTGGAATTTTCCCGCCAAATTTTGAAATAGCTTCTTGTTTCGCTTGCTCTACAGCTTGTTGGATTTTCTGAATGGTGGCCTTATCGCTCTTTGGAATAATGACCGATACAGAATATTTTGGTTCAGAACCATTAATGGATTGCGGTTCCCATACATTGGCATATGACAGACGGCCAGGGACGATTACTTTTGTTTCTTTTGACATATTAGTTTCCTCCAAATTCAGCTGCTGCTGGAATATATTCTTTTCGTTTATCATTTTCAGGAACAAGGGTTAACTTGCCCTGAGGTTTGCGAACCAAGTGACCTAACACTCGGTTAAATTCTTTCTTGCCCATCCGTTTCTCGAGTTCAGTCAGAGAAACCAGACTTTGTTTATAGATATCGGTGAAGCCTTCTGCCTCTGCTAGTTTGGCCACTTCATCTTCATCAGTGAACTGACGGATAGAGCGGCCTTCAACGAGCTTAAACCCATTCCATGATTTATGAGTATCAATGGCCACCTTGGTCGCATAGTCTTTCACCTCTGTCGCCCATTTGACCAGGTCATCCACATGAAGAAGAATTTCTTCAATCTCGCCATCCGTCAAAAGATGAGGGGAAGCCAACTGGAATTGTTCAAGCTCTTTATGATAGTCCATTCGTGCCCTAAGAACGGCATTGCAAGGTGAGAACTGACACCAAGGACCATAGGTGACCTCTCCTTCCCCTTTAAAGGCCAGTTCAGCCTTAGGTTTCAGCTCCGTCTCAGCCCACTCTATCAAATCTTCTCGCTGTAAAATAGCCGTTGAGACATTGCCTTTTCGTGGCTGAAAAATGGTCATCTTGATGTCCTCAATATCATAGAGAGCATCATAGAGCTCCAAGGCTCCCAGAGCATAGAGCTTCATCTGCGGATTGTTCTCCGCTTCAACCAGTACTCCTTTGCCATACTTAAAGTCCACGACATGAAAGGTACTGTCTGCCACAATGACGCAGTCAGCAGTCCCAAAACCTTCTGGAACATAACGGGAAAAGTCAACGGTCTGCTCAATCAAAACAATTGGATCACTGGTACTTTGTTTCAGTTGTTCCAACTCATCTATGATGAAGGTAACATAATCTTCCGTGGCTTGTTCCATCTCAAGCGTCAACTCGCCTTCTGGTTCTTCTGCTTCTATCCGAAGTGCACTTTTCAGCTTATACTCAGCTAGAGCATGGGCCAGTGTCCCCTCTTCTGCTGCAGGATTAGTCTTGTGTTCAAAGAACTCCTCTAAGCGAGCAAGAGGCGGCACCGTCAGCCAGCGGTGGCTGGAGGATGCTGATAATAGAGCGTGTTGTTTTTCTGCCATATCAGAGTCCTTTCGCATCTTCAAGAAGGGAAGAATAGCGCTTTTCTTCTACCGCAGAGAGCTTGTTTGCTCCATACTTTTGAAGGAGTTCTCGTACCTGTTCTGTCTTGCCTGCCCGAGATTTTTCAGCCAGGACTTTGCGGATATCTTCAATGGAGATAGTTGGTGATGAAACCTTTTCAGTTTTTTTAACAGATACTTCATCTGTAATGTTGACTGCACCACATAGTTCTTCCAGACTGTCTGCCAGCATCCGTAAGTTGGAGATAACGGTTTCTAGTTTTTTCATTTGTGCCATAGCTTTTCCTTTCTTATTCTAAGAACATGCTTGGAAACTTCGACCAAACAGAATCTTTAGTATTAGTAACTTTTGGATTCTTTTCTCCTGCATAGCGAACCTTATGTCCGCTGCATTGGAGTGCAAATAAAGGTTCTACCCGGTCATCAATTTCCATGGTATGTGGATTAATAGGCTGACCATTCTCATGGAATAATCGGAAAGTTTTTCCCAGCTCTTTCGCCGTTTCAATCTCATACTTCATACCTTGAGAGATATTGGGACCATAGACCCAAATCTCATCGCACCGCTTTAAAATCTCCTGCCCCATAGTTAGCCCTTGAATTCGCTCTTCAGGATTTCGATCATTTAAGAACTGTGTCAAAAGTAAATGCGGGGCGACGGGCACATAACCTGCCTTAGTAGCTTGCTTAGAATAGGCAATAGCCTTCTTTTCGTTTTCTGCAACATTCCCTCTGTAGGGTGAACATATAAATACTGTTTTCATTCGGAAAAATCCGTCCTTCATCATTTTTTGGAGTTACTGGTGATGGCCATCTCCGACTCACAAGACTAGTATAAAACCATTTGGCGAAAGTCAACAGAGCAAAAAATGAGGGGTTTTAAGCCGAAAAATGCGGGGTTAGTAGGTAGACCTTTAACTAGAAAGACTGTTAAAACGCAAAAAAGACCCCTCAAAAAATGAGGGGTAAAAATAAATTTTTTTAAATTGTTTCTATATTCATGGATTTTAACTTTTCATTCACTTCTTCCACTGAAAGATGATAACAGTTTCTGAGAATCATTTTATAAGCACTATGATGTGGAATCATATCGCTTAAGCTATGAGTGCTCTTTCCTATCAAATCAAAGCTAAAATCTGGATACAGCTTTAGTCCGATACAGACAGCAATTATGTTCTTCAACTTCCCATTCTCTCCGTGCTTTGTTTCCATTCTTTCTATTGTAGAAACACTGACACCACTGTATTCTTCCAATTGTTCTCTCGAACAATCTTTTCTGTCTCGATGGAAACGCAATGTCCCACAAAAATGATTCGGAAGAGATTCCATAATGCGCTGAATCTCAGAAAAAATATGACCAGAGTATTCTGGGATTGAGTTGACTTCAATGATATGTTCTGAAAAATCAATCTCAATTTTTAGTTCGGGCAAATTTCCACGATACAAAATATAATCGTTGAAATCCTTATAACTAATACTTTTTCGGCCTGCATAGTGGATATCAAAAATAAGACAGCATTCATCCATATGGGAATAAGCGTAGTCAGTCATTTGATAAACTCCGTATTCTACCATTTGAACATACTTCTCAGAGTTTAAGCAGAAATGAGAATCTACATAAACATACTTTCCTGAATCCATTAGCTCTCTAAAACGTTCATTCTTGAAGTTCAAAAAACAAGCGTTATTAAAAGAGATGGTGAATGTCTGATTATTTTGAATAGCATCCGCTTCACAAGTATAGCTCTTGATGTATTCATTACCCACATACTTGTAGATTCCTTCAAATTCCGTAAAACCTAGCTGCATCATGCGAATTTTAACAGCCCATCGGGACACTTGAAAGAAATAAGCTAAATCATCAATCACCTGTTCAAACATAGTGATCCGTTCATCTTCATCAAAAACTAATGAATATTTGAGAAACAGTTCTTGGACCATCATTTTCGTGGTTTTCCTTGGCATCAGAATCCTTGCTGCAATACCATTGGCCTGCCACTCCATCCAGTCATAAGTACTCCATTTATCTTCTTTGATAGCTGAGCGATTTAAACGGCTGGAAATTTTGGTATCTTTCGACCCTAGTAAGCTCTTATATTCATTGTGAGTACGGTGCAGAAGCCAGTGAACACATTCATGAATAATGGTATTATTAAAACTTCCCTGATTTCGAAGACCTTTGACCTGAGGGTCAACTAGAACGGTTCCAGACTTCACGGTACGTTCCTTTTCCTGATCACCATCAAAGAAAATTACAAGACTATCTTTAAAAACCATCTCGCCAAAAATAGAACCATCTGAAGAAAGAGTACCTTCTTCAACTTCAACTCCAATATTCCGCACAAAATTATAGATGGGCAGTGCCATAGGAGTTTGCAACATCTCTGGATAATATTGTTCTAAAATGTCTTCTGCAATACTATCCATATTCTTCGCGCTAACATAGGGCACAAATTCTTTTGAGAAATAAGGGATAGGTCCTTTCTCACTTGAAGGAACATAAGGCTTGACTTTTAAGACAGAAAATTGATGAAGGCCATCAGTCAATAAATACTTTACTTTTACTGAGAGCCAAATTTCAGCACTGTCTTTTTCATAGCCAAAACGACCATGGCCTCCAATATTTAAAAATCCAATTACAAGTAAATCCGAAACAATAAAGTCTCCACTTTTATTGCTTGCATGGATACTCTTTATAGAGAAATCATCTAGTTTGGCAAACTTGATGTCATCAATTGAATATGAGGATATATTTAAGGATTCTCTAGAGTTATAAACATACGAATTAATCTGAGTAAAAAGCTCATTATAAAATGTATTTTGGAATAAGGTTTTAAATGACATAGTAATCTCCCTTTTTAATAAATTTTCTACAAATTTGAGTCGTAGTTCCATATAAATCACAAAAGAAAATTTCTTAATCCATTTTTTCAATGTATTCAGTATACCAAAAAATACATTATTTCTTAAGTTTTATAGAATTATATTATATACACTTCCTTTTAAACTAATAGTAAACGAAACTCATCTAAAATATTTTTTGATAAAAATTATTGAAAACTAAATCTCTTTTTGATACAATGATGTTGTTTTATAAAACAACACAGGAGTATTATATCATGTTTTCGGGAAAAAGACTAAAACAAAAACGTATAGAAAAAGGAATGACGCAAGCTGAAATAGCAGATATCATCCGTATAAATCGCTCATCATACAACAGTTGGGAATCTGGACGAGCAAAACCTAACCAAAAAAATCTCTCAGCTCTTGCTTCTATCCTTGGGGTCTCAGATACTTATTTTGAGTCTGAATATGACATTATGAATCATTATCTTCAACTGAACCCTATGAATCAACAAAAGGCTGACACATATGTTGAAGACTTACTACAGTCACAGGAACAAAAGAAAACTATTCAGCTTTTTGCTGTCAAGGTATTGTCGGATATTGCTCTCTCAGCCGGTGCAGGTGAATCCTTCTTTGATGAACAAGAAACAGAAATCGTCTATTCAAATGAAGAACAATACGGATATGATATTGCTGCTTGGATACAGGGGGATTCAATGAATCCTGTCTACGAAGATGGTGAAATTGCGCTAATTCGAGCAAACGGCTTTGACTATGATGGAGCAGTTTATGCTCTTTCATGGAATGATTCTGTTTATATAAAACGACTCTATCGAGAAAAAAATGGGTTTAGAATGGTATCCTTAAATCATAAGTATCCAGATCGTTTTATTCCATTCGAAGACGAACCAAGAATTGTTGGCTTGGTTGTTGGGCATTTTAAGCCTGTGATCGGAGGATAACTATGGTCAAAAAACATACAGATATGATTTATCTAAGTGATAATCGAATTTATATTTCTTTGACTTTATTTGAATATGATATTACCAATTACCTAGATATTCTAATTGCAAAATTGGAAAGTATGAAATCGAGGTAAATTATGGCTTATATTGACTATTCAAAAGAACCTCATTCTGACATAGCTTTCTTTGATATAAAATCATTCTATGCTTCCGTTGAGTGTATTGACAGAGGTTTAAACCCACTAACTACTTCACTCTGTGTTATGAGTCGAGCGGATAATTCTGAAGGACTTATTTTAGCTTCGTCACCTATGTTTAAAAAAGTATTTGGAAAATCCAATGTAGGACGTTCTTATGATTTACCATTCGATATTAAAACTAGGCAATTTAATTATCTGAATGCTAGGCGGAAAGGAATTAAAATCTCATACGACTATATCTTTTATATTGAACATTGGGCAAAGAGAACCTTAATTGTTCCGCCTAGAATGGATTTATACATAAAGAAAAACATTAATATACAAAATATCCTTCAAAATTATGCCAGTCACAAAGATATGCTACCTTATTCAATTGACGAAGGATTTATCGACTTGACATCCTCACTCAATTACTTTATTCCTGGAAATACATTAACTCGGAGAGAAAAACTAGATAATATTTCCGCAAAAATTCAGCACGATATTTGGAGAGAAACAGGTCTCTATTCGACTGTTGGCATGAGCAATGCTAATCCTCTACTTGCAAAACTAGCATTGGATAACGAAGCAAAAAAGACTCGAACTATGAGAGCAAATTGGTCTTATGAAGATGTCGAAACAAAAGTCTGGTCTATTCCCAAAATGACTGATTTCTGGGGGATTGGTTCAAGAACAGAAAAAAGATTAATCAAATTAGGCATTACTTCAATCAAAGAATTGGCAAATTGTGATCCTGCCATTTTAAAAAAAGAATTCGGTGTTATCGGACTTCAACATTGGTTTCACGCAAATGGAGTTGATGAAAGTAATGTTCATATAGCATATAAGCCAAAATCTAAGGGGCTTGGAAATTCACAAGTTCTACCAAAGGATTATATACAACAACGTGATATAGAGATTGTCTTAAGCGAGATGGCTGAACAAGTATCAATTAGGTTACGAAAGGCTCATAAAAAAGCTAGCACTGTTTCTATATTTGTGGGATATTCTCGTATCGAAAATAAAAAACCAATTAGCACTCAGAGAAAAATAGAGCCAACTAATAACACAAAAATACTAACAGAAACAGTCCTATCTCTCTTTCGTAGTAAATACTCAAGAGGGGCAGTTAGACAAATTGGGGTGAGATATGATGATTTTGTAGATGAATCATTTAGCTTACTTTCACTATTCGATGATTATGAGAGTATTGAAAAAGAAGACAAACTTCAACAATCCATTGATAGTATTCGAAACGAATTTGGATTCCTAGCAATCCAAAAAGCTACTTCTCTTCTAGAAAGCTCTCGAAGCATTGCTCGTAGTAAATTAATTGGTGGCCACTCTGCTGGTGGATTGGAGGGATTAAAATGATTGACCGCTCTTATTTACCCTTTCCAGATGCCCGACAATATCATGATAGAAAAATGGCAAAATGGATGGGATTTTTCTTGTCTGAACATACTTCTGCCTTGAAAGAGGATAGCAACAAGACTTCTTTCAAGTTCGAATTGTCTTTTGAAGAAAAATTACTTTTACTGAACCAGCTTTATGTAAATCAACTAACTGGTTGTATCCGCAGCAAATACTTAGAACAAACTATATCTTATTTTGGTACTGTCTCAACAGTTAATAATGAAAGAATACTCTTAAAAAGCACGGAAGGGTATGTACCTCTAAAATTAGCTGATATACTTACTATAGAATTAGTTGAGGAATTTGAGAATGAAACAGCTTGAATCTAATAGAAACGAATTGCAGATGGATTACTTCAGTGAAAGCTACAGAAAATTTGAAACTGACTTCTATCGCTATTCTGCTTTAAATACTCCGCTTACTTTTCTTACTGATGACATCATGCTAACCATGGCAAAATCCATGAAGAATTTTTTTAAGTTAAATAAAGAGAATTCAATAGACAATCGAGATCATTACTTTGTATTTAATATAGAAACAATAAATGATGGAAGGTTAATCAGGAAGTATAGTTATCAAAAAACAGTAACACATATAAAATAGCTCAGCACAATTATTGTGCTGAGCTGTTTTATTATCGAAATATAAATGTGAACTATTTACTGAATACAAAATTTGCAATTCGTTCTGCAGCTTTCTCTGTGGCTTTATCAATATCATTTTTCGTCCAAGTATCACTATCATAGTTTACAAGTGAATGAGCAATTGGAAACCTGCTGCCAATGTAGCCTCGGCCACTCGTTATATTATTCTCCTTTTTAGTTCTAAACCATGCATCCCCTATACCTCTATTAATAACTGATTCGAGAAGAATCTTATTTCCGAGTTTTTCAGCATATTCTTGAAATTCTTCTTGACTAGAACAACCAGCATCCGCCATTATGTTTTCCCTGTTTAAACCACTTTGAGGCATAATATGTTCAATATCAATACCGCCCTCAAGATTATATTCTTTGCCCTGTTCAAGAGCATAAAGATACTCATTCACATAAAGAATCGAATTCGGAACCCCACTTTCGGATAGAGTCTGTCTGATGCTATTATAATCAAAATGATTTGCAATATGGTCTTTTATATTATTAATTAAGTCCTGAGAAGAAATTGTTGTAACTTGACTATACTTCAAATTTATTTCTTCAAGAAACCCCTTAAACAGTCTATGGCTATACGAGAGTTCTGAAAGTTCAATGAGAAGTCCAAGTTTTAACAACTCTTCAAGATAGCTGATATCATCTCGATAAAATAAGTAGCTACTAACAAACGGTTTCAAATTGCCATTGAGTCTGCTAATAACTTGACCTAGCATAGATTTAGAAAAAATATCAAAGTTTGTTAGTATTTTTTCTAGCTCACTAGTGAATAATGTATCTCGATTTAGAAGTTCCTTATTCTTAGCAAAGAAAGCACGAATCCCAGGATTTCTTCGATCAGAACCATTTTGTTCAGAAAGTTTCACAAAGATATAATGAGTAATAAGTGTATTTAAGTCTAGCCGTGATACATCCGTTCTAGCAACAATATTTTGCCAATTACTTTCAAAAATTTTTCTATCTTTTGCGTTCGCGGTGGTTTTAGACACAATTACTTCAATTGGTGTCAAAGGAACTCCTGTACCATTCAAAGAGTTAAAGATGTTTATAGCCTGATCAGTATTATAACTAGTAATCGTAATTACCTGACAACTGTTAATAAAATGATTTGCAAAATTTATGCAACTAAGTACACTAAGATTACTACACCAGTTATAAAAATAACGGAAATTTTTAAAAAAATTGGTATACCTATTATCTTTCTGTCGACGATATATTTGGAAAGCTGAATTCTTGATACTATCGAAATCGTTCCCAAGAAGTACAACATTCATATCATTTGCATACTTCTCAGAAATCGAACCGTTCAAATATTTAATCTTATCCTTAGTAGGGAAATAAACTCCCTCAACAAAATCATCCTTTTCATCTTCAGATAAATTGAACAACATAACTGAAATCTGTTCCTTAAGTCCGTTCAACCGCTTGATGATTCTTTTTCCATCGGCATCCGTTGATGGTTGGACAATTAGCTCATTCTCTATTTTCAAAAGCAATGCCTTTAATAACAGCATAAACGTTGTAGTTCTTTGTTGACCATCAATCAAGGCAATCTCATGCTCCTCACCTGACTCTTGAGCGATTAGTATCGCTCCAAAAAAATAATTATCTTGAACAGAATCATCAAAATTTTCCATATGTACATTAATATCTTCAATCAGCTGTTCACATTGTGCCACCTGCCAAGCATATGGACGTTGATAGGTCGGAATATAAAATTCTGACTTTGTGAAATACTCCTTTATTGTTTGTAAATTGGGCTGAATGTCACTCCTCATACCACTATCTCCTAAAACTTATTAGTTGAAGCTATTATACCACGAAACTGTTACCAATCAAACTGAAATTGAGTTCTATTTAAAAAATCCAAACTCTACAATTAGCTAAAGTAATAGCATTTTTAGTGATCAATTAGACTTTAATTGATAGTTTTTATATCACACATAAAATATAAAAAAGGTAGAGCCAATATCAACTCTACCATAAACCTAGTAAGAATCAACTTTCTTTGCGATAAGGTTTAAGAACCTCATAACCTTTCAACTCAAAGACAAAGGCCCTATCCTCAGCAATGTATATACCTGGTACTTTATAGCGTTTCCCACTCTCCCAGTCTGGCATAATTGTCAAGATGGCTTCTTTCAGATTCTTATTCATCATCTGAACCACACCTTTTCTAACCTTTTTTGACTTGCAGAACTCATAAGACCCCTTGGTATTAGCATGGCATACCTGAATCCCCATGACTTTTGTGCCTTTGTTAAATGCCACAATGACATGACTAGGATAGTTCAGCTCAGCAGCTATGGCCTTGCTGAATGTTACGAAATTCTTATTGACAGTCATGCTGTAATCACTAGTAGTTTTCTCTATAGTAATAACCTGTAAATCGTAGTCTGAAAATCTCATGGTTTTTCTCCTTTAAATACAGTTTGAATCTCCTTCTTCTTCCAAGAAGAATCGAGTACAATAAAATCCTTCAGTATTCCTGACTTCACCCTTTTTACATAGAGTTTTGGCACAACAGCTACTTTAGCAGATTTCGTTCTTCTTCTCGGTTGAGAGAGCAGCTCTTGCACTAAACTCCAGTCAGAGTCAGATATGATTGAAGGAATTCCATTCCTCAGTCGGTACTTGGGACGCTCACCATTATTTTTCCGTGTCTTGTGACTAAAGCAGTCTACCGTATAGGTCTTCTGCATGATAATCTCACCCTTATATTTCTCATTCCTAAGAATATTATTAACAGCAAGAGTAGACCAGTTTTCAAGTCCAGTGACCGTTGGAATATGGTGTTTCATTAACGCATCAGCAATCTCACGCACAGTTCTGCCATTCATATATGAATCGTAGATATACCTTACTACCTTGGCTTCCGAATCATCAATTATTATTTGACCATACTTGTCCTTAGTATAGCCAAGTAGATTATGCGTTGGGATGATTGGGATACCTCGTTTGAAACGCTCGATAATAGACCAAGTAATCGAAGCACTCTTCTGCTCGCTCTCGCCTTGAGCTACTATAGACATAACTCCTAACACCAGCTCACCTTTGGTATCCAGCGTGTTTAGATTAATGTCTTCGATTAAAATACCTACTGGATGAGGTAAAGCTTTCAGCTCTCGGTAGATGCTTATGAAGTCCAGCTGGTTTCGAGCAAAACGACTGATACTCTTGACCAGTATCAAATCAATTTTCCCTTTCCTACAGTCTTCTAGCATTTGTTGGAACTGCTCACGCTTCCTAATGGTAGTACCAGATGCGCCTTGATCAGCATAAATACCAGCCAGCTCCCAATTCGGTGTATTCTGAATCCGTTCCAGGTAGGTTTGTTTTTGAAGTTCAAAACTGCCTGATTGGGATTCATCAAAGGTACTGACCCTGCAATAAGCTGCCACACGAGTCTTCTGCTGTCCTAAGCTAGCATTCTGCACAACTGCAGGAATGATCTCAACCGTTCTATCTGTCTCAAAGGCATTACGGATTCGTTCTTGCTTCCTCGTTAATTTCTTTGAATTCCTTCTAACCATTTTTCCTCCTTTCTAAAAATCTGCATCTTTATTATAATAAAAGTGGAAACTATTCAATAAAAAAATGACTCAATTACTGAGCCATATTTCTTAAAATCAGTACTATTGCACTTTGATTTTAAACGAGTATTAATAACCGTGAAATCCTCTATATAAATATTGGACTCCTCTATTATCTAGGGTACTATACTATGAATTTCCAAAATTAATGATTATCAATTTCAGCTTTTTTTTCCTTTAATAAACAAATATAGAGTTTATCAATATTGTCTCTAATTTTCTCAACTTTTTCTGTATCTTTATATACTTCATGTGCACGTTTTGACAAGTTACTTAATTTTTTGTGAGTTGTATTCTTTATATCAAACACCGGTATATCAACTGGTATACGAATTTTAAATGTCCTTTTATCTGATGTTGATAAAATAAAGTCTTCAACAATGTGAGAATTTAGAATAGCTGAAATATAGTGTGCTTCATCTTCTGTTATAAATTTTCCATCAGGACGTTCACAAATTGAGACACAATGATTTTGAAAAGCCGGTAACTTTTTTCCCCCCCAAGCAGTATCAATTTCACCTACAACAGCAGAGACCCATTTTGTATTGTCTCTAAAAATGACATACCACGGTGCATGAGAATAGTGACCTGTTCTAGCTAGTGCATAATACTCTGCAGATTTACTACCTATAATTGAATCACTATATCCCGTTTGCAATTCGAGATATTGACGATTTTCTTTATAATAGTTAAACAACAAAGGTGATTGTTTTCTTAAATCAGTTTTATTTATTGGTATCTTTGGTGATGTCTTATCATAAGGGAATGCCGCAATATACTCTGAATCTGAAACGTGGAATCTAGAAATATTAATTCCCTTAATTAAAGGTCTTAAATATTTTATCTCAATCTCTGGTCTACGAATTGGTATTGAATATTTAGAACGTTTACTCTGGTAAGTTTCAAGCTTAACTGTTTCTAGTTCGGTTTTTTCAACTAAACTAAATAGTTGAAGTTCCTGTGGGTAATACTCTACCCCCTCTCTTCCTAAATAGTCAGTTTTTCCTGATATCAGTTGAAAATCCTTTAATTCTTCTTTAGACATAGCATATGTAAATGCGGTCCTCTGAGGAGTGGTCTGCCCAAGGATTTTATTCTCAACATCAAAATAGTCAGAAAAATTTTCACTATTGATATTCAAACTAGAATTAGTTAATTTAATTCCTTTCTTAATTTTAATACATTTTGAGGGGATTCCTTCGAAATAGTCCTGTTGTCGTTCAGACAAAATATATGTACAAAATAATTGCTGCACAGGTTTAAAAGGATGTCCAGACTTTTCCCAGTCAACAATTTCTTGTATATATAAAGTTCTATTATCCGAAATCTTAAGATTACGAAAACCTTCATAACTTTGTTGGAACAACAAATTCTGTGGCATTAATACTGTTGCTACTCCATCCTTATGAAGCCAATTTTCAATTGAAATGGTTGTCAGCAAAGCGCAGATATTTAGGTTAATTCCTCCTGTGCGCCCATCTCCTGAAAATAAATTCTTGCTTACACAAGCTTCCTTTATCTTTTCTCTATGTACTGAGGGAAGGCTTTTCCAATCAACCCATGGTGGATTGCCGACAAGCATATCAAATTTTCCTAAAGAACAAAGTAAAAAGTAATTAATAATATTGCTAACAATAGAAGGGGTTATCAAATCATTGGATTGTAAACTGTACCAAGATTGAGTCATTTCTTCCAACTGTTCACTATCGGTACAGATTTTTGTTAATGCCTCCCTAATATCATCTAGTGCAGCTCCTTCACTAATATCTTCTAAAAATTGAAAAGTTTCAATAAACTGCTCGGTATCTGAAACAGAATTTATTGGAACACGAAATTCTATCTCTTTTCCATTTGAACCTTGCAAATGGCTAACAAAATACTCTCCGTCTTCAGAAATCTTATCAGAGGTCGGAACAGTAGAATCACCAATAAAAGCTGGAATATATAATGCTTTTTGACTATCAATTAAATCAGAAATTGCCATAAAATAATTTATTCTAGCGAGAATGACAGCCAAAATATTCGCATCTATGGAAACAACTTCTTTCAAAATATAATCTAACGCACTATCCTTAGGCTCATCCTTATAAATCTCTCTTTTCATAAGAATTACCTGTTGAGGGAATGTTCCCGAACCTGCTGCAGTGTCTAAAATACGAACGTGATCTTTTCGATTTACTGGTACATATCTCAATCCATCAGTGATAACATTTCGTGCTAACCATTTTGGAGTGTAGTATTCTCCCATTGAATGTCTTACACTGGTAGGCATGATAGCCATATATAATTCTCTAAAAATATCATCTGTGTGTTCAGTTATCTCTGGCATATTTTCGTATTTCAACAATACTTCAATAATATTATTAATTGCTAAATAAATTTCCTCAGACCATTGTTCCTCCTGAAAGACCCAAGAAAAGCATCCAATTTCTAATAGATTGTGGATTTTTGTCTGTTGGGAAATTGCTCCACTTGCAATGTAGTAAAGTTCTATTCTAGAATTCCTGACTCCAATGTCATGTATTCTTTTTAACGAGTACTCATTCTTTTTTCCCTTAACAATAGAAACAGCTTTATAAGCAATAAGCATGGCAATAATTGCAGTTGAAGTCTGAAGTGCAAATAATATTTTATACTCTTCGTCTTGCTTAATATCCTGTTTATCTACAATTTTTGCTAAATCGGCCCTTCTCGCCTCGATAGCTTGTTGTTTAGAAGCATCTTCGTGAGACAATCCGAAATTATCCAACCAAGACTCATATGAAATAATTGTTGAACCATTCATATTTTTCAGTGACTCATAAATTGTTTTTGTCAGTGTATTGATTAAATTTGAACCATAGTATTGAACATTCAACAAATCAGAAATTAGATTCTTCGAATCCAACGTCTTTACAGTAAGTTTTATTATTGATTTAATTATTTTATTTAGAGCATCTTCATTAAACTCTTTATTTGCCTCTATACTGATTCCGCCGCTTGTGAACTCAATGAATTGATATCGTAAGCCATCTGTGACAAGAGCCGCATAATCTCCTTGCTCCTCCTGGTTTAAAGCATTTAAGTATTCTATGGCTTGTTTTTCAGCTTTTTCAAAATCTGCTATAGTTTTATAGCTCAGAGGCTTCTTATACTCAATGATTAAACTATTGTATTTACTATCAATTCTTCCTTTTTTACTAATTGTTTGAGTATAAGAATCGTTTATTAAATCAACTTGTCTTTCTCTAAGAGGAACATAACCATCAAAACCTGAAGGACGAAGAATATCTTCAGATATTTTCACTAAAACCTTATCAAAATTAAATGCAACATCACTTTCAGAATTTGCATTCAAAGCAGCTGTCTTGATATCATCACTTAGATAAATCATTAAATCTTGCCATCTTCCTGATCTCATAACAGATTCAAGCTCTGATAATTCTAATTCATCTTTTATATCTTGGATTGCTTTACTAATCTCATTATATCTATTTAACATCACTTCTCCTATATGCCCATTATTATATTTTTCTTTTTTATAAACAGAATATCAAAAACACTTGAAATTAAGCCTTTTTAATAGTAATTAATGCCCACTAAATATTCTATCATATTTTTAATTTTTGTCAAAATTTTCTTGATATTATATACGAACAGAGGTAACATGTGAATTGGAGGATCAAGCATGAAACTACATCTATCAAAAGAAATAAATACAAATGTTCCCAAAAATATTTTGTCTGAAGTTTTAAAATTAGTAAATCAAGAAGCTAATAATAAAATATTCCACTATTTTAGAATCACTCATAAAAGAGAAAAGATTTATTCAATAGAGCACACCATCCCTATATTAAAACGGTCTTATCAATTAAATTTCAATAAAGACAAAAGTAACTGTAGTTGCTCTTCAATTGATATTGTGATAATAGTTGATATAAATGATATTTATATAGTCAGTCTGAAAGAATTTAATAAAATTAAAAAGTAGATTTGTTAAATACTAGTTTCCTATACAAATAATTAATTTGAATCAAACTTCATATAGGCTATAAGCTCTAAAACTCTATCAATTTTTTGGGCTTTTTACATATTTGATGTCCCCACATGAGTCTATGGAAATAAATAATCACTTCTAATCCAGCCCAGGCAATATAAAAACTACAACCTCAACTTGAATGATCACTTCGATACATCCCAACTAAAATCAAAAAGCCACTGTTGCCAGTAGCTTCATAAAACCTTTCGCTAAAAGGTTCTCACTCTTTCACCAGCAGAGCAACACACTCGACATGATGCGTCTGTGGAAATAGATCAACTGGCTGGACTTTCTTTAGTTCGTAGCCTAGCTCTTGATAAAGTTTGATATCACGCGCCATGGTGGCAGGATTACAGGAGATATAGACAATCCGCTGGGGATCCATGCTGACACTGGAAGTGATGAAGCTTTCCGTCAAGCCCTTGCGCGGCGGATCGACTAGGATGACATCCGCCTTGATTCCCTGGTTCAGCCAAGTTTGGATGGCTTTTTCTGCAGGGGTGCAAACGTAGCTGGCATTGGTGATGCCATTGAGTTCTGCGTTTCGCTGACTATTTTCCACGGCCTCAGGAATGACCTCGACTCCATAGACCTGCTGGACTCGGTCAGCCAGCGACA
>ERZ773014.75-NODE-75-length-64054-cov-19.725824_pt1 | contig 64054 bp, 40 predicted proteins | sample MGYA00580841_ERZ773014 | MGnify/ENA primary metagenome ERZ773014 (study PRJEB29015, sample SAMEA2737989) | human oral metagenome | biome: human oral; feature: human-associated habitat; material: dental | place: China | collected 2067 ... | reverse complement strand
TGATGGCCTTCATGCGCATCCAAGGTTTTGGAAAGTGCACGGGCATTAGTTTCGTGGACAGTACGATGATTCCCGTATGCCACAACATGAGGAGGAAATTCAACAAGGTGTTTGATGGACTTGCCAAGAACGGAAAGGGAACGATGGGGTGGTGTCATGGCTTCAAGCTTCATCTGCTGTGCAACGAGATGGGCGATGTACTCACGTTCTGCCTAACTCCCGCAAACGTGGACGACAGGGACCCTAGGGTGTGGAAGGTCTTCACCAAGGTGCTCTACGGCAAAGTGTTTGCCGACAAGGGGTACATCAAGCAAGAATTCTTTGAGAACCTCTTCAACCAAGGCATCCACCTCGTTCATGGGCTCAAATCAAACATGAAAAACAAGCTTATGCCCTTGTGGGACAAGATGATGCTGCGCAAGCGATATATAATAGAATGCATCAACGAACTGCTCAAGAACAAGGCCAACCTTGTCCATTCACGCCATCGCTCTGTACATAACTTCCTCATGAATCTCTGTGCGGCATTAGCTGCATACTGCTTCTTCGAGAATAAGCCCGAGGCACTGCCAGTGCGCATTGAAAAAAGTAGGCAATTGGAGCTATTCTAAGCAAATCCTTATCCCGAACTGGCGTAAGGAGTTATGGAGTTAAGGAGTTAAGCCAAATGCCTTGACGGCGTTAGCCATTCTTTCACTTTTTCACCTTTTCACCTTTTCACCTTTAAAGGGCGCAGCCATCTTTCCCTTTTCACTTTTCCATTTTTTCCCTCCAATCTTGTTTCTTCTTACATTTTTTTTATAACTTTGTCATTGCTCCCTAAGCTGATAATGCATTAAGCCATAGCAAGTTTTGTGTTGAGACTCAACGTTATCTACCCACTAACATGTACGCCAATGAAACTAAAATGCAGCATATTAATACTTTCCTTGTTTGCTTGCGTGCTTTCTTACGCACAAGAAACGAGCAAGACAACCGACAGCTTGTCTATCGATTCACTATATCGCGACCTGCCCGAAGTGATTGTGAAAGGCGAACGCCCCACCGTAAAGCTAGAAAGAGGCAAGCTAGTGTATAACATGCAGTTGCTGTTAGAGAAACTCCCTGCCGACAACGCCTACGATGCCATCACCAACATACCTGGCATCAGCACCGCCGACGGCAGCCTCAGCTTGGCTGGTTCGAGCATAACACTCATTATCGACGGAAAGGCCACCACCCTAAACCAAGCCCAAGCCATAAAGAAACTGAAAAACATGCCTGCCGCGCGACTATCCAAAGCCGAAGTAATGCTCTCGGCTCCTGCGCAATACCATGTTCGCGGGGCCGCAATTAACATCATAACCAACGACAACAGCGGTCAGCACCACACTTCGGGACAGCTGCAAGCCACGCTCAACCAGACGAAGTATGCACGAGGCTATGGGCAGGGCAACCTGTTGTATGCCAGCGGGCGCTTTACATTCGACCTGAATTATACCTTTACTGGCGGTAAAAGATATGCAGAGGCAGAACATTATGCCCAACATCCGCTGAACGGAACGCGCGTAGCTTACAGCGACAATACAAGCAATACAAGCTCAGGAACATCCCACGACATCGGCATTGAGCTTGGCTATCGCTTTGCCGAACGCCACAAGGTGGAAGTGGCCTACACCGCAGATGCCAACTTCATCGACAGCAATAACACGACAACGGGCAGCAGCGTGTCTGCACAAAGCAGTGAGGGGCACAATCTGCTGCACAACATCGGCCTGTATTACACCCTGCCTTTCGGATTGCAACTAAACGCAACCTGCACCTATTATAATTCGCCACGCAACCAATCTCTCAATGGACAACTGGGCGCAGATAGGCGAGTGGTGACTGCAAAGAGCGACCAGACCATCCGTAAATGGCTATTCACGGCCGACCAGGTGCACACCTTAGGTCGCGGATGGCAGTTAAGCTATGGCCTCGAATGGCAAACCGCAAACAACAAGAGCTATCAAACCACACTCAACGATGCTGGCATCGTGCTGCCCGAGGCCACCAGCGAGGTGAACATCGACGAGCAACGCTTTAATGGCTACATCGGATTTAGCAAGCAGTTTGGCAAAGGGCTCAGCCTAGAAACAACCCTGGCCATAGAAAACTATCATACGCCGCAATGGAACGATTGGCGCATTTTCCCCACCTTCAACGCCGCATGGCAAGTAAACAGCCACCACACGCTGAACCTGTCGTTCAGCTCTAACGCCACTTACCCAAGCTATTGGAGCACGATGAGCCAGATTTACTACTCCTCTGCCTATTCTGAGATATGGGGAAACCCCTTGTTAAGACCCTCCAAGAACTATGAAACGTCGCTGTCTTGGCTCATCAAAGGCCGTTACACCCTTGTGGCATTTGCCAACATCTGCAACGATTATGCAGTACAATTGCCCTATCAGCTAAGCAACCGCATGGCAGTGGTGATGCAGGTGGTTAACTTCAACCATCGCAACATCTTTGGTTTGCAGGCGATGGCGCGTTTTTCGGCAGGCTCGTGGTTCAACGGCAATGCTTATGTTACAGGCATGTATATTAGCGACAAGAACAGCCATTTCTTCGATTTGCCTTTCAATCGCGCCCGTTTCACCGTTCGCACGGGTGGCAACCTCTCGGCTTTGTTGAGCAAGAGGCCCAATGTGCGCTTTTCCGTTAGTCCCACGTTCCAGTCCCGAGCCATTCAAGGGGTGTACGACATCGATGGCATATTCTCCTTAAACGCCTCCATGCGGTGGGCATCGGCAGATGGTAAATGGAACGCTGTGTTGTCGGGAAATAACCTAACCAACCGCCAAATTGTTACGCATTCGGGCTACGGCAACCAAGATTTCGGCTTGCGTGTAAGGCAAGATTGGACAACACTCACGTTCAGCCTTATTTATAAGTTCGGCAACTACAAGGCGAAAACCAAGAAAGAAGTTGATACTTCCAGGATGAGAAAGTAAACATCCGCCCGTCCCCATACATTCTCCCAAGTGATAACGTTCCCTACGTCCCTGCTCCGTGCGAATAGAGTAGGGGTGGGAGTAGTTCTTTAAGCAATTCTGTTTGACTATAAAATTGAAAGGGTGAAAAGGGTGAAAAGGGTGAAAGGGTGAAAAGGTGAAAAGGTGAAAAGATGGCTAACGCCTTTTAAAGGTGAAAAGGTAAAAAGGTGAAAGGGTGAAAAGATGGCTAACGCCTTTTAAAGGTGAAAGGGTGAAAGGGGAAAGATGGCTAACGCCTTTTTAAAGGTGAAAGGGTGAAAGGGTGAAAAGGTGAAAAGATGGCTAACGCCGTCAAGGCATTTGGCTTAACTCCTTAACTCCATAACTCCATAACTCCTAAAAGTGGAAAGGTGAAAAGATGGCTAACGCCCTTTAAAGGAGTCTAGTGGGTTCTAGATTTCTAGTTCATTCTAGCTATCGGACAAGTCGGACAAGTCGGATAAGTCAGACTTGTCCGACTCGTCTGACCTGTCCTATTAGCCTAACGCCACCTATACATTGGGCTTACCTCCTTAACTCCCTTACTCCTTCACTCCTCATTAAAAACATTTGGCTTAACTCCATAACTCCTTAAACTCCTAAAAAACGAAAAGATGGCTGCGCCCACCAACTTGTCAACTCGTAGACTTATTGAAGTAGTCTTGACTTTTAGTGTTTCTACAAATTGAGCTGAGTTTATGTCTTTGTGCTGTAATGCCAAGATAAACATCCCGACCATGAACGAAGTGCTGGACAAAGATACGATGAAATCCGAAATTCGACCCCATTTGTCTGTGGCAAAATGTGGATATGACTCAAATAGTAATCAGGTGGGAGTTATTCAATGCGGACTCCACAAGCAGAAAACCGCTTGTCAATGGCCGATTACTTCTGCCTTTCCATGCTGTTGTTCTCGTTGCACGTGAGCAGCATGCCCTGCAACCGCTTGCTCTGGCTGTCGCAAGCGTACATGTTTTTCGTGCCGTTGTCCACTCGCGATTGTTTACTGCAAATTTGTTTTGTCTAGTTTTCGGTAATAAATTTAACATTATGACTGCCCTTTTCGTCCACCAATCGCCCACCTTGCCGCAAAAAATCGATTCTCGCGGCGGTTTGTTTTGATGCTAAAAAGGGTTAGCGTGTGCATGCGGCAAAATGAATTTTTATTTAAACAAACTACCATTTGCACCTATTCCGGGGCTATTTGGTACTAATTGGAGTGCATTTTGGTGCTAAATAGAGTGCGTTTTGGTGCTAAATGCAAGGTGTTTTGGTGCTAAACGCAAGGAAAAATGGTGCTAAACACAAGACGTTTTAGCATAAACATCCACAGCAATTGTATAAACTAAACCTTTTAGAGCCATGAAAAACATGGCTGAAAGAGGCAAAATAGCCGTAAAAAGTGGGGTTTTAGGGGCTAAAAGTGCGTAATTGGGGGTAAGAAATAATGAGCTGGCAAGCAAAATAGAAAGACAATATGGTGCAAAATGCAGGTTCTAGGCTTAAAAATAGACAAGTCCCAAGGCGCGAAAGGGTAGAAATAGTGGCATTTTACCTACTTTTTAGCCAATATTTTCGCTAGAACGGAGCGGAAATTTGAGTGGAGTTGTAAAATAAAAGATAGTGATTTGAGGTTTTGAGTTGGTGAGTTTCTGAGCTTGTGAGTTAGTGAGTTGATGAGCATTTGAGTTGGTGAGGTTTTGATCTTGTGAGTTGGTTCGTTGGTTAGTTGATGGGTTTGTGAGTTTGTGTCTTCGGGAGTTGTTGAACTTTTGAATTGTTGAGCTTTTAAGTTGATAAACATTTGAGTTAATGAGGTTTTGAGCTTGTGAGTTGGTTAGTTGATGAGTTGGTGTCTTCGGGAGTTGTTGAGCATTTGAGTTGTTGAGCTTTTGAATTGGTGAGCTTTTAAGTTGATAAGCATTTGAGTTAATGAGGTTTTGAGCTTGTGAGTTGGTTAGTTGATGAGTTTGTGTCTTCGGGAGTTGTTGAGCATTTGAGTTGATAAGCATTTGAGTTGATGAGTTTGTGAGTTGATGAGCTGGTGAGTTTGTGTCTTCGGGAGTTATTGGAACTTAGTTAGTTTATAAGCCAGAGAGTTGACTTGTGTTGCATTCCTCTCACTTTTTTGAATAATTAAAGTCAAGACCACTTCGTAATCCACACTGCTAACATCAGCTGCCGCGTTGTGTCAAACTCATACTCGCTGCACTTAACAGGCGCATCACAACAAATTTTCTTCCGTTTTCACCAATGGTTTAAATCTTTTTTAGTATTTTTGCAATGCCGTCATTAACGACATCGCCCATCCGCTTGCGGATGACGACCGCCAAGACGGCACATACATAATGGAAAGACGTTTACCCACGTCTTGTCTTTGGCGTATATGAATCTCGCAAATTCGAACTTGCAGTCAGAGACGAGGCAACAAGTAGATGTCCGCAATGATGCAATTATCACGCCCTCTACACCAGAGAATGCCGTCGGCTTGTTGCCACGCGCATGGCCTTTGTTGTGTGGAGCGGCCATATATAGCGCATCGGCGTGGGGCTCTGCAGTTGCTCGTTCTACTGTAAGGGCAATGCGAGAGCCTATATGCGCGGGACGGGTGACGGTAGTCTCCGCGCTTTTTGTTATCGTATGTATCTACCGCACCCAACAAACACTGAAAACTCGCCCTCAGCATGGAGACACAAGGGCACACACATTTAATAACTATGAAACCGCTCATCTACACTGTTGTTTGGGCTGTTGACCACACTCAAAGGCCAACATACACAGCTTGTGCCTGCAAACGGCAGTCTGCACACGCCGCAACGCACTCCCCTTGTTCTGCTTTGGCATGGGTACGCGCTCGATGTATAGCCATAAGTGCTGCTTTTCCACGCTGCAAGTCTGCGTGGCCTTGCCTAGAACGGTTTGTTGGCTTAGCCACAAATGCACCTTTCCCTCACTCAGCAACAGCATGTATTACGTACGCCCATACGTTATGTTCGCATTTTGTATGGTTTGCTGCCACATTCTCCGCTCGCAGCAAACGTTGCCACATCGGTTCTGCGTAACTTTGCATTCGTAACCCGCAGCGAACAGGCCGACAACGCCCCACGGCTCTAAGTCGCAGCTGTTCAATTGCACCCGACAACATTAAAAACTGAGTTCATAATGAACCGCCACGACAACACATCCACATAAGACCACTCCTTATTATATATATATATGTGTGTGTCGCAGCGTAATTTTAAAAGAAAAGCATAAACGAAACAAAACAACCAAATATGGCAAAATACCGCATAACTACTAAACACTTGCGAACCACGAACGGCGTTCGCATAGAGCCCGGCATGTCCGTGGAAGTGATAACCCCCACCATCGGCAACCCCGTTGTCAACAATGGCGGCACATTAAGATAGGATATATTAACTACAATTCAATGATATAACTATAATTATTATGAAGTGTAAAGAAGATATAGAGAAGATGTATCAGCTCTTTATTGGAGAACTGAATAGTTTTAAAGAATCTTTTTCCAGGGTCGCTGGTGGCCAAAACACTCAATTTTCACAAATTAAGAGTTCTTTTGTTACAGCATTAGATGAAGAGATAAATATCTCTTCTAGGGAAATGAAATCTTCTATAGAAGAAGCAGTGTGGGATAAACTCACGATAGCTTTCTTCGGGGAGACTAATGCAGGGAAAAGTACAATAATTGAAACTTTAAGAATATTATATGATAAGGACAAAGACCGACTTACTGACGGGCAGATAGTTGGTGATGGTAGGAGTGATTTTACTCAAACATATGAAGAGTATAATCTTGAGATTGATGGGATGCCATTGACGCTTATTGATGTTCCAGGCATTGAGGGTAATGAAAAACTCTATACTGATGGTATTGTAAAGGCTTTAAGACGTGCTCACATCGTATTCTATGTTCATGGTCATAATATAAAGCCTAATGTTGCAACGGCTGAGAAAATAAAAAAATATCTTGGTGATTGGGTTAGTGTCTATTCTATCTATAATGTTAGAGGTTCTGCAAGCGATTACGATGAGGAGGATGAAAGAGTAGACCTTTATACAGAGAAAGTAAAAGAAAGAGAGGAACTTATTGTTTCAACATTCAAGGAGGTACTTGGCGAAGTCTATAAAGGGAATGTCACACTTCAAGCCCTTTTAGCCATGTGTTTTTGTGAAGATTTCTCACCAGAGAGAAAAGACCTGATACGAAAACAAGAGAACATACGCTCCATCTGGAAAACGGGAACTCCCCCGATGGAGTTTAGCCGTTTCTCCCTTCTTAAGGATCTTATTCTGTCTAAATCACAAAACTATTTAGAGGAGATAGTTAAAGCTAATGAACAAAAGATGCGTTCCATGGCTAGAAGAGCGGAAACACACCTTCAAGAAATCGTTAAGGCTCAACAAGACAAGACAGACTCTTTCAAGAAGTCCTTAATTAGGTTTAGAAGGGATGTGATAAAAAGTTTCTCGTCTACAACCAGTGTAATCTCATCAAGAATGCGAGCTGAGATAGACAAGAGGATGTATCATCTTACAGAAGTTATCGACAAGATTATAGATGATAAAGAGAAAGACAAAGACGTACGAGCCCAAAAAGCAGTTAAGAATGAAATGAAATTGCTTCAAAACAATCTTGATAGAATTCCACTTAGCGAAATAGAGTCATTACGAGCTACAATCGAGAAGGAAAAGCTTCGTCTTGATGCGGAGTATACCAAGTACATAACCATACTTGGCGTTAACGAGAGAATACAATGCAATATAACACTAAATAAAGCATTCAAATCATTGGACATCAGTTTCAGCAATTGTTTTGATTTTGCCACTGCTGTCATAGGTGGAGCCGCTTTGGGTTCTATGGCCGCCCCAGGTATAGGTACAGTTCTTGGCGCAGTTGTTTTAAGTGCTTCTTGGGGACTACGAAAATTAATATTTGGCGATGGTGGGAGATCTAAAGCTAAGGAGAAAGCACATCAAGCCATATCCAAAGGAAAAAAAGAGATTCTTGATAAAATAAGGCCAATGCTTCAAGAAATAACAATATCACTAAATAAGAAAAAGAAGATATTTGTTCTGTGATTAATGCAGAACAGGCAGGACTGAGTGACATAGAAGCTACGATAGGAACTGCTAGTTATAGAATAAACCAATTTATTGACAAACTAAATAATTAATATTATGCTTACAGAAGTTAAAACAATTATTGACAAATTCAATAGCCTACGTGCGATTCTTGAAGAATGGGAGTTGCAAGGTGTTGAACTTTCTAGTATCTTAAATAAAATAGATAGTGTAATTGACACCATTAAAGAAAATGAAATTAGCATCGCGTTGATTGGAAGCTTCTCTGACGGGAAAACTAGTGCGATTGCAGGACTGCTTGGTGAGGTTCTCTCAAACATGAAGATTGCCGCAGACGAGTCGTCTGATGAATTAACCGTTTACAGATACCATGCATTAGGGAAAGACTTTAGAATTATAGATACCCCAGGACTATTTGGTTCAAAGGAGAAGGAAGTTGATGGAGAAGATATTCGTCTATCTGATATAACTATAAAATTTCTATCTGAGGCACATATAACAATATACGTATGTGATGCAGTAAACCCGCTTAAAGATAGTCATGTCCATACAATAAAGTATATCATGAAAGACTTGAAGAAGTTAGACACAACAATCTTTGTAATCAATAAAATGGATGAGGCTGGCTATGACCTCACAGACGAAATAGATTTTAGTAAAGGTAAAGAGATAAAGGTTGCTACTTTACAAGGACGTTTAAAGGAGGCGTTGAATCTTTCTGATGCAGAAACAAAAGCGTTAAACATAGTTTGTATCGCTGCTGATCCTAAAGGAAAGGGAATAGAAAAGTGGCTTAACAATCTACAGGAGTATATGCGCCGTTCTCGTATTAATGATTTCATTGATTTGCTGAATGGGGTTATTACGCGTTGTGACTTAGATAACTTAAATGCTAATGTAGAGTATGGAAGTATAAAAGATACCCTAAGAATGGTTGATAGTGCTCTTAATAAAGCCTCTGAGCCTATTCAAAATACGTTAAGCCTGTTAAAAGAGGATAGTGATGACCTAAATGTAGAGATGAGGTTACTGCACGATAACCTGAAAGATGCCAAGAAACGGATGATAGACAGATTAGACGATTTGAGAAAAGACATTACACATAAACTTGGAGGGGCTAGACTAGAAACGATTGATACCATCTTACAAGACGATATTGGGGTACAGGAAGATAAAGTTTCAATGTATGTTTTGGAATATAAAATAGAGGAGATTCTCTCCGAGTGTTCCGAATGCAACAATCATAGTATTTTTGATAGAACTGTCGTCTTAGAGCAGAAAATGGAAGAAGAAGGGCAGTTTCTTGCCGGTTGTGTAAAGTTTGGCGCAAATTACTTGAAGAATATTAGAATAAATGCAAATCAAGTAAAGGCAGTACGTGATGTATGTTGCAAAAGCTATAAGTTTAAACCATGGGGAGCAGTGAATCTAGGAACGAAAGCAACAAAAGCGCTAGGGAGGGTAGGCCAAGCAGCTACTGTTGCGGTAGAAGGATGGCAATGGTTTACTGCTTGGCGGGATAATAAAAAGTTCAATGAACTCAAAAGCAACTTGTTGAATTTAATAAATGACATCTTTGCTCAGATATATGAACAGTTCCATTCTGAAGATGCATATTATAAAAACTTTGCCCCAAGTTATTTGGAACTAAAAAAAACTTTAGCAAATAGAGAAAACGAAATTGAGACGTTAAATAAAAAATTAGAGGAATTTTCTAACTTGAAAGAGAAAGTGCGTTCTTGGGTAAATGATGCGAAGTATGTTGATTTTGAAGAGATTAAATAGATAATGTGCTGTGTGTATTCTCCGAGTGCATTGAGTTGCATTGCATGAGAATGCGTGAATGTTCTTATGTCTGTTTTGTACAGCATATCTTACTGACTTGGCGTTGCTAACGCCTTTTGGAAATTCCCCTCCACCCTCTCGGCCTACATTGCGAGTTTGCAGCCAATTAAGAGGGTGGAGGGGAATAACTATATTGGGGTTTCTTCCCAATTCGCCACCTGGGTTATGCCATACTTCTCTAACGTTTCGGGCTCGATGGGCAGGTAGACGTCTAGCTCGTCGAAGGCAAGATATGCTTTGTTGTCCATAAGAAGCACACCCACGTTGTCGCCCATTTTGATTCTCTCAAATCCATCGTGTGCGTCACGCGGGATGCGATAGAGAAAGTCGTCGATTACCGATAAGATGTAGATGTAGTTTATAGAGACGGCGAAAAGACTGGGATGAAAAAGATATTCAGCCGATGGATATAAGGCCGTAATCTCTTTGCTGTGCGCTATCCAATTGGCATATTGCTCGTTCAAGGCTTCGTCTGTTACGCGCGTAAGGTTGATTTTTGCAGGCCATACGTCGGAGGGAAACTCGCGAAGCAGGTTTAATTTAAGCGGTCGTTTGCCTTTAGACTTCTCTACGAGGTAGTAGGTGTTAACTGCATCAGAATAGGGATGGCCCTGTATGTGTTGCCAAAACGCTAAGGGGTGCATGATGTTGGCAACGGGTTTGCCCTGTTCTCCACAAAGAAACCTGACGAGGAAACGCGTGTGGCGCATTGTTCCATCAGCTAGTTTCTCCCAATGATACATAAAATGCCCCGTGTTATTGTCGGCCTCAACAAACTGCCAGAAGTGTGTATGCTCGTTGCGCCCCTCGCATTCGTTCCAAAAGCCATCCAAATCTAACGCCATCGTCTGTTGTTTCACGTAGTCTACCGTATCGTATATCCCTTGTGGGTGGGTTAGGCCATTATAGATTTCCAACACTTCGCAGGTGTGGTAAATCAGCATCAACCTGGTTTTGTTCTGTTCTTGTTTGGCCTTAGCCAGTGCAGGAAGTAAGGTGAAGGTGGGTGTGTTGCTCGTAACGCGCTCTAATAGTTGCATCACGACCTCGTATTTTTGGGGCATGTCTGTTGCATCGCCATCGCGCGAACCATATCCTGGGATGGCTTTTAGTAAGAAAGCGATGAGGAAAGGGGTGCTGATGCGTTCTGTTTGAACTTGCAAAAACGTTTGTGAGATGCGTGGGTTTAGGTTTGTTGGTGGTGCGGGAGCATAGCAAAATTGGAGTAGTTGGAAGGCCAGCTCTTCGGGATTGGCACGCCGCGAGAGATGATCTTCGTAGAAACGCCATGCGCTGTGGTATTCGCCGAGCAGCAATTCCAGGTCTTCAGCCTCGTCGGTATCAAGTCGCACTTGCTCTTTAAGGTCTCTAAAAGCTGCGCGCATACGTTGAACGGACTTGAAACTTCGTTTCACGCCGTTGTTGTGTAGCGAATGATTATCAAGCCAATCTTCCAGTTCGGCCATCGTATTAAACAGCAGTCGGGTGCCGGCTATGGCCGTGAGCCATTCTTCGTATGTGTTGTTCGGGTTTGTACTCATGCGGCAAAGTTACAGATTTAGAGCATAACAAGCAACGCCTGTATGGCAAAGCGTGTTGCAAAACATGTGTTTTTGTTGGTGTTTCGTGTTAAACTACGATTTAAAGGCGAGCGTGTGAGGCGTATGCAGTGGCGTGGAACGGGCAATAAGGACGATCTGTTTTGTCTTTCCACCATATATATAAAGGAGAACCACTAGCAGCAGTGGCTCTCCTTTAAATAATGCTATCGTGCGTTTACTTGTGAGTTTATCAACTCATCAACTTATAAACTCACACACTCATCTTAATAATTCGGTCCTTCGCCAAAGTTAGGCGCACCCTTATCGTACCACACCCTTTCGGCATTAAGTACATCGGGGTTTTGTCCGTCGGTAAAGCTGAACCCTTGTTCGCGCATGGCAGCCTCGATGATGGCCCTCATCTTGTCGGAGGGTTCGGGTTGAGCGATATAGAAACGGCGCGGGATGTCTTTGCTGGGCTTCAAGGCCACCCATGGAATGAGCGTACTACCCACCTTTGGTACACCCGAACGGCGAGCGGTAACGAACTGTTCGAGTGGCTGATAGTAGAAGTGGAGGTAGAGTTGGATGTACACCTTCTCCAAATCGGCATCGCGATTGCCCGTAAGCTGATAGTCGGCACTGGTCATCATGGTCTTGATGGCGGTGCTGTCGTAGGTAACCGGTTCGTCTTTCGGATCGTTACAGTGCGCCTTGTCGTAATAAGGAATTTTGTTCAGCGTAGCCATGCGGTTGTAAGCTTGTGCCGAGGCCTCAACACCTGTCTTGAAATAATCGGCTGCCGCGCGTGGCAAGTTAGCTCCCAACAGTTTAAACTCTGCCAAGTAGAGGTTCATTTCGGCGGCAGAGAGCGTCATTTCGTACAACGGATTGTCTTCAACATCTTGCACCACCTTACCTTTGGGTGCCGTGGGGAATGTATAATCTACTCGTCCGCGCACAAGCTCCTCGTTGAAGTACGACAGTGGCGAATAAGTCTTCGACTTATCACCATCGGTTACTTTCCATCGTGTAGCCACAAAGTAGTTGTTGTCGCCCGTATATTGTGCATCGTCAGAAAGTTTTATGCCGATGGGCAAACCATGATAGCGCACCCACGGTTCGCCGTCGCCTTTCCAGCTAACAAAATGTTTGTGCCCCTTCGCATCAGTGGTATAGTTCACTTGGTCGAGAACATACTTAGGGATGGCACAATTATTATCGCCCCTAGCTTGTGCGTCGAAGAAGGCCTGAATTACCTCCGAGTTGAAGTCGTTCTTGGTAAACATCACGAGCATGCGCGGGTCTTTGTTGCGGCGCATAAAGTCGATAACGTTTTTACTGCTCACGCCTAGGTTCACGCTGTTGTCCGTTCCATAGGTGTTGTTGCCTCCATCGCCACCGGTACCCTTGTTATACACATAGTCGTCGGTGATGTCTTTCATCACATTGGCATCGGCAGCCCCCACCTCTTCGGCGATTTTTATGGCTCGCGCCTTGTCTTGATGCAGCAAGCGCACGGCAATTTTCAGCTTTATTCCGTTGATGAACTTCACCCACTTAGCCGCATCGCCGTTGTAAGCAAGGTCGCTGTTGCCAACGGCTATTTGCGTGGTGGTAACCTTCAGCTTTTCTAAGTCGGCATCCAATTCTTTCAGCCATTGGTCGAAAAGCTGCGGCTGACTATCGTATTTTGGGGTGAGCGTACCATCAAGCCTTGCTCTTGCGGCCTCAGAGTAGGGTCTGGAGCCAAAGAGGTCGGTGTCGAAGAGTGCCATATACACCGAGAGGGCGTTGGCCATAGCCGACAGGTGCGTGTATTGCGCGGCCTTATCGGCAGGCATGCTGGATAGAACACTGTTTATTTCGTTTTCGTAAAGCTTAACCTTGATGCTCTGCGAACCCACGCCGCCTAATTCGGCCATCTTGTTAAAGAGGTCGTTGAAACTAGCCGCGGGCGTATATGCCTGCACAAACTTTGAGGTGTAGGCACCATCGTAGAACCACAGCAGGTAGTCGAAAGGCTGATACTCCACCTGTGCTTGCGTGAAGAGGAAGATGGGATCGCCCTTTGTAACCTTCGAAGGGTCGGTGTTGATGTCGGCATAATCGCTTTCGCTGCATCCCACTGTTAGGGTCAAGCATGCCGTGCATAGACCCAAAGCTAGGGATTTGAAGTTGAAAATATTCTGTTTCATGATGAGAATGCGTTTTTAGAAAGTGGCGTTTAGTGTGAAGAGATAACTAGCCGTGTAGGGCATGAACGAACGCATACGGAACTGTGCGGCTCCCGTTCCACGAACCGATTCGGGGTTCTCGTGGTTGGGGGCGGTGTTAAGCAGATAGGCAATGTTGCGCCCCGTTAGGCTCAACGCCAAGCTCTTGGCTCCGATGTAGCTGCATAGTCTGCGTGGAACGTTATAAGATAAGGTTACTTCGCGCAAGGCAATGTAGTTTAGTTTCTTAAACCAGTCGTCGTTAATAACGCCTTGGCCCCAGCTGTTCTTAAAGTAACCGTGGCTTTGCATGTGTGCAGGCTCCACGAGACCCTTTTCGTAAGCCTGTTGATAAGTCATGCCACTAACATCGTGCTGTGTGCCATCGGGTGCTGTTACGATTGTTCCTTTGTCGAAAATGGCATCGGGAATAAATCCATCGGTGAACACCTTGTCCTTTGCATTGTCGTATCTGCTGGTCCAAGTCATGCCCTTACGATAGTTCTCGGATGCGCCCGAGAAACCGTATGCTGTGGCGTAGCGCGAGTTGTACGACGCCACGTAACCGCCAAAGCGCGCATCGAAGAGCACATACAGGCTGAGGTCTTTCCAGCGTAGGGTGGTGTTGAGCGTGCCAAGGAAGTCGGGCAACATCGAGCCAACCTCTTTAACCGTTCCGCCGCGCTTGTAATAAACCGTGCGATAGTTATTGGTATAACCGATGATGGGCTTGCCTGTTTTCTCGTCGGTCTTTATCCACGAGTCCGACATAAGCATACCATAGTCTGCTCCTACTTTGGCAACGGATGCGATACGGTAGTTGCCATAGGTGGCCGCACCATCCATGTTGATGTACGAGGCAACATCGGGACTTAGCTCCACAATCTTATTGCGGTTGCGGGTGTAGGTTAGGTTAAGGTCCCATTGCCAATCGCCGCGCTTATATGGCGTGGTGTTAAGGGCAACTTCTATACCCGAGTTTTGTATGTTACCCGCATTGATAAGCTTTTGCTTTACGCCCGAGGGGTTGGGTACATCAATGGACATGATTTGGTTGCGCGTGTTCTCCTTATAAAAAGTAAAGTCTAAGCCAATTCTGCTGTCAAGGAAACGCCAGTCGAGACCCACTTCCCACGCGTTCTTACGTTCGGGTTTCAAGTTGGTACTCTTCATGTTATCGGGTATTTTCATGCCGTACACCTTCTTGTCGCCACGTTGATAGGTGGCAATTTCGTAGCCCGAGTTGATGTAATAGGGTGATGTGTCGTTGCCCACTTGTGCCCACGAACCGCGCACCTTGGCAAAGCTAACCCATTTGGGTAGGGTGTCTTTAAAGCTTTCGGTGATAATCCACGAACCGGAAACCGAGGGGTAGAAGTACGAGAAGTTACCCCTGCCATAGCTATATACAAGCGACGACGACCAGTCGTTACGTCCCGTTACATCGAGAAACAGTTGGTTTTTCCAGCTTGTGCCCACCATAAAGATGGTAGAAACGATGCGCTTGGTGTTGAACTTATAGGTATCAATGTCGGGCTGGAGCTTAGAGTTCTTGATGAAATACTGGTTAGGTACAATCAAACCGCCGTTGGTGCTTTCCGAATGTAGCTGTGCGTATTGGTTGAAATACTCTTCGCGCAAGAAGCCGTGCACTTCCCAATCGTCGTTAATCTGATAGTTGGCGTTAGCTGCCAGGTAGAAATTCTCTTGTGTGGTTTGGGTGTGCGATAAGGAGTAGCTGCCTCCTTCGTTGGCATAACCACTGCCTGGCGCTTTATATTCGCCACTAATGGCATAGTAGTTGAGCGAACCGCCAGCCGACAGTTGCAGCCAAGGCAAGGCTTGCACGTTGAGATTGAGCACAGGGCGGAACACCGTTTCTGTCTGCCGATAATCGTTTTCGTAAATGCTCCACCATAGGCCCCTACCAGGTACAGCGCGATATTGGTCGCCATATTTCCCGTCTGCCAGTCCGCCATGTTCGCCTTTGTACAGGTGGCGATAGCGGTTAACGTCGTATTCGCGGGGGAAAGTGCCATTTGAAAAGTACTCGCCGATGTTCAGAGGTGCGTTTCGTGGCTGCGACTGGGTGAAGTTCATGCTGAAATCAACGGTAACAATGTCGCCTACCTTCTGCGAGGCTTTACCTAGGAAAGAGAAACGATTGAAGGTGTTACGTGGCGTTGTGCCCTTATTGTATTTGTAAGAAGCCGAGGCGTAGAATTGCGTTCTGTCGTTTCCACCTTGCAGCGATACGTTGGTGTTGGTGTTAATGCCTGTGTCGTAGGCATCTTTATAGTTGTTCTTAAAGATGCGGGCAGGCCCCATGGTGCCGTCGTATTGCTCAAACTGCTTGCCTTCGGCCCACGATATTTCAGGCCCCCAAGCAAGACCATTGTCATGTTGTTCGATAAACGAATAGTCGCCTTTTGAGTTTCTAGCAAACGACGACATGTTGTCTCCCCATGTGTTACCTGTCTTCGTATAGTATTCGTCGTAGTCTACTCCACCAGGGAACGAGCCTGAAAGGTATTTGTTCTGCAAGTCGGGCGAGCGATAAACCGTTTCCAAACCCACGGTTTGCGAGAAACGTACGCTTACCCCTTTGCCTGCCTTACCACTCTTGGTGGTGATAACCACGGCTCCATTCAAGCCGCGCGAACCATACAAGGCCGTTGCAGCAGCACCTTTTAGTATGCTCACGCTCTCGAAGTCGTCGGGGTTGAGGTTCTTCAGTTGGTTACCATAGTCGTTTGTATTGGTGTTCCAATCAGCATCGCCCGAGTCGCTTGTGGCGTTGTCTAATATCACGCCGTCTACCACGAAGATGGGTTGGTTGTTGGCGTTCAGCGTGGATGCACCTCTTATCTGTATCTTGGTAGAGCCGAACATACCACCATCCGACTGGCTAATCTCCACACCGGCCACCTTTCCTTGAAGTGCTGTTACAGGCGAAACGGTGTTGGCGCGTTCCAGTTCGTCGCTTTTCAGTTCGGTTACGGCGTATCCCAGGGCTTTGGTTTGGCGCTTGATACCCAGAGCCGTCACCACAACTTCATTCAGTGCGGTGGCATCGTCTTCAAAGTCCACGTCCACCTGTTGGCGTCCGTTCACGGCAACACTCTTGGCTTTGAAACCTAGATACGAGAATACCAGCGTGGCCTGTGGCGAACATTCGATGGAATAATGTCCATCTATATTGGTGACAGTACCTGCGCGCGTGCCTTGAACCGACACCGAAGCACCGATAACAGGTTCGCCCATTGGGTCTTTCACGGTTCCTGTCACCGTGATGTTTTGCGCATAAAGCGTGCTGGATAGCATACATATCAATGCAACCAAGCACATCCGCCAAAAGGCATGCGGCTTTTTCTGTTTTTCGTTCATTTCAGTCATGTTTAAAGATAAATAAAATATAGTTAAGTCAATTTAGGTCTTTAAGTTCATCTGTTTTCGCTGCTTGGTGGTTTAAACGCAGTGCTGCCAGTTTCTTTCGTTCTCATTGTAGTTTAAATTATAGGTTTCTTCGTATGCTTTATGGCGTAAACATATAGAGTTTGCACCATCTAAGCGAATGTTTAGCACCTTAATGACACCACAAAGAACACCTAGTTTGCAGCAAACAAAATATGCGCCACACAAAGCGTACCTAGGTAAGCAGTTGTTATTCGACAACAAAATTAAGCAAAAAGAAAATAACTTACAACAAAAATGGTAATAAAGTGTTGTCTGTTTGCTGTTTACCGGTAATTTGTAGTTAAAAGAAATTGGTTTTATAAAGTTGTTTGCATGGCCCACTTTACCATCAACGTATCAACACAAAAGCATTTGCAGTGCTGTGAATAATCTTTCGTACAGATGCTGCAAGCACTTAGTAGGGCCAGTACAAAGTGCTTTGTACTGATACAACATAAGGAGTGCCACAGCCCAGTAGCGGTTTTTGAGGAGTTAAGTTTTAGGAGTTAAAGGAGTTATGGAGTTAAGCCAAATGTATAGGTGGCGTCAGGCTAATAGGACAAGTCAGACAAGTCGGACAAGTCAGACTAGTCTGACTTATCCGAAAGCTAGAATGAACTAGAAATCTAGAAACCGCTTAGGCAACGTTAAAAGGCGCAGCCATCTTTTCACCCTTTCACCCTTTCACCTTTTCACCTTTAAATCACTCTATCACCCTAAACTTAACATCCACAACGCCCTTAGGTTTGTCGTGCGTGTCAACACTTCTGCTTCTAGCACCAGGCCTTGGTATCAGCAGACTATAATTAAGTACGTGGCGCATACGTTCGGTTTGGTCTTGCGTAAAGGTGTGACCCAAGCTTATGGCATAATCCATAATGTTGTTAGAGTCGAACGTTTTGCCATCGCTACCCGTACGTTTCAACAAGTCTTTAAGGTTTATGGTCTGGGCATTGTGTGTTCGAATGTATTCCGCCAAGAACTTATCATACGCCACCTTATTATATGTGGGCGTGTCTTTGCAGTGATCGGTATCCTTAAAGCCGTCTATATACTCCCCATCCTCTTCGCCAAACACGTGGAATAGTCCTAAATAATGTCCCAGTTCGTGGGCGAGCGTAACGTTGAAGTCGGCAGAGTTGATACGAAGAAAGTGCAAGTTGGGCCAATCTTTATAGCGGTTCGACTCATCATTAACAAACTTGCTGTTCACCGAAACGCAGAAAGGAGTTGGCAAATTGTCCAGAGTTAGGTGCCTAGCTTGCACTGCAAGCAGCCCTTCCAGTTCGTGTTCGCCCTTCGCAGAAATCGCCATGTGACTGATGCCGAGCGTTGTTCCGTTCGTGTTAGTTTGCTTAAAATGGTATACGTACACGTTAACAAATCGGTTTGGGTCCCACATATACTGCTTATACTTGCCCGATTTGTCGTTCATCAGCACGTAAGGGTCGATGGGATACTCGCTTTCTTTCAGCTTGATATACTCCACACCAGATTCAGCGAGCCTTTTACCCGCCTTGTCAACGGGTGTCAGCAAGAAACGTATGTTAGCATTCCCCGCTCCACTATAAACTCCTTGGTACAATCGGTTAACATTGTCTAGCACTTGCCGCAGTCTTTCGGCAGGAACCTTTTGCGTGGCATCGTTCTCATCGGCATAGAAAACGTGGAACACAACAGGCAGCGCTCCCAGTTTTATAGGCTCCACAGGTTCGGGCTTGCGGATTGTTGTTCGGTCGTCCTTCTTGTCGCAAGCATTTAGCAGCACAAGGGTGGCAGCCACCATAAAAAGTGAAAACAAACGTTGTTTCATTGCTTCGTATATATTGGATTAGACATGACGGCAACCTGCACCAGCTGCCCAAATGGCCAGACAAGATGCACTGCGCCACCGCAAAAGTACGATAAAAAAGCGATAATTTCACGTTTAACCCCGAAAAAACGCCATAAAAATTTTGCCATTAACAATTTATTGCCTACCTTTGCACACGCTTAAAAGGCAATGTTCGGGATTTAGCGCAGTTGGTAGCGCACACGTCTGGGGGGCGCGAGGTCGCTGGTTCGAGTCCAGTAATCCCGACAGAACAAAAAGGAGTTGCAGCCGCAAGGTTCGCAACTCCTTCTTTGTTATGAGCCCTAGTTCATTTCCATAGCCCTGCTTTGGGTGCAAGCCTATAGATGAATTAGGTAATATTGTAACCTCTTTCCCGTAGAATTTTGGTAATAAACTCTCTATACTTCTATAGGACACAACTCTTGCTCCTTGCGCCTGCGTATCCCTCACACGCTCGTTCTTAAATCGTACCTTAGCGCGAAGCACTAACAAAACACATGTTTTGCAACATGCTTTGCAATACGGACATGCACTTCGATTTGGAATGTGCAACCCGTAAGCTTATGAGCTTATGGCTTGTGAATTCATAAACCAATGAGCTAAACAACTCATCACCAATCAGGCATACACCCTATGAGCGGACGAGCTTATAAACTCAAAACTTAAATCTGGTATTTATATTTTACAAAACGTACCCGCCCGGACACCCTCTTCTAGCGAAAATAAGGGGCAATTAGCAGGTAATTTGGTGCAATTTCCTGCCTTGTATGGTTCTTCTTTTGTCCGTTTTCTGGCATTTCGCCTGCATTTAGCACCATTTTGCCTTTCTATTTGGTCGCCAACTCGTATTTTTTTCAACTCCAAATACTCACTTTTAGCCCCTAAAACCCTACTTTTTAACGGCAATTATGCCCCTTTCTGCTATGTTTTTCATGGCCATAAAAGGTTTTGTTTATACAAATGATGTGGATGTTTATGCTTTTCGCCTCGTTTTTAGCGGCATTTTGCCTTGCGTTTAGCACCAAAACGCACGCCATTTTGTACCAAAACGAGCTCCATTTAGCACCAAAACGCACGCCATTTAGCGGCAAAACGCACTCCATTTAGCACCAAAACGCACTCCATTTTGCAGCAAAACACACTCCGTTTAGCCGCAAATAGCCCCGAAACAGCAGCAAATGGCAGATCTTCCACATAAATATACATTCTGCCGCATGCACATGCCAATCCTATTTTGCATCGAAAATAACCTTCGCGAGAATCGATTATTTGCGTTCAAGTGGGCAGTTGGTGGATAAAACAGGCACTCATAATGTTAAAAAACGTGCTGAAAAATGGACAAAGGCTGGCGAGTTGACTCGTCAGCTTGTCAACCCAAAGCCGTTGTGCGCAGCGTGCTTGCCGCCATATCCCCTCACCATCGCCTTTTATCTGCAAGGCATGCAGTGCTTAATGATGTTGCATGGGCATATTGCGGCGGCTGCGTAACCCCTTTGTTCGCGTTGTGCTAATTATAGTTAAATGGTTTGCGCTGTACTGAAATGGCTTGATATTTCTTTGTACCTTTGCAGTGTAAAAACTCGACATGCGTGTTGGGTTTTCCAATTGGGATAGCAAATTGGTTGAAATTAGAAATAGAATAGTTTTAGATAATAGAGTATGAGACAAAAAAAATGGTTCATGTTGGTGGCCTGTGTTGCCCTTTTGGCTGCGTGTGGCGGCAGAGGTAACATGAAAATGGACAACAACGAATATCCCGTAATGACAGTAGGCACGCAAGGTTCGGAGACGCAAACCACTTATCCGGCCTCTATCAAGGGTGTGCAAGATGTGGAGATAAGGCCCAAAGTGTCGGGTTTTATCACCAAATTGTGTGTGCAAGAGGGGCAGGTGGTGAAGGCAGGGCAGCTGCTCTTCGTCATCGACAACACCACGTACCAGGCAACTGTGCGCCAAGCGCAGGCCGCACTTAATTCGGCTAAGGTGCAACTTAACACCACTAAGCTTACTTTCGACAACAGCAAAAAGCTTTTCGAGCGCAACGTTATCGGTTCGTACGAACTGCAAACGGCACAAAACGCCTACGAAAGCGCGCGTGCTGCCGTGGCGCAAGCACAGGCCTCGCTGTCTTCGGCAAAAGATATGTTGGGCTTTTGCTTTGTGAAAAGTCCGGCTAACGGCATCGTGGGTAGCTTGCCTTACAAGGTGGGAGCACTGGTTAGCGCACAGAGTATGGAGCCATTGACAACCATCTCGAATGCGGCTACCATCGAAGTGTATTTCTCGGTGAACGAGAAAGACGTGCTAAACATGTCGAAACAAGCGGGTGGAACGCACGCCGCCATTAGCGATTACCCCGAAGTGAAGCTGAAATTGGCCGACGGAACGATGTACAAACACACAGGTAAGGTGGTAAAGATGAGCGGCGTTATCAGTCAGGCCACGGGTGCCGTGTCGCTTATAGCACGTTTTCCCAACCCCGAACACCTGCTTAAAAGTGGTGCATCGGGCACTATCATCGTGCCGCGCGTTAGTACCAACAGCCTTGTTATCCCCCAAAGCGCAACTACCGAGATACAAGATAAGGTGTTTGTGTACAAGTTGGGCGCCGAAAACCGCGTGAAGTACACCGAAATTACCGTCGACCCACAAAACGATGGCAACAATTATGTGGTTACTAGCGGACTGAAAGCTGGCGACAAGATTGTTACCCGCGGACTAACTACGCTTACAGACACCATGAAGATTGTGCCGCTTACCGAGGAAGAGTATCTTAAAAAGGTGTCGGATGCAGCCAAGCTGGGCAAAAACCAGACTAGCGCAAAGGGATTTATCGACATGATGAAGAAGTAGAACAATAGCTTTTTTAAGTTTCTTAGTTTATAAGTTTTTTAGTTTATAAGTTTCTTAGGCTTTGAGTTTTGGCGCGGTGAGCCTTGCTGGCGATGCGTTGTTTTGTGCTTAATGCGGATAGTACGCAGGTGCGTTATCCGTTGCGGCACAGGCAAACACCTGTTTTTGGCCTCACAAGCCAAGTTAAATGCACATCGCCGTTGCTGTTTGCCGTTGGCATTCGCCCACCAAGCATAATGCGGATAAAGTCGGTTCTAGGTGGTTGGGCGTTGTTCGCCCTTGGTACCAAGCATCGAAAAAACGAAATAAACTCACGAAACTTAAATGCTCAATAAGTAAGATATGACATTTACAAGATTCATACAACGCCCAGTACTCTCCACGGTTATCTCCGTGTTTCTTGTGTTGCTGGGTTTAATCGGCATCGTGTCGCTGCCCATTGCGCAGTATCCCGACATCGCTCCGCCCACCATTTCGGTGATGGCGCACTATCAGGGAGCCGATGCGCAAACGGTTCTTAACTCCGTGGTGGTGCCTCTCGAAGAGAGCATTAACGGCGTGGAGAACATGACCTACATGGAAAGTACCGCCACAAACGACGGTACGGCCATGATAACCATTTACTTTAAGCAGGGCGTTAACGCCGACATGGCCGCCGTGAACGTGCAAAACCGCGTGTCGCAGGCACAAGCCTTGCTGCCCGCAGAGGTTACGCAGGTGGGCGTTACCACCTCGAAACGGCAGACGAGTAACGTGATGATGTACACCATCACATCTACCGACGGCCGTTACGACGAGAAGTTCATCACCAACTTCAACGAAATCAACATCCAGCCGGCTATCAAGCGTGTGCAGGGAGTGGGTAATGTGCAGTCGTTTAGCTCTGGTACCTACTCTATGCGTATATGGTTGCAGCCCGATAAGATGAAACAATACGGGCTGATGCCGAGCGATGTAACCGCCGCCCTTGCCGAGCAGAACATTCAGGCCGCGCCTGGTTCGTTTGGCGAGCAAAGCAATGTGGCATTCGAATACGTGATGCGCTATAAGGGAAGGCTCAAAACGCCCGAAGAATACGGCAACATCATCATCAGCAACAATACCCAGGGCCAAACGCTTTACCTAAAAGACGTGGCTAAGATTGAGCTGGGCGCGCTGGGTTATTCTGTGACAATGAAGAATAACGGCCACCCTTCGGTGATGGGTATGGTGCAGCAGATTGCCGGTTCTAACGCTACGCAGATTGCACAAGACGTGAAGAAGGTGTTGGAAGAGCAATCTAAAACCTTCCCCCCTGGTCTTGAATATAAGGTAAACTACGATGTAACCGAGTTCCTTTTCGCCGCAATAGAAGAGGTGGTAATGACCCTTGTCATCACCTTCGTGCTGGTGTTCTTCGTGGTTTACGTCTTCTTGCAAGACTTCCGCTCAACGCTCATCCCGCTTATTGCCGTACCCGTGTCGCTCATTGGTACGTTCCTCTTTTTGTGGATGTTCGGTTTCTCCATCAACTTGCTAACGCTCTCGGCCCTGTTGTTGGCCATTGCCATCGTGGTAGACGATGCCATTGTGGTGGTTGAGGCCGTGCACGCCAAGCTAGATATGGGTTATAAGAGTTCGAAGGTGGCTGCCATCGACGCCATGAACGAGATTTCGGGTGCCATTATCTCCATTACGCTGGTTATGGCCTGTGTGTTTATCCCCGTATCGTTTATCAGTGGCACGTCGGGAACGTTCTATCGCGAGTTCGGTGTAACGATGGCCGTGTCTATTATCATCTCGGCCATCAACGCCCTTACCCTTTCGCCCGCGCTTTGCGCCATCTTCTTGAAACCTCATGCCGAGGGCGAACATGGACGTAAGACGAGCTTTGTAGACCGTTTCCACGCTGGCTTCAACGTGGCTTTCAACAAAATGTTGGGCAAATATCGCAGGGGTGTAGAGAACATCATCAGGCATCGCATCGTTACTGGTGTGGCCGTGTTGGTGGGTATTATGGTTTTGGTGTTCACTATGAGCACAACCAAAACGGGACTTGTGCCTAACGAAGACACGGGAACGCTCTTCGTTACCATCTCGTTGCCGCCGGCCACTAGCCAAGAGCGTACGCAAGAGGTGGTAAACCAAGTGGATGAGATGCTGGCCAACAACCCCATGATACAGAGTCGCGAACAAATTGCGGGCTATAACTTCATTGCAGGCCAAGGTTCCGACCAAGCCACGTTCGTGCTTAAGCTTAAACCGTTTGAAGAACGTACAGGCGGATTCTTCTATAAGCTGTCCGGATTGTGGGAGGGCGACGGCATCATGCGTTTCTTTGTCGACGTGCGCAGCTCTAACATGATACTTGGCACCATCTATAAGCAGATTTCATACATCAAGGGTGCACAGATAATCGCATTCGGTGCGCCGATGATTCCCGGTTACGGACTCAGTAACAGCGTTACGTTCACCGTGCAAGACAAGACGGGCGGAGACCTTGACCACTTTTTTAAGGTTACGCAAGACTATCTGAAAGCACTGAACGAACGTCCCGAAGTGATGAACGCCATGACTACCTACAACCCCAACTACCCGCAGTATATGGTAGACGTGGATGTGGCCAAGTGTAAACAGAGCGGCATCAGTCCGCGCGTGGTGCTTTCAACGCTGCAAGGTTACTATGGCGGTATGTACGCATCCAACTTCAACAGCTTTGGTAAGCTATATCGCGTAATGATTCAGGGCGATGTTGCCAGTAGGATGAAACCCAGCGACATCACCAACATCTACGTGCGCACTTCGCAAGGCATGGTGCCCGTAAGCGAGTATTGCACACTTACGCGTGTGTATGGACCGTCTAACGTGCGGCGTTTCAACCTCTTCACCAGCATCAACGTCAACGTAACGCCTGCCGACGGATATTCTTCGGGCGAGGTTATCAAAGCCATCGAAGAGGTGGCAGCACAGTCGTTGCCCACAGGTTTTGGCTACGATTTCTCTGGTTTGACGCGTTCGGAACACGAGCAAAGCAACACCACTGCGCTTATTTTCGCCCTCTGTTTGGTGTTCGTTTACCTCATCCTCTCCGCCCAATACGAAAGTTATCTGCTGCCCTTGTCGGTAATTCTTTCGTTGCCCTTCGGCTTGGCGGGCGCGTTTATCTTTACGCAGCTCTTCGGACATCAGAACGATATCTACATGCAGATTGCGCTTATCATGCTCATTGGCCTATTGGCAAAGAACGCTATCCTTATCGTTGAGTTCGCTTTGGAACGCCGGCGCACGGGTATGGCCATTAAGTACAGTGCCATTTTGGGTGCGGCATCGCGTTTGCGACCCATCTTGATGACCGGTTTGGCTATGGTTATCGGTCTTTTGCCCATGATGTTTGCCAGCGGTGTGGGCAAAAACGGAAACCAAACGCTTGGTGCGGCAGCCGTTGGCGGTATGCTCATCGGTATGATGTTGCAGATATTTGTTGTGCCCGCGCTCTTCGTTATCTTCCAATACTTGCAAGAGAAGTTTACACCTTTGGAGTTTGGCGACGAAGAAAACCGCGAGGTAAAGAGCGAGTTGAAACAGTATGCACGCCAAATGGCGATAGAAAAAGACGTGAAAGCAAAACAATGAAGATAAAGAATTTCATCCTCCTAGCCCTTGCAGCCCTTGCCCTAACGGGCTGCAAGAGCCTCTATGGCAAGTACGAACGCCCCGCGGTTAAGGCCGCAGGGGTGGTTCGCTCGCCCCTTTCAGACACCGACACGCTGGCCGTTACCGATACGGCTAGCTTCGGAAACCTGCTGTGGCGCAGCGTGTTTACCGACCCGCAGTTGCAATCGCTCATCGCCACAGCACTTGAAAACAACTACGATTTGCTGAATGCGGCCCTCAATGTGCAGGCTGCCGAGGCGCAGTTAAAGTCGGCTAGGCTGGCCTTCTTGCCCTCGTTTGCCTTCACACCGCAGGGAACCATCAGCTCGTGGGACGGCAATGCGGCCGTGAAAACCTACTCGTTGCCCGTGTCGGCCAGTTGGACCATCGACCTCTTCGGCACACTTCTCTCGGCCAAGCGCAGTTCGCAAATGGCCTTGATAGGCATGAAAGACTATCAACTTGCTGCTCGTACAAGGCTTATTTCCAACGTAGCCAACCTGTATTACACGCTGTTGATGCTCGATAAGGAGCTGGAACTGATAGACGAAATGGAGACATTGGCCAAGGATACGTGGGAAACCATGCAGCTGCAAAAAGAATATGGCAGGGTTCGTTCTACGGGTGTGCAGAGTGCCGAGAGCAATTACTACTCGGTTCAGGCACAAAAGGTGGGGCTGAAACGTCAGCTGCGCGAGGCCGAAAACGCCCTCTCGTTGCTCCTCGGGCAGTCGGCGCGCAGCATTGCTCGCGGCAAATTCGATGGTCAGAGCCTGCCAACCAACTTCTCAACGGGTATTGCCTTGCAGATGCTTAACAACCGTCCCGACGTTCATGCGGCCGAAATGAGCCTGGCACAGTGTTTCTACAATGTGCAAACAGCCCGTAGTCGTTTCTATCCAACGCTTACACTCAGTGCGCAAGGCGGCTATACCAACAGCGGCGGCATGGGCATTACCAATCCGGCCAAGCTGTTGCTCTCGGCTGTTGGTAGTTTGGTGCAACCCATTTTCCAGCGCGGACAGCTTATCGCAGGCCTTAAAGTGGCTAAGATACAATACGAACGTGCCTACAACACCTGGCAACAAGCAGTGCTAAGTGCAGGCAACGAGGTGAGCAACGCCTTGGTATTATACAACGCATCGGCTGAGAAGAGCGAGATTGAGGCCAAGCAAATCGTTACGCTCCGCCAGAACGTAGAAGACACTAAGATGCTGCTTACCGAGAGCCGCGGTAGTTATCTCGAAGTGATTACCGCCCAACAAACCTTGCTGCAAGTGGAACTGTCGAAGGTTCAAGACGACTTCTACAAGATGCAAGCCGTTGTAAACCTCTACATGGCGTTGGGAGGTGGAAAGTAGGAGGAGCGTTTTAAGTTTGTGAGTTTTTGAGTTTCTAAGTTCATGAGTTCTTTTGAGAAGACGAATATCAGAATATAGAACAGTTCGATAATGTCTCACAGGCATTTGCAATTGTTATGATTGCAGGGAAGGCGAACCTGATTGTCGGTGTGTTTACATGTTAAGCCTTACGCAGGCAAACATCTTCACCCCAGCTGTTCACTAACATCCAGCACAAGAACTCATAAACTCAAAAACTCATCAACTCAAAAACTCCCAAGCTCATAAACTCACAAACTCATCAACTCAAAAACTCACATTATGTCAAGCGATATAAGTTCAAGAGCAGAGGTGTCGCCACGCGCCAAGATTGGCGACAACTGCAAAATTTACCCCTTCGTCTACATAGAAGACGATGTGGAGATAGGCGACAACTGCGTAATTTACCCCTTCGTGAGCATACTTAACGGCACGCGCATGGGCAGTGGCAACAGCGTTTATCAATGTTCGGTGTTGGGAGCGTTGCCCCAAGACTTCAATTTTGTGGGCGAAAGGTCGTTCCTCATCATCGGAAACGACAACACCATCCGCGAAAACGTGGTTATCAACCGCGCCACGCACGAGGGTTGCAAAACCGTTATCGGCAATCACAACTTTCTGATGGAGGGCGCACACATCTCGCACGATACGCAGGTGGGCAACGATTGCGTGTTCGGCTACGGCACAAAGATTGCCGGCGACTGCGTAATTGGCAACGGCGTGATATTCTCTACGGGCGTTATCGAGAACGCCAAGACGCGTGTTGGCGACCGCGCCATGATTCAAGCAGGCACAACTTTCTCGAAAGACGTGCCCCCTTACATCATCCTTGGCGGCAAACCGCTGGCCTATGGTGGCGTAAACACCGTGATGTTGAAAGCCGATGGCGTAGACCCGAAGAACATTAAGCACATCGCTAACGCTTACCGGCTGGTGTTCCACGGGCAAACAAGCGTGTTCGACTCGGTGCTCCAGGTGAAAGAGCAAGTGCCCGATGGTCCCGAAATACGCAATCTCGTGCAGTTTATCGAGGCCACAGAGGGTGGTATTGTTACGAAGGTGTAGGGTTTCTTGGATTTGTTCATACCTTTTTATATTGCAACTTAGCCACTTGCAAGTTGCGAAATACAAGTTTAAAGGCCATGACTATACTCATAAGGGGCGTAGTCATGGCCTTTAAAAATAGATGGAGAGGAATTAACAACTCATAGGCTTGATGTGGTAAGCTCCCCTCAATCCAATAATTAGAGTAATTACAAACGGCTAGATTATCCTAACTGTGCCATACAAAATAAAAACAAAAGGGGTTAATTGTATATCTCGGCCAGCTTGAATAGTGAGTATAAAGTGGGGAGATCGTTGTTCTTAATGTAATCGAGCACCTCGGGGCTGTCTGAAAAGTAATCGATCAAAAAGTCCTTTTTCAAACTGCCGAAGAAGGTTGTCGGAACCGACGTGGGCATGTTTTCGCCCTCTTTCCATAGAAGGGTTTCTGAGTGATTTCGAGAGTTTACGGCAATAGTGCCTTGCTTGGTAACCTGAAATCCGGCATCGCCTACATCCCAAATACCAAGTCGTTTGCTGCCGCCAGAGTACAATGCCCAGTAGGGTTTCGATTGGATCTTATCTTTACCGCCTTTTTTCCACGTTATGTATTTCAACACAAAACCATGTTGGGCATCTTGCTTGCGATGATAAACCACCAAGTAGTCTACATCGGTTGACTTAATTACGCGCTTTTCGCCATCAACCTTGACGGTGAATTTCTTGAAGGTGGAATTCTTGGGTATCGTAAATTCGGCATTGCGAATTTGTGTTCCGTCTTTCAAGTAAACGTCGCAGGCTGCGCGATAGGTTAAAATAGGGATGGCCGAAACCTTGATCGGCATCAGAACTAATGAGACAAACAACAGAACGAATGCTGTGAAGAAACTTTTTTTATTCATATTTATATGTGTTAGATTTCCGACGTTAGCTTTGTCGTTGCGATGGATGTCCACACTGGATGAAGTGCTCGATTACGAGATTCAATAAGTGTACGACAAAGCGTGATAAGGTAGCTTTGCCGCCACACCCCAGCAGGCATAGGTTTTAAATGCACGCTCTTAAGCACGCGGTGAAAGGCTGGCGAGGACGAAAAAACAAGCAAATTAAATCTTATGTACGTAATCGGCAATAGAGTTCTTTGTTACAGCCTAAGATACTGAAGTTCTTCATCCCTCTGCAAAAGTAATAATTCTTTTCATGGGAACAGTACTTTTATAGAAAAATATTATGTGAGTAGAAACATTTTACATGTGATAGGTGTAAAAGCCATCTTGACTTTTAAAATCCCTTCAAATAGAGAGAGGGTTTGTTCTCTTATGCTAAACCCAGATAAAATACGATCTCTCATGTACGAAGTACTGGACAAAGATACAATAAAATTTGAAATCCTACCCTCCAACAGGCGAATCGCTAAGCGGTAGTTAGCTCACCATTTCTCACATGTATTTATGCTATTATGAGTTGCTTCTTATCCCAAATTCACGTAATTTCTTAGCCTTCTTAAAGCCATTATTTCTCAATTGCGCCGTACAAAGCCGTTTGTACTGCCACTACAAGCCACTTGTACTGCCACTACAAACCACTTGTAGCCGGGCTACAAGCGGCCTTGTAGCGCACTGCTTTGCCAAAAAGCCCATTGCAAGGGTTGCCGTTTGTGTGGCCGAAGTTAGTGCATGTGCGCATAATGGATAGCAAACAATAGGGTGTTGGCCTGCTGCATTTTGGTTCTCTTTTTGCACTCGCGCAAACGTTTGCATTATAAAGATAAACATTTCCCTGTTTTAAGGGCTAAGCTCTTGCAAATAATGCCTAACTTTATGCCGAGTTTACTAACCCCTGAGTCTATGAATTTATATTTCAATATTGATTATCAGACCGTCTTCGGAGAAGAATTGGTGCTGAACATTGTTACTAATAACGACAAGGGCGAATGCCTAACAACGCAATATCGCATGCATACCATCGACGGATTGCGCTGGAATTGCTGTATAAACAAGTTGCCCGACGCTTGCCAAAACGTCGTGGAGTACTTCTATTGTGTGGATAGTGCGGGCGCAACAAGGCGTAAGGAGTGGACCTTGCAGCCGCATCGTCTGGCACTCGGCGCGCTTAAAGCCAACGCCTACCACGTTTACGACCAATGGAACGCCATTCCCGAAGATGCCTATCAATACACTTCGGCCTTTACACAATGTCTTAAACGCCGCGACCTGCAACCGCTGCCGGCATCTGATTACGAGCGAACGCTGCGCTTGGTGGTGCGTACGCCACAACTGCGCGTTTCGCAACGCCTCGTGTTAGTGGGCGACGACATGGCACTTGGCGTGTGGGCACTTGACAGAGCCTTGCCCATGACCGAGGTGAGCGATTGCGAATGGGCAGTAGACCTCAATCTCGACGAACTGAAAGGCGAAGAAATTGCCGTGAAGTTTGTGGCCGTTGATGCCGATAGCCGCGTTGCACCGCTTTGGGAGACGGGTTATAACCGCGAGTTGCAGTTGCCGCAGGTGGGCAAAAACGAAGTTTGCGTGTACCAATTGCATCAGGCTTTCTTCGAACTTTGGGACGAACGCTTTGCCGGAACCCTTGTTCCCGTGTTCTCGTTGCGCACCAAACGCAGCTTTGGCGTGGGCGACTTTGGCGACCTTAAAGCCATGATAGACTTCGTGGCGCATACCAATCAGCGCGTGTTGCAGGTGTTGCCCATCAACGACAGCACCACAACGCACACCTGGACCGACTCTTATCCATACAGCTGCATCAGCATTTTCGCCCTTCATCCGCAGTATGTAGACCTCAATGCGCTGCCGCTGTTGAAGAACGAAGACGACCGCATGGCTTTCGAGGCCTTGCGGCAGGAACTTAATGCGCTGTCGCAGATTGATTACGAACGCGTGAACAACGCCAAAACAGCGTATCTTAAACTGCTGTTCGAGCAAGAGGGCAAGGAGATGATGAAGGGCGAGGACTTTAAGAAGTTCTTTGAAGAAGAATGTTATTGGCTTGTGCCCTACGCCCAATATTGCCACCTTCGCGACCTCTACGGCACGGCCGACTTTACCCAATGGCCCGACCACAACACATGGGACGAAACCGAACGCAAAGCCCTCTCAACGCCTACGACCAAGGCTTACAAGGAGGTGGCTTTCCATTACTTCGTTCAGTATTTGCTTTACACCCAAATGCGCCATGCCCACGAGCATGCTCGCGCCAAGGGCGTGATACTGAAAGGCGACATCCCCATTGGGGTAAACCGCCACGGTTGCGACGTGTGGACCGAACCGCATTACTTTAACCTCGACGGACAAGCAGGCGCACCACCCGACGATTTCTCGGTTAAAGGTCAGAATTGGGGTTTCCCAACATACAACTGGGACGAGATGTTGCGCGACGGGTGCGCCTGGTGGGTGCGCCGTTTCCAAAACATGGCGAAGTTTTTTGATGCCTATCGCATCGACCACGTGCTGGGTTTCTTCCGCATTTGGGAAATTCCCGTGTCGTGTGTAGACGGCTTGTTGGGTCAGTTCTCGCCCTCGTTGGGCATGAGTCGCGAGGAGATAGAGGCCTACGGGCTGCCTTTCAACGAAGAGGCTTTCACCCGTCCGTTCATTAGCGATTGGGTTCTCGACCGCATGTTCGGCGAAAACGCCGACAACGTGAAGGCAACTTATCTGCAACCCCTGCACGACGACATCTGGCAACTGCGCCCCGAATACGACACGCAGCGCAAGATTGAACAGGCCTTTGAGGACAAAAAGGAGGAGGCCGACCGCTGGTTGCGCGATGGACTCTTCGCCTTAGTGAGCGATGTGCTTTTCGTTCGCGACAGAAAAGACCCCTCTAAGTTCCATCCACGCATCTCCGTTCAGCACGATTTTGTGTACGAAGCCCTTTGGGATAAGGATAAGGACGTGTTTAACCGCATATACAACGACTACTATTATCGCCGCAACAACCAGTTCTGGTACCACGAGGCAATGAAGAAACTGCCCAAGCTGGTTGAGGCCACACGCATGCTTGTGTGTGCCGAAGACCTTGGCATGGTGCCCGATTGCGTGGCGTGGGTAATGAACGAGCTACGCATTCTGTCGCTCGAAGTGCAGTCGATGCCCAAAGATCCACGTGTGCGGTTTGGCAATCTCTCCACATTCCCTTATCGTTCGGTAAACACGTTCAGCAGTCACGACATGCCAACGTTGCGCCAGTGGTGGGACGAAAACTGGGAACGGACACAAGAATACTACAACACGATGCTCTATAAGGGTGGTCCTGCGCCACATCCGCTTTCGGGTTTGTTGGCTCGCGACATCGTGTTGCGCCAGCTCCTCTCGCCCTCAATGCTGTGCATACTAAGCATACAAGACTGGCTGTCTGTTGATGAAGGCCTGCGTTTGCCCGACGCCGATGCCGAACGCATCAACATACCAGCTAATCCGCGCCATTATTGGCGTTATCGCATGCACCTCAATATCGAAGACCTAATGGCTAATGCGCCTTTCTGCGCGGCCGTTAAGGATATGGTTCAACAAAGCGGACGATGAAAAAGGGAAAAGATGAAAGGGTGAAAGGATGGCTGCGCCTATATGTCAACTTGTTCACCCGTTAACTTGTCAACTCATGAACTTGGCCACTCGTTAACTTGTGCACTTGTCAACCCGTCCACTTGTCCACTCGTCAACTCGTGAACTTGTTAACTGGTCAACTCGTCAACTTTTAACGGGTTAACTTGTCGACTTATCAACTCAATAATAGCAACGATATGAACATAAAAGGATTTATCATGGCTGCCTTGTTTGTTTGCGCCCAAGGGCTTGGCGTACGTGCGCAAGACATGAATGAAATGACTTACTCGCCCCGCGAAACGGTGTTTAAACTTCATGCACCTGCGAATGCTAAGCGCGTGTTGGTAAAAATTTATGCCGACGGACAGGGCGGAAAGCCACTGCAAACCTTGCGGATGAAACCCGCAGGCAAAGACATGTGGAGCGTTACAGCCAAAGGCGACCTCAAAGGACGTTTCTATACCTTCGAAGTTCCTTCCTTTAACTTGGGCGAAACGCCGGGCATCTTTGCCAAGGCTGTGGGCGTAAACGGTAGGCGAGGGGCCATTATAAACATCGAAGAGACAAATCCAGAGGGTTGGAAAGCCGACAAACGTCCGCCGTTGGCATCGCCTGCTGACCTCGTTATCTACGAACTTCACCATCGCGACTTCTCCATTCATCCCTCGTCGGGCATCAAGCATAAGGGTAAGTTCTTGGCCCTAACCGAAGAAAAGGCCATCAGCCACCTGCGCCAATTGGGTATTAATGCCGTGCATATTCTGCCTTCGTTCGACTTTGCCTCGATAGATGAAACGCGTTTGGATAAGCCGCAGTATAATTGGGGTTACGATCCGCTGAACTATAACGTGCCCGAAGGCTCGTACAGCACCGACCCCTATCGCCCCGATGTGCGCATTCGCGAGTTCAAACAGATGGTGCAAGCATTGCATAAGGCAGGCATTCGCGTTATTCTCGATGTGGTTTACAACCACACATACGACCTTTCGGGCAGTGCATTCCAGCGCACCTGGCCCGACTATTTCTATCGTAAACGCGCCGATGGAACGTATTCCGACGGGTCGGGTTGCGGCAACGAAACCGCCAGCGAGCAGCCTTTGATGCGCCAGTTTATGATAGAGTCGATGAAACATTGGGCCAAAGAGTACCACATCGACGGCTTCCGCGTAGACCTAATGGGCGTTCACGACATCGAAACAATGAACCTTATTCAGGCCGAAATGCAAAAGATAGACCCCTCCATATATATATATGGTGAGGGATGGAGTGCAGGCACGTGCGCCTATCCGCAAGAAAAACTGGCCATGAAAGCCAACGTGGGGCAGATGCCGGGCATAGGAGCGTTTAGCGATGAGCTGCGCGATGCACTGCGCGGGCCATTCTCCGACGACCGCAAGCCTGCTTTCTTGGCCGCCCTTAATGGTAACGAAGAGAGCTTGAAGTTTGGCATTGTGGGCGCTATCGCTCATCCGCAGGTGGATATGAGCCAAGTAAATTACAGCAAAAAGCCGTGGGCCAACCAGCCAACGCAAATGATAAGTTACGTTAGCTGTCACGACGACATGTGCCTAACCGACCGCATACGCAACTCGATACCTGGCATAACCACTGCCGAACTGATAAAGCTCGACCTCCTGGCGCAAACGTTTGTGTTCACCTCGCAAGGCGTTCCGTTCATGCTTTCTGGCGAAGAGATGCTGCGCGACAAGAAAGGTGTGCACAATAGTTTTTGTTCGCCCGACTCGATTAACGAGCTTAACTGGACCAATCTCGAACGTTATCCGCAGGTGTTTGCCTATTACAAAGGTCTTATTGCCTTGCGCAAGGCTCATCCCGCGTTTCGTTTGGGCAACGCCGAGTTGGTTCGTAAGCATCTCGAATTTATCAAAGCTCCTGCCAATGTGGTGGCCTACCGCCTGAAAGACCATGCCGGTGGCGATGCTGCAAAAGACATTGTGGTGCTGCTTAACGCCAATCGCGAGGCACAAGTGGTGGATGTTCCGCAGGGCGAATATCGCGCTGTGGTGTGCGATGGCGTGGTGAACGAAGACGGTCTGTGCACGATGAAAGGCGGAAAAGTTACTGTTGATGCACAGTCGGCATTGATATTGATGAGTTTGTAAGTTTATGAGTTTATGAGTTATCAGTTTGTAAGTTATCAGTTTGTAAGTTATCAGTTTGTAAGTTTACAAACTTAAAAACTCATAAGCTCAAAATCTCACAAAGCATTTGGCTTAACTCCTAAAAGTGAAAGAGTGAAAAGGTGAAAAGGTGAAAAAATGGCTAATGCCCTCTAAAAGTGAAAAGGTGAAAAGGTGAAAGAATGGCTAACGCCTTTAAAGGTGTCTAGCGGTTTCTAGGTTTCTAGTTCATTCTAGCTTTCGGACCAGTCAGACTGGTCAGACTTATCAGACTTATCCTATTAGCCTAACGCCACCTATACATTTGGCTTAACTCCTTAACTCCATAACTCCTTTAACTCCTTTAACTCCTAAACTTAATCCTTACTCCTTTTCTACTCACCAAAAAGCATTTGGCTTAACTCCTTAACTCCTTAACTCCATAACTCCTTTAACTCCTCAAAATAACTCCTTACCCCCCTAACCCTTTAACTCCTAGAAAGAATGAAGAAAATACTTCTAGCCCTAACGCTATTCTCGTTAACGGCATCGGCTGCCGTAAAGGTGAAGCGGATAGACCCCACCAACTGGTTCGTAGATATGAAAGACCCATCATTGCAACTGATGGTCTACGGCGAAGGCATACGCAACGCCAATGTGTCTACAACTTACCCAGGCGTTGAAATAACCAGCATAGAACGCATGGATAGCCCCAACTATCTCTTGGTTTACCTCAACATCGGCAAGGCCAAGGCGGGCAAAGTGCCCTTGGTGTTTGCCCAAGGAAAGCAAAAAACAACGGTAACCTACGAACTTAAAGCGCGCGATAAGAAAGGTGAAGAACGCATGGGATTTACCAATGCCGACGTGCTTTACATGTTTATGCCCGACCGCTTTGCAGCGAGCGGAACCAAACAGCACCCACTTCCTGGGCTTAATGCCTATCGGGTAGACCGCTCGCAACCCAGTTTAAGGCACGGAGGCGACCTCGAAGGCATTCGCCAGCATTTGGATTACTTCAACCAATTGGGCGTTACAGCCCTCTGGTTTACGCCTGTGTTGGAGAACAACACGCCCGACGACAAGGCGCAAAGCACTTATCATGGCTATGCCACAACCGACTATTACCGCGTTGACCCGCGTTTTGGCACCAACGCCGATTATCGCAAGCTCATAGACGAGGCTCATGCCAAGGGCTTGAAGGTGGTTATGGACATGATTTTCAACCATTGCGGCATCACGCATCCGTGGATTAAGGACGTGCCTTCGCACAATTGGTTCAATCGTCCTGATTATAAAAACAACTATTTGCAAACAAGTTATAAGCTAACGCCCGTACTCGACCCCTACGCCTCGGAAGTGGATATGGACGAAACCGTTGATGGATGGTTCGTTCCTTCTATGCCCGACCTTAACCAACGCAACCCCCACGTGCTGCGTTACCTCATCCAAAACAGCATTTGGTGGATTGAAACGGTGGGCATAGACGGCATTCGCATGGACACTTATCCCTACGCCGACCGCGAGGCAATGGCCAAATGGATGGCACGCATCAACCAAGAATACCCCAACTTCAACACCGTAGGCGAGACATGGGTTACAGAACCCGCCTACACCGCAGCTTGGCAGAAAGACTCGAAGCTGTCTACCATCAACAGCAACCTCAAATCGGTGATGGATTTTGCTTTCTTCGACCGCATTAATCAGGCCAAGAACGAAGAGACAGATGGTTGGTGGAACGGCCTGAACAGGGTGTACAACGGTTTGTGTTACGATTATCTGTACCCCAATCCCTCGTCGGTTATGGCCTTTATAGAGAACCACGACACCGACCGTTTCCTTGGAAACGGCACCGATACCTTAGCGCTTAAACAGGCCTTGGCCCTTTTGCTCACCATGAATCGCATTCCGCAGCTGTACTATGGCACGGAGATATTGATGAATGGAACGAAAGAAAAGACCGATGGATACGTGCGTAAAGACTTCCCCGGCGGTTTTCCAGGCGACAAACAAAACGCTTTTACGGCCGAAGGACGAACCAAAGAACAAAACGCAATGTTCTCTTGGTTGAGCCGTTTGCTGCATTGGCGCAAGGGCAACGAGGTTATTTCTAAGGGCAAACAAACCCATTTCATCCCCTTCAATGGTATCTACGTGTTGGCGCGAACCCTCGACAAACGTCACGTTCTCACCATTATGAACGGCACATCAAAGCCTGCCACCATGCCCGTAGCCCGCTATGCGGAGGTGATTGGCGGAGTAGACGAGGTACGCGACGTGCTTACTGGCCGAACCATCAGCTTGTTAGAAGACCTGCAACTCAGTCCTCGCGAAACGCTGGTGGTGGAGTGGAGCGAGTGATTTCTGCTGTAAACGCCCTTGTAATGTGGCTATGATGCCGACTGAATATTGAAGCTGAATAGCGGCAAGAACGATGATGAAAACCCTTGGTAAGGTGGAGAGGGGGTACAAACTTCAACCACCGCATGCGTATAATCACTTACAAATAACTTAAATAACACCTGAATCATGGAAAAGAAACATGGACTTGCAGCACTTTTGTTGCTGCTCTTGCTGGTGGCTTGTGGTCCTTCAGGCAACTATGGTTATCCCTTAAAATTAAGCTTTGGGCGAGAAGGTGGCACTAAAATCTGTTCTGGAAATCGTGCTTTTACAGGTATTAGCATCAGCGATTACAATGGAAACGGTAAGACAAAGCTTAGCAAGGGCGAGAACGACACCATCATCGCGACGTGTTATTGGCTAACTGTGAAGTACAAGGAGCGTTTTAATAATGAAATGAAGATTATTGCAGAGCCGAACACTACGGGGAAAAAACGAACGCTCTACGTTTATTGCAGTGTTGATAATTATGATGCAGAAATCAAAGTAACTCAAAGTAAGTGAATGAAGTTGTCTTGACTTTTAGTATTTCTACATATTGAGCGGAGTTTATGTCTTTGTGCTGTAAGCCAAGATAAACTCTCCGCTCATGTACGAAGTGCCGCACAAAGACACGATGAAATATGAAATTCTGCCCCATTTGTCTGTGGCAAAACGTGGCTATGGCTCAAAACATGATCGGGCAGAAGATATTCAATGCGGTCTTCACAAGCAGAAAACAGCTTGTCGATGGCCGCTTACTTCTGCGTTTGCATCATGTTGTTGCCGTTGTCCGTGAGCTGCATGCCCTGCAATCGCTTGCCCTGGCTGCGGCAAGCGTATGTGTTTTTCGTGCCGTTGCTATGCGTGTAAATATGGCTTAATCATTTTTTTTGTCTAGTTTTTAGTAAGGAATTTAACATTATGACTGCCCTTTTCGTTCACCAATTGCCCACCTTGCCGCAAAAAATCGATTCTCGCGAGGGTTTGTTTTGATGTAAAATAGGGTTAACGTGTGCATGTGGCAAAATGAATTTTTATTTAAAAAGACCGCCGCTTGTACCTGTTTCGGGGCTATTTGCCGCTAAATGGCGTGCGTTTTGGTGCTAAATGCAATGCGTGTTGGTGCTAAACGGAGTGCGTTTTGGTGCTAAATGGCGTGCGTTTTGGTGCAAAACGCAAGGTAAAATGCTGCTAAATGCAGTGCGATTTGCCGCTAAATGCGAGACGAAAAGCATAAATATCCACAGCAATTGTATAAATAAAACCTTTTAGAACCATGAAAAACATGGCTAAAAAGGGCAAAATAGCCATTAAAAAGTGGGGTTTTGGGGGCTAAAAGTGGGCTTTTGGAGTTGAAAAAATTATGAGTTGGCAACCAAACTAGAAAGGCAAAATGGTGCAAAATGCAGGTTCTAGGCTTAAGAATAGACAAATGCTAAGGCGTGAAAGGGTAGGAAAACTTGCTTTTTAGCAGCTTTTTAACTAATATTTTCGCTAGAACGGAGCGAAAATTAGAGGGATATTGTAAAATAAAAGAAAGTGATTTAAGTCTTGGAGTTTATGAGTTGGTGAGTTTTTGAGTTAGTGAGTAGGTGAGTTTTTGAGTTAGTGAGTTGATGAGTTTATAAGTTAGTGAGCTGATGAGTTTGCGAGTTAGTGAGTTTGTGAGTAGAACTCTTCGGGAGTTGTTGGGTCTTAGTGAGTTTATAAGCCAGTGAGTTTACTTGTGCTGCACTCCTCTCAATTTGTTGAAACATTAAAAGTCAAGATTACTTCAATGTTTAGTGAAGCCTTAAATGTCTTTCTGTGGTGATGTGTGCCCTCGCTTAATCTTGTTGCTTGTCGTCTGTAATGCTGTTACGTATGATAAGCAGCAAGGCCATTGGGTGTTAGTGGCCGTGCTAGCCCGTATCTTTTGTTAGCGTTGATGCCCATGTGGCAGTGCATTTAGTGGCTAGTTGTACGCCATTTGGTGTAAGTATAACCTTTATGCAACGCCTGATAGTCTTTCCATTAGTAATACTTTTACTCTAATCTCTCATTAGAGAATTTTCTGAAAGCAAAGTGTTACGATACATTTCTTTTAATCGGTTGAAACGATAACAAGCTATTGACCATTTGCAAGCATATCGTACTTTTTCTGTCAAAGAGAGAGATGAAACTTCTAGTGAAAGATTTGGGTTAAAGGCATCTCCTATTTAGGTGTTGCAGATTTGAAGAAAAATTACTAACTTTGTTTTTATATAGGCTTGTAATGTGTTTAGTAAGACATATATAACATTTCTAACGAACCTAATTATAACCAAAAATTATCTGTTATGTGTACAAAAAGTTTTCCTGGATTATTGACGGCTATAAAATAAAATCAAGGCAAAAGGTAACAAAACAATATAAGAATGGAAAACTAATTGATAGTAGTACAACTACCGAAACATGCCGTATGGTACATTGTGATTTCGGCTGGGGAGGTTCTTGCAATGGATATTATGTCGATGGAATATTTAAGCTAAATAGCGATAAGAATGATTATGATTATCCTTGGTTAGGTGTAAAGGATACAAACTACAACCACCACATGCGTATAATCACTTACAAATAAATTAAATAACACCTGAAACATGGAAAAGAAACATGGACTTGCAGCACTTTTGTTGCTGCTCTTACTGGTGGCTTGTGGGCGTTCAGACAACTATGGCTTCCCTTCGAAAATTGATTTTGGGAAAGAGGGAGGCACTAAAATTTGTTCTGGTAAGAGCATGATGTCAAATATTAACATTAACGATTACAATGGAAATGGCAAAGCTGAAATTACCAGAGATGAGAACGACACCATCATTGCAAAGTATTATTGGTTAACAGTGAAGTTCAAAAGACTTGTTGGGCCTGAAATAAAAATAATAGCAGAGCCGAATACAACGGGGAAAAAACGCACACTCTATGTTTATGGCCCTATTTATAGTGATTATGTAACCATCAAAGTAACTCAAAGTAAGTAAATGGTTAGTGAAGTCTTAAACACCTTTTTGTGGTAATGAGCCTTGCAAAGCAGGTAGGCAAGGCCAAAGGTGCATTGTATATTGGTGTTGTACATAGGTAATGTATTGCAGGCGTAAGCAGTGGCTTGTTGTAGGCGCATCAAATTGGTGTTGGCTAATCCGCAATTACTAAGCTTAGAATCTTCTGCATAAACGCAACTGTATCTAAGCCTATATGCAACGATATGGCCTAAAAAAATGTAGGGATGCACGCTGCTGTGCATCCCTACAATTTTTATCGTTTGGCACAAATGGGCCAAGCGTTATTCCTTATTCAAGCGTTTACGTTCGTTATGGTCGAGTGTCATCTTGCGGATGCGCATGTTTTTGGGCGTAACCTCCACAAACTCGTCACCCTTGATGTACTCCAATGCCTCTTCCAACGACATGATAACCTTGGGGATAACGCGTGCCTTGTCGTCGCTACCGCTGGCGCGCACGTTGGTAAGCTGCTTAGATTTGGTTACGTTGATAACCAAATCGTTGTCGTGAACATGCTCGCCCACAATCTGTCCGTAGTAAACTTCTTCTCCTGGGTCGATAAAAAACTTGCCGCGGTCTTGCAATTTGTCGATAGAGTAGGCGAAAGCGGTACCCGTTTCCATGGCAATCATCGAACCGTTGGTGCGCCTTGTAATCTCACCCTTAAAGGGCTGATATTCTTTAAAGCGGTGAGCCATGATGGCTTCGCCCTGACTGGCGGTGAGAACGTTGGTGCGAAGGCCGATGATACCACGCGAAGGCACATCGAACTCGATGTTAACGCGTTCGCCTTGCGTTTCCATCGAAGTCATTTCGCCCTTTCTGCGTGTCACCATGTCAATCATTTTGCTGGCGAACTCTTCGGGAACGTTGATGGTTAGTTCTTCAATGGGCTCGCAACGCTGGCCGTCTATCTCCTTATATATAACCTGTGGCTGACCCACTTGCAGCTCGTAGCCCTCGCGGCGCATGGTTTCGATGAGCACCGAGAGGTGAAGCACACCGCGGCCGCTAACAATCCAGCGGTCGGTATAGTCTTCAAAGGGGCGTACGCGCAGGGCGAGGTTCTTCTCCAACTCCTTTTCTAGTCGGTCGTTGATGTGGCGCGAGGTAACGAACTTGCCTTCCTTGCCGAAGAAAGGGCTGTCGTTGATGGTGAAGAGCATGCTCATCGTGGGTTCGTCGATGGCGATTGGCGGCAGTGGTTCGGGCATTTCAAAGTCGCAGATGGTGTCGCCAATCTCGAATCTTTCGAGTCCGATAACCGCACAGATGTCTCCGCTGTCCACGTGGTCGGTCTTAACGTGTCCCATTCCCACGAAAGTGTGCAGCTCCTTGATGCGTGTGCGTTCTTTTTCGCCATTGCGATGCACCACGGTAACGTTCATTCCATCGGTGAATGTGCCGCGATGCACGCGCCCCACGGCAATACGGCCCGTGTAGCTGCTATAATCTAGCGAGGTGATGAGCATCTGGGGCGTACCCTCAATTTTTCTTGGGGCAGGTATTTTCTCAACAATCTCGTCGAGCAGATAGTCGATATTGTCGCTTGGAGCCTTCCAATCGGACGACATCCAGCCGTTTTTGGCCGAGCCATACACCACGGGGAAGTCTAGTTGGTCTTCGGTTGCGTTGAGCGAGAACATCAAGTCGAACACCATTTCGTACACCTCTTCGGGTCGGCAGTTGGGCTTGTCCACCTTGTTTACCACCACGATGGGTTTCAATCCCAGCTGTAAGGCCTTCTGCAACACGAAACGTGTCTGCGGCATAGGGCCTTCAAAGGCATCGACGAGCAGGATGCAGCCGTCGGCCATGTTGAGAACACGCTCCACTTCGCCACCGAAATCGGAGTGTCCCGGCGTGTCGATGATGTTTATTTTTACGCCTTTCCACGTAATCGATACGTTCTTCGACAGGATGGTTATGCCCCTTTCGCGTTCCAAATCGTTAGCATCCAGCACTTGTCCGCTGTTATCCTGCCCTTCGCGAAAGAGCTTTCCAGCAAGCATCATCTTGTCTACCAGCGTGGTTTTTCCATGGTCCACGTGGGCGATGATGGCTATATTTCTAATGTCTTGCATTGTCTTTACTTAATTGAAATCGACTGCAAAGTTACTGATAATTATTGGCAAATGCCCTTGCAGGTGCGTTAAATCTGCCGTTTTGGTACGTTTAGGCAATGAGAAAGATGCTTATGACATTTGAATTTGATGAACAATGCACCTCATGTTTTAGTCGCCCTTCCTCCAAACTGCATGCACCTTTAATGCGTGTAGTAATTTCTTTTTTCTCTATTTTCAACCATTTTTCGCTTAAAAAGCATTACTTTTGCACCCGACTTACAAAGCGTGAGTTAAGGGGTGCCCGACATTTCGGGCTGAGATGAAACCCTCTGACCTGATCCAGACAATGCTGGCGTAGGAAAAAAAGAAGGATAAACACCCCTTTTGTGTGTCTTCATTCAAAAGGAAAAAATGAAAAAAACAATGACATCGCTTGCGGCACTGCTTAGTGTCGCCACGGCTTATTCGGTCAATCCCAAACAAGAAACACTTGATACGCTTCGCAGTTATCAGCTGCAAGATGTGCAAGTGGTGGCTACGCGCGCCACAAAGAAAACACCAATGGCCTTTACCAACATGTCGCAAGAACAGATTAAACGCCTTAACACGGGGCGCGACATCCCCTTCTTGCTCGCAACCATGCCCTCGGTTGTTACCACCAGCGATGCTGGCAACGGCATGGGATATACCGCGATGCGCATTCGCGGCACCGATGCCAGTCGTATCAACGTTACCACCAACGGCATCCCGATGAACGATGCCGAAAGCAGTCTGCTCTATTGGGTAAACATGGGCGACCTTGCATCGAGCCTTGGAAGCATTCAGGTGCAACGCGGAGTGGGTACTTCTACCAATGGCGCAGGCGCATTTGGCGCAACGGTGAACATGCAAACCGAAAACATCGGACTGCAACCCTGGGCCGCATTCGACCTTTCGGGCGGCTCTTACTACTCGCATAAGCAGACTGTACGTTTCAGTACAGGACTGATGGGCGGACATTGGGGTATCCAAGGCCGACTGTCTAACCTCGGTTCTAAGGGCTATGTAGACCGCGCATCGTCTAAACTAAACTCTTATTTCCTGCAAGCTGGCTATTTCGGCGAGACCACTGTGGTGAAATTCATCACCTTTAACGGAGTGGAACAGACTTATCACGCATGGGATTTTGCCTCGAAGTACGACCAAGAGCAATACGGACGTACTTACAATCCAAGTGGAAAGATGGAGAAAGACGCCGCCGGAAACGCCCAATTCTACAAAAATCAGAACGACAACTACCACCAACAGCATTACCAATTGTTGTGGAACCAGTTGATGGGAGAGTACTGGAACCTTAACCTTGCCCTGCATTACACCAAGGGCGGCGGCTATTACGAGCAGTATAAGAAGAACCAAAAGCTGGCGCAGTATGGCCTTGATGCCGGTGGAACGAAGGCAAAGAGTTCGCTTGTGCGCGAAAAATGGCTTGACAACTATTTCTATGGAGCAGTTGCCGCATTGAATTACGACAACAAACGCAACTTCTCGGCTACGTTGGGCGAGGGCTGGAACAGGTATAACAACGACCACTTTGGCCGCGTTACGTGGGTGAAAAAGCCCGTAGACGACTTTATGCCCAACCATGAGTATTACAACAACAATGCGAAAAAAACCGACTATAACGCTTATCTGAAAGCCACTTACGAGTTTGTGAAAGGTCTTAGTGCCTTTGCCGACCTGCAATATCGCTATGTAAACGTGCGCATGGTGGGTCCGGCAGATGTCACAAGCGCAAAGCGCAGTTTCAGTTACGACGTAAACGAAACGTTCAACTTCTTTAATCCCAAGTTCGGACTTAACTACGAGCTGTCGCCCTTGCATCGTTTGTACGCCAGTTATGCCATCGCCCACCGCGAGCCTGTGCGCAGTAACTACGAGCATAACATGGATGCAGAGTTGGAAAAACCACGTGCCGAACGTCTGAACGACCTCGAAGTGGGTTACGAATTTACCGCGAAGAACTTCACGGCTGGGCTTAATCTCTACCACATGAACTACAAAGACCAACTCGTTCCTACGGGCGAAATAAAGCTCGACAAGCCCATTACGCGCAATTTCGACAAGAGTTATCGCATGGGTGTTGAGCTTTCGGCAGCGTGGATGCCTGTTGATTGGTTCCGTTGGGATGCCAACGCCACTTTCTCTAAGAATAGGGTGAAGGACGTAACGGTAAAGCTTACCGATGGCACGGTGTACACCATAGCTGGCGAAAGTCAGTTGGCTTTCTCGCCTAACACGGTGTTCAACAACGTGTTTACGTTCGATAAGGCTGGTTTCCGCGGTATGGTGATGAGCCATTTTGTGGGCGAACAGAACCTAACCAACACGGGCTTTAAGACGATGCAGACCAAAGACGCCGGCAAAAACACGGTGAACGACTTGATTTCGCTGAAACAATACTTCACCACCGACATCGACTTGTCGTACACATTCTCGCTTAAAGCCTTGGCTTTGAAGGATGCAACCGTCGGCGTAACGCTCTATAACGTGTTCTCTTCTAAGTACGACAACAATGGTTGGGCCGCTCCGCAGTATCGTTTGGACGGCGCTACGCTCGTTGCAGAAAACGCTTGGGGCACGCGCGACAGCGAAGCAGCAGGCTTTGCACCCTCTGCTCCCTTCCATTTTATGGCTAGGTTGGCGGTGAATTTTTAGTGGAGGAGTTGCTTTGAGGAGTTAAGGAGTTATGAAGTTAAGGAGTTAAGTTGAGGAGTTAAAGGAGTTATGGAGTTAAGGAGTTAAGCCAAATGTATAGGTGGCGTTAGCCATTCTTTCACCTTTTTACCCTTTCACCTTTTCACCTTTTCACCTCTTCACTCTTTCACTTTTAGAAGTTATGGAGTTAAGTAAAGGCTTAGTTACAGCGTGGTGAACATCCTTATAAACTCATCGTTGCCTTAATGTTAAGCTTTGCTTTACCGCTTTAATGGGCAACTGTCCTTAACAACTTCGAGTGTGCAAATTATCAAAAAACGCCCTTAAACCCCAGCTCCTCTTCATGGGGAGTTGGGGTCGAGGGGCTTATTAACAAGGCATTCATCTTCGATTTTATAACAAAGTGGGTGTGTGCCAATATAATAACAACAAGGCAAATCACTCCCCTCTCCCCTTGGAGAGGGGCTGTGGGTGAGGCCGTTTTATAAATTCTCGCGTATGCTTTCTTTCCTTTCCCTTCATTGGCTCGACATTTTCACCACCATATTAGGCCTACTTTACATCTGGTTAGAGTATCGTGCGAGCATTGCTTTATGGGTAGTCGGTATCGTAATGCCCGCCCTAGATGTGTGGCTTTATTGGCAACACGGACTATATGGCGATGCGGGCATGGCCGTTTACTACACGTTGGCCGCCATTTATGGTTACGCCGTATGGAAGTTTGGGCGTAAACGCGGACAGGCGGCAGGCCAATCGATGCCCATTACGCACATGCCGCGTAGGCTGTTTGTGCATACTGGGCTGTTCTTTGTCGTGGCATGGGGTGCCACTTATTATGTACTGATAACCTTTACCGACAGCAATGTGCCCGCGCTAGATGCCTTTACCAACGCCCTAAGCTTTGTTGGCCTTTGGACTTTGGCGCGAAAATACGTTGAGCAATGGCTGTTTTGGATTGCCGTAGACGTGGTTTGCACCGGCCTATATATATATAAAGGTATTCCCTTTAAAGCTCTGTTGTATGGCCTGTACGTGGTTATTGCCGTGGCTGGGTATAGAAAATGGAGGAGAGAGGCAGAGGTTAGAAGTTAGATGCGTGATGAAGTTAAGTGGTTGGGCCAGTGGATGGCGAAGTTCTTGATGGCTGACTTATAGGTTACAAGGCAAGAAAGTGGCACGCAAAGCTTATCTCATGTGGCAAAAAGTGTACTACTGGTTAACCAAAAAACTCGCCAACTTGCCATTGTTCCAACACAAAACCGCCCCGAAGTGCATTGCATTTCGGGGCGGTTTTTGTGTTGGGGGTTAAGTCTCCTTCTTCTTTTTTCGCCAATCTAAGTACAGCGTTGCGGCGATAAGCAACAGCAATGCTGCATAAGAGATATAGGCGATGGTTTCGGTTCGGTCGATGCTCTTGGGGTAGAAACTCAGCACCACCTCGTGCTTGCCGGGCTTTATGGCGAGTGCGCGCAGCAGATAGTTCACGCGCCCCAACTCTGTGGGCTGCCCATCTACCGTGGCTGTCCAGCCCGGATAATACACTTCCGAGAACACCAACACGCCACCCTTGTCGCTCTCTACACTGTAATGCAGTTGGTTTGGCGCATACTTCTTCAGCTCGGCCTTAGCAATTGTGCCCTGTTGAACGCTCGTTCCTAGCACACTTTCAAAGCGTTTGTCGGCCACAGCCTCGTGTCGAAGGTTCAGTTTTGCCAGCGCATCTAGTTCGGCATTGGCGTTATCCACATACTTCACCTTGTCCACCAGCCACGCATTGCCATAGGCATAGGGGTTTAGAAGTGGCACTTTCTGGTTGTTTTGCAACGGCAGGATAAAGTATTTGGCGTTAAGCATGTTGATAACGGGATAAATCGAGTCGCCCTTCACGCGTGTCATGTCGCCGCCGGCTTCGGCAACAGATTTCATCAATCCCTGCATTTCGGGGGCGATGTAAGCCTCAATCAACTCTTGGTAGCGGCGCAGTTTGGCGGCGTGATACCCGCCAATGCTCTTATGATAATACGAAGTCTCGTTTTCGTTAAAGGTGTTCGAGGCCAAGTTCAGCACCCTATAATCCAAGCTCTTGTCTTGCAATATCAGTCGGTCTGTATTGTCCATTGGCTGTGGCTGGTCGCGAACAGAGGCCTCCACAAACATGTCGTCGTGCAGGTAGCGTTTGTTTACCTGCCACATGTCGATAAGACACAGCAGCGTTAGTGCCCCAATAAGATACTCAGACTTCAACTTCTTGGCCTTATAGAGCAGCAAGAAGGTGGTTCCGATGACGATAATCCAGAACGAACGCCAGCAATCGGCCCTGAATATGGCTTGCCTAACCTGTGTTAGGTCGGCAAGAATGGGGTTGAGTTGCTGTTGCGGAAACTGCGAAAGGGCTTGCAACTCGTCGCTAGAAACGAACGAACCGAAGAATACACTGGGCATAAGGGCGAACAGCAAGGCCATGCCTGCCGTTAGTCCAAAGCTTGCATACACGTATTTTATCTTGTGCGTAAGCACCTCGGGCTCGTCGATTATCTTCTTTAAGGCCATTATCGCAAGCAGCGGAATGGTAAATTCGGCGATGACGAGGATGGAGGCCACCGTGCGGAACTTGGCATATAGCGGCATGTAATCGATGAAAAGGTCGGTGAGCCACATCATGTTCTTACCCCACGAGAGGGCAATCGACAGCACCGTGGCGGCCACCAAAGCCCACTTCATCGGACCTTTCACGATGAAAAGTCCCAGTATGAAGAGCATCAGCACAAACGCTCCCACGTACACAGGACCCGATGTGCCGGGCTGTTCGCCCCAATATTGGCCTATCTGCTGATAGAGATAGCCCAGTTCGGGGTTGCCTTTCTCTTGCACAATGGGGTTGGCCGACATGGGAACGGAAGCTCCGCCCTTGGCGTTTGGCACCAATAGCGTCCATGTTTCGCCAATGCCGTAGCTCCATTGCGTAATATAGTCGCGTTCCAACCCGCTGTTAGATTGGTTGGCGTTGTTCTTCTTCACCAATTCGCTTTTACCTCGCATCGACTCTTGTCCGTATTGCCACGTGTGGTAAAGCGAAGTTAGGTTAAGGCAAACGGCAAGTGTTGCGCCGATGGCGCATGCAGCGGTGGCCTTAAAGAAACGCGCCAGCTGTTTCTCCCTGATGGCTTGCACAAGATAGGCAATAACCATGAAGAAGATAATGAAGAGGTAATAATACGTCATTTGCACGTGGTTGGCGTATATCTCGAAGGCTGTAAATACGGCCGTAACAATCAGTCCGCGCACGTACTTTCCCCTATAAGCCCATACAATACCCGCAATCATGGGCGGCAGATAGGCAAGGGCCATCACCTTCCAGATGTGTCCGGCGGCGATGATAATGAAAAAGTAGCTTGAAAATGCCCATATCACCGCGCCAAGTGCGGCCAACGATTGCCTGAAATCGAATGCGCGTAGCAATATGTAAAAGCCCAAAAGGTAGGCAAAAACATACCACACGTAGTCGGGCATCCACAGGTGGTAGGCCTTAGTTGCGGTCGAGAGCACGCTTGTGCTGGGATACGATGGCGAGGTTTGGTAGGTGGGCATGCCGCTGAACGTGGCGTTGCTCCATCTGGAAGTCTCTCCTGTCTTCTCTTTATACTTCAACACCTCTTGTCCTGCGCCTCGTCCTGCTGCGCTGTCGTGCTGATAAAGTATGCGTCCGTCTATGGTGGCAGGTACAAAATAGGCGTAGGCCAATACGGCAAAGGCCACAACAGCCACCACATCGAACAGGTATTTTTTTAGTATTTCCATTATGGTATATATAAAATCTGTCCTGCAAAGATATATATAATATGTGTATTTCGCGCCCTTTATGCTGTTAATTTTGACAGAGAGGGGCAAATGTGTGGGGTAAGGGGAGAGTAAAAGCCGTACTTGCAGAAGGCCATTAGTATTGATGATGCTGCTTGTGGGTGGTGAAATGGTGTGAAAGCGGGTATGGAAGTGAATGCGATGCCCCGTAAAAACAAATGGTTGTGCCGCTTACCGGATTGGGGTAAGGGCACAACCAATGGGTGTTGTATGTTTTAATGGCGATGTTTTAGCCTTATCTAACAATAGTTTTAACGGTCTTTCCGTTGGCCATCTTCACGATGTTCAGACCGCGAACGGGTGCAGAGATGCGCTGGCCAGCGGCGTTGTAACGCGACACTTCGGTTGCAGAACCCTCTTGTTGCAGCCCTTCGATAGACGAAGTGTTTAGGGCTTTCACCTCATAGCGGCCTGTTGCAGCGGCACTTTTCTCCGCCAAGCGGGTTTTAAAAGGCTCTACCTTGTCGGCAGGCACAAAGAAAATAGTTTGTTTGCTCAGAGTACGGAAGGCTTGATTGCCTAATTCGGGTACAGCGTTCATCACGTTGAAAGTAACGGTTGAGAGGCGTGTGCCAAAGAAAGCCTTTTCGCCAATGCCGCTCGGACCACCCTTAAACGTAACGCTAGTTAGGGCGTTGCAGCCCATAAAGGCCTCGGAACCGATGGAGGTTACCTCGGCAGGAATGACAATCTCGGTAAGTCCCGACCCTGCAAAAGTTTTCGATTGGATGTTGGTAATGCTATCAGAAAGCGTAATGTGGGTAAGGTTTTTTGCACCTGCGAATGCTTGTTCGGCTATGCCGCCCACCGATTGGGGTACGGTAAACGACTTATCTTCGCGTGCGATGGGGTAGAGTAGCAGCTCAGACTGGTCTTCGTTGTACAGCACACCGCCAACAGAAGAATAACCTTCGATGCCATCTTCCACTTCGTAGTTCTTGATGGGTGTATCTTTAAAGGTGTCGGCCGCTTTCTCAATGAACGATGCCGGCAAGGTAAAGGTGTTGAGCGAGGCGCAATTGGCGAAGGCTTTACTGCCTAATTCTTCTACTCCCGACGACAATTTTACGCTTTTCAACGCGCTGCAACCATTGAAAGCGTTTGCACGTATCTCTTTTATCTGGCAGTCTTCGTTGAAGTTTACGGTCTCAATGCTCGTGCACTCTGAAAAGGCAGCGGTGCCCATGTAGCTTACTGCGGCCGGTATGTTCACATCTTTTAGTGCCTTACATTTGGCAAAGGCATAGTCGCCGATGTGGGTTACGGCTACGGGAATGGCGCAAGTGGTAAGTTTCGAGCAGCCGTTGAAGGCATTATTGTTTATCTTTTGCGTGGTGGCTGGCAGTTTCACCTCAACCAGTTGGTCGCAACCAAAGAACATATATTGGTCTACGAGGTTGTCTTCGGATATGCCATATCCCACATTCGACAGGCCTTTCTTTATGAAGAAGTACGCACCAGAACTCTTTTTGAAACTTGCGGCGCGCAGGTTAAGGCGTTGCAGCTTGCCTGGGTTGATAGGCTCGTTGTCGCCATTGTCCGCACCAGTCATCTGGCGGATAAAGAGGATGTCGGCGGTGTTGATGGGGCCAGAGATGGTCAAGTCGGTGATGGTTAACTTCTCGGTGGCAGCGATTTGGTTGCTCAACGTACCTGCCTCGGTCAGCGTAACGCTCTTTTCTTGGGCGTTGGCTGTGGTGCAGAGCATGGCAAAAGCCATGATTGCAAGATGCTTTTTGCTTGTAAAAATTTGTAACATGTATTGTTCTATATATTAAAATGGTTATTTGTTTATCGTTTGTTTGGGGTTTAACGTTCGTAGGGCAGAACCAGTTTAAAGCCTCTGCCGCGCAACACCACGTTTTGTTCTCGCACCTCTTCAACCGTAAGCTTGTGTTTGCCTTCGCGCAAAAGTGTGCCACTGAACTCTTCTGGATAGTTCATGCCAAGGTTTACTTCCACCTTTTGGCCAAGCTTTGGCGCAACGATGGCGGGTTTTATTTTAAGTACCCGTCTGGCAGCTGCGGGGCGTGCGCCATTCATCAGCCAAACGCCGATACCCGGTCGGCGAACGGCCATTACGGTGTTCATCTGTTGATAAATACTTCGCGAAGTGGTGCCGTATACGCCCACCTTTTGTGCCGACCCGCTGCAACGAACGGTTACTTTAAGCGTTTTAAACTGGCCGTCTTCGCCAATGGCCTTTATGTTGGCCTCGCCTTCGTAAGCGGCAGCAATTTCTAGGATGCCGGTTTTGGCGTTCCATTTGGTGTTCAGTATGCTGTCGGGGTCGTCGATGGTGAGCCGTGCGAGGTCGCCACCGCCTGCAAGACTAACGAATTTGCTCTCGTCGCGTGGATAAAGGCGTATTTCGGAGTCGCTGATGCTGATGGGTGGAACCACAACACTGATTTTTAGTTTGCGCTTAAAGTCGCCCGAAAGGATGGTGGCGTAGGTTTCGCCTTCCAGCAAGCCATTGATGCGCAGCGTATCTTTCGATATGGAGATGCTTGCCACCTTCGAGTCGGCGATGTTGGCTTGGTATTTTCCCGTTCCGCCATGTAGCAACACAATGCGTGTGGACTGCTTGTTGAGTGCCACCGAGTCGGTGTTGTTGGTGCCGAAGGCAATATCCGAAAGTTCAGTGTCTGTGGCATTGTCGCAACTGGTCAATGCCATTGCCGCGAAAACCAGCAGAAGGCATAGGCGGCTTGCCGTTTTGTATATTGGTGTTGTCATCGTTTAGTCTACGTTTAGTTTATATTCTATTTCCCATTTGCGCGTCGGCGTTTCTTCAATCTCTATGCGTAGGGTGTGTTCGCCCTTTGAACCGAAAGTAATAGCGCCAGATGTGGGTGTAACGGGTTGGCCATCTACCCAATAAAGCATTTTGGCATCGGGGTTGGCCAAGTCGTGATAGTAGAGCGGAAGCGTGCGTGGGGCCGTTCCTTGCTCGCGAACCATATATAAATAAGGTATGCGGTCTTCGTCGTTTACGCCGAAGTTTAAGGGCATAGTGGTTTGTGACACGGTTGCAGAAGCATCCGAGGCGACCGAGCCTTTAATGGTTTTCACGCTGAAAGCATAGCTCTTGCCTGGTTCCAACCCCGTAACCACATGTTTGGTTGCTTTCGTGGTTGCCGCTGCTTTGCCGTTGATGGTTATCTCGTAGGTTACGTCTGTTTCAGCCACAGCGTTCCACGACAGTTCAATCTCTCGCTGTTGCGGTGTGGCATGCAGGTTAGCTGGTGGTTCGGGCTTGTTGGGCACAACGCCTTCCTTGGTTTTTACCATCGAGATATCGTCGATAAGGATGTGTCTTCCTGCATCGGCGTCTTCGTATACAGACAGTATGTAGAAACCCAATGCAGCCGATTCAACCCCAGCAGGTGCCTTAAAAGTGAGCGTTTTCTTTTTCCATGTGCCCGTAAAGTCTTTGGCCATGTCTTTTTGTGCCTTCCGTTCTTCTTTCTTAATGAGCTGTTCGCCCTTATACCAGTCGATGTAAACCAAGATGTTGGGCTTGGTAACCGTGCCTTGATACCAGTACGACAGTTCGTATTCGGCACCCGGTTGCACCTTTATATAATGTGTGTTGAAGTCTTTATCGCGTGCGATGAACGACCCGCCATTGGGGAAAACGCGTATGGCGTAGTTGCCGCTGTGTGCCGTTTTCGTGCGTTCGCGCGACAGTGATGAGTTGAAATACCAATACTGGGGTTTGAGGTAGGGGTCGAACGAGGGTGCAGTACCCCCTTCGCCGCTGCCTTCGTTGCTGTTTTGAGGCTTAACATAGACTTCAAATCCCCCGTCGATAACCAACTCTTCGTGTGTTTGGGCCGTGCCAGCCTGTGCAAAGGCAAGCGCGAGGGCAAGGATATGTAGTTGTTTCATATTATTCTTATTGATGTGTTGGCAATGTATATGTGGTTTTATTGCAGGCTTATGCCATACCTCTGTGCCACCTGCCAGGCCACGTTTCGCAGCGAACCTGTGGCGGATGTGTCGGCAAGGAGCCGTTGTTTGTCCCAAAGTCCGTTGCCGGCGGTTAGTTGGTCGATGAGCGTTTTTACCTCGTTGTAGGTGAAATGGGGCTTGCCCGATGCCTGTACGGTGAATTGCAGGCCATAAACTGCACCACATGCCTCGGACAAGAAGGTAAGGGCATTGGCTGCATCCTCATCAATGTTGGCCATAGTGGTTTCACCCGTTAGCAGATTAATGGCTCTTATGGCAGCCACTTTTGATAGCTCGGCACGAATAATGGCCTGTTGGCGCAACATGTCGGCATAGCGATATTGGGTAATTGCTGCCCTTCCTGCTGCAAAAGCGTTGTAAAGCGTGATGCGCGATTGGCGTAAAGCGGGTGTGTTGGCAGCCTGAACGTAAGGCAACCAAAACTGATAATAACCGTAAGCTAGGTCCCAATGGTGTTCTAACTCGGTGTAGTTGTGGCCTGCAACGAGCACATTTTCTTCGTGGTTTTTGCGTAGGACCTCACTATTCAGCACGCTGTCGTTGAGGTGAGTGTTGAGAATCTTGTCGAGATAGATGCCGCCATAGACGATGCCTTGGAAGAGTTCGGCCACCACTAGCCCCTTTTCGTTGGCAAAAGCGAGGTTAACATCGCCGATGTTGCGGCCTACATATCCGCCTTTTCCTGGCTTTGCCTTTTGGTTACGGGCAGTTCCAGGCCCCTCTTTGCCCATTCCGCTGAGTGTAGCAGCTTGGTTGAAGATGTCTTCCACGTCTTTCTTTACGAGTGCGCTATCGGCTTTGTGGGTTGGCGATGCCGACAGTTCGCGGCGCGGTTTCAACCCAAATTCGCCATTATTGTAATAGCCCTTCATCGTTTCCAGCAGTGTGCGGTTCTCAATTCTGGCCTCTTTAAGGTAGCTGTCGTAAATATAATCGAGTGGGTCGCGCAGCAAAGTGCATTCCAAGTAGTCTACACTGCTGATGCCATTCCTTGCAAATTTGTACTGCGGGTCTGGGTAGGGAGGCATCACATAGGCCGATTCAACGGTTTCTCCTTCCCAGCGATTGCAGGACGAAAAGACGAGTGGCGCCAACAAAAGCGCCAAGAATATCTTGTGGTTCATCGGGTGTCGTTATATATATAATGTGTATGGGGAAGGTTAGGGCAAGATGATGTAGGCGCAAAATGGGCCTTTTATCTTGCCTATTCCTTCTTCGTTTTGGTGTTCGTTCACTTTAAGTGGTTTCACAATGGTAAGTCCGTCTTCGGAAATAGCCGAGATGGTGGCCTTTATTGACGACCCACGAGGACCTACACCGTTTACCAAAAGGTACATCGGGAAACCTGATTTGGCCTTGAAATGCAGTTCGTGTTGCTGACCATTAGAAAGAAAAGACGTTGCATCTTCGTTTGTTTTGTTGGTGGCAATGGTGGTGAGCGAGCGGTTTGCAGCCACATAACGCACCACATAGCGCGACGCAAGTTCGGCTTCGGGCACGTTATTACCCAAGATGTCTACCTCGCGAAACGAGCAAGTAAGCGTAACATCGTAGGTTCGCACGTTTTTGGTTATCTCCACTCCGGGGTAAACGAAGTCGGAAACGGGTGCATCGGGGTTTCCCAATTGCACTACTTGGTCCTCGTAAGAGACCTTGGGTTTCTCTACACCTGTGAAAGGAAAGAGCGTGTCGTAGTCTTCTTCGGCATAATCGGCAGTGCTACGCGAGCAGCTTACAAGCAGTGCGACCAGTGCTAAGAGCGTATATTTCATTGCGTTCATGTGTTCAGTTTGTTTTAAAGGTGGTGTATCAGCGGTCGTCGCCTTCGTCCCAAATCTCGGCAACAAGTCCTGTTGGCTTGCCTTCTGGGTGCAAGTGCTTGCTTACAAGGCGCGTTTTGCGAAAGAGTGGGTCGTAAACTTCTACCAGTTCGGCAACGAAACGTTGGCCTACGCGTTGGAAATCGAAGAACATGATTTTGCTGTCGTAGCGCAATCCTGCACGGAAAGTGATGCCATGCTCTGTGCCAGCGTAGCCCGAACCCAATCCGACAATCTCTTTTGCAGGATAGTCTGGTATGGGATTTTTCTTCTGTGCAAAGAGAAAGAGGTAGTATTTCTTCTCCCTGATTTCGCGTAACAGCGATTGGTTTGTCTCAACGTTGCGTTTTACATAGACGTCGCTGCGGAAGAATATGCGGCTACCACGGTGAATGGAGAGTTGCGGATTGACCATGCTTTCGAAGAAATCGCGGTTCTGGAAAGCTCTATCAGCTGTTTGTTTCCATTGCTCTTCGCTGGCAAGTTTTGTGAAAACGATGTATTCGCGAGCCGGTTCTAGGTAGCTGGCAGTGCGGAAAACGAGGTCGCCGTCTTCGTTCTTGCCCATGAACAGCCAATCGGAAGAGGCGCGAAAAGCATCGTTAACCAACTGATGCACGTAGTTGCGGGTGACGAAACTCAGCTGTGTGAAGCTGTTTCGGCCCACGCGATATTCGCTTTTCTGTGGTGTGGAGGCTGTTTGTTGGGTGAAGTCGGCCTTCATCTCCATCGTGTTGTCAGCGTTAAACCGCATGGTGAAACTGTCTCCACCATAGCCGTATCGTCCGCGGTAGCCGAATTGTGGGATTAATTCTGATGGATTGGAGAAGAGCAACGAGTCGGTTCGTGGGAAATACAGCACTCGCCAACCATGCTCGGCACTGGTTAGTTCGGCTTTCAAGGCGGCAATGCTTTCTGCGTTGCGCTGTGCCGGCGAGCGGTCGAAGACGTCTTGACTGGCATCGCAAGCCGTAAGTAACGTTACGATGATGGCTGTTAGCCAAGCTTTGGTTTTACTGTGCATGTTGTTTGATGTAGTTGTTTATACGGCGCAGACTGGTAATCTGCAACTGCTTTAAGTTGATGTGCAGGCTTTTTTGCATGTATTGTTCCACAAAAGCCTGCTTAGCCACAATCTCTTTATAGGCTTGTTCGGCCTCTTTGTTGTATTGTTGCTGTACCTCGGGGTCGCTGTCTTGGTCGGGCGTTTGCGCTGTATTGATGGCATCGTTCACCTCTTTGGGTGTGGCACAGAGGGTTGAACTGATGATTTCAGCAAAGTCGTCTTCGGCCGAAAGAAAGGCTTGCATGGTGTAAAAGCCGCGTTTGTTGGCATAATCGGCTAGTCCGAAGTAGTCTTTTTCTTTCTTCGAGTAGCCCAAGGGAGCGGCCAAAGGTTCGGTAGAACCCGTGTAGCGATGTCCGCTTATGGCCGTAAACTTGTCGCGATCGTAGGCCACAAGCTCTGCCAAACGGCGTGCAAACTGGTGATGAACGCTGCGCATCAGGGCATACATCTTGTCGGTGTCGCCTGCTTTGAAGTCGTCTACGCGGAAGATGCACATCTCCGAGGGCGTGAGCTGTGGGTTGTTGAGCAGTTCAACGCCGTTCTCGTCTACGTTCTTCCCACCATATAGATATATTCGTAGGGGCGTTTTACCTTGCAGGAAGTGGTCTCCTCCAAGGTTTTCTTGTCGATAAGTCTCAAAGCATAGTTCGCGAACGGCCCTTAAAATGGCCTTCACGTTGTCGGGTTTTGGTGGCGAAACGAAGGTTGTACCTGTGTTGGCGTTCTTCTGCCAACGGTAAACCACCTCGATGTTATAAGGTGCGGTTATGCTGTCGGCTATCCAATGGTCTAGCTCTGTCTGTGGGGTTTGCACCGTTCCTGCATCCACCACGCTCTGCGGACTGAGCGATTCGTTGGTGCAGGCCTGCAAAAGGCATGGCAACAACAGGCAGATAATGTTCTTTATATTCATCGTTTATAGTTCTTTTTGCGTTAAAAGCCTTTTAATGTAAGGGTTCGTTGCGTTCGCGTGGGTTGGGTTCCAAGCCTCGGTTGATGCCTTCGGCTGGTATTTGCAACAGCTTTCGCGGGTCGTTTTTCTCCAAAGGGAAGTAGTAGGTGCTTTTAGACGAGCGTTTTACTGCGATATGAAAGCGGCGAAGGTCGAACCAACGCAGGCCTTCTTGGAAGAATTCTTGCTGACGGAAACCAACGATGGTTTTCACCAAGGCCAACTGTTTGAGGGTCATTCCGTAGAAGGGCGTGTATGTTTTGTAGTTGTTACGGTTGGTCGTTGTGTATACGTCGCGGTCGATAGAAGGCATAAAGCCAAACTTTCCTTGCATGTATTGCAGCAAATCGTCGATGGATTTGGTGTAGTTTCTTAGCATGGCGTGTGCCTCCATGCGGTTGAGCAACACCTCGTCGGCGGTAAACAGCACGTTGGTGACGTACAATCCACGCGGTTTGCTGCCTACACTCTCGGTGGTAGACAACTCATCGAACTTGGCTAAGTACCTACTTGAAGGCACACCAAGTACACCTGAGGTGAATATATAGGTGCCGATGAAGTTCATTTTCTCATAATCGCCGCCTCCCTCAATGCCTTTTTGGGCGAACACTTTGTTTACAATGTTGAACGTAGAGCCATACTTCTCGGTGGGAAGGGTGCGTGCCAAGCGGCTCTCGGTGGTGGTTAGCAAGAGGTTTGCGGGCTCGTCGGTAGACGTGTAGCGACGAAACAGGTCTTGATGTCTGAACTCTAACTCGTTTGCATACGTACGCCAAGGGCGCAATTGGGTCTTAGGGTCGCCGCCAAGTACATAGTCGGCGTATGCCACCACTTGTTCCCAGTCGCCCTTCATGAGGTAGAAACGCGTGGCAAAGGCGTATGCCGCCTTCTTGTTGAAATGGAATTTGGGGTGCTTGTAATACTCGTCGGCAACGAGCGTTATGCCTCTTTTCAGGTCTTTCTCAATCAGTTCGTACACCTCGCTCACCGTTTGTCGCTTATAATCTACCAGTGCCTCCTTCTCTGGTTTGGTGATATAGGGGATGCCAGGGTCGGTGCTTTGGGTGGAATAGGGTTGTGCCCAGATGTTAACCAGCATGAAGTGTAGGTAGGCTCTCAGCAAGAACGCCTCGCCATAAAGTGCTTTTACGCGTGCACTTTTGGGGTAGGTAGAGAGCAATTCCAGTGCTTTGTTGGCTTGGGCGATACCTTTGTAGCAGGCATTCCAATAGTTTAGGGGCGTGTCTAGGTCTTCTTGGTCGTAGTCTTCCCAAAAAAACATGGCCTCATTCAGTCGCGAATGCACGCCGTTGGGCCGTTCCTCAACGTTGTCGGTGCGTGGTTCGAGAAACGGGATGTAGCTGGCTTGGGGGTAAGCACCCGTAAGTAGCTCGGCAATCTTGTCTTCCGTGTCGATGGCTACATCGAGATCGGAGTCGGGACTTTGGTCCAGAAAGTCGTTGCAGGCTGTAAACAGCGCGAGCAACGCCAGTAGCAAGATGTTATTCTTCATTTATATATGGAGTGATTTCGTTGTGTTGGTGGGGTTTATATTGTATTGTTCGACTGCCGTTTAGAACCCTAAGTTGAGCGTGGCAGTGAACTGACGGGGGGTAGGGAGCGACACACCGCCAGTGCGATAGTACTCTGGGTCTTGCCCTTTCAGCTTGCTGTCGGCATAGATGAGGAAGGGATTGGTGACGTTGAGGCGCAAGGATGCGGCGTGCAAGCGCAACTTTTTGAGCAAAGCAGGTGTGCATGTGTAGCCCAACGAGATGTTCTTCATACGCACGAAACTGCCATCGGCCACGCGATTTTGCGAAAAGTTGTAGGTGTTATACGCTTTCTCGATGTTCTCTTTGCCCACTTTGGCGATGAGTTCTTGCGATGGCAGCGTGGGAACATCCGTGTGTCGCTCGTCGCCAGGGTTGAGCCAGCGGTTGTAATACTCCTTGGAGAAGACGTTGAGGTCGGCAAAGTCGGGGTCGAATGTTGGGTTGAGCCTTATCTTGTTGCCTGCCTGCATGGTGAGGAAGAACGACAACTCCCACGCACCTAGCTTGAAAGTGTTGTTCAAGCCGCCCAAAACCTGCGGTTCTATGGGGCCGTGGTAGGTGAGATAGCTCTTTGCATACTGCGTGTCTAGAAAATCGGCACCTGCGTTTTTGGCGTAAGCGTTTTGGCTAGAAGGGTAGCGGCCGAAGTTGAAAGTGGGTAATCCGTTGCCGTCTAGCCCTTGAAAGTTGTACGAAAAGAGCGAACCCTTGGGATAACCCACGATGTTTCCGCGGCCTCGTCCTGCCACCATGTCGAAAGCATTGGGCGTGTTTAGCAAGCGAGTAATCTTTTGATGCATGGCACTAAGCGTAAGACTGGTGGTCCAAGAGAACTTGTCGGCAACGATGTTCTTGGTGTGTAGACCCAGTTCTACGCCTCTTGTGCGCATGTCGCCAAAGTTAGCGTACTTGTAGTACTGGCCTCCAACGCCCGAAGTGCGTACAAGGTCGATGAGATCGAACGTGTTGCGCTGGTACAAGTCGATGGTTGCGCTGATGCGATTGTTGAACATTCCCAGTTCAACACCCAAGTTCAGCTCGTACATTTTTTCCCATGTCAGGTCGCGATTTTCAAGATGTTTGATGTTGAGTTTGTTCTCGCGGTTGTTAAAATGGTAGCGGTTTACGATGCCGCTTTGGTAAACGGCGTTGGCGTTGATGGCCTCTTCGTTCATCTTGGCGGTAAGTCCGTAACTGGCGCGAAGTGCTAAGCGCGATATCCAAGCATGGTTTTTAAGGAACTTTTCTTGGTCGATGTTCCACTTGGCACCAACGTTCCATGTGGGTAACCATAGTGCGCGTGCCCCACGACCCGAACTGTTGGAGCCCTCGGTGTTGAGAACGAAGTTGAAAACATAACGCCCCGCATAGCCGTAGGTTCCGTTTAGCGAGAAGGTTACGCCGCGTTCATTGCGCTTATGAAGTCCAAAGTAACTGTTGCCTTCGTTGGTTAGCTTGTCGAAGATAAGCGGATTGGTGTACACTTGGTTGCCGCGACCATATTGTATGCCGTAACCTTGGAAGGGTTGGTTGGAGCGATTGGCGGCGCGAACCTCGGTAAAGGCAAACGCTTTAAAGTCGTGCTGTCCCATGCGCTTGTCGAAATCGAGGGCCAAACGTGCCAGAAAGCTGGTCATAGAAGTCTCGGTGCGGTTGAACAAGCCGCCGTGGGTAAGCCCAACCTTAGGTTGTAGCAGGGGATTGTCCTTGTCGCGCACCAAGTAGATGTTCTCTTGTGCAACCGTGGGGTTGTCGTTGGCGCGATAAGCTTGCACTACGTTAGAGCCTTCGTCTACCTCGTGTGTGGTGACTGTGTTGGCACGACGGGCCGAAAACAAGGTCTTCACGGCCAAGTCTGTCGTTAGTTGGTAGCTGCCTTCGGCTTGTAGTTTAAAGTCAAGCACGTCTACATGGGTGCTGTTGTTGGCATATTCGTTCAGAATGTTGAACGGAGCCCAGTTGTTTCGATAGTAAGCCAGGCTGCCGTCGGCGTTGTATGGGCGCAGCGTGCGGCTTGTGCCCAGGGCGTAAGAGAAGGGATTGATGTCGAAATCGCGCTCAAACACGCCCAGAGTGTGGTTTTTGCGTTGGGGCATTGTGCCTGGTGCTTTCTGCGAACGTATGTTGCCTTGTGCCGAAAGCGTGGCGCGCATCTTCTCGTTAATATAAAAGGTGCTCTTGATGTTGGCCGTTAGGCGGCTCACTTTGTCGGCGATGGTCCAACCGCTATCGTGATAAAAGCCCACAGAGGCATAGGTTGCCACGTTCTTTCCGCCGCCGGCGAAGGTGAGCGAATGGTTGGTTGTGGGATTAAGTGTAAAGAGCAGGTCGAACCAATCGGTGTTGGCATATTCCCTTTCGCGCAGAAAGGCGTTGCGCGCCTCTGCCGTATTGGCTATTTGGTATTGGCCTGTTGCTGGGTCGATGGTGCTCAAACCTCTGTACAACTCGTGGTAAACGCCTGCCCTTCGGCCGTAAAGCGCGTTGCGGAGCCCAAAATATCCCTTGTCGTTCATCTCTTGATAGAGGGCCATTGTTTCTTGCGAGTTCAGCAAGTCGAACTGGCTGTAACGCGGTTTCATGCGGATGGAGTTCTCGGTAGCGTAGCTTACGCGCAAGGGTGTTTCTCTTTTACCCGATTTTGTGGTCACAACGATAACGCCGTTGAGCGCGCGCGCACCGTAAACAGAGGTTGCCGAGGCATCTTTCAGCACCTGAATGTCTTCTATGTCGGCAGGATTAAGGCCTGCAACGGCCGACCCAACCAGCGTGGCAGCATCGCCCGATGCCAGTTGGTCTAGGTTTAGGTGTACCAAGTCTTCGTAAACCACACCATCGATAACCCACAGCGGCTGCACGTTACCGATGATAGAGGCTCCGCCACGGATGTTAATGCGCGGTGCAGAACCAAACGTTCCCGATATGTTTTGTATGGAAAGACCAGCCACGCGCCCTTCGAGCATGCGCGAGAGGTCGGCTATACCTTCTAGTTTAATATCGTTCATCTTAACCGAAGTGGCCGCACCGGTGTACACGCGGTTGCGAATGTTCTGGTAACCAGTTACCACCACCTCGTCCACCATTCGGCTATCGGCCTTCATCACAATAGTCATGGGTTTGGCTTGAGCCTTGGTTCGCAGGGTGGTCATGCCCACATAGCTCACTTGTAGCGTATGTCCAGGGGCGGCTTTAAGGGTAAAGTGTCCGTCGATGTCGGTTACGGCGCGTTCCGTAGTGCCTGCGGCTTGCACCAAGGCACCCACTAGGGTTTCGCCTTGTTCGTTCTTCACCGTTCCCGTTATGGTGTTGGCGGTTTGTGCCATAGCCACTTGTAGGCAGGCCATCAATGCGATTGTTAGTGCCACCGCTTTGTAAAAAGGGGTTGATATGTTTGTTGTCATAAGTTTGTTTGCTTAAACAGAGGGGTTGTATGTGTGGGGGTTACAGTCGCCAAAGCACGCCTCCATAGATGCCAAGGGGATGGCCTGCGCGAAGTCCGGAGGGATGGCGCGACACTAAATAAACCTTGTTGGTGAGGTTGATGGCGTTAAGTGTGAGGGTGATATGGCGGTTGATGTGTCCTTTTAGCGATGCATCCAAAATGGCATGAGCGGGAATTTTCTCGCGTTCGGCAATGTGTCCTTGTCCTGGTTGGGTGCGCATGTCACTGTTTATGCGCACACCTATGTTGGCTTCAAAGCGTTTGTGCTCAAAGCCTAGCTGGGCATTGAAGGCGTGCTTATATATATAAGGTATCTCGTCGCCATAGACAACGTCGCCCCACGACTCGCTACTGAATGTGTTTCGCATCTCGGTATCGGTGTAGGTGTACGACAGCTGCAAGGGCAATTGCACGCCCCAATGACGGGGTAGAGGTTGATAATGCAACATCAGCTCAAGGCCTCTCACCACGGCTTTGCCCACGTTAAACTGGTCTAGCGTGCCTTGTCCGCCTTGTGCAGCAAGGTCGCTACCCAGCATGTTGTCGTAGTTGTTGTAAAAACCGATGGCCTCTGCCTTCAAGTTATTGGTGGTAAGGCGCAATCCCGCTTCGAGGTTTACGCTGCTTTCGGCCTTTTGGTAGAGGGTGGCACTGGGTGGTGCGAACCCTTTATGCACGCCGCCGAATGCCGAAAGCACGGGTAGCAGGCGATAACTAACGCCCAATCCAGGTAAGAAGGCTCGTGCGTGGTTGGGTGTTTCGATGCGAACCATGCCCGTGCGGCGCGGGTCGGCGGCGGTATAGTCGCGTTTTAGCAGGTCAACATCTTCGTAACGAACGCCTAACGTTAGGGTTAGCGCGTCTTTGGCCCATTTGGTTAGGGCGTATCCAGCCCATGCGTGGGCGGTAGTAATGCGGTTAGCCTGACTTCCTGGCATACCTGCGAGGAACAGATACATTGTGCCTTGCTGCATAGCGTAGGCGTCATCTTGCTGAAAACGGTCTTCGCTGTCGGCGTGATAGCGCAGGCCAGCCTCGGCGGTGAAGTATCCGCCGAAGAGCATGGTGCGATATTCGGCCTTGCTTTGTATGCCTCGCGAGTGGTATGTGCGGTAGTTGGCGCGCATCATCAGGGCCTCGCCCAGATAATCTTTTGCGCCAGTAAGGATGTCGAAGTAGTCTTTATTGGTTTCGGGGTCGGTAAGCACGCTGGCAATAGAACGTTTTTCGGCCTTGGTGTAGCCTGCTTTCACATCGTTTAGCTTGTACCAGTTGCGGAAAAAGTGGTTGTAATAAAGGTTGGTGGTTATCTTCCACTTGTTGGCTTTCTCTATGATATAGGTGCCTACCCACTGCGTATGGCGCGTGGTAAGCTGGTCGCGTTGTGCGCCTGCATAGCGAAAGTAAGGGCGTTGTGCGAAATCGGCTTCCGAAAGGCCAACGTATGTTTCGTCGGAGGTTTCGTTGGCGAAGCCGAATTTAAGTTCAAAGAGATGGTTTACGCCCTCGTCGTTGTCGGTTTGTGCCGAAACCTTGGCTATGAGGTCGTTGCGTTTAAAACCCGTGCGGTTGTCTGGCTCATCACGCCGAAAGCCTTTCGATTGGTAACGTAGGTATTCTACCATATAACCCACGTGCTTGTGGCGGTTGCCAAAGCCTGCATACGATTTCAAAGTGTTGTAACTGCCATACGAAACTTGCGCCTTGCCCCACAGCCGTTGGGGTATGGGCGTAGAAACCATGTTGATGGCACCACCCGTTGTGAACGGACCGTATTGCACCTGGCTGCTACCTTTAAGCACTTCAATGGCATACATGCGAGCCGCATTGGGGAAATAGTAGGCGGCAGGTGCGGCGTATGGGGCTGGAGCAGCCAGTACACCGTCTTCCATGAGCGAGATACGTTCGCTACGTTCGGCCTTCGTACCGCGCAAACTGATGTTGGGGCGAAGTCCAAAGCCGTCTTCCTCGTACACGTTTACGCCGGGAACGCTTTTAAGCATGCGGTTAATGTCGGTGTAACCAAACTTAGCCAGTTCGGTGGGCGATAGATAATAGGCCGAACCCGTGCGGTTGCGGGCCTCGAACTTGCTGCCCAACATTTGGTTGGAGCGCACCACCACTTCGCGGATGCGGTGTGTAGAGTCGGTCATAGCCTTGCTCTTGGTTGTTTCTTGGGCTTGGGCAGAGGCGAAGGAGGCAAGCGCAAGGGTTGCAAGAGCGATAAGAAGTTTCGTCCTGAATGTTTGACGCATCATGATTTTTGGGGGTTCTGTTTGTCTTTTGACAGTATTTCTCGACGTGCACACTCGTTCCTACGTCGCCAGGCGTGAGCCAGCATCGCCTTCCGCTCCCTCTGGGTTGGCAGGCGCAACGTTGTAGTTAGTGGCAAAAGCCTTTGTATGTCAAGTAGATAATGTCAGTAAAAACAGTTGATGAATGATTCCTTTTTATTCGTTTATTTATTTTCGGGCGCAAAATTAATAAATAATTAACTTATATGCAATCACCATTTCTCGGTATTTTTAAATGGAATGCGGGGCTTTAAAGGTGAAAAGGCTTTTAAAATTGAAAGGGTGAAAGAGTGAAAAGGTGAAAAGATGGCTAACGCCACCTATACATTTGGCTTAAC
>ERZ773014.74-NODE-74-length-64654-cov-4.541959_pt1 | contig 64654 bp, 58 predicted proteins | sample MGYA00580841_ERZ773014 | MGnify/ENA primary metagenome ERZ773014 (study PRJEB29015, sample SAMEA2737989) | human oral metagenome | biome: human oral; feature: human-associated habitat; material: dental | place: China | collected 2067 ... | reverse complement strand
GAAACGGCAAATATTGAAAAAATTGCACAAAGCAAAAATTCGCAGAACATCGTTGCTGGATGTAAATGTCCTAAATGCGGCAAGGACGTTATAGAAAACCAAAAGGCTTTTGCATGCGTTGACAACTACCCAGCAAAAAAATGTGACTTTGTAATATGGAAAAATCCAAATTACTTTAATCATACTATTACAAAGACTGATATTAAGGCACTTTGCAATGGAAAAACTATTGTAATGGAAGCCACGTCCAAGGCTGGAAAGCCATTTTTTGCAAACTATAAGTTAAAATACAATGCGCCGTACTGGAATTTTGAGCTTGAAAGTTTTGCAAGCGCTCCTGTAAAAAAGGCTGCTAAAAAGACGACGGCTAAAAAATAGATATATACTTAACTATAAATAAGTCAATTTTATTTGACTTATTTATTTTTATGTGCTATAATCAGATTAAAAGAATAAATATATTATAATTTATTATAATTTACAGGCATGATATATTCAAAATAAAAAAGAAGGAGAAATGCTACAAATTAGTAAGACTGAATATATTATATGTTTTTAGTAGCAGGTGAAATATTATGGAAATGCGACCTTTAACTACTATTTGGGACGGCGTTCACAAAGTTACAATAAAAGATGAAGAAAAAAATGTTGAATTAATACTTAAATTTTTCAACGCATTTGACGGAGAGCTTATGGCACGTAGAAGAATGGGTATGAGAGAGTTTGACACTATAAATGACGCATTTGGAAATTTGGCATTAGATAAGAAAATTGACAAGGCAACAATAAAATGCCCTTCCGATATGAGCCTAGATTATGCAATACGGCACTACGCACCCAAAGGCGGAATTAATACACTAAATATCAAAAGATATGATTTCAAGCTGGACGGGGAGCTGAATTTTGAGCTGGACTGCGATTTAGGATTTTTAGCTATTTATCTTGATGACAAGGTTTACAGCACTTGGGGGGACAACCGTAAGAACAGGTTTGTAAAAGATGAGGATGACAGGCTTGAACGTTCAATGGTATCACGAGAATTTATACAGGCTATGACGACATCTAATCTTTTAGGGAAGAACTATGGTTATATAAAGGACGCATTTGCCTATACATTCCGTCCTGAATATCAGGATAAATATGTGCCTATTTATGACGGAAGTTTTGCGTCAACCTGCACAAGCTGCATATATGATAAAGATACCGATATTGGAAAATTCCGTATTACAAATGTATCGCAAGGTCTTTTTGGAATGAGCGAGAAAAACAGCATAGAAATTACGACAGACTGCGACAGCAAGACATTAAAGGACAGATTAATCTTTTTGGTTGCAAACCATACCATAACTGCTGAAGCGGCTGTATTAAAATACGAAATCGACCTTGTACACGAAAGGGAGAGCGACCCAGCCAAAAAATATCCTGTCCAGCAGATTGTGATAGCTGACGGAAATATTCAGAAAGGCTGTGATATAGCAAAGTCTATAAATATGATAAGACCCGATGAGTACAAAGTGAACCTTATTGTAAAAGACCAGGATTATAATATAAGCTATAAAAATTTAGGCAAAGGAAAATATTTTCTTGGAGCAAAGGATGTAAATACTGAAGACATACTTCTTTTTGGAAACGAAGACAAGGCGTTCATAGGTAAAAGCCAAGGGAAAGATGTCAGCTTATCAGACATACCTAAAGAACTTTTTGAAAAACTTCAGGAATTTTCTGAAAAGCTGTCGCTTCCAACTGAAGATTTGTCAGCAATGAAAACGCAGTTTGACAAGGCGCATAGATATAACGCCCAAAAACTGTTCCCTAAAGACTTTAAATATTAAAATAAGTTGAATAAAATAATTATATATGCTATAATGATTATATATAATAAAAATATTAAAAAGAAAGGAATAGGTTTTTTTAACCTATAGTGTGATAGAAATATGAGAGCGAAATGCCCAAATTGCGGCGGAGAAATAGTAGAAAATGACAGAACATTCCAATGTGAACACGCATATCCTGACAAGACTTGCGATTTTACACTGTGGAAGGACAGCTTTAAGAAATTTTGGAAAATGGACTTGACTGAAGATTTGCTGGATAGAATTTTAGCAGACGGGGAGCAAGTTGAGCTTACTAGAAAATCAAAAGCTGGAAAAGAATATACTGCAAAATATAACATTGCCAAGAATGAAGCTGGCTACTGGGGTCTAAACCTTGTAGAGTTCGTCAATAAGAATTAATTATAAAAATGTCGCTATCATTAGTATGAAGCGACTTTTTTATTTATTCTTAGTTGACATTATTTATTTTATATGCTATAATAAATTATAAAAATAAAACTAAAAAAAGAAGGTGTGCTACAAATGGAAAATTTTAGAATGAATGACAAGGAAATTACAATAATTACAATAGACACAAACGGCTTAGACAGGTTTGATGAAATACTTGCTGTATGCGCCAAAAGATTTAAAATAATAAGAAGCGGGCAAGGTCTTGATATGGAAACAGTAAATACATTTAAAAGATTTTATGTGCCTGTTGCACAGTTAAACCCTGACGCTGCAAAATACCATAAGTGGACTTCTGAAAAGCTGACGGAGCTTTCTCAAAATCAGAAAAATACTGAATTTAATAAAAATGAATGTAAGGAGCTTCTGTCTTTTGCAAAAAATACTCTTATTGTAACTAACTCTAAAGATTTTTTAAGAAAAATGATTTGGCTTTTTACAACTCACACTCAGGCAAAACAGATTTCAAGCTCAAAAGTTTTAGGTCTGGTTGAAGATACAAAGGACATTATAAAAAAGCAGGGGCAGTTTGGCACAATTATACCTAATCTTTATGACATTATGAACTATTATGGCGTCAATTATGACAAGAACCACGAAAATACAAATATAGAGTTTAAAATGCTTGTATGCTGTGAAGTAGTATCTAAAATGCTTAAGAATGAAATTTCTTTAATACAGAAAAAATTTGCAAACAAGATAAACTATATAAACACAATGGCAATAGATAATTTTGAATTTGAGATGAAAAAAGCGAAGGACGTGCTAAAAAAGCACTTTGACAAAAAATATATGCCAAGCCCTTTGTGGGAAAAAGTTAAAAATTGCAAAAATCATTTTCTAAACCTTGGCATAGGTCTTATAAACTTAAATAATTTAGAAATAAAAAAAGGCTATTCGTCAAGCCTTAAGGGAATATCTAAACGGCTAAATGCTTTGGTCTTTAATGTAAAGGGAGTATACTTTTTTGTAAGATGTGATAACGGAAAATTAATTGGCGTAAGCCAAAGGGACTTGCAGCTGTCTGTTGGATATTCAGGAGAAAATCCAATATTCACAGATGACATAATAGAATACTTGGCTTGCGTATATAGTTATGAAAACGTTAGATTTGTGCCATTTTCAATTTGACATTAAGTCCGTGATATGCTATAATAAGAATATAAATATCAAGGCTTGTATAAAACGTCTAAAATATAATATTGATTACGTCATATATTTAGTTATTGTATGTCTTTCCTGTCATAGACGTTTTTCAGGCTATGCCTTGAATGTAATGAGATAAACACTATTTTAAAAGTTTATCTCTTTTTTATTATCAATATTTTTAAGTTGACATTATTTATTTTATATGCTATAATTAGTTTATAAAAAAGATGTAACTTTTTGTATAAAATATATCGGCAAAAAGGAGATAATTGTTATGGACAAAGGTATTTTAAGGCTTACCGCCTTAAGTTTATTGTCAGCGCTTGAAATTGTGTCAGAGCTTGCTTCAATGACAGGCATTTTTATGGTAATACTTACAGTAGCAGCGATGATGTACGGAAGCGTCATGAATGACTGGCATTACGTGGAATATATCGCAGCACCTACTATAATGCTAATAGTAGGCGGAAAAGTTTTTTATGCTGCGGGTATGAAACTGATAGAGCTTGTATGTGAAGTATTATTTGACGAAGAAGTGGAAGCAGAAAAATTTAACAGCTATTATAAAAAAATGTGTGAGTTTTACAACGAAACTAAAAAAACTTATAAAAATAATCAAAATTCAAATAAAAATTCATATAGTAATGCTAAAACTAATGAATACTATAAAAAAACATATCCCAGCTATGATATGGAGCGAATTTCAAATATAGAAAACGCATTGTCTATGCTAGGGATAGCAAAAAAAGAAATGCTCTCTGAAAGCAAGATTAAGACTGCTTTCAGAAAAAAGGCTTTTCAGCTTCACCCTGACAGAAATAAAGGAATAGATACAACAAGGCAAATGCAGGATTTAAACAATGCTCACGAAAAAGTGTTAAATGATTTTGAGTATTATAACAGATATGTAAAGGGGGTTTAAAAAATGGACGAACGTTTCAATATAAAATATATAGCCTACTACAGATTGTTAAAAGTTACAGGGGGCGCTGTTCTTTTGTTATTTTTAATATTAATGGGTCTTCCTGTAACATTTAACTGCATAACAGGAATTATATTCCTGTATGTATTCTTCTGTGCAAAAACAGATTTTGATAAAAGGATTGCTGTGCGTGAAATAAAGAGACGGCTTAGTCCTCTTGGCTTTAACAGGAGCATAGAATGTGCATGGCATAACAGAGGTTCGATTGGGTTTTTTGCAGTTGACAAGCCAAATCAGATGATATTGTTTGCTGGAAGCCAGTCAAATTTTGACCTTTTGGTAGTGCCTTTAAAACAGGTTACTATAACTGAGTTTTCAGACCATTTTGAAATAAACAGCTCCAAATGGAATGAGCTTACGCTAATAGCATTTAAAAATCAAATTTAGATATATAAAATTAGTTGACTTTTATTATAAAATATGCTATAATAAATTATATAAAAATATGACTTGAAAGGAATGATAACTAATGGACGTAGTTAAAAGACTAACAGAGATGAAAAGATATTATGACAAAGGAATAAAGGAATTTAACAAAAAATATAAATGTGAAAGCCTGGAGGAAGGGCTTCTTGGAACTAGCACATTTATTACGTGTGATGACATAAAAGAATTTAACGGAAAATTTGCGATAAGGGTTACAATCAGCAATACAGACCCCAAGGCTGGAATGACCTCTGTGTCAGAGTATTGCCTATTAGACACACTGGATTTTAAAAAAGCTAAAGATGTCGTAATAAAAACTATATTCGGAGACGCACCTGTTGAAACTGCACAAGCAGAAGATACACCTACTGAAACAGCACAATCTGAATATACACCAGCAGAAACTGAACAAGCAGAAGATATACCTACAGAAAATGTAGAAGTAAAAGATACTCCAGCAGATACTGCACAAGCAGAAGATACTCCAGCAGATACTGCACAAGTTGAAGATAATCCTACTGAAACTGTACAAGCAGAAGATAATCCTACTGAAACTGTACAAGTTGAAGACGCACCTGCTGAAAATACAAAATCTGATAATCCGTCAGAACCTAGCGTTAAAAATCCTTTAAATGAAGATTTTACTGAAAATCATAAAGTAGAGCAAGACTATGAAAATAAACAGTCAGAAAGTGAAAACTTGGCTGAAAACAAGGACTTTGAAAAAGAATATACGCAACAAGATACAAAAGAAAGTTTACAGGACAGCGTTGATATTCCTGAATATGTGCCTAAAACTTTAGATAAAATTCAGGAAAAGGAAATTGACAACTTGGCATACTACTTTGTGCAAAATAAGGAAAAAAGAAATGCACTTCTACATAAATTCTTTACACGACTTGACTACAACAAGCCTTTAAGAAAAGAGGACGCCTTAGAAATCAAGGAACTTCTTGCAAAAGAGACTGGACGTATCATAGCAAGATACCCTGAAGAAACAGTGCATTTAATGTTTGACAGAACATACAATATATTAATTCCAGCGGAAAACGGAATAATAAAAGAAAACTTACTGCTAAATATTAAGGACTTAAAGATATTAGCAGCCGCAACATCCCTTGGAATTGTCGAATGTGTATTAAAGGATATGATGTTTGACATTAACGATTAATAAAAAAAGGCAAGTAATTAATACTTAAAAAAAGGCAAGTAATTAATACTTGTCTTTTTTTAGTTGCTTTTATTTATCCGCTTCGTCCTTACTGTCTTTAGCTTTTTCATATTGAAGTTCTTTTTTCATTTCCCGTCTAAGACCGTTAGTTGAATACTCAACGGAATTTATTTCCTCTTTATAATCAGGCAGAAGCTGCGCATTTACACTAAGACCGTCTCTAAGTCTAAGACGGCTGTTGTAGTTGTCCTTGTCATCAAGCACAATGTTTACTGTCATCTTAGATTTTTTAAGGTCTGGCTTATCCTGTAGGGCATGTTCTTTTAAGTCTTTTCCTACAATTTCCTTAAATACAGGAATTGACGCAACCCTGTCATTAATTTCAAAAGGCTTAATTTCAACCGCATTTACTCCAGTTGTCATTCTTGCAAGTTTTCCGTAATCTTCAAGGCTTTTAATGCCATAAAACTGACTTTCAACATATTCCTGAGCATGTGCATTATTTTTATTCTTATACGAAATATGTGACTTGTTCATTGTATCAGTATCAATATAATGCACCATTTGAGCTTCCTTGTCAGTTATAAATATTTCCTTTCCAACTTCATTTATTGTAACATCGTTAGGAAAATCAAGAGATTGACCTTGCATATCTTTAAATATAGCATTTCTTAAAGTCTTTAGTTTTGTGAAATGTTCATTTAAAAGCTCATTGTTATTTGTATTTACAGTCATAGTGGGATTTCCTGAACGAGTTATGTACATTGTTGCAAATGTATCGTCGTTCTTGTCAATAAAGCTGATTGTATCTGTATTTCTGTATAAGTCATCTTTTCCAGTTTTAACGGTCTTTGCTGACTTATATTCAAACTGAGTTCCGTCCTCATTTTCCATAATGATAACCTTGTCATCTACATCAGGGAATAATTTTGAATATTTTTTAACTGAGTTTACAACTTCATCCAAGCTGTAGTCATAAAAATCAACCTTAGCAACTGCAATGCTTCTATGAATATCTGTAAACTTGACTGCTTCAACATCGTTTATCATTCTTATGTCAATATTGTCTTTTACATAGTCTGCAACATATTTTTCAAAAGCTGACATTGCAGGGTCTTTTTCATTTATGGCTTTTGCAAATTTATTATTTGCTAAAACTTGCAAGTCATCATCAGTTTTATTTTGTTTATTAGATAATATCGCATATTGTGTATAGTCATTTTCAAACTGCTTTTGAATTTTATCTCCAATACCGTTTAGACCATATTTGCTCGCATTTGCGTCAGCATTTGCAAGTACGAATACATCCCTGTCGGTATTGCTAAATACTTTAACGTCAGGACTTATTTCAGGCAAATCCGAAAATCCTTGCTTTTTATGGTTAAATTTTTCAGCAACTGCGTCAAAGTCAGTATCAGCATAGGCTGTAGTTAAGAACTGAGTTACATTAAGCTCATTCTTGTTTACATCAAATCCGCTGTTTTCTTTAGTTGGATATAAAAATTCAGCGGCTTCTTTTTGTTCCTCAATATCATTTTTATTAAACGGTTCTATCTTGCCTAATACGTTCTCAATTTCTTTTGCTTCCTGTTCAGGTGTCAAAGGTTTTCCGTTGTCACCTACAGATTTTATTCTAATTGGCTCTTTTTCAATATTTATATTTTCAGTAAGAATTTCTCTTGTCAAAGTTTCTTTAATCCTGTCAGGCAAAGGCTTAAAGTCTTCGCTTAAAAGGTCATAGCTGAATGTATGGTTGCCGTTTAAATTTAATTTCATAGATGTTAAATCATCTAATTTAATTGGCTCATCAATCCTAGCTGTCATTATAGGCTCACATTTAGCGTTATTTCTAGCGTAAAGGCTGTTAATATCCTTTGACACTTTGGACATATTTTTAATTACTGTGTCGCAGTAGTCCTCAGTTGCTAAATATATCAAGTTTTCTTCTGAAAATCCAGCCTGCAATCCAGTCTTGTCATCAGTCAATATTAGACAGTCCTTGCCGTCAACATCTTTTTTAAATTCAATACTAAAATCAGAATATATTTCAAAATTGTCAATTATATCTTCATTTCTTTGTTCCTTTGTGTATGCCATAACAAACACATCCTTTCATTTTTAATTTATCACAAAATTATTATACCACACTTTACAAAACATAGCCAAACGAAAATAAGCCTATTGTATAAAGGAATATTTTCATACATTCACATTTATACAAAAATATGGTATATTAAGTAATGAAATACTTATGAAAGGGGCGCTGATAAAATGAATAACAACAGCTTTCAAGTAAAAACTGTGTCAAGGCAGAAAGGAAGACCTCCTCTTGACAAGAACGCATACATATCACGTGAAGGAAAATACAAAGATTATCCAGACCTTGTGGCAAAAGGCTCTTTTAACATACCTCAGACCTTTGGTGACGCAAAGACGCTATGGAAGGCTGCTGAAAAGTATGAACGGAAAAATGGACATCTTTATACAGATGTTCAGGCAAACCTGCCTTTTGATATGACAGCGTCACAATATGAAAATATTGTAAAAGATTTTGTACGGAATACATTTTCTGAAAAGACTGCCGTAGTATATGCAATTCATAATAAGAAGCAGCTTGACGGAAAGCAGCACCCGCACCTGCATTTAATGTTTTCAAACAGGCAGTTTCCAGAAGGCTTTGGATTTACCCAAAAGGATATGTTTAGAAGGGATATAGCACCCAAGTATGAATATTCAAAGCTAAAATATTTATATTTTATGAAAGACAACTGGGCGCAAAGCTGCAACAAGGAACTTATAAAAGCTGGGAGACTTCCTGATATGGAAAGCCGTTCCTATAAGGAGCTAAGACAACGTGCAATGTATGAAAAAGATGACGTGGGGGCGTCACTTTATCATAAGCTAAATTTCTACAGGAAAGGTCATAACGACAAATATTTTAAAGACTGGGACAAGGAGCGCAGGCGGATTGGAAACAAAAAAATTGAAAATAAAGGAGAAATAGATATGGCAACTCTAAGTGAAATACAAAAAAATTCTATGGTTGACGAAAGAACCATTAAAAGAACTGAATACAGGGATAAACTGGCAGAACATAAGGAAAAGCTGCTAAATGACAGAAAGCAAAGAAAGGAACGAAATCTTGCAAAAAATCCAAAAAACGAGCTTGAGCTTTTTTTACAAAGGGTCACGGAATGTAACAGGCTTTACAAGAAAAGTTTTGACTTTGAGGATATAAGCCGCACTAAAGTTGACGGAATGTATTCAGATATGCTGAATGAAGATACAAAGAACTATAAAATTAACTTGCCGCACTTTATTGCAGACGGAGAGCTTGTGCTAAACAAGGATGTAATAAATACACGAAACGTAAAGCAATTATCAAGCAAGGTTAAGGAGCTGTCTAAACTGAAAGAAGGCATTGAGCAAAAAAACGACATTTCACAGTTTGTAGAAAACATCGGGTCAAACGGAATACATTATAATATGTCAAATGGCATAATCCGTGATGAGCTTGAAAAACGAGCCAAGAAAAAGTCAATTAGTGAAAACATAACAAAAGAAATTGTGCTAAATATTGTCGAATATCAGAAAAGAACTGCTAAAGTTGACAATAACGAAGATGATATTTTAACTAAAAAGAAGCAGGACAAGGCTGTATCTGAAATAAAGGAGGAAATATTTAACAGAAATCTTGCAAACGCATATCTATTATATAAAATAGAAGACCTTGACAACAAAATTTTAAATACAGATTTTAAAATGGCTAATTCTGAAATTAATCTGAATGAATATATGACATCGCTTCGTGCAAATAGACCTATTGACATAACGTCTAAAGTAAATGAGCGGCTTGATACAATTCAAGGCACAATTGACAAAGGCTTTGACAAATTTGCCGAAAATAGAGTCAAAGGCGTTACTACATTCTTCAGGTACAAAAATGACACGCAGTATACAAAAGATGACTTGGAAGACATTAAAAAGGAATTAGAAGCTAAAAAGAAATCTTATGAAGATGACTATTTGAAACAGATACACGAGATGAACCGAAAGCAGAACGCACAAAATAATGCAAAGCCTAAAAAGAAAAGCTGGTTTTTCTTTAACAGTTCAGATACTGATAAAGTGGAACTTACTAAACCTGTAAAAAAGGAGCTGTCTGAAACTGACAGGATTGCACTTAAAGGTGTTACTGAAATTCTAACTAATCCAGCAAGCGACCTTAACAAAAAAATACAGGACAGAAAACAGAAAGCCTGGCAAGACTTTAAAAAACTGGAAAAAACTTTGTCCGAAGCACAAAAATATCAGGAACTTGCTCTTGAGCTTTGCGAATTTGAGGTTGGCTATAATGAACGTCAGGACAAGAACAGTTTTTTTTATGTAAAGTCAGCTGATATGGCAAAAGAGATTGACAAATTTAGAAACGGAAATATGAAAAATAATGAAAAAGTGAAAGAATTTAGCAATGATTTACAACTTTAAGACCTTTTAATAAAGGATTAAAATTAAACGCTATTAAAATGCACTTAATAAAGGCTTATAATCGGCTTGACAGATTATAAGTAATATTATATAATTTTTCCAAGATAGCATATATTATGGCGTACTTTTAACAAAAAATAGCAAGAAGTCTCATGCTGAAGTAAGCGGGAGATGAATTTCAAAAATATAGATTAAAATAATAAATATTATGTAATATAATATTTATATATCAGGAGAGGGACTGTCCGTTGAGCTTGGTAAATATATCTGGCTAGCAAAAGCAGATAATTCCCCCAAGAAGCTCTAACTTCTAAAAGTTGGAGCAGTTCACAAGTATGATATAATTGTGCCAAGTAATCTTAAAAAGATATAGACATCATAAAAGAAAGGAGATAAAAAATGCACACTGAAAATTCGTCAGAGTACAAGGAAGTACACAGAATACCCGAAAGGGTAATCGGTCGTGACCCAAATTTCAGGGACATATACCACAGGCTTGCCTTATCAACGCTAAAGACACGGATAATGGCATACGTATTTGCAGCAACGACAGTAATATCATTTGCTGGAATGTGGTACTATATGACAAGGGTTCACGACAGAGTAATAGCCATACAGATAGATAAGGACAGCGGAGCGACAATTGGTGTAACGCAGCTAAAGGCTAGCCTAAATGCTCAAGTTCCTGACAAGGCTATGGAGTATTTTCTTGTTACACAGGTTATAGCAAAATTAAGAAGCATACCCTTTGACAAGACAGACTACCTAAAAAGCATAGATAGCACCTATGCGTTTATGACCCCTCAAAGCAAGGCTAAGTTTCAGACTTTTATTCAGGGGACAAATACAGCAGAAGTGCTAGGGTCTAGCACAATGTCAATAACGACAACTGTAAAATCCTTTACAAAGGACGCTGGCTCTCCAAATACATATAATGTACGTTGGCAGGAGCAGACATTTGACGGAGAAACTCTTAAGGCAACAGAAAACTATGTTGCCAGCATAAAAGTCGCTGTCAAGGAGACAAACGACAAGGATTACAGAATAAATCCTTTTGGAATAGTAATTACAGATGTAAATATTTCAAAAGAAACTGTATCGCAGTAACGGATAGGGAAAGAGGTGCAATATATGACAAAACTTAAATCTTTTCCTTTAGTAAAAGCAGTTTCGCCAAAAGGCGGAAAATCAAAGAAGACAATAATTTTAAAACTTATTGCAAGTTTATTATATATAGTTATTGTATTTGGCATTAGTTACGCAACCAGCGGAAAAAAGGACGCAAGCCTGCAACCAGTCATAGACTTTGTGGAACTTGCAAAAGCGTCTGTGGTATGGCTTGTAAACGGACTTATAATAATTCAGGGTCTTTTTCAACTGTACGAAGCACAGGGCAATGTAAGTGACGCAGTAATGGCTGTTTTGGAAATGGCTATAAAATATACTCTTTTTAAAGGTATACTAAATGCAGTCCAAGAATTCTTTGGAAGCGGAACGATGTTTTAAAAAATAAAAAATGAAAGGAATGTGGTTTAAAAATGAACGTAGCATTAACAAAAACAGGACTTAATATTAAAAAAATCCTAAATAATAAAAAGACTTTAATTTTATTATTAGTTGTAGCATTAACATTGGTAGCGGTTTATTTTGCAGCTGATATTGAAGCAGCTCCTGATGGTTGGTTTAAAGGTGTTGGTGCAAGTGGTGGTTCTGGTGGAGGTAAAAACTTTATGTCAGAAGGTGCTAAGAGTGTTAAATGGTTAGTATGTGGTGGAGTAATGATAGGGTCAATTATTTTATTCTTCACAAAAACAATGAACGACATTAATATTTCAACAGTTACAATGCACATTTTAGCAACTATAATAGTATTATGGCTAGCTTGGAACTTTACAAATATTGCAAAAAATTCAACTGGAGCAATGATTGATAACCATTCAGCAGTAACAAGAACTTTAAAAGCGCCAGCTATGAAACTGATGACGCCAAACGGAATACCGTTAGAGTAATTATTTTAAGAAGCTATAGATTTTTAAAAGGAAAAAGGGAATAACCTTAAAAAATTATTCCCTTTTAAAATTAAAATTTTAAAATTTACACATTTACATATTATAATTTAAAATATTTTTTTCAGCAAAGGAGGTGCAAACTTTGGACGATGAGCAGTTAATAAATAAAAGCAACATTGATATGCTTGACACAGTTCAGACAATATCAAAAATGCTCTCAATTGGAATAATTGAAGATAATGTCTATAAAATAGCAGACTTTGAAGTTGACGTATCATACTTAAAAGAATTTTATAAGCTGTTTGCCCTAGTTCTTTTAAAAGAGTGCAAAGACCTTAGTAAAAGACAGATAGACTATGTAATAGAAGTAAAGCTGAAAAAGACTTACGAAAATGAGATAGCAAAATCAATGCTTGAAAATGAAGACCCCGATGTAAGAAACTACAAAAATATTACAATAAAATATCTTTTAGACTGGCTTGAAGTTTATAAAAGCCAGGATATACAAAAGGTAATGTCTATTCTAAAAGATATGTCAGATAACATTCTTGAAGCTGTCGCAAAGATACATAATTTAATATCAGGGGGAGTAAGCGACAAGGAAAAGATTGAAACCTTTATTAAAAGCACTTTGTCAGAGGATTTTGAAAAGACCGCTGTAATAATATGTATTTATAATCATATTATAAATACCAAATGGCACAAGACAAAAGATGAAATAAGGCAAAAAATATATAATAGGAAAGTTATATTAAAGGGCGATGAGAACTTTGTGCTGTTCTTAGCAGAGATATATAAATACTGGCTTTTAACAAACGGAAAAAACTTTTTTCTAGTTAAGGACATAGATGACCCGAACTACATCGGGAAAATCACATTTGACGGAAAACTTTTAAACGGCTCAACTATGCCTAATAAAAATTTATCGGAGCTTTTTATATCGCTTCTAATATTTTCAAAATTTGAAGGCATTAAATCGTTGCAGCTGTCACAGGCAAAGCCGATTACTGACAACATAGAGCTTACTGTACAGATGTCTGACAATAGTTCAAAAACTATGTATGTTCCAACAGACCTTAATGACAGCAACAATTTAAAGGTACTTTTTAAAAAGTTTTATGAACTTAAAAAGTCATCTGAAGGTGACAAACAGATAGAAAAGGACATTACAGATTTTAAAAAAGGATTAAAGCAAACAGCAAAGACAGGTATATCTGCTGCAAAAATGAATGTCCGTAACATCAGGTATAAAGATTTGCAAACATTTTTACGGATAGCAAACGACATTAAGGATTTACCTGATAACACAAATAATCAAGTTATCAGTGAACTTGCAGCAGTTAATAAAGCCTACTGCGAAAAAGGAATGAAAAAGGAATTTTACTACGAAATGTATAATGCCTACAAGTCCTACATTGAAAATCAAGCAAATAAAAGCAAGGTAACGTCAGAAAATGAAAAACAGGCTTTATCAAGCAGTTTAAAGTTAAAATTTAACGATTGTGGAATTAAAGTTATACATAACGCAGACATTAAAAAAGCGATATATGCAAATGCTAATGATTATGAGGAGCTTAGCCAGTCGGTGCTTATATTAGATAAGAACAAGTACAACGAAGCGTCACAGGAATTTAAGATGATTTACACAAAAGCGTACATTATTGACAGTATTCGCAGTAAAGGATATTATACAAAAGAAAGTGCCGAAGCAATAACGGACATTATGCTTTTCATACTTGCACAAAATTATGAAATAACTTTTGATGAGGAAATAATGGAAAGCTATGACTATATTACGGATATTTGCAGGCTTGCAGTTGAGGTAATGACCTTTAAGGAAAATGGAGGGCTTAAAAATGATGAAATAATTGAAAACGTAAATATTTTACGAGATGTCTTCTCAAAGGCTTTTGAGGAATACCTTATACTTTTACAAGACCTCGATGTAGTACCTAAGATAAAAACTCCAAAAGTAAGTCCTGGTGAACAGGACAGGCTTATATTTGATAATATTTGTAAAGATTTTTATAATAACTTTACAGTATTTGATTAAAAATGCTAAACTAAAAATAAAAAAATATATGCTGTTAAAACAACTTTGACAATAGCAACAGCAAAGATAGGAGAGCGAAAAGATGAATAAAAAAATTAAAATGCTAGTAATAGCGACAATCTTGGCATTATCTGCCACAACTTATGCTAATGACGGAGCAAGACATAAAGCAGCCGCAACGGCTGACGAAATTCAAAGAGTGTCTGAAAGCTATGACGAGGAAAAATTGCCAAGTCAGACTGCACAGATGATAAGCGGTAAAAAGGACGCCATAAAAAAAGTTGAAACTTCTTTTAAGTACAGTCCAAGCTCAATCTACGAAATTTGGGTATCGCCTGACTTTTCAACTAGAATTGAGCTAAATCCTGACGAGGAAATAACTTACGTAGGTGGAGGAGATACTCAGAACTGGAAAATAGATATGTCAAAAGGCGGAGAAAAAAATGCGACATCATTATACATAAGACCTACTGAAGATGACATCAAATCAAACCTTATAGTACAGACATCAAAAAGAACATATACATTCTTTATCAATGGTGACGAAAAAATCTACAATATGATTGTAAAATTTACATATCCGTTAGACGCTACTATGGGAATGTACAGAACTGACAGCTCAATTCCGCCAATAATGAACGGAGATGACCCGACTTCTGCAACTGTTAAGACAAATGCCGCTAACATAAACAATCTGTCAACTAACTACAAGATAACGCCTACAACTTATGACTGGTCGCCAACAGGTGTTTACAATGACGGAAAACATACATACATTAAATTCAAGGACGAAATGTCTGAAAGCCCTATACTTGTCATAAAAGGCTCAACAGGTAAACTTGAGGAAGTAAACTATCATCAGGAAGGAAACTTGATAAGGGTTGACAGGGTAATCAAGGAAGGTCAGTTAAAATTAGATAAAAAAGTGGTTAAATTCCAATTAAGATAATGTAGAAAGGAGCATTTTGATATGGGAATAATGGATAATTTTTGGAGACGAAAAAAAAAGCAGGAAGAAGAACTTGCCGAAGAACAAGAACAGGAACAAAATGCACAAGATAATGAGCAAGAACAAAACGGCGACAATGACACATATAGTGAAAATCCTGAAAATAGCGAGCAAAATCCTGAAAATCAAAGCGAAGACACATATATAGATGATGACGAGCTTGAAGCGGATGACACTATCTCAAAGAAAAAAGAAATGTCTAAGAATATGATTATATTAGGAAGCCTTGCTGTTGTAGGAGCTGGACTTTTATACGGAACTAAAATGATTTTAGGAGGAAAGAAAAAGGACGCTTCACAGGACGCTCAGAACCAGGTTACAACTGCCGATGACAAGCCTATTGAAATTGGTGACGGAAATAATGAAACTGGAGACCTTATGAGCGAAAGCGAGCAGAATGACGCAAACGGCTCATCGGACACATCTTCTGATACATCTAATAGTTCGGGAGACACAGGTGTAAGCGAAGACGAGTTCCGAAAATCCCTTGAAGACAGCGACAACTCGATGTCAGCTGGTTCAGAATGGAATGACGTTGACACGTCTCCAGCAACAGTTTCAGGAGGGTCAAGCGGCTCAAGCGGCTCAAGCAGTTCTAAAGGCTCTAATTCTAGTGGGGGAGGGGACTTTAGCGACAACACAGGAGCTGACGTCTCGGAAGCTGGAACAAAGATGTCGCCTGAAGAAATAAAGGCTGCTCAAAAGGCTGAAAAGAAAAAGCAAAGAGATGAAAGATTAAAGGAAGTAAGAGCTGGAGGAATGAGCTTTATGTCCAACCAGTCTCAGGACACTGGAAAAGGCTCTAACGGACAAGGTCAGAATATTGCTGTAAGCAACGGACGTGTAGACCCTAACCAAGTTCCAGCTGGAACTTATCAGGTCGCTTCTGACGGAAGCGTACAGCCAGTAAGCACAAGCCAAGCTGGCGGTTCAGGTATTCAGACTGCACAGGCTGCACCTGGCGAAGCGCAAGGTCAGCCCCAAAATCAGCAAAAGAATATGAACCCCTTTACTCAGACTGACCCGACAATTACAGGTAGAGGTGCGCAAGGATATGGAAGCGTAAACTATAACTCAGGAAGCGTCATTGCTCAGCAAAGCAGATATACGCTAAGCGCTGGGCAGATAATACCTACTACGCTTTTAAGCGGTATTAAGACTATAACAAGCGATATGGCGATAGCAGTTGTATCAAGCGACGTGTACGACACACGTACAGGAAGACATCTGCTAATTCCTAGAGGTAGCAAGATTTTAGGAGAATATACGCCATATATGGACGGCGCAAACTATAGAGTAATAACTATTTGGAACAGAATTATATTTCCAAACGGAGCTTCAATCAACCTTGCACAGTTTAAAGGTGTCGACCTTCAAGGATATGGGGGCATGAAAGCTCAGGTAAATACGCATTTCTGGAAAAAACTTGCAAATGTTGTAATGTCAACCATTACAGCTGTTGGATATAACTTTGCCGATAGGCTTACAATAGAACACGGAAAAGTTAAGCTGACTAAATACGTGACACGTGACAGCAACGGAAATACCGATACAGACAGTCCGCAAACTTTAGGTGATGTAATTGAAAAAATTCAAAGTGAAGCAGAAAACAAGAACTCGCAAATTCAGACTTTACTCACTGTTAAGCAAGGTACTAGATTTAATGTAAGAGTTAATTCTGACATTGTTTTAGACAGCCCTTATAAGCCTGATATAAAATAACAAACAAATAAAATTGTATTAGCGAGATTGTAAAAATATCTCGCTTTTACTTTAACAAAAGAAAGTGAGATTAAAAATATGAAATTTCAGGAAGACAAAACGTATATAACAGTTGAGCAGAAAATGCTAAAAAAACTTCGGATATTCTTTTTTGGATTATTGCCTTGCGCAATAATACTAATTATGGCATTAAATTCATACTTTTTGACAAGAGGATATAAAAAAGCGTTTGAAAACGCATTTGCCATATATACTGCAAGACAGGACAAGGACGCAGTTGAAACAGCAAGAGCAAATGCGGCGCAAGGCTATGTAGATGACTACAAGGCTAAAATTGAAAGAGCAAAGCAGCTCAATCCAAACTTTAAAGAGCCAAACTTTGATGAAGAAAAGTTCAAGGCAAGCATAATTAAAAAAATCAAGGATGTTGACACATTACCTCAAGGAACGTTTAACATAGATAAACTTCAGCACCCTCATAACAAGGGACTGCTTGAGATATATAGCCACATCAATACGTTCTCTATTATAACAGGCTCAATAAATCTTCCACATAAGATAACAGAGCCTAACGGAAAGGTCGTAACCGTAACATATAACAAGTTTGTATCTGACTATGCAAGGGACAGCTACGGACGGCGTCTTGCAAAATTCAAGCTGGTTAAAAGCAAGATAGACGGTCTTGATGACAAGGTCTACTTAAAGGATAAGAACGGTCAGCTAATGTATACAGTAGTAAACCCTGTTGACGGAAAACTGTTTAATACATTCTTAATGTTTTGTATTGAACTTGTTGCGGCATACTATATAGGCTATGCGTGGGCAACAAAAAGACCTCCGTTTTATACATATCACGGGACTGCAAAATTTGCAGAGAGCTTTGACCTTATATTCACTCACGATACCAAAAAAATTTATGAGATTGACCTTGTAAATGTGGATGACGGTGTAATCCTTGGTAGATTTGACGCACCGTTTAAGGAATACAAATACTATGAAAGAAAAAATAAATTATTTGAGTTTACTAAGAAAAAACTCTTAGAAACATTGCGAAAAGATAAAAATGGTAAAACTAAATATAGAGGTAAGGTTTATAAAAATAAGGACTTGCTTGAAATCCTTGAAAAAGATAAGTTAAATGTTGACTTTCATAAACTGATACCATTAATACCTGACACTTCAAGCGGACAGAAAGTTGTAAAGAACCACTATGAGAGAATTTGGAAGCCTGAACAGATTATATTAAAGGACGACAGCAAGACCCACGTAATAGTTGCAGCGCCTACCCGTACTGGTAAAGGGGTGTCAATCATTACTCCTTCGCTTCTTGAATGGACACAGTCTGTGTTTGTACTGGACATTAAAGGGGAAAACTACCAAAATACAGCATACTGCCGTAAAAACCGTTGGAACAACATTATTATTAGATACGCTCCAAAATCAGATAATTCAAGCAGCTACAATCCGCTTGGGGAAATCCGTATGCTGACAAACAAGGAAGCAGAAGACATTATGAATATCGCCAACATTGTTACCACAAAAGAAAAGCCTGACCCGTTCTGGGACACTTCCGCAGCTTCTTTACTAAGGGCAAGCATTACAAGAATAATATACGAAGTATTCTTAAATGACCCTAAATTTGAAGACGCAAACGGTAACAGAATTGACCGTGCGTTAATTAATGATGAGACTTTGTGTACAAAATATTTTCCTGTGGTCGAAGGTAATCTTGGACAAGTATTTGACTATTTAGTATCAAGCCAGTTCAATCTTCCTAGAATTGCAATACTTAAAATGCAGTCAACAGTAGAAGACTTTTTTAGCTACTGCAAGGACGAGGAACTTGTAAGAATGATACAGAATAAATTATGTCAGATATATCCAAACTTCAGGGAACTTATTGCTGGCGGAAAACCTTTAACAGCCAAAGAGGCTGTGGCTCAGTCAGGAATTAATACTCTTCCTGGAATGGGGGATAAACAAGTTGAATTACCTAAAATAAATAACTACACTAAAATGGATTATACAAAAATGAACGCTGACGGAAGTTTTAATTCCACAAATGTAGCTCACGAAATTAAATGGCATACAGGAAGAAAGCACCCTGAAGTAGTGTCAGGATTTACAGACAGCTCACAGGCGTCTGAAAATACTACATCAACAATTATTAAGGTAACTACTACCTGCATATCATTATTCGGGCTTCCGACTGTAAGAAAGAACACAAGTGTAAGTGATTTCAGAATTAGGGACTTAATGTTTTATAAAAAGCCGATGTCCTTATATTTGGTCGTGCTTCCAGCAGACATATTGGACGTTGCGCCATTAGTCAGAATTATGATAGTACAGCTTGTAAACGGATTAACTCCTGAACAGGACTACCGTAATGAAGTAAAGCCGCCGCATAAGTTATTAATGCTTCTTGACGAATTTCCAGCAATAGGTAAGATTGAAGTGCTGGAAACTGCGGCTGGGTTCGTTGCAGGTTATGGAATGAAACTGATGTTAATAAACCAGTCATTAGACCAGTTATTCCAAATTTATGGAGAAAAGAACAAATTTATTGGACAAAGAGTAGCGTAAATAAAATACGTTATTCCACAGACCAGTACGCATATAGGGAAACTTGTATGTGATTAAGGAAATCGAATTGCTGGAAAACCTTAAGAGCTATCTTGACTACAACGCAATATCCAAAAAATGGATATAGTCGTGAACGTAGCGAAAGCAGAAAAAACAAGATAGATGATATATGGTTAAATCCTAAGTATCAATGGCAAGCAATAGGTAATCAGCAGCCAAGCTCGTAAGAGACGGTTCAACGACTATCCTCTTGACGGGGAGTACGGTACAGGTCATTAAATGTATCGGAAGTGGTTTCGCCTAAGTTTAATTATGCTAGTATAAGAAATAATTAAATATGGATATGATATAGTCTATGCTTGACAGAAATGTCAAGATGTCGAAAAAGGGCATATATATTACTGACGACAATATATAAAGTTACAGGGGAAACTGCCAGCTGCAAATATTCTATACAGCCAATGACAACGGAACAGGAGAATATGTGTCAAAAGCTGTAGGAAATGAAACAATAAGAATGGTAACAAATAAAAATAATATGACATTATTTAACGGAAATAAATCTAATCCTAGTGAAAATTTCACAGGAAGACCTTTAATATCGCCAGACCAGTTAAGACGTCTTCCGCTTAATAAAATCTTAATCATACTTGGTGGTAAGACGCCTATAATGACTGACAAGATTAGATACTTCACTGACCCTCAGTTTATGTACTGGAGCAAGAATATTCCGCTTATAGGAAGTGAAAGCTGCTATAACCTTGACAAGCAGTATTTCTACAACGACCCAGCAAAGACTTATGCCGACATTGAGTTCCTGCTAGGTGACAACAGGACAAAATATGTGCCGTACAGGGAACAGCTTGACGACGAATGGAAATATGCGTCAACAGACGGCGAAATAAACAGAATGAACTTGTTTGAACGTATTTGGCTAATAAATGCCAATAGACAAAATCCTGATAAATATAAGAAAGGCTGGCAAAGTAAAGGGCTTAAGGAAGGTCAGCTCGGACTTAAGTTAGGAGAAATTGAGCCTGACCTTGAAGTAAATGCCGCTAAATTTGAAAATGCCAGGGCAATGCTTCTAAAAGCTGGAATAATTGATAAAAAAGGGAACATATTAACTGAAAAAATTAAGCCTTATAAATATGAAAAAGTGGCTGACCCTTTGCAGGAGCATAGAAGCCTGACTACATTCATTAGGGTAAATGAGGTTGACTTCTTTAAAAAAGGTGCTTCTAAACTTACTTTAGCAGGGCATAACGAGGAACATATAAGCACTGATAAAATACTTAAGATATGTCTTAAATATTACAAAAAGCATAAATCAAATAAAGACGTTATTGAAAACTTAAGAAGTGCCAAAAAGACAGACAAGGCAATCTTAAATAAAAAGAAAAAGGAAGCCGAAGAAAATAAAAAAGCCTTGGAACGTCAAAAGAAAGCTACTCTAGTAACAGACGCTGATACAGATATGACAGCAAATGCTTCTTTTAAAGTTATGGACAATATAAAAAACGGAAACACTATTGTAACAGAAGCACAAGCTAAGAACGATGTTGCAGAAATGGTGCAGTCGCAGGCTGATGACAAAGGGCTAAGTAAAGAAACAGTTGATAACGCTACAAGCGATATTAAGAAACAAGGAGAAGAAAACTTCAAGGCACAATATGGAGAAAACTACGAAGAAAATATGTATTATATGAAAGAAATACAACATCTGAGCCAAAACGAAATTATTAGTAAAATGCAACAAATTATGGGAGACAGTTACAATATAAATACAGAAACTCAAATAAATATGATGTTTCCTCTAAATTAGAGATATTTACATAAATTCATATTTGCACATATCACTTAAATGTGATAAAATATACTAAACTTAAATGAAAGGAACTGATTAACTGTGGCAAGCAATAGCATAATTAAGAAAAAAGCAAAAACAATCGCAGACTACATCGACAAAGATGTAAAGATAAACGATGAGATAAAAGAGCTTACAAGAAAATTAAACGAAGCAAAAGCGAATAAGCAGAAAAGCGCTAAAAAGAACAGGGAATATATTGCAATCAAGACTTATGAACTTTTCTTTGATGAAACTCAGCTTGGAAAAATATTTGAGCATAACAAAGGCGAAATATTCAGGAACGAAATAAAGGTTGAAAGACTTATTGAAATTTTTGAGGAAGTAAGCCAAAAAATATTTTCCGAACCTGAGATATTCGGACTTGACCCTGAGCTAAAGGAAAATGATATAACCGAAAAAGAAACACAGGATAGCACATCTGACAAAGATAAAGTCGAAAATTACGAATAAAAACATAATAAATCATGAGCATAGCGTTTATTACTTGCGCTAATACATAGGTCTAGCATTTACTGACTGATACATAAGCATAGCGTTTATTGTCTAACGCTATGCTTTTTATAGTTTTGAGTTGAATTTTTTTAAGATATGTGTTATAATTTTTATATATAATAAAACAAAGGAGAGATATAAAATGTTCAGTGTTACAAAAAGCGAAACGAAAAGCAGGATAGATATGTCAAAAGACGGCAAAACCTTATATATTGTTATGCCTGACATAACTTTAACTTTAGAAGGTATTGACACACAAAAAGCAATAGCATTTGTTAAAAAGGCACAGGAACACAATACAATTGATTTTACAAAAATAAATGAAATTGCAACAGATGACATAGTCATAGATATTTCAGTAAATAAAGATGTCGCACTTATAGAAGAAATTAACTCAAGGGCATATTCTTTTTTTGTAAACTTTATAAAAGTATTTAACAATGTAAAGTTTAAATCTATAAGAGGAGAAATTTCCCACAACAAATTCACATTAAGAAAAAAAGGAAATGAGCTTATGGTTGACAGAAAAGATAATATATGCGCATATTCCATATTATTTAGAAAAGGCATTGTCCAGCCGCTGCCAAGAGAAATTATGCTGGGCGCTTTCACAGAACTTTTAGGTTCAATAGCAGCAGTATACGAAGCCCTTAACCATTATGGAATATATAAGGACTTAACACATTCATTATATAAGACTTTACAGCAATATAAACAAATAATAAACTAGAAAGGTAAAGGTGTTTAAAAATGTATAATAAGGAAAGCTATGTATATAATTACAATAACTGTCCTCTCGACGGAAGCGTAAAATCGCAATGGATAACATCAAATGGAGAAAATATATTTGACCTTATAGAAGACAGCGATATTTTAAGTGTAGACTGGATTTTAGAAAATGTGCCAAGCGGAACGTTTGAAGCTTTATCTGCAATAGTAGAAAAAAATTCAGTAACATATCACTTGGAAGAAATAAACGGTAAAAAATACTTAACATTGATAGAGCTTCCGCTTGAGCTTATAAGATATATCGAAAAAGATAGAAAGCAGATGAACTTTGATGAAATAATAGAAGACAGGGTGTCGGACTTTGTAGAGTTCATTCTAATGCGAGATGTAATGCTAAAAAAATTAAGAGAAATTATTGTAAACAGAATAAAAAAAAGAGGGTTTTATGCAGGAAGCGACTTTATGGAAGATATGGCTAAAGTAACTCCTACGGACGCTATAACAGAGCTTTTAAGAAACTGTCAGCTTACAGCAAAGCATTTAAAGGAAAGCCTGTGGGACATAATGTCCGACTACAACAGAATTAGAGACAACTATTTAGACATTGACTTTTTCTACAGCCACGACTACAAGTTTAACTCAATTCAGGACTTTTATTTACAAATGGCTATGATACCTGAATATATGCAAAAATTTATTGAATAATATTTATATATAAACATTGGAAAAGTGATGTTGAAATATTAAGACAATAAAACCAAAAAGCTCCAGCTTCTAAAAGCGGGAGCAGTTCACAGATTAAGAAAGGGGTAAAAAATATGAATTTTTTAAAAGAGGAATGGATTAATAAATTTAAAGGATATAAAGTCGATGAAAACTGGTGCAAGGACTGGAAAACTGAAGGATTTACGCTTCATAAAAGAACGCCAAAAAAATCTATGGAAGCTGTACGTGTATGCCATAAAAAGCATACAGTATATTTTAGATATATGGTTAAGCTAGATAAATATACATGGCAAACTCAAGCCAGCTTTGAAATAGATACGACAGGCAACGAAACATCTCTATCTGTATATCAGTCTCCTAGAGTTAAAGTTAGATATGAAGACCTCGTAGAATGTCTTAATCACGAAAACTTTGTTAAAAAACTTGCATGCCTTTACTTTAGCAAAAAATTTGGAGCAACAGTAACAGATGTAAAATTTAACAATGAGAGAAGACGAGACTTCAGAGGAAAAGGTGACTTAAATATAACATTTGCTAATAATATTTTAATATTGCGCTCTGAATATAAAGAGAAAAAAAGATATAGATACAGATATGGCAAAACAAAAATCATAAAAGACTGGAACTGTTTATTTTATATCTATAAAGTTTCCCAAAAGACATACGGAACGGCAAAATTTGTGCTAAGACGGTATAAGTCAGGATATAATATTCTATTTTGCTCACCAGTTGCATACACAGACAATAACATGCCTGTATGTGAAATAAAAGGGTATGTAGAAGATAGGGATTTAATGTATAAAATAAATACTTTAAGACCTTTAAGGCAAGGTTAAAGGTTAAATATGAAAAAATTATTTGAAAATGAACAACATAGTGCGCCAGCTTCTAAAAAGCCAGCAATATCCACATATAATACATTTAAAAACAGCCTTGATATGAAATACAGCCAGTTTTTAGCTATAACAAAAAATGAAACAGCATTGGAGTATCTTATAAGATACTCCTACTTAGGCTATCCTATGAAATACTTTAAAAATAAAGATAACCCCGACAGGATTATATTTATTGCAAAGACAACGCTTGAAAGAAAACAAGCCCTGCCTGAAAAGATTGCAAATGAGCAGGATTTAGGAAAGCTAAGAGCAATACTTCATCTTGAACGTGCTGGACTTGATATTGAACGATTTGATTTTTCAAATGTTAAGACATCTTATATTGAAAACTTGTATAAAGGCATTGCTGGAAATAATGGCAAAGTTGACGTCAACGCATTTGATGACTTGCATAGCCTGTTTAATACGCTAAAAGAAGCCGATTTGCCTGAAAAAGACGAAATTCAAAAAACAGATGATAATGCTTTGGCTAAAAAATTAATTCAAGATAATGCTCAAAAAGACAAAGCAAAAAATGAGCAAAGCTGTGATAAGACAGAAAATGCCACAAGCAAAGAAGCTGACGAAAGTACATCAATTTTAAATGGCGACTTTGAAATTACAATAATATAGCAGAAAGGACGTGATTATATGATGAAATTAAATAAAGGGGACAATGCGATAGTCAGCATTGGAGAATATATAATGCGGCTTAGCGACACACAAATACCGCTATACATAACAACAGACTTTGAAGAAGATGATACACCAAACTTAAGCATTACAAGAAAACTTACTGACGGAGAATTTTCAACAAGGATTAAGCAGTACGTGTCACTGGAACGACACCCTGAGTTTAAGGCTTATATTTTTCCAAAGTATGAAGATATAACTACAGACTATGACTTAACCCCTGTAGGAGTTAGTAAAAACGAAAAGACAAAGCATTTAATTTTTAAACTTTACAAGGATAATTCAGCAGAAATAGAGCTAAACCCTGACTTTGAAAATCCTTTAATGAACCCTAAGATTGAAGATATTGTAAGTGAAATAGATGTTACTCAGGATATAGACAATTTATCAGAAAAAATTGTGTCTCTTGGAATATCAAAGTTTAAGGATAAACTTGACAACTTGGCTCTTACAATATTAAATAACTACAGTGAAGATGACATAACTACTATATTTAATAACTTGTCAAATTCACAAGTAATAGAAGTTTTAAAGATACTGACGCCTGAAAGAGTAAAGGCAATTGTTGAGCTAAGCGTAATATCTGAAAAATTTGAAAAAGCTACTCAGTTCATAAATAACCTTAAAACAGGGATTGATGACTTAAAAAAAGAAATTGACACAGTAACTGAAAACTCGGAACACTTTAACAAAATATATGGTGAAAAGCTAAGCCAGATTAAAACAGATACCGAGACTTCGACTAGGATTTCAGACCTGGAGCAGTCATTTGAGGAATTTAAGAAAAATCCTTCAATTACCGACCAAAGTATTGATGAACTAACCGAAAACGAAAGTCTGTTTAAGCCGTTTGTGGCTGAAATTGCTAGAGAGCTTGAAAACTTAAAAAAAGAAAATAAATAATAAAACGAAAGGACGCTGTTAAAATGAATATTACAAAAAGTAAAATCGCAGCACTCATTGTATTCTGCGCTGCTACAAATTTAAGCTATTCCAGTACGCTATATCCAAAAACAATAACTAACATACTGGAGCTTGACGAAATTTTTAATGAAAAAACATTAAGCGACATAGAAAATAAGGATATTAGCAGCCCTAATATAACAATTGAAGAAACAGGTGCTAAATCGCATACTATCGACAATGTCAGATTAAAGGAACAAAACGGAAACGTGGTAATTGAAAGCATTACACCTGTGCAGGTTGAAGTTATACCAGCACCCGCTCCCGAAATAAGACATGCTGAAAATAGTACATCTGAACAAAATATATCAGATACTGGAGATACGCCAGCAAGTTCTGAAAATAATTCAAGATATTTAACAGAAAACGATATAAAAAACTACTACAGACAAAGAACGTATAACGAACAGGACACAGGCACAAAATATAAAGAGCCTGAAAATGAAAAGGAAATTAAGGAAAATACACCTAGCAAAGCCAAAAAAGCCAAAAAGATAAGCACATTATATTTTAAGGAAAACTTAACTTTAAAGAATGAAGAAAATGTCAAGGAAATTGCGGACTACATAAGAGAAAATAACATCTCAAAAGTTAAGCTAGTAGGTCATTCAAGCAGAAGCAAGAACAGAATTAAAAATGCAGAGCTTTCTGTCAAGCGTGCAGATGAAGTTAGGCAAAAGCTGGTAAACTTGGGTATTGAAAAAAGCAAGATAACAATAAACGGCAGAGGAGACCTAGAACCAAAAAGCTCTAAAAATCCTGAGCTAAATAAAAGAGTGGAAATAGAATATATAAAATAAATGAAAGGCGATGATAACATGTTATTAAAGCAAAGTTTAATTATGGCATTATGTGTGGCGTCTGTATCATTTTCAGCACAGACAAAGCTACAGCTCGGATATGAGTTTAATAGAGACTTAACACATAACAGCTCAGTAGATACAGGTAAAAAACTAAAGAACGGAATTTCAATTGGTGCTGAAGAAATATTCAACAATCAAGGAAAATGGGGATTTGGTGTAGGAACTGAGCATAAGTCCTCATACAACTCAAAACATATAAAAAGCAAAAAGGACGATATTAAGCTATATAACAACACAAATATCTACGTACTGGGAAAATATAACGCAGTTAAGTCAAACGACAATAACTTATTATATTTTGCTGGACGTGCTGGATATGGGATTGCAAAAACAAAATCAGGCGTAAAAGATGAGGGAATAAAAGCTAAAGGAGGACTTTACTATGGCGCTGGAATTGGAAGCGAAATAGGAAACACAAGCATTGAATTTGCTATAGATAGAAACGACATCACATTGCATAACACAAAACTTGACACAAAATCACATTCACACTCAACAAGCTACGGCTTAAAAGTAGGATATACATTTGGTAAACCTAAAAAGGTTAAATATCACCAATATATACCAGCACAAAAAGCACCAGTTACCAAAAATATCGAGCCTGAAAAAGTAACAATAGATACACCAGCCGAGTATGGAGAGCTTCCATTTTCCTGCAACCTTACTGACTATGTATGTACAATAAAAGGATTTAAAGTTGACGGAAAGCGACCAGCAAATGAAAAAGAAATAGAAAGCATTAAAAAGATAGCAGATACAATAAATAAATTTTCAAAAGGCGGCTCTATTGACATTGTAGGTCATACAGACAATACCGGAAGCCGTGAATACAATAAAAGGCTCTCAGTTGAAAGGGCAAGTCAAATGGCAAGTCTTCTTAGGGAAAACGGTCTATCCAGTTCAATAGCAATAGACAAGATACTGGGATATGGATTTGAATATCCTATTGACACAAATTCAAATGACGCTGGAAGATACAATAACCGTAGAGTAGATTTATTTTTCAGAAATGTAGACTTTATAAATGTAAAATTAAAAAATGAATAAAAATGTAATTAAAAGCAGACTAAAACAAAAGATATATAACATTCTGACATTAATTGCCGACTTGAAAATTTTCTAGGATATTTTATTAAAAAAATATCCTTTTTTTAATTGGTCTTATTTTTTGAATATAAGATGTCAATTTTAAATGCTTTAGATAAAGGATTTAAAATGGTATATAACCCAGTAATAATGGTGGTTCGTTCATATTTTCATATTTACTTTTTTATATATTTATGTTAAAATTAAAAATAAAATATATGAACTAGCAATATCCGCTATCAGCTTTTTACTTAAAAGCAAAACTAAAGATAGCGGATAATACATCAGAAAGCGAGGGACAATGTGTTGACAAAACTAGAACAGGAGATGTTAAAAGAGCCAGTAAAAAAAGTACGTTGGCTAACGGATGAGGAGCGTTACTCCATTATACTGGACAGAAAAAAGAATATGAAAATAAAAGATATTGCTAAAAAATACAACATCACGGCGAAGACCGTACATAATGTCATTAATCGCTTTAATGACGAACTTATGAAAGGGAAGGAGTAAAAAATGGCGACAACAACAAGAAAAAAAGTTGCTAAGAATGTAAGCAAGAACAGAAAAAAAGCCATGTCTAAAAAAACAAACTTTTTTTCAAAATTCTTTACTGAAATAGCGACTGCTTTTGATAAATGGAAAAAGGAGCAGATTATACCGCAAATAAAAGATACAAAAAGCCTTTTAATTTATGATAAGCAATTTAAGTATTATAATCCAATATCGTGCTTCATTGCAGATGATTTAATACTTACAAAGTATAACGGATTTTTAACAACATTTAAGATTACAAACTATGATTTAGACTACTACGAAAACTTTGAAATAAACTCAAAGACGGACATGCTAAAGTCAATAATGAAAAGACTTCCGCACGGATATTGTCTTCACTATGAAACACAAAGAAGAAAGATGTCAAAAAGAGAATTTGTGGATAGACCAAATGCGCCTATTCCTACACAGATTGCAACACGTGAACGTTTCAATATCATAAATACAGGAGAAACATTTTACAAGACTGAGCAGTACATAACATTATCATACTGTCCGCCAAATGAACGGTTCAAGTTTATAAAGGACTTGTTCTCGCCTGAAGTGTCAAGCGAAAAGAAACTAAATTCAAAGGAAGAAATTTTTGATAAGTGGTTCAGGCAGCAAATTTCAGACTTCAATAACCAAATGCTAACTGTAATGAGTGCTTACGCAGAGCAGCTTATAGAATGTAAACGGTTAAACAGGACTGAAATGATGAGCTACCTTTACAATAACATAAATGGGCTGCAAAAGGAACGGACATTTAAGCCTATCCCGCTATGCGAAAGGGTAGATGAATACTTAACAGTAATTCAGCCACAAAACCAGGCTATACTGAAACTTAATGGTAAATATGCTAAAATACTAACTATAAAGGCATATCCTGAAGAAATTGAAACACGTGCATTTAAGCGTTTAGAGGACTTGCCGTTTGAATACAGGATGATACACAGATATATACCCCTTGGTAAAGAGGAAAGTATAAAGGCATTAAAGCAGGCTAGGACATATCATTCAGGAAAATTAAGGGATAAAAAGCAAATGATGTCAGCTGTGCTTACAAGCGGAAGCGGAAACGGTGCAGACCAGAACATCAACCAAAAGGCGAAAGAAAAAATGGACGAAGCGGACGCACTTGTGTCAGAAGTTCAGGAAGACGCTTTTTCATTTGGCTATCACACGTTCAACATTATATTAGAAGACACAAACCGTGACACCTTAAGGGAACATACAATACAGATAAAAAACATAATAGACGCTCACGGCTTCATTGCTATGGAAGACAGCGTTAATACGCTTGACAGCCTTGCTGGGTGCATAGTAGGTAATCAAAGCGAAAACTTAAGGAAAACGACTATAACAAGCGACAACTATGTGTCAATTATGCCGCTGTCAGACAGACTTCAAGGTAAGAAGATACATCCGCATTTTTCAAGAAACGGACAGGTTGAGGAAAGCCTTCTTGTAACACGTTCCATGTATGACCTTTTTGACTTTAACAACCATGTAGGAGACGTAGGACACATGCTCGGTGTAGGTCGTACTGGTGGAGGTAAGTCAACGTTCTTAGGAACAATTGCAATGAACGCTCTTAAATACGACGGATGTAAAATCATATACTTTGACGTCGGAGGGTCAAGCATACCTCTTAATATATGCTGCGGAGGAACAGTTTATGAGTTTGGACAGTCAAAAATTTCATTGCAGCCATTAGGGGACGTTGACATAAACGACAATGAAAGCATGAGCTGGGCAACATCATTCATTGAGCTTCTAATAAGACAGCAAGACCCTAAACTTTTAGGAATTAAGACAAATACTGCTATAAGGGAAGCACTTAAGTCCCTTGCTACAACGCCAAACAAGGAAGACAGAACCCTAACAAACTTTGTGTCGTTTATGCAGATACCTGAAATTCAAGAAGCTCTTGAAATTTATACAAATAAAGGTATTTATGGAAGCTATCTTGACGGAAACTCAACAAATATCAATGAAAGCATATTTTTGACATTTGAAATGGAAAAAATCATAAAGGATAGCAAAATTTTAATGCCCGTGCTAAACTACCTTATTCATAAGATAGAAACAGAAATAATTGCGACAGGTAAGCCTGTGTACCTATTCTTTGACGAGTGCTGGCTATTCTTGAAAGACCCTACAATGTCGGCATTTATGGCAAACGCATTAAAGACATTCAGAAAAAAGAATACAAGCTGCATTTTTGCTACACAGGAACTAGATGACATCGTAAATTCTGACATAGGACACGTAATCCTGTCTCAATGCTTTACGCATATTTACCTTGCGAATGACAAGGCAGTATCGAAGGACAGGGAGCTTTATAAAAAGATGAACCTGAACATAAAGGAAATCACCACTATTTCTCAGGCTCAGGCTAAGGCAGAATACTTCTACAAGGCAAGTGACGACAGCGGAAAGGGAAGCGGTTCTATACTGTTCCAGTTAAAACTTACGCCCCTTGAGCTAGCCTACACAGGACGTCTTAATGCTCAATATTTGGCTGTAATCAAGAAGTTCAAGGAAAAATTCAAGGACGACATTTTCTCAATAAATGTAGCCTGGCTTAAATTTTTAGTCAAGTATGACCGTGAACATCCTAAAGACGGAGTAATGCCTTTAACAGAAAGAGATTTATCCAATGTGGAACCTATCTTAATGCGATACAGGGATATGCACCAGTCTTCATAGATTAAGCATTGAACGGTTTTAATAAGAGAATACAAAAGTAATAAAATATGATATACTAAGTAATAACAAAAAATTGAAATGGAGTGATTAACAATGAGAAAAATTAAACTCTCAAATCAAGTTAAAAAAATGCTTGCCATAACAGCAGTAACAGGAGCTTTTGCCTTAACATCGCAAAACTCGTATTCCGTTGTCGCAAGTGAAGCGACACAGCTACTGATATTATCAGAAACAGCTCAGCAGACAGTTCAGCAAGTTCAGCAGCTTGAAACTGCAATAAAGCAAAAGGAAGCTCAGCTAATGGAACTTGTGTCACTGCCACAGGCAACATTCAACGAATACAGAAATAAATACAATACTATATTAGGGCAATACAAGAGCCTTATAAACAGATACAAAAATTCAGCCAAGAATATAAGAAACATGACTGCAAGAATGAAGAACTACAACTACAATCCTGAAAACCTGTTAAGAACGCTAGATGACACAATGACTATGACAAATGGCGTTATCCAGTCAAACATGCAGGCTCTAAACGAATATCAGAGACAACTTTCCAAAGAAGCTAAAGAAATGTCTCCTCAAAAGCAAGCGCAAGAGGTTAAAAACATAAAGAACGTACAGCAAGGTGTACAGACTTTAACTCATAAATTTGTATCTCTTAACACAGCGCTTGCCAGAATGACGCAAATGATTATAAACAACGACCTTGAAGACAAGGCTGCAAAACAGGCGCAGTATTACATAAGAAGACAGCAGGAAAATCAGTTTGCAAAGGAAACAGCTGGATTTAGGGCTGTCGCAAAAGGATTTGACGAAGCAAAAACAAAAGTAAATAAAAAATTAAAATCAGCGCCAAAATCACAATCTACCAACACAAGAACTAGACGTGGGAAATAAAAATTTAAGAAGCAGGAGATGATTAAAAATGAAAAGCATTAAGCGACAGACGATAGGGCTTATACTAGCCTTATCCATTGTTCAGAACTTGGGATTTGCTGGACATCAGGTTGCTATGGCAACAGAATTTACACAATATAAAAAATATATTGAGGAAGTAAATAAGCGTAAGAAGCAGTTCGACACGTGGGTTAATCAAAATTTAACTCTTGAAGCCCAGTTAAAAAGACTGTCTACATTTTCAGACGCTCAGTTAAAAGCTATGTATAGAAAAGACCCTGACAGATTTAAAAGAATGGGCAGAACGGTAGATAACTTAACTAAGTCAATTCAGAATGTAGCAAGCATTGAAGCAGTCATGAGCGACAAGATAAAAGGATATTCAACAACAAAGCTGTCAAGCACATTGGCTGCACAGTACAAGGCTGGTCTTGACAGGGCTAACCAAAAACTGGAAATGGCTATAAAAGGGGAAGGAATTACAGCAAACGTTAAAAGCACAGGAGACAGGCTGTCAGCAGTCCTATCAAACATAGGAAATGCAGACAGTCCAACAAAGGCTGTACAGCTTGCAACAGAAGCTATGCAGGGAGTAAATGATACTGCACGTGACCTTGAAACAGCATACGCTTCGGCAAAGACAGACAAAATGCTTGAAAAAGCGCAACAGCAGGCAGAAGACGAACTTGCCAAGAAAAAGGCACAGGAAGCAAAAAACAAGGCTCAAAAAGATATGCGTGCAATCGACCAAATGGCAAACAGAAAGCCCCCTACAAACTATAAGAAAGTAAGGGAGGAATACTTTAAAAAGCACCCTCTATTAAAAATAGGAAAATAATTTAAGCAATAAGAACCTTTTGTAAGCGACTGACTTTTGTAGGAAATAATACAGTTTTCTTATAAAAGGTTCTATTAATATATTAATATATAAAAATATGAAAGGACGGTAAAAATGGACATTATGAAAATATGCCGAAAAAGAATACTGTTTTTAACAATGTGCCTTGCAATGCTTTTTTCAAGCATAAATTTTGCAGACCCAGCACAGCCAGCAGCGCAAGCTGGTACACAGGCTGGCTCGCAGGCAAAACCTCAAGAGGGCGGGGCTGTGAAAAGTGAAAAGGCGGACAAGGTTGACAAAAAGAAAATGGAAGCCGACATGAAGGCTGAATACCAGAAAATAAAAAAAGGTGACAAGCTCTCAGATGAGCAGATTAACAAATTAGTAAATGAAAAAGGATTAGATAAGAAAAAAATAGAAAAAATAATATCAGACGGTGAATATCCGACTGACAGCGAAATTCATTCTGTAGTTGAAGCACAGGCAAACGGTAAGGAAAGTATGAATATGTTTGTAAACGCTGTCGATGAAGTTGAAAGAGTTTTAGGAGAAAACATAAGAAAAGTTGTAAAAACAGTTTTAGATACTGTAAGCGTACTTCTAGTAGGGATTGCAACATTGCAGGTAGCTCTGACTGTACTGCCTTTAGTTACGCAGCGTGGAATTGACAAAATTCCGCAAGGGCTTTTTGGAAATGCCCTAAAATTTGGATTTGTAGCATATCTTCTGCAAGGAGATAACTGGTGGAACTTTACACAGGCTATAAAGAAATTTTTCTTGCGGACAGGTCTAAACTTTTCAGACAAGTTCAGAAATAGCGTGGACGCAAGTTCGGCTAGTCCAGTTACGACAGGAAACATTGCAGCCTTTATAATGGGTGCGCCGTTTAAGGTAATGGCTTTTGTAGGAGATGAAAATGTAAACCTTGTGTGGAAACTTATGTTTTTAATAACAGGGCTTCTTTTACTTCTTGTATGTATAAAAGTGTTATGCGACTTTTTAGTAGCGATTGTAGAATATGACCTTCTAGGAGGACTTTCAGGAATATATATTATATTTCTTTTATTTGACAAGACACAGTCTTTTGGTATGAAGGCGTTTAATACTCTTTTATCAGGGGCTATGAAAATAATGCTGATTATTGCAATGATAGGAATTACAGTACAGGTTACTGAGGAACAGCAGCAGCTTTTATCTGACGGCGGGAAGCCTACATCAATATTCATTTTCTGCGGAATTATGGCTATAATGTCATATATGTGCAGTATTGCTCCTGCTCAAGCTCAAAGCCTTGTAGCTGGTGGCGGAGGTTCTGCAAGCGGTTCAGGATTTATACAGTCAATGGCAAAGCAAGCTGTAACCGCAGTAACCGCAACTGCTGCAATAGCAATAGGTGCTGGAGGTCTTGTGGGTGCAATTAAAAGTGCTGTATCAGAAGTAGGCTGGAAAAAAGCTGCTGGACACTTGGCTAAAAAAGGTGGACAAAAAATAGCTCAAAAAGCAAAGGACAAAGTTGCTTTTGCTGGCGGAATAAAAGACGCTGTAAATGCGGCTAAGAACACCCAGGGCGGAAACATCATAGACAAGCTAAGAAATGCAAAAAATGCCTATAAAAACAACAGCGGTGTGCTAGGTGCAAGACAAAGAAAAGCAATGGCTAAGATAAAAAAAGAAAAACGAAAAGCGATGATACAGGGTATTGCTTCAGTTGCTGAAAATGCAATAATGGTTGCTGGAGGTCAAAGAACTATGGGGCAAGCTAGGGAAAACATTGCAAATACATTAAGAAACAATGAACAGCTTGTAGGCAGAGCTGAAAAAAGAATGGCAGACGCACATTCTCAGGCAGTAGCAAACGGTGAAAACCCATACGAAGGCATGCAAAAGAATGATGTCGAAAAAATGGCTAAGCAGACTGGAGATTTTGCAACTGTCAGCCCTGAAGACCTAAATAACACTGAAATGGACGTAAACGGAAACAACACTACTCAAACTCAGGACAGCAACATAGGTGGAATTACAAAAGACGGTACAAACTATATCGGTAAGACTGGATTTGGAGTAGACGCAAACGGAAATATTGATACAAGCAAGCAAGTTGCAATAGACAAAATGACAGACCAAGGTATAAGAGTAGGTGTCATGACTGACGCAAACGGTAACAAGCAGATATTCAGGGAAGCTGGTAATGGAGAAAGCCTAAAAAACTTTAAGCCTGAACAGCTTATGACCGTTAAAAATGCTATGGGTCAAGAGCAAAAAGTTATAAAACTAGACGGACATGTAACAAAAAACGGACAGGTAGTTATCAAAAAAGGTCAGCCTGTAACCGCTAAAATTGATAACCAGTACAATAACAGGGCAAATATTGACAACATTGTACAAAGCGGAAATCTTAATACGCAGTCTATACAGAATATTCAGAGTGCGACATTTGACATAGCGTCAGCCGCAAAACAAGTTGACGCAAGCGGAGCGCCTACAGCACAGGCACAGGCTATAATAACAAATGCTCAGAATGTACTTGCTCAGGAAAAACAAACCTTTGTGGCAAATGGAGGTAAAGCTGAAGACTTTGGGGCTGTAACAAACCAAATTCACAACGTGCATATTGTAAATTCAGATGTATATAGCCAGGCTATCGCAAAATCAGCACCTGATGTAGTAAACACATCAGAACTAAACAGTGCAGTAGCAGACTACCGTAAACTTGACAACTTGGAAAAAAGCGGAAAAGTTCTGACAGAGGAGCAAAGGGAAACAAAAGCAAAGGCAGAAGATAAATTAACAAATGCTGGAATTAACCCTAATGACAAGGCGTTTAAAAAGTTATGTGCAAAAGCTGAAAAAAGAACTGGAAACATCAAAAAGAAAAACAAAGACTTGCTTGGCTAACAAGGGAAAGGAGAAAAAATATGAAAAAGAAAGCAACAGTAAAAGCGATATTAATATCGCTTTTCATAATATCTTCGTCTTCCTTTTCAGCCACAAACTTTGTGACAAACTCGCCTGACGGAGTTACGCTTGACGTCTTAAAGCTGATAACTTTTATAACTGAAATAGTGTCACAAGGTATGAATACGATGATACAGGCATTAATGCCAATATTCGGTTCGATTGCCGTAATCGACTATTCCATAGGGGTATATCAGAATATAAAAGGAACGCCTAAAGACCTTATAGTTATGAGCATACATAGATTTTTAAAGTATGGATGTCTATATTATCTTGCTACGAACTGGTTTAGTGGAACAGGTCTTGCAAACAGCTTTGTAACAATGATGACAGGACCTCTAGCACAAAAGCTAATGGGGACGCCGCAAGATGAAAATAATATGATAGCAACAATTATAGCAGTAGTCGTAGGAAATCTTAACTATATGTACGAAGCGCCTATGCAAATGCTCCAGTCATTTGAAATAGGAAAATTTATAGCCTTTATGATATTTCTAATATTCTATGCTACAGCTATGGTTATTATAATGATTGCTTCATTAATAATAATTGGGGAGCTTCTGACGGAAACAGTAAACATAATAATTATGACAGGATTTTCTGTAGTATATTTCATACTTGGGCTTGTAAAAGGATTTGAGAACAGATTATTTTTCCCATTAAAAATAATGGTGTCAGCCTTTATAAAATATCTTGTAGTATACTGGCTATACTCAATGCTTTGGTCGGTAATTAAAGGATTTGTCCTATGGATAAAAATTCCGCCAGGTTATAAGGAATTTGACATACAGCTTATATTCAAAGCAATGGTCGTAGCCGCAATTATGGCATTTGCAGTTATAATATTCAAGCTGGTAACAATGTCAATAATGAACACACTAAACACAATGTCACAAGACTAAACGAAAGGAAAACATAAGATATGGCTGATAATAAGTTATTTGACGACTTTGATATGCCTGACGTATCAGACATAGTTGAACAGATAGAAAAAGAGGAACAGGAAAAGAAAAAAGTATCTGAAAATGAAGAAAATATCGCAGATAACAAAACCAAGATAAACACAGATACAAAATCTGATATAGATTATAATGATAAAACAGAAGATGATAGCGAAGATGACGCAGATGATGAAAACGATAGCGAAGATGACAACGACACAATGGCTTTTGAAGGTCTATCAAGTAAAAAAATAGATGAGGTTTTAAGCAACGTCGAAGACATCTACAAGGAAAACATAAGAAAAGCGATTGTAGAGGAGGGAGACCTTGACACGTTCTCCCTTGATACAATGTCAAACTTGTCGGTAGAAGACACCATAAAGTTTGCAACATCTAAAAAGACGTTTGACCGAAGCCAGATTGTAAACTTAACCGAAGAAGACCTATTAAAAATAAAAAAAGATGACCCTATATATAGCCACTTGACGCAAGACCAGAGAGACTTTATCTTGACAGAGGAACAAAAGGAATTTGCGATGAAGTCTTTTGGAAAAGATATTCTTGGATATATGAACAAAAAAGGTGTAGTTGAAATATCGCTTGAGCAGGACGGATATATTTGGATAGAAGAATTTGGTATGCCTGAAAGATATAATACTGGAATAAAGCTGTCTCAGACCGACAGTGCTAGAATAATTCAGCTAATATCAACCTACAACGGGGAGCGAATTTCAAGGGATAATCCAAAGCTGGACGGAGTAACGCCAAACGGCATGAGATTTTCAGCACTTATGTATGACGCTGTAGGATTTAAGAACGTATTTTCAATACGTAAGCCTAGCGGGGTTGTAATACCTTTAAGTCAGTATGTGGACAGAGGTGTAATGACAAGCCAGCAGGTAGACTTTATATCAAAGCAGATACTGGATAAAAAAAACATAGTATTTTCAGGAGGTACGTCGTCAGGTAAGACAACTTCAATAAATTCATTCAACGAAGTTCTTGCAAACTGCCCTGACAAGATAATAACTATTGAAGACGTTCCCGAACTTATGATTAGCTCAAAGATTTGGACAAGGCTTATTGCAAACAGATACATAAGCACAATGAAGCTGTTGCGTCAATGTATGAGACTGTCGCCTGACAGAATTATGATTGGAGAAATTCGTACAGGGGACGTAACACTTGAATACCTGAAAGCAAGCAATTCAGGGCATAGCGGAGGTATAACTTCAATCCACGCAAACAACGCCTATGGTACAATATTAAAACTTGAGCAGTATTTATCTGAAGTATTGACTGGTGAATACTGGCGGCTAATCACAACGGCTGTGGATATGATTATAAACGTTGGAATTAATCCAGTTACCCACGAAAGACCTATGGTTAAAGAAATTGCTGTTTTAAAAGGCTTTGACAAGAAGACTGGAGATTACATCTTAGAGGACGCAATGACTGGAAAAAGAATTGATGTTGTATATCAATAAAAATGAAAACTGGCTTAAATTAGCCAGTTTTTAATTACATTTATAAATTGACTTTATTTAAGTAGTGTGGTATACTTCTTATATAAAATTATAGAAAGGAGCAAAAGCTATGATTGATTATGCAAATATATACAACAGTTTAGAAAATATACAAAAAATACCTGAAATTGTAATACCAGCATATAAATTTTCAATAGGAAATCAAATTTTAATATATATTATAATATTCATAGTAACATTTATAATGTATTTCATATTTGAAACAAAAAAATCAGAAATTTTAGAACGTGCTACATCTTTATCAATTATATTAACATTTGCCGCAATAATTATATTAAATTTTCCAGTATTATATTCAACTGCTAGAAATGGTGACAGAAATACAATAATTAGTACAAATGAAGATATACAGTCAAACGCTAGAAAATTTTTGCCAACAAATGTGACGATTAACAAATTTAAGTCGGATGTTGACAAGTTAAAAAATTTTTGTAAAAATTATTATTCAACATCTGACAATACATTCTGTAGAGTATACTTGGCAAATGGATATGATGACACCATAAATAAAGTAATGAACAGAATGTATAATACATATAACGATAAATCAACACCCGATATTGATAACGCTATAAAATTTATAGAAAATAACTAAAAAAGAAAGGAGGAAAAATTAATGTTTGACTATGCAGAAGATACTTTAAGCAATATAATGCAACTTGTTATAATTTCCGTATGTACAATAATATTGTTGCTGTCTTTATATTTAGTAAATATAAGCGATAAAAATGCTAAACAAGAATATAATAAAAAAATAGCAGCTGTTATAAATGAGTGCAAGACGCATAAAGTCGTAAAGACCTATAGTGCAAACAGGGATATGGAATTTTATGTAACGCTTGAAAATGGAAAGACTTATGAAGTAAATAAAGAAGACTACGGAAAATTCATCGAAGGTCGATATTGCAAATAAACTGATGAAAACAAATAAATTAATGAAAGGATAAATAAAATGAATATATGCTATAAAATTATAGAATTAGGCAAAATATTAACAGATTTACAAAACAAAAGTGCAAATACAAAACCTTTTATAAGCCCCGACATAACAGCTTCAATAATTATAATTATTGTCCTGTCATATATATTATTTAAAGCAATATTATCGCAATCCTTGAAAGATATATCAGTTGCAACACTTATGTTTGTATTAACCATTGTTCTAGTACCTATTACAGTGAAAATTGTATATAAATCAATAAATGCTGATAAAGTTACACTGGCAGAAAATAAATCAAAGCAAGAAGCATATAAAAAGCAAATATTAGAACTATATAATAACAATAAAGACTTATTTGACAATAAAAACTTAACAAATGTTAATGACATCATAAACGAAGCTAAAAAAAGAAAAAAAAATTGACAGTAAACAAGACCTATAAAACTGCAAATAAATTAACGAAAGGATAGAAAAGACTATATGAATGTATACTATAAGATAATTGAACTAAGTAAACAATTGACGGAATTACAAAATCAAGGTGCAAATACAAAACCTATTATAAGCCCCGAATTAACAATAGGCTTTCTTTTAATTTTTATAATAGTTATAGCAATACCGACAATTCTTGCGGCACAATCTTTTAAGGACATAATGGCTATTGCAATTATGTCAGTAGTCATTATAATTTTTGTAATAAGTGGAACTACCTTTGTATATAAAGTAACATACGGCGATAAAGATACGCCAGCAGAAAATAAATTGAAACAGGAAGTCTATAAGAAGCAGATAGTGGAACTATATGATAACAATAAGAACTTATTTGACAATAAGAGCTTAACAAATGCCGACGACATAATAGATGAAGCTGGAAAAAAGAAAGACCAGTTTGACAGTGAAGTTGACAAACTAACAAAAGAAATAAGCACAAAGGCACAGGATAAGAACATATTTATAGAAGAATATCAAATAAAGCCTTTTACGCAGCTATATGTCATGGATAAGGAAAAAATACCTGTAACATCCAAAATCCAGCAGCAGGTAAGCCCTGACGAAGCTGGTAAAATATGCAAGTCTTTAGAAATTAAGGACTGCTTTAACAACTCATCATTTGATGAATATAATAACGCTAAGAGAAGACGTGAAGAAGAACTTGCCGAGAAAGGTCGTACTGATAACTCAATACTAAATGCCGCCGCAATCGGAGGACTTATGTATTTGATACTTAAAAACTAAAAGATTAAAAAAAGAGAGATTTTTTTATAAATCTCTCTTTTTAACATCTAAAACTCTAAAACATCATCAAGCTCACGTTCCATATTCTTATCTTTGCTATTAGTGTCTACAACCTCGTACATTTTACTAAGCTCGTCTACAAGTTCAGAAAAGCATCCCTTGTCTGAAGGATTATAAATAAGCGTAGCCTTTTGCGAAAATTGACTGATTGGTATGTCATTTGGCTCAACATTTATAACCATTTGAGGAAAAGTTTTCTTATCAATACTGTCAATGTTAAGACGAAGCTGAAACTCACCTTTGTCATTAGGGTGCTTCTCGCTTGTGTAAAGTTTATCTATATTGCCAACCAGCCTTGGCAAATTTGAACTTAGAGAGCTAAGACCCCTGTCATTAAGACCGTTCAATGTAACCTTGACGTCTTCAAGATGACAGTCTCCATAGTCTGTGATTGCAGGAGACAAAAAATCAATCATATCTATTAATCCGTGAGCCTTATTAAACTCATCTTTAATATAATCCTCTGTAAAATTAGCGTCAACGTCAGTCCAGCTAGCACCGTTCATATTTTTGCAAGTCACGTAGTAGTTCTGCTCACGTTCGCCAAGCATATGAAATGCCAGCATACCGTCATCCTTATATGCAACTTCAACATCAGCCATATTAGGATTATACTTGCTGTTTTCTATTATGATACTTTTACCTGTAAAAAGCTTGTCCTCGTCTCTGTCATCTTCCTTTTCAGAAAATTTATTCTCAAAATCAGTTCTGATACGTGTACGACCAGCACTGTCTTTGTCTTCAGATTTACCTTCTGAAATATCCTGGTCTTTATCTTCCGACATATCCAGCTTTGTATCTGTATCGGGTTCAACATATGAATTTTTTAGCGGCTCATCTCCTAAATTAACCTTATTTAAAATCTTATTTAAAAGTTCTGTATCTTTTGACATGCTACATCATTCCTTTCACTTGTTATATGCTATATTATATCACATCTTGCTATTTAGTGTCTTTTTGAGGGATATATTTATTTAATGATACGTTGACAGAATTTATCATAAACTTGATATTAAGTTCTATTGGAAATTCACTCTTAACTGTATCATCTAAAGTATTTACAAGCCTAATATCAGCAGTGTAGTTGTCCTTGTCAAGAGACGTGATGTTATCAATTTCAACTGAAATGACGCACTCGCTACATCCGTCTATGGTATCAAGAAATCCTTTGGAATTATCCTGTATAAACTTTTTAGCAGATTTTATGTCTGACTTGTCATAAGTTTTAGATAAATCCGAGAGCCTATCTAAATATCCTTGGTAAGTCTCAGTTTCAGGTTTAGCAAGTTTATAGAGTTCTATTGATATTGTCTCAATCTTGCTTTTTTTAATGTTGTGTGTGCTTCCTAGAAAATAAATGGCAACCATTAGCAAAATTATTATAGTTATAAAAAGGAAACACTTTATAAATTTACATTTCAAAATTTTGCACCTCCGCTCTGTTTTTAAATAAATCCTTGACATCAATTATACCATAACATAAAAAGTTTGTAAAGCAATCAGTTGACTTTTATTATAAAATATGCTATAATAAGTTATAAAATAAAACAATTAAGAGGTGTTAAAATGGAAAAGACAGAAAGACAAAAAAATTTTGAAGCTATAATGGAAGTAAAAAAAATAATATCAAATCTTCCAGTTATCAAAGATAATAAGGACATAAAAATAAAGCAAGATGAGCCTAAAACTATGTCAGGCGATATTACAATAGAGTTTAAAAAAGAGTTTGACGACGCCGCAATACAGGGACAGTTCATAAGAATACTTAAAAATATTGAAGATTATGAGGACAATCATACTCTTAAAGTAAAAGTATTGCAGCTTTTAGATATTGTAAAAACATTAATTGCAGAAAACTACATTGACTTTGAAAATTTTTCAGAATTTGAAAACACGGTCAGCATACCAATGTTCTATATGCCTAATACAATCATATCAGATATATTATTTGATGAAAATATAGAAACAAACGGGCTAGGCAAAACAATTGAAAAATATTTAAAAAAATACAATGAAGATTTAGAGCTAAACTATACTATGTCAGCTGAAAGCATAGACGGAATAACTTATTACAATATAACCGAAAATCTCAATTCAGTTACAAAACTTCAGCTTTATAAGGATAACTGCACAGCCAAAGCCAATAATGTTTCTTTTACAATGTTTGTCAATGTAATATAATAATAATAATGTAATATGACATAAAATTAAATGATGTTAAAAAAGCCTTATAGCAAAGGCTTTTTTTAATATCTAATACATTTGACAAATTTTAAGTCTATGCTTTGACAAATTTTAAGTGATGTGGTATAATTCAAATATCTTAAAAAAGAAACAATTTAAAAGCTGTAAAAAGGCTTAAGAAAGGACAAAGAATATGAAAAAAACTAAAAATGCACTGGCAGTAATAGCGCTATTAATGGCTGTATCTTGCGCAAGAACATATACAAAGCTAAACACAAATGACCTTGCACCAACACCAGCACCAAAGACCGAAAGTCTTATAAACGGTGTTGACACACCACACTATGTGAACAGCAAGACAGTCTTTGAAGATGACGCCGTTGAAAGATATGACGAAAACTCGTATCTTACGCTTACGTTCAGGGGAAAGAAGATGAGATTTAGAATATCAACAAATCCATTGGAACAGCAGCAGCTGATAAACAAAAAGACACCTATAAACGACAATGTGGGCTTGCTTTTTGCTTATGACAAGCCAAAACTTCCCTGTATAAACACATCAGCCTTGCAAGGACTTGTTGATGTAATTTTTATGGACACAAACGCAAGAATTACAAAGATTGCAAGAGAGACAGGTTCTGTATGTGCTACAACTGGAACACAGTTTACAATGATAGTTCCTAGAAACTTTACTGTAAAAAATGCAATTCAAGTAAACGACAGAATTAAGTTCGATACAGCATATACACCTCAAGTTATACAAGATGACACCACACAAGATGAAAGTGCAGCACAAGAACAAAGTAACTCTAATGCTGGAACTGAAAATACGGAAAATATAAAAGATAGCGATACAGAAAACAACCTAAACTGGAAATAAACAGCTTATTACGAAAGGGGTGACAGTACGTGATAAAGACACTTGTTATAGCCTTTATTATAGCTTGTGGAGTAGCAGCTTATATTTGGCGTAAACTTCCAAAGAAAAAGGAAAGGCTTAAAAAAAAGGAGCTTGAAGCTCAAATTATGCAAATGGAGGAAAAGTCAAAAAAATTTGGAGTTCCAGTAGACAATCTTAAAAGAGACGAGATTAATGCTAAAATAAAAGAGATTGAAAGCGCAACGTTTAATTTTGATGTATACGACTTCTTAATTTTTGTAATAGTTCTGCTTATATGCCTGTACCTTAGCGGAGAAGATAAGCCAAAGGACATCGTTGTATTTATAATCAATATAACATTGTATGGAAGCGGTCTTTTTTGGGGGGTTGCTACATATTTTAGAAGAAAAATAAAGCAGGACGTGACACAAGGAATTGCTACAAAAGACCAACGAGAAATGGTATATAAGCAAATGGTTCTAAATAATCCTGAATATAAAAAATTAAACTTGATGTGCGATTTAATACTTCCAGGAACAGTAGTCATAAGCGGAATAATTGCACATTTTATCACAAAATAAAAGGAGTGATGTTAAGCAATGGTAAAAAAACATACAGCTTTAATACTGGCGATTACAAGCATTACAAGCCTTACAATTTTTGCAAATTCAAGCCCCATAGGGTTTTATGGAGGTCAGAACTCAAATGAAAAGCAGCGGCTTGCAGCAATTGGAAAATTTAACGAGCCAGTAAAAGTAAGCGTAGTAATAAACAACAAGACAAGCAATCAGACTTCACAAAATCAGAATAATAGCAATAACAGCCAAGATAGCACAAAACAACAGCAAGTACCACCTCAATATGCGGCATACGACCTGAACGAATATGCAAGCAAAGGAACACCTAACAGAATGACACAAGGACAAAATAAAAAAACTCAGCCTAAAAGAACGACTGTAACTATATCAAAGGAAAAGGCTGAAAGGCTTGTACAGTACATTCATACACAAAATCCAAAATTAAGCCGTAATGAAATTTACGGAATACTGGAAAAAGTATGGCGACATTCAAGAAACTATAAGATGAACCCTTACCTAGTCCTTGCTGTAATGAACACCGAAAGCGACTTTAAGCACTCGACAGTATCGCATGCTGGTGCTATGGGACTAATGCAGCTAATGGACTTTAACCTACGTGAATTTGGAGTAAATAACTCAGTTGAGGGAAATATAAAAGGAGGTGTAATGCACCTTGCGAGAGACTACTACAGTCACGGAGGAAGCGTCATAAAAACTCTTGTGTGCTATAATGCAGGATGTAAAAGGCTAAATGGAAATGCTTGGAAGAATATCAAGGAGACACGGGAATATATCCCTAAAGTTAAAAAATATTTTGACAGACTAACTTCACTGTAAAGATGAATACAGATTTAACTAAATTAAAAAATGAAAGCAGGAAAATATATGCTACACGAACTATATATGAGCGGACTTAACATTATGCCGCTTTTAAAAATATTTAAAGTTGTAATACTGGCTTTTATGCTGTTTGGACTGTTTGCAGTTATAATAAAGATACTTGGAGAAAAAGCAAACTTTAAAGTATTCTTAAAGCCTTTAGGAATTATAACATTAATGTGCGCTATGCTTGGCTATTTTACATATAAGGACATAGCGAACGAAAACAGATTTAATCAAATGTTTAATAAATTTATCCCTGAATATAAAGGCTATGGGTTTTACAACACTGTACGGGATTATGACATAACAGGCAAGGTGAGGATAGTACGAATGTTATATAACGACGAATACATGCCTAAAGTATCTGAGGTACGAAACAAGCTGTCAAACTATATGTTTGACGCAAGAATACAGCAAAGCAATGACGACTTGACAACACTTGCAATGCTTGCAGTAGACACTAACATTAAAGACGGTCTTCGTAAAAAAATACCGTACTCAATAAGCAAAAGAAACAAAGGCGGAATAATGATTGCCTGTAAAAGCGTGCTAAATGCGGCAAAGCAGTGCAGCCAGTATCTGACATTTGACTAACAAAATATAATGAAAGGAATAAATGCTCCGCTGTAAGAAAAATTATAGCGGAGCATATTTAAAAAGATGAAAAAAAGCTCAAACTTAATAAAGACAATAGGAGACAAGTTTAGGGACGACAGATACAAAAACGAATTAAGCCTAGCCCAAATGGGTGCGCTTTTAGGAGTATCAGGAACACAGGTAAGCTATTATGAGCTAAAAAACGTGCTGATAAAATATAAGACAATTGAAAAATATGCAAAGGCTCTCGGCAGAAAGCCGCAAGAATACGTAAAATATGCTAAAATAATCCAGTACCCAAATTCAAGGCGCATTGGCGATATTTTAAAAAGAGAACGCATTAAAAAAAATAAGACAATGGAGCAGGTATGCAAGGAAATGAACATATCATTTATGAGCCTATATAGATATGAAAACGCCCTGAATAAATATATAAGAAGCGACACAGTAGAAAAATTTGAAAAATACTATAAAATGAAGAAAGGAGAGCTATTAAATGGCATTACTGTTCAGGACAAAAATATATGCTGACATACCCTCTGTAAATGCTGTGTGGATTGCAAGTAACGTAGGAGGGCTTGCACCAAGCCCTAAAGCAAAAAAATTTAAGGACGAAGTGAAGCCCAAAATTGTAAACGAGTTCAGGAAAACTTTGAGAAAGCCCAGTACAAAGCGTCTATTTGTAATAATAAAACTGGGATTTTCAGACTACAGGACAAGGGATATTGACAACTACAACAAAATAATACTTGACACAATAAAAGGCGAGATATTTCTTGATGACGAGCAGATAGATATTCTGCTAAATGTAAAGCTAATGGATGAAAGCAGCAACTACTTTGAGCTTATAATAGACGATGACATCAGCACTATATTTAACATACGTGACTATATATCAGAAGACGAAATTAACTTTATGAAAACGTCAAACGTATACAATAACAAAAAGGAAAAGGAAAAAGGTGTTATACGTGAAAAGGAAGCGCCTGTAACATTTGGAGCAAAAATACAGCTTTTAAGAGAAGCTAAAAAGTTGACAATTGCAAAACTTGCTAAAAAGCTGAATGTAACTGACACTAAATTAATGCAGTATGAAACAAATACCCAAGTTCCAGCAAAGACAATGGTTAAAAAGCTGGAAGAAGTTTTTGGATTATCCACAGGCTTTTTAGAAGATATGCTAAAGCAAAGCGGAAAACGAAGATAAGAAAGGACAAACGTAAAATGAATATAATTGAATATACAATAACAAAAGACAGAGAAATCAATAAATATGTAAAGGAGCTAGAAGAATATCAGAAGATATTTCATAAGGCGGTATCGGCAGTTCTTTTAATAATATCCATATTTATGACATTGTCAATACCAAGCCTTAGTGGAAGCGTTATATCAATTGTGATAACATTGTCATTTTTGATAGTTATTGACTTCATTTTAACAATGAAGTCTAAAAAATATCTTTCTATAAAGTCAGCTCCCTATGTAAAACGAAAAATAAGATATTTTACGCAAGATATTATAAACGAAGCTAGAATTAAAGGAGTTGAAATAATTCTCCCAGTAAACAGACGTCAAATAATAGAATATAAGAACACCATATTTTCAGAAATTGAGGACTTGAGCCAGTTTATAAGAAATAACAAAATAAAGGCTTCATTTAAAGATATTATTATAATAAGTTTAATATCAGCGACACAGAAGATGAAGCTGCAACTTATAGAGCCTTATAAAATATCAAAACGGCAATCTGCTATAATCGAAGGCATAAAGAAATACTATGTAATAGATGTAGATAAATACTGCGTAACAAAGGACGACATTAAAAACTATTATGACATAGAAATAATATATTATGAGAAAGGGCGTGATTTTACAAATGAACTTAACAGATATTAAAGGCTATGACAACGAAAACTCGCTTGCACGAAGTCAAAGGGACTTATTTAGGGCAATAGGATTTGCAGACCTTAAAAAAGAATGTATAGGAGAAAAAAAGTTTAAAATCTCTTTCAGGAAGGCTCTTGTAGGATATGTATTCACGCCATACGTACTAAAGGAATACAAAAGAGCAAAGCAGGCTGAATATGAGCTTGACAGAATTTCATTAAGTTTTAAGTCAGAATATGAGCTTGATGACTACATACTGCAACTTTTTACAGGCTGGAAAATTGCTGATTTTTTAAGAGAGCCTGCGAGACTTGAAAAAACATTAAATGACGTAGCTGAATTTAGGAACAGAGAACCATTAAATGACGACCTTGATTTTTCAGACGTAAAGATGTATCTAATTTATGACACGCTCTACAAGCATATGAACGAGGAACAGGGCAGCTACGAAATACATATTGCAGATAATGTGTTAAATAATGACATAAATATATGTCTTGATGACAAGAATATGCTTAAAAATGAATATTTTGACGCAACAAAGTGCAACATATTAACCATATCAAAAACTGAAAATGATAATGAAATATCAATAAATGCAGATATAGAACTTATTAAGGACATTTATTCGTTTGAGACAGGATTAAAGTTAGCAATGCTAGCCTGCAAACGAAAACTTGAGGGGTTCATAAAAATAAAAAAAGAAGACTTTAACATATTCTGTCAAAATCTTCTAATCAATAAAAGAACCATAACGTCGTTTATTAACTATAACTTTGAGCCGACAGATAATGTTACTGAATTTATACAAAGTGAGCATAGCGACTACAGAAAGCTGATAAAAGACTTTATATATAATAGTACAGACTATATAATTTGCGGAAATGAAGTTATGTCACGTAGACACTTAAAGAATATGCTAAAAGCACAGATTAAGAATTATGAAATAAACGAGATTACGTTTGCGGCGTTACTGCTTAGAAAATTTCCAGTTGATATGTCAAATGTCAAAAACGAAAACATCATTAAAGAAATATTCGACGAAATTATGGCTGAAAAACAGAAAGCATAGATTATCTATGCTTTTTTTATATATTACATAATTGACTTTTTTTAAGTAATATGTTATAATCAGTTAAAAATAAAATATTAAAAGGAAAGGACATAAAAATGAGTAATGAACTATTAAGAAAAACACTTTTAAAAGAAGCGATATATGATTTATTTGGATTAAATGGACAAAAAGGCTTCCTTGAGCTGCAAAATAAAAACTTTGAAATAAGAAAGGAGCAGCAGTTCGCAGTAAAGGAAGTTGTAGACGCATTTGTGGATGATAAAAAGCACATACTTATGGAAGCTCCGACAGGGACAGGGAAAACTTTTATCTATTCCTACATAGCCCTTATGGATTTAGGACTAGCCATAGCCTTAAAACTTGAACCTAAGAATATTGCAATTGTAACCAATAACAAGTCTTTGCAAAAACAGCTTACCAAAGACCTTAAGGAAAACATTGCACCAAATGTGATAAAATATTTGACAACTACAAAAATATTAAAGAACACACTAGGAACAGTAGATATACTAAAACTAAAAAATCAGCTTGAAAGCAGCTTGCTTAGCATAGGCACATATAAGTCAAAATCAAACTATATATGTGCCACAATGTTTAAGGAGGACTTTTTATCAAAAAGAGAAAAAACCGAAGATGAAAAAATATTTAATGAATTTTTGTTTAAAAACTACCAGGATTTAAACCCTAAAGCAGAATTAGATAAAAAATTAAAATTCTCATCTATAGGAAGCCTTGATTTAGACGACCTAGACCTTGATAAATGCGAAGGTATAAACAAGTCAACGTTTAGCTACTTGTTTTCAGCAATGTCTTGCGAAGAAAGCAACAAAAACTTTTGTACAGACCCAAGATGTGTGTGCAAAAGAGGTTTGTCATCATATAAAATTATGATAATGAATTACGACTATCTTTTTAGACTGTCACAGGTAGTGCCTTTAAATTTCATAGAAACATTAATACTTGACGAGTGCCATAACATACCGTCAAAACTAATGAACTGCTTTTCAGAAAAGTTTAGCCTAAAATCATATAAAAATAAACTTGAAAAGATGAAAAAAAGATACGGAGACTTGTCAAGCCTTGAAAAACAAATAACTAATGTTGATAAGCTGATTGAGTTTACAAAAAGCGACATGCCAAATCAAGGTATGTATACAACTACTAATAAGAACCTTATTTTTGGATTGGACTATAAAACAGTAAAAGATATTTCAGACGCAGAAAATTTTGACACAGATACACCATTCAATCTTATAAATAACCTAGATAAAATATTTAAAGATGAAATAAATACAATAAACAAGTATTTAAACAAATTTAAAAAACTTACATCCAAAAAAATAAATATTGAGCTAAGCGGTGTACTTATAAACGAAATAGATTTATTAATTAATGCGGTACTAAAACAAAACGATGTTGATATAAAAATGGCTGAAACATTAAAAAACAATAGAACTCGTCTTGAAAATTTTACAGACTTTATAATGAATTTCGATAATTTTCTAAAATATTGTCAAAAAGAGAATAAGAATAATGGTAATAACGAAAATAAAAAAACTATAACAAAATATTTAGAAGACAAAATTAAAGAGTACAATATTATCACAAATAAAAAAATTGACGATATTATAAATAAAAGTAAAAATAATAAAAGTGATGAAGCGATTATCTCAGACATAGTTGCACAGCTTAATAAATATATGGCAGATAATCCAATAGAGGAAGTAAACCAAATATATCCTGAAAATCTTTTAAAATGTGCAAACTTGAGAAAATTTATAACTGTTTCAGATGAAGTAAATTCAGAATTTAAAAAAAGAACCAAAGAACTAGGCTACAGCAACAAGAACTGGCTCAATGAAAACGAGCGGGAATTTGAAAAAATGCTGAAAAATAAAAACGGAAGCGACATAAAGGAAATATATGCAAACATAAAATATTTAGCAGGAATAATACGAGAAACTGGGTTAATATCTCGTGTTACAAATGACATTACAATGTATAAAAATTTCATAGAGGATATAATAGAATATAGAAATTATAACACAATAACAAATAGTTCACAAAAAATTAATTATGCCGATTTGAAAAATATGTACCTTGAAAAAATAAACGAGCTTTATATTAAATATAACATCGCAGCATTAAAAATTATAAATTTGGAAAAAGTAACAAACTTAAAGGAAGCAGACAAAAATAGCCAGCAAGAAATAATTATAAACTTAGTTGACACAAACACAAGATTTTTATATAGCGAGTTTTTAGGAAACTTAGTAAGTGATGACGGAGAAACTGTATATATTCCAAAAATAATTTACAGTTCTGCGACAATGACTACATCTGACAAAAACGGATATGACTATTTTAAGAAAATGTTAAATCTTGAAAATAGACAAACGTTTGAAGTCAGCGAAATAAAATCCCCATTTAAACTGGAAAATAGACAATGGATAATGCTAACAAAAAAAATGACATATAATAAAGATAAACCAAGTGATAAATATTATGGTAAAACTTTGCTAAAAAATAACGTGTCGAACATGATTACAGAAAACCCAAATGGAACATTAATACTTACAACAACGCAAAGCGATGTATACGACATGTATAATAAATGCAAAAATTTAGATAATGTAAACATATTCTCGCAATATGAGACATCTTTAAAGACAGCCATAAAAACTGTAAAAGAAAGCACACTTAAAACAGTTATAATAGGCTCAAGCGGCTTATGGGAAGGAATTGACATAAAAGGGGACGACCTTACGACAGTAATAATCTCAAAACTCCCATACTCCCAAGTAAATGCAAGCAACAACAACGCTTACTTTACTAAGGCTCTAATAAATGACCTGATAACATTTCCAGCCAAAACCACTTTCACTAATGAATTTTGGAGCTGGTATAAAAATGATATGGCAATTACATTTTATCAGGGAATAGGTCGGCTTATCCGTAGTAAAAGCGATTACGGTGTTATAATATTTATGGTTGACGCCAGCACCATAGGATATAATGAAAAAACAAAAGGAAATGCAAGTGAACTAGGAACAGATATTAAATGGAAAAAATTCTTTGACCTTGGCAGCGACAAAATACAAATGATACCTTCAGGCGAACATAAAAACGTATATCTTGCAAACTCAATGGACGAACTTGTAGAGCTTCATAAAAAATTGCTAGAAAAATCTAAAAAATTACAACAAAACTCTTGACATTTAATATAAAATATGATATATTTGTAACATAAGAAAAAACAAATATATAAACGAAAAGGGTTGATTGAAATGACTGAAAAAATGAAAAAAACAATATTAATGTGTTTATATGGAGTATTATTTGTATTTGGATTTATAGTAATAAAAAATATAATAAATGGAAATACATCATTCATGGGACAAAGCCATAAGATATATAAGGAGTACGAATTTCCTGAAAGATACTATGTATGGGTGTCAAACGACAGGCTTCCTGAGAGTTCTAAGCAAAACTATGTATTTCAAAGAAACAACAAGAAAGTAAAGATAGAAAGCGGGTCTAAAATAATAATATTAAGAAAAGAGGGGCTTAGCTACTTTAACACTAAATCAGAAGACGGTATCTTAAAAGTCGCATTTTCATATAAATTAAAACCAGGCTTTGTATCAGGCGCTGACAACAATAGAATAAACTGGTTCAATGACTTTAGCCAAAACGGAATAACTTATGCAATAGGGACATCTAACATCAACCAAATCCGTTTTTGGGAAGTGCTTGGCGGAACTACTAGAAAACTTACATACGACGTTCCAAGACGTGCCAAATACGACCTTAAGACATTGAGCGAAGCAGAAGTCTGGGCTAAGCAAAAAAATATAGTAAGAAAAGCAATTAATGCTCACGCACTGGTTGTAACAAACGTAGCATTTTTTGACGCAAACAGAGGGGATATGAGCTACTATGCACAAGATAGCGATTACAATGAGGACGACTACTTGGCACAAAGCTACCCTGACAAAGTACCTGACGACCTTAAAGGCGTTCTAAATAAAATTATGGCTGATGAAAGCGAATTAAACTCAATGTATGATAATATGCAGAAACAAAAACTTAAAGCAAAAGTTAAAAACATTGAAAAAGATAACGCAAGACAGGAACGTATCAACAAAAAGTCTCGTGAAAGAGCATTTGAAAAATAAACTTATAAATAGGCTGTTTCAAGCCTATTTTATTTTGACATTAATTATTTTATATGCTATAATATAAAAAATAAAAGCAATAGGGGTGTTAAATATGATTAAAAAAGATAATTTAAAAAAACTGTACAGCATAAGACACTTGCTAGAATTACAGTTAAAAGAGACAGAATTTAAAAAGACAGGCAACAATCAGCTAATAAGAACATACCAGTATAATGACTACTTTATAAAAATAAAAATTGAAGGCTACAAAGGGAACGAACTTAAAACTGTTGCAGACCTGATACTTGCAACATTAAGACCATGTCTTATAAGCCAAAGCACAACTTTTGAATTTAAGGCTATGTGCGACAGGAACATTCTTATGTTTTTAGCAAACTTATGTAAAAAAAGTAAATGTGAAGTAAAACTTTGTACAGGCAGCGAATACACAAATGCAGACGGCAAATCATTAAACTCAGTATTTGGAGGAACTGGCGCTAAAAGCGTGTATGCTAGAAATCTTTGTGGCGAAATAAATAAGACGTATTTAGAAGATGAATTTGATACATTCAGCAAAGACCTTAAAAGACATCTTGAATATATAATTGAAAATATAAAATTTTCACAGAAAGACTTGGAATACTTAAAAATTCAGAACGGGCTGGCATATATAAAGCAAGTAAGGGATGAAGAAATTGAAAAACTTACTGAAAATATTTAAAAAAAGTTCTTGACATAATAAGTCAGATATGATATACTAATTAAGTAAGGTGCAGCAGGCATTATCTTCCGCACCACTGTGGAAGTTTTCAGCATACATTTAATTGAAATATTATTGATGTTAAGAATGAATAATGGTAAAGTCCCGCTGCACCAGCCTGCAATAGAGAAAAGGGTTGATTAGTAAGCTGACTATAGGTCGTAAGTCTGAAAGCTGTCGTGAGTATCAATGACTTGCAGGCAACTACCATTATCTAAGGAACTTATTTATAAGTTCCTTTTTTAGTTAAATAATTGCTACATTTGCATTGACAAAATACATAATATGTGGTATACTATCAATGCAGTAAAAAATTAAATTATTCAAGATTTTACTCAAGGCATAAATTTTTATAAATAGTGCAAATTAAAGTAAAGTTGTGGACATGAAATGTCCTATACTGTAGAGGTGAAGTGGCACGCCTGAAAGAATAAGGATACCTCTTGAGTATCAAACTTCTTAGAAGATACTATTGTATCTTAAAAGCTCTTGACTTTTAGTCGTGAGTAGTTCACAAAAAGTAAAGTTGTGGACATAAAATGTCCTATACTATAGAGGTGGTGTGGCACACCTAAAAGAATAAAGATACCGTTTGAGTATTAAACTTCTTAAAAGATAATATCATATATTATCTTTAAAGCTCTCGACTTCCAGTCGTGAGCAGTTCACTATCTTTTTTTTGTTTTATTTTTTTTAGACTGAAAAACTGTATTGACACAAAAAGCACCAATACAGTTTTTTTAGAGAAAGGACAAGATTTAAAATGAAATTATTTGACGTATTCAACGAAAAAGAAACTGAAAATGGCGACAAAGCCTATAAAAGCACAAGAAATAAATATTTAGACGTATTATTTGCTTCAAACTACTATAGACGCAATCCTGACAAGATACCTGATTTCTTAGATAAAAACTCGGAATTTGACAAATGGTACGCAAGATTTATGAGAGACCCAAGACAGAACGGAAACGGTGCAAGAACACTAGGACAAAACTTAATGCTTCAAACAGACACAGAGCCGTATGACGTGCTGGTGTCAGGCAGAGCTGATGACATCTTCAATATGGGATATAAATTATATAGATACAATAAATATTCAAAAGGCGGCAAATACTGGCAGTTCATATACGGCATGCTGACACGTGCAAATGAAGTGCAGGGAGCTGGAACGCCACTTGAAAAAATTATGCTATACAACATCAAAAAATGGCTTCCAAGAATTGCTGGAAAAAGAAGCAATCTTAAAAGAATGAAGGCTCGTGCGTTCAGGGACTGCTTTAACCTTACATCAAAGCAGTACAACAGCTTACTGAAAGGAATTGACACAACGGAAAGCATTTTGTCAAGAAAAGAAAAAATTACAGACTATGAAAAAGTGCCGTCTCTTGCAATTCTTAGACATCAGACTGAGTTTAAGAAAGATGAGATGTATTTAAAATATATGGACGAAGTGTCAAAAGGAAACGCTAAAATAAATACAGGTACTATGAACGTATACGACATATGTAAAAACTATCATAGAAATAAAATTACGCCAATGGAAGCAGATGTATTATTTAGCAACTTGCCAAAGTCTAATCTTGGAAAAATGATAGCCATAGTTGACAACTCTGCAAGTATGAAAAAAAACAAATGCCAGCTAAAAGCACGTGCAATAGGGCATTATATAGCCAAAAACACAAGCTATATGAATAACCGCATTATAACATTTTCAAGCAGACCCGCTCTGCTTGAGCTAGGGAAAAGCTACGAAGCGGATATGAATGTCTTAAACTCATTTAAAGATATATCAAATACCAACTTTGGACGTGTCATGGAGCTTCTTGAAAAAGTGACACAGGATGTGCCTGACTGGATAGTGGTTCTGTCGGATATGGAATTTGACATTGGAAGCAGCTGCTCAAAGGACAAGGCAATGAAAACATTAAGAAAGCTAAATCCGAACTTGAAACTTGTATGGTGGAACTTGTCAGAAAGAGGTATTACATCACCTGAAACAGACAAGTACCAAAACATATTTATGGGAGGGTTTAATCCAAAACTGCTAAAGCTATTAAAATTAGGCTTCAATGGTGAAGCATTTGTAAAGGAACTGGTTGAAAATTACAAGCAGAACATAATAAAGGAACTATACAAATAAAAAAAAAAGAAACTGGCTGACAAAAAGCCAGTTTTTTAATATAAAAAAGATACGTGAGAAAATCACGTATCATAGAATATGCTAATCATTTTCGCTTAGGTTGTCATTAAAGTTAGCGCTTGCTATCATTGATAGACCCCTTAAGTTTACAAGCCTTGCATATTTTTCATTTATATATACTATTTTAAGGTCATTATCCTCGATATTGTCTACAAGAAGCGGGTACAATAAGTCCTTAATAAAGATTGAACCTCCTCCGTACACGTAAATTACAGTAGTAAACAGTCCTGTGTTACCGCTTGCAAGGATTTTATTAAGCCTTTTGACAATACTGTTTACAAACGGAACGCTTTCCTTAAGAACGATGGACTTTATAAGGTTATATCTGTTCTTAGCCCCGCTATGAAGACCCTGAACTAAAAAGTCTCCAAGTCCGTCACGTGTCGTGATGTTATGCTGAGCAACTTCTGTTGAATTATCGACAACCCTTTCAAGCACAGTACCAAACCCATTAATTAAAGTCTTTGAAGCAGTCGGAGAAAAACTCTCGTCACGCATTACTGCAAAGTTTACAGTACCCTCTCCAACATCAATTCCTATAACATTTTTTTCAGCGGCAATATTCTCGTTAGGCTCGTCTGTATTCTTATATGAATTTTCAAGAAGCGACACGTCGTGGCTTAACGCAAACTGTCCGCAAGCGCCCTCGCTTACAACGATAACGTGCTTGAATGTAAGCTCAACTCTAACTAAATTTTTAAAGTTATGAAAAGTAACTATATGCGTATTGTTAATAAATCCTTTTTCGTAAAGCTCCTTTTCCCTTTGAAACTCTGTAATAGGAAGCGCCAAAACTACATCAACTTCAGCCTTTACAATTTCACCTGGAAGCTGATTATTTTTATCAAAATACGCCTTTAAGGCAGTAGCGCCAAGAGTTGCTAGAGCCAGTATAAAGCTAAGCTCCTGCTGAGCCTTAGACTGATGTGTATTCACATCAAATGTAGTATTCATATCACCCTCGGCAATAGCCTTAGCACCTACCAAAAAACGACCAGTGTTAGATATGACCGCCGAGCTGAACGACACATCCATTTTATTGTACAAATTTGATATTGTGCTTCTTATTGCGTCGCTGCTTTCAGCAAGTATTGAGTTAGGATTTGAAAAAGAACTAACAACACTTGGGACGCTTATACTTTCGCCATTTCTAAAAAATTCATTTTGTAAAATTTCACCTTTAACATAGCCATTTCCTATGTCCAGTCCACTTTTAATTTTAATCTCATTCATTGTTTTATTTTTCCTTTCTCATTTTATTAAAAATTCATAATGCTTTTAAGCATTTTATCTGAAGTATCAATTTTTTTACTTTCCTTTTTTTCCGATACTTCACTGGATTTATTATTTTCATCTGACTTTTTATCAGCATTATTAGATGAACCTACGTCGTCAAGGTCATCATCTACTGAAAAATTACCAACTTTAGATGAAGTTTCTTTTACAGGAGAAACTTTTTCCAAGTTCTCATCAGTTTTTTCTTCTATATCAGAAACTTTTTCAGTTTTACCACGTATTTTATTTTTAGCATTACGAGATGTAACATCAAATGTATTATTATGCTGACTAAAAGGAACATTTCCTAAAAGGTCATTTAAGCTCATTTTATTTACATCTGTGTTACCATATTTAAGCTGTGTAACCTTAATAAGCTGAATAAGGCTCGCTTTCCTGTTTTTTTGAGCCAGAAGCCATTCCTCTACTGCGGGGTCATCATCAAAAATAACAATCATTCTATTCTCGTCTTTTAATTTTCTAGGTTTCGCCATATATTACACCGTCCTTTCAAATTTTATGATATAATAAAAATGTAATCTATCATATATAATGTAGTATACCATAAAATATGAAAAAATGCTAGACATATTTTTAAAAATTTATATTAAATTACAATAAAAATATAACAAGAAATATAATATAAAATTATAGAAATTAATCAATTATGAATTGACTTTTGACAAAAAAACAGTTATAATTGATACAGTTAGCAAAACTTAGTTAAGAAAGGAAAGGTAAAAAAGTATGAAAAATAATGATACCAATAACAAAAATAATGGAACAAATAACAACATTGAAACAGAAAACAGCAGATTGATGAAATATCTAAACGACAATGACGATGAGAGTAGCATATTAATTGAAAACAAGACTGTAACACAAAAAGGCTACAAGGGAATACTTGCAGCAATAGGTCTTGTAGCATTAGCTGGAATAAGCATTTGTGGAATGAACTACCTTTTTGGAACGCACTCCGAACAAAAAAGCGCTAATACCAGCATACAAAAGTCAGAACAAAATAATGCAAATACAGCTAAATCAATGGCAGACGAAATACTTGCAACACAGCTGTCACACAACATAACGATAAATAATGGCGATACAGGATATACGCTTCTGTCAAAGGAAACAGATGTTGAGCCAGTAAAAGACGCAAATAATGACGCAGAAAATATGACAACTTACACTGGATATTTTGTAAACTCTAAGAATAAGGACGTAGGCATTAGAATAGACTGCACTAAAAACGATAATGACATTTTTACATTCGGAATATTGCAGCTAAATGAAAATACACAGTGGAATATTGACTTTAACTTTGACATAATGAAATACGAATATACAAAAAAAGAAAACGGAGCAGAAGCAGAAAAAATAACAAAATCATTCACAAATGATGATTTTAAATCTATAGTAACTAAAATTTTAAAAAATGAATATTTTAAGTAACAGAAAAGAGGTTTTAAAAATGAAACATAAAAAAATATTAACATTTATTATGCTAACAGGATTAGCAGTATCACTGACATCCTGCAAGAAAGACAATAAGGAAATAGACAAAAAAGTAGAGCAAAAACTAGACATAAAAAAAGATACATCTTCTCAAAGCACCGCTAATTTTTTAAAGACATTTATTAAAAGTGACTATACAGTAGGAATAAACGGAAAGAAATTAAATGATGTGAAAGGTCACGGAAAATTAACACAGAATGATGACAAATACGAATTTTTTGGTTCAGCTACAAATGAAAAATCAGGAAAAAATACGGCTATTATGTACGAACTTGAAAAAGATAGCCTTACGTATCTTCAAATATCACAGGTAGACACAAAAAATGCAAAAGCAGCCGTAGCAGTATTTAGCCCAAATGAATATGAGGTGTCAACAACATCAAAAAGCTACGGAAAAATAAAATACAGTCAAAAAGACCTGCCTAAAATCATAGAAGATATTTTAACAGAACAAAAAGGCAATATACTAGACATTGAAAAATAAGGAGACATCAAATGGAAGCAAATTTAACAAATAAAGTATATACTGGCGGAATAAGCGACATTGTAAACTATACGGCAATTAATCATAAGAGCCTAAGTTCCACAACAGAATTTATATCTCTTGACAAGACAATAGCCAAAGTAAGTGAAATTAACAGCACTATTATATTAAAATTATATTACAATGACATTAAAAACTACAATGGAATGTGCATTGGAGAAATGACTGTAAGACCTAGCCGCTACATTATAAAAAATTTTGAACGACTTTTAACACTAAATAAAAGCGTAATTGTATATTTAAAGCACAAAAAAATATTAATATATAACAGCAAGTCAAAAAGACTGACATTAATGCTAAAAGACAGAGTTATTGACAGACATACTAGAAGCATTTGTACAATAAATGACTGCAAAATAAAATATCACAAGCTGTCTCTAATGCTTATTGAAGACATTGCTGAAAATAAATTGTCTGAAATATTCAATAATATTAATATTCTCAAAATTAAAAGAAAATCATCAGCCATAAGACTTCAGAAAATAAATGGCACAGTAATGGCAACAAATTTCAGCTTCAGTGACAACGCAGTAAATATAAATTATCAATGGAACAATGATATAATATCAGATAATAAAATGCTAATAAAATACAGAAACTCAGATATAATTGTAGAAATAAAAAATTTATTAAAAGCGGTATCAGCGTTAAAGGCACTGCAATACCTTGAAAAAACTCTGCTTTGGAACATAATAGAAAGTGATACGGCTCTTGCATTAATTGACAGCATAGAAACTATAATAAGAAAAAACATAAAAACTGACATAGATAAAACAAAGCCATTAGACTTTGTACTAAATCAAGCATTAGAGGAAAAATTGCTCCCAAGTGTACTAAAACTGGACAAAGTAAACGAGCTTGAAGCAGACTTAAGAAATGATAAGTCTAATATTGATATTAAAATAAATACAAATGTTAAAATATATGACCTGGAACTAAAAACAGTAATTAAAGCAGACCATTTATATTTTAACATTGACACCAATATATCATATAATGAAATGAAAGAAATTATACTGACAATATTTAAAAATTTCACTGATATGAGACATATTGATATTAAAATGTCAAAAGCCTATAACAAAAAATGCGAAGTCTATATAGATAACTTACACAATACGCTAACAGCATATTTAACAACGATTACAGAAAAAGATAAACTTATATTTTCTGAAATTGAGGAAATTTTATCTATAACTGAAAAAGCGCCTGATGTAATAATATCTGACATACCAAAAAAAGAATGTTTATAAAATAAAAAGGAGTTCTAACTAGAACTCTTTTTATATTGGTTTAAAATCACTTGACTGTATTAAAATAAACTGGTATAATCAAAATTAAGAAATTGAAAAAAAATAGGAGTGATAAAAAATGACAAAAGTAACATTAAAAGCAGTATTGCTCTCCATGCTATGCACAGTTTCTTTAGGTAATGCACAAAGTATGCACTTTTACGGAGGGATGATAAACCCACGTGAAGAAATTGCAAAAATAGCAGGGGTAAAAACTGCACCAGTACATATAACAAATAACGTAAAGACATCTTCGCAGAATACTGAAAAAGGAGACGCAGACATTAAGGATGACGGAAAAGAGCCAGTTATTTCAAACGTTATTTCATATATAGAAAAAAAGCCTTTAAATCAGATAAGCGGAATATCCCAAAAGGAAGCCGAAATGCGAATAAAGCTGTATAGGGAAATTCAGAAGCACTTAGGTAAGCCCTACTACTGGGGTGCGTCAGGACGAAGCAGATTTGACTGCTCAAGCCTAATGCAAGCCGTATACAAGGATAGCCTTAATGTAAACATTCCCAGAGTAAGCAGGGAGCAAGGTGCAAAGCTGGGACACATTGTACCTCTTGCAAAAATGAGAATGGGAGACCTTATATTTATGGACACTTTACATAAAGGCTATATAACTCACGTAGGAATGTACGTAGGAAACGGCGAAATGATACACGCAAGCTCTGCATACGGAAAAGTGGTACGTGTTAAATTTGACGGCTTTTACAGAAATACATACAGATTTTCAAGAACATTATTCGGATAATGAAAGGCGGCGGGATAAAATTGGTTTCACAGGACAAAATTAAAAAAAGGACAAAGAGCCTTAACTACAAAGCTAAGAGATATGGCTTTAAAATTAATGACATAATAACCGAAGTGACTAAAAAAACAAAGCAGAACTATTACAGAAAACTGGCTAAAGGTGAAACAGATGAACTTGAAATTATTGAAAAATACCTGGATGAAAAAATTAAGCAAAAAATAAATGACGCCAAAAGCAAAGGAGGATAAAAATTTGGAAAAATCTATTTTTAATGACAATGACAAACTTGAATTTAAAGGAAATAATGATATGAAAAATATAATGGATAACAAATTTAAAATTTCAAAATACAAGGAGGTAGAAATAATTCCTCCGTTTGTATTAAACGACCTTGATTATGTGGACAGCGTAAAAGCAAACTATTTTAAGACTTTAAGAAACATATTCCTTGCAAGCATGAAAGAAAGCGGACTTAATGCAGATGAACTTGAAATGAGCGCTGTAAAGAAAATAAGATTTATGATTGAGGACAAGTTCATAATAGAGGGTCTTCTGCCAATAACAGTTATACCAATATATGAATTTAAGAACGGAAAACTTATATCGGAAGACTATACAATAGACCCTTTTAACATAGAGATTGACCTTGAGCTTCAAAGCCCTATTAAAGAAGATAACGAAAACATTGAAATAACATATACATATAAAAACTTGATAGACAGGCTAAAATCTGTATTTGCTAGGCAGCCGTATATGTACTATTCAGACGTCAAGACAAAAAATAATATTCTATACGACTTTACATATTATTTAGACAGCGCTTTTCTAATGTCAAACATAATGGGGTACGCCCTTTTAGGATTTGACACGATAGAGTATAGGAAAATGGGAAGCATAATTCAGATTATATTAAGAAATGAGGAAAACTTTGAACTTCATTCAGAAATAAACAGCGACCAGGAAGAATTTAAAAAAATTCGTAAGAAAAACTATACATTGGAGCAGTTCAATGATGACAAGTTTTTTGATATGGACTACGGTACTGATTAAATAAGGAAAGGAAGTGCTAAAAATGGCTAGAATATACTGTCAAAAATGCGGATATTCAATGACTGGACGTAACGGGGACTACAAGTTCTGTCCACAATGCAATTCGTATTGCTACTTTTACAGCAAAATTAGACAAAATTTTGCAAGAAGTGAAAAAATAAGCAAATGCGGTCATTAAAATACATACGCTAGATGTTTTCCGTAAAAAATAAATTTTGAAAACATCTGGCGTTTGTTATTATATAAAAAGTTATTTAAAATTTAAGAATATCAAGAAATTTAAACTTGATATTCTTTTTAATTTATGATACAATTGGTTATGAAAGGAGAGTGTTTATGATTAAAAAGAGTACCTTAACAAAAGAATATTATAAAACAGGAGAACTTGCTAAAATGATAGGAAAAAATACTCGTACTGTGCAAAATTATTGTATAAAAGGATATATTAATTCTATTATTATCCCTAGTGGTAAAAGAATTATTAGTCGAGATGAAGTTATTAAATATCTAAAAAATTCCAAATTGTTATATGAAGATAATAACAAAATAGATTTAATATATGCGAGAGTATCTACTAACAAACAAAAAAACAGAGGGGATTTGGATAGACAGATTGAATATATAACAAAAAAAATAATTAACATAAACCCTAAGAATTTAAAAATTTTTTCAGAAGTTGGAAGCGGATTGAACGATAACAGAAAAGAATTAACAAAAGTATTAGCTATGGTAATGAATGATGAAGTTGATAGAATATTTATTCTTTATAAAGATAGGCTAACAAGATTTGGATTTAACTATTTAGAGCAGATATGTAATAAATTTGGAACAAAAATAATTGAAATATCAAAAGAAATAGAAGAAAAATCAATACAAGAAGAACTTGCAGAAGATATTATATCTATAATACATTCGTTTAGTGGAAAATTATATGGAATGAGAAATACTATAAAAAAACTGGATAAGGAATTAAGTGATAAAATATGATATTAGTTGAAAGACATATAATAAAACCTAAACATAAATATTATGGTGAAATTTATAATTTGTGCAGGCTATCTAAAAACTTATATAATTCTACTCTGTATGATGTAAGGAAATATTATTTTGAAAATAAAAAATTCCTAAAATATCAAGTTATAAACAAAATGTATGCTAAAGATAATAATCCTGATTATCATGCCTTGCCTGCTAAAGTTGCACAGCATACCCAAATGCTTGTAGAACGTAATTTTAAATCTTTTTTTGAACTTTTAAAATTAAAGAAGCAAGGAAAATACAATAAACCTGTTAAAATACCTAAATATTTAAACAAAAAAACAGGAAGACAAGTTGTACATTATAAAAAAGGTGCTATATCTTTTAAAAAGCAAGGTTATGTAAAATTGTCCAAGACTAATATAAAAATAAAAACTAAACTTACAAAAGATATAATACAATTTGTAAGATTAGTACCAAGCAATAATCGTATGATTATAGAGATTGGGTATAATGTACAGGAAAAAGAACCAATGCAAACCAGTCATAGTTTAGCAATAGATATTGGAATTAATAATATTGCGGCTTGCGTTACAACTAAGGGAGAAAAGTTTTTAATAAATGGAAAACCTTTAAAATATATTAATCATAACTATAATAAGAGAATATCAGATATACAAAGTAAACTGAAATTAACTCATAATACATATAAAAGTAAATATACAAGTAATATTACAAATAAAAGAAATAACAGGATTAATGATTATTTACATAAAATAACAAGTTATATTGTAAATCATGCAGTTTCAAATAATATAGCCACAATAATAGTAGGTTATAACAAGAATTGGAAACAAGATACAAATATGGGGAAGGTAAATAATCAGAATTTTGTAAATATACCATTTTATAAATTTATTAGCATGTTAGAGTACAAATGTAATTTGAATGGAATTAGCTTTAAAACTATAACTGAGGAATACACATCCAAATGCAGTTTTGTAGATAACGAAAAAATTGCAAGACATATAAATTATGCAGGAAAAAGAATTACTAGAGAACTTTTTAAAACTAAAAAAGGAATAATTATAAACGCAGATATAAACGGAGCTTATAACATATTAAAAAAATATATGACGACAAATGCGACTTGGAATGAGAAAATATCTCAAACCTTAGTTAAGGTGTGCAGTATACCTAGTG
>ERZ773014.70-NODE-70-length-65961-cov-5.392104_pt1 | contig 65961 bp, 59 predicted proteins | sample MGYA00580841_ERZ773014 | MGnify/ENA primary metagenome ERZ773014 (study PRJEB29015, sample SAMEA2737989) | human oral metagenome | biome: human oral; feature: human-associated habitat; material: dental | place: China | collected 2067 ... | reverse complement strand
GTCTTGCCCGAAAGCGCCGACACGACGTACACCGTATCGTTTTTGGTACCTGCAAAAAACATATCGCCGTCGAAGGATGCGATATCGGAAAGGTTCGATTCGCAGCTCAATCGCCGTTTGAGTTTTCCGTCGGTCATATTGTAATACGAAATAAAGCCGACGGGCGAATACGTGCACAGCGTTTTTTCCGATGCGCTCGTTACGGCATACGAAATGATTCCCGTCGAATCTTTTAAAACGTCGGCGACTCGTCCGTCGGAAGCGCGCAGAAAAATCGCCCCTTCTACGGAAGCCGTTCCGACGATGACATACGTGCCCTTTGAGGAAAAGGACAAAGACGTCACCGCATCTGCAAAGCGCCGTGCGTATTTCCGCTGCAGCGTATCGAAATCCCACAGGCTCACGCGGTTTACGAGTCCTCCGTCCGTTTCGTATGCGGCGATCGTTTTGCCGTCGGGGGAGAGGGCGCAGAGTTTTACGCTCATATCCGAAATTTGATAATGTTCGCCCTGATCGTCGCCCGTCCATTTTATTAAAAATCCGTCGTCTCCCGCCGTAAAAAACGCGCTTCCGTCGCGGGAAGCCGAAACCGCCCCGATTTCTCCTTCGTGCTTTTGATTCGAAACGTGAGACTCCGATGCGAGCGGCAGCGCACTTAAAAGGGCTGCGGCAAAAAATATCGTATATCGAGTTTTGAAATTATTCGCCTTTGTTGATACCTGAAACGGATGGAAATTTAATAATGTGTTCATAGTGATTACCCTAGTGCGATTGCAGCGCCGCAGTAAAGCGCCTTATATCGCTTGTTATGCCGAGCACGAAAAGAGCTGCAATGATCGCAAGCCCCGCGTACTGCGCGTAATATTGTATTTTCGGATTGATCGGACGGCGGCAAACGAATTCGACGAAAGCGAAAAAAATCAAAGCGCCGTCGAGCACCGGTATCGGAAGCAGATTCATAATAAAAAGCGAAATGCTGATAAAGGCCATGAGTTCCAAAATCGCCGTGATGCCCTGTCTGAAGCCCGCGCCGAATCCGTCTTCGACGGTATTCCCGAGCATGTTCGCAACGCCGACGGGACCGGAAATCGCATTTTGCACGTCCGCTCCTTTGAACAAAAGCGCTAGGCTCTTCACGGTAAGCGAGACGGTTTCGCCCGTCCGTTTGACCCCTTGTGCGATCGCTTTAAAAAACGGATAGCGCTTGGCTTCGCGCCGTATCGGTTCGTTCGAAAAAGGCGTGATGCCGATTTTTCCGCTTCCGGTCGATTTGTCGAAATCGCTGTGAACGGTATAGGCGAGCTCCTTTCCGTCCCGCAGTACGACGACAGTCAAATCCTTATCGGGGTTTTGCGCGATTTCCATCATGATGTCGGAAAAATCTTCGATCGTCTTTCCGCCGATCGACACGATTTCATCTCCTGTTTTCAATCCCGCTTCCCGTGCCGCAGAATGCAGTTCGGGATACACTTCGTCGGCAAGCGTGATTTTTGCCGTATAGGAATAATACGTGTAGCCTGTCATCGCGATGATCGAAAAAGCAATAAACGCGAAAAGCGCATTGAAAAAAGGCCCTGCAAATCCGATGAGCGCGCGAAAGAGCGGCCGTATGCCGTAGAGGGAATCGCGCTCGGCATCGATGCGCGGAGCAGCGGAATCGAGGGCGGCTTGAAAATCGCGTTCGCCTTTCATGCCGCAGTATCCGCCGAGCGGCAAAAGCGATAAGCGGTAGTCGGTACCGCCGACGGTTTTGTGCAGCAAGACCGGGCCGAAGCCGAGCGAAAACGATTCGACTTTAACGCCGAACAATTTCGCCGCGAGAAAGTGTCCGAGTTCGTGAAAAAAAACCAAAAAACCGAGGCAGACAATGCCGTATATCCATTTCATATCAGAGTTTTTGCAAGAGAGCGCGCTTTTGCATCCGCTTTAAAAACGTCTTCGAAGCTTTCGGGTAACACGCTCCAGTCTTCGTCGAGAACGCGTTTGACGACGTGCGCGATTTCGGGAAAAGCGATCTTTCCGTCGAGAAAGGCGAGGGCTGCGACTTCGTCTGCGGCATTGTATGCGATCGTATAGGAAGCGCCTCGTTTTGCCGCTTCGTACGCGTATGAAAGCAGCGGAAAATCTTCGGTGCGCGGACGGAAAAACGTCAGTTTTTTGCCAAAAAGATCGAAAGCTTGAAGATAATTTTCCGACGTTTCGGGCCACGTCAGCGCCGAAAGAATCGGGTGTCTCATGTCGGGATCGGAAAGCTGGGCGTAGAGCATGCCGTCCTTTGTGCGCACGAGCGAATGCACGATGCTTTCGGGGTGGACGACGACGTGTACGAGGTCGGGCATCACGTCGAACAGACGGCACGCTTCGATCACTTCGAGCCCCTTGTTTGCAAGCGTCGCCGAATCGATCGTGATTTTTTTGCCCATCTTCCACGTCGGGTGGGCGAGGGCGTCTTCGACCGAAACGCGCTCAAGCTCCTCTTTTGCGTATTCGCGGAAGGGGCCGCCGCTTGCGGTTATGAGGATTTCGGCGATATTTTCTTTACCGATTTTTTCGATGAGGCTGAAAATCGCCGAATGCTCCGAATCGACGGGGATGATGTGCGCACCGGATTTTTGTGCGAGCGCTTTGATAAGCGGCCACGCCATGACGACGGTCTCTTTATTTGCAAGCGCCAAATCGACTCCCGCTTCGAGTACCGCTTTCGACGGAAGGAGACCCGCGCTTCCGGCTATGCCGTTTACCGCGATGTCGGGGCGCGTTTGTCTTATGAGGCGCTCGATGCCGCCGGGCTCGTCGGCCGTAAGCGTATAGTCGCAGCCGAAAGCGGCCGCAAGCTGTGCTGTCTTTTCGCGACTTGTATGTGCGGCGAGGGCGCACGCGCGGAATTTTTCCGGCATGTTTTTAATAATGTCGAGCGTACTCGTACCGATGGAGCCGGTGCAGCCCAAAACGAAAACTTTTTTCATCGTGCGAAAAGCGGCACTCCGTAGAGTATGAAGAGCGAAAGATAAAATACGGGAGCGGCAAACAAAAGCGAATCGATGGAATCCAAAACGCCGCCGCGGCCGGGCATAATGCCGCCCGAATCTTTTACATTTGAGCTCCGCTTAAATACCGATTCGGCGAGGTCTCCGACGATTGCGGCGCTTGCGACGAGGGTGCCGAATAAAACCGATTTCCAAAGAGAACCCGGAAATATATGCGGCAGAGCTGCCTGCGCGATGAGCGAGGCGAGAATACAGCCGACATAGCCGCCTGCAAAGCCTGCAATGCTTTTGTTCGGGCTTGCGGCGATGACGCCTCGGTTGTTTTTCCCGAACAGCATACCGAAAAGCCAGGCGACCGAATCGCAGATAAAAGTCATCCACAAAAATGCGGCGATATAAAAACTTCCGTGCTCATAGACCGTCATCCTCGAAATAAAAGTGATGAGGTAACCCGTATACAATAAAATCGATACGGAAAGAGAAACTGCGGTATTGGAATGTTCGAAGGATGTTGCCGTAAGCGCATTGTAGGTCATGAGGATGCACGCGCCCGCGATGCATACGGCCGTTACGATGCCGAAGGGGAGCGAAAAGCATATGCAGACGTACGTCGAAACGGGAATCAAAAGGTTTAAAATCGCAACGAGGGGCTTCGGTAAAAGGGGACTGTTTTTTGAAAACATATCGTAGAGTTCCAAGCTGCCGATACACGAAAAAATGCACACGGCTGCGTGAAAGGGCAGTTCGTGAAAAAACGGGATAAAGACGAGACCGATCACGAGCGGTATGCCGATAAAGAAAATTAAAAGCCGTTGTACGAGTTTTGGCATCGCGCCGACCTCCATAAAATTTTCCTCATGCGAGCACGGCTCCGAAGCGTCTCGATCGCTTTTGAAACTGCTCGATATGACCGTACAATTCGTCTTCGCCATAGTCCGGCCACAGCGTATCCGTAAACACGAGCTCCGCATAGGATGCGTGCCACAAAAGAAAATTGCTGAGGCGCAGATCCCCGCTGGTGCGGATGACAAAATCCACCGGCGGCAACCCTGCCGTATCAAGAGCGCCTTCAAATTTCGTCCCGTCAATGTCCTCAGGACGAATCTGCCCGGCCGCCGCTTCCGCTGCCAAACGGCGCGCCGCCCGGAGAAGTTCGTCCTGCCCTCCATAATTCATAGCCACGTTGAACTTGACCCCCGTATTCTCCGCCGTCCGCCGCTCCGCCTCTTTTGCCTGCGCTTGCAGCGCCGGAGAAAGCTCCTTCATACGCCCCAAAAAGCGCAGCTTCACGTTATCTTCATCCATCTCGTCAATCTCTCGCGCTAAATAATCGGAAAAGAGACCCATGAGAAAATCTACTTCAGCATGGGGACGCTTCCAGTTCTCGGTGGAAAAAGCGTACACCGTCAGCGCGGGCAGTTCTAAATCAATGGCTACCTTCAGCACCTGCTTCAGGGCGGCCACCCCTGCCGTGTGTCCTGCCGTCCGCAGGAGGCCCCGCCCTTCGGCCCAGCGTCCGTTGCCATCCATGATAATGGCCGTATGGCACGGCAGGCGCTTCCTGTCCACAGCACCGTATAACGCATTATTTCCCGCCGAATCCACCGGCGGTGCCCCGCTAAACCACTTTTTCCACATAACTTCATAACTCCCGCACGCAGACTTTCGATCCCGCTCCCTGATGAAAAAGACCCCTCTCCAATACGAAAGAGGGGTCTTTGCCATCAGGGAGCGGAAATCGCCCCCACGGGACATCCCGCCTCGCAAGCCCCGCACTCCACACACTTCTCAGGATCAATCTCGTAATGCGCCTCGCCCTCCGAGATCGCGCCCACCGGGCAGGTACCCGCGCAGGACCCGCAGGAAATGCAGTCGTCGCCAATCTTATAAGCCATCTTCAGACACCTCCTTTCGCTGTTTTCCCGCCAACGTCAAACGCTGGCGGCCGTCAGCCAAAAACACCTGACGCACCACATAAAGGCATCTCTCGTCCACAGGGAAAACATACCGCGGCGGACGCGTCAATTCCTCTTCAAACTCTATCCCGGCAGCCCGCAAAAGGCACTCCGCCTCCTCTTTTGAGCGTCCCACCACGTCAGGAGCTGCCATCAGATCTCCATGACCTCTTTCTCTTTGGCCGTCTTGGCTGTGTCCACCAGCTTCACATACTTATCCACCAATTTTTGCGCGTCTTCCTGCCCCTTTTTCGACTCGTCCTCGGTGATACTCTTCGCTTTTTCCAGTTTCTTAATGGCATCATTGGCGTCCCGGCGCAGATTGCGCAAAGCCACCTTTGCCTCCTCCGCCTTCTTATTGATGCTCTTTTTCAGTTCCTCCCGCCGCTCCTGGGTGAGCTGGGGGATAGTCAAGCGAATGGCCGCCCCATCCGAATTTGGCGTCAATCCTAAATCAGACTTCATCAACGCCTTCTCAATCTCGTGAAGCATAGGTTTTTCCCATGGCTGAATCACGATCATCCGCGGCTCGGGAACCGAGATCTTGGCCACCTGATTGACCGGTGTCGGCGTCCCGTAATAATCCACGGCCACTTTATCCAGGAGCGCCGGCGTCGCCCGCCCTGCCCGCAGAGAGGCGAACTCCTTTTTTAACGCTTCCAACGTCTTTTGCATCCGTTCTTCATGGGACGCCATGATATCCTTTATCATTTTTTTCGCCCTCCGACCGTCGTTCCGATCTCTTCCCCCAGCGCTGCCTTCACCAAATTCTCGTGCCGATCAATATTAAAAACCACAATGGGAATTTGATTATCCATACAGAGGCTCGTCGCCGTGGAATCCATCACCTGGAGCTTTCGCTGCAAAACTTCCATATATGTCAAGTCGTCAAACTTCTTCGCCTCGGGGTTTTTATTGGGATCGGAATCGTAAACGCCGTCCGTGTTCTTTTTCCCCATCAAAATGACGTCCGCCTCAATCTCCGCCGCCCGCAGAGCTGCCGTCGTATCTGTGGAAAAATACGGATTGCCTGTCCCCGCTCCGAAGATGACGACCCGCCCCTTTTCCATGTGACGTATCGCTTTGCGCCGGATATACGGCTCAGCGATCTGCCGCATATCGATGGCACTCTGCACCCGGGACACCACGCCCTTGTTCTCCAAGGCATCCTGAAGGGCCAGCGCGTTCATCACTGTGGCCAACATCCCCATGTAGTCTGCCGTCGCCCGATCCATGCCCTTGGCACTTCCCGCCAGTCCCCGCCAAATATTGCCGCCGCCGACTACCACCGCGCACTCAATATCATGGCGGCGAATCTCCCGGATCTGCACCGCGATATCCTCCACCACGTCGGGATTGATCCCAAAGCCCTGCTCCCCAGCCAGCGACTCGCCGCTCAGCTTCAATACGACCCGCTTATACTTTCCCGTCCCCAAACGATGACCTCCATTCCGCTCTCCGAACCCTCGGTCAAAATCTTCTGACGCTCTTAGACAGTATAGCACCGATGAACCCCTTTAGGCAATCCGCCCCGACCATTCTGCCACTAAAAACTTATTGGAAGGCACCTACCGATCATGCTATGATAAAGTCACAAAACCAGAAACGAGGGATTGCCATGCGCCGAAAAGAGCGAGAAGTCCAGAAAGTAGAAGACATTTTCGACATATTAACCCGCTGTGTCACCCTTCGCCTCGGCTTACAAGATGACGAGGGCGCGTATATCGTCCCCTTATCCTTCGGAGCAGAGAGAGAAGGTAACACCATCCATCTCTATTTCCACAGCGCCAAAGTCGGCCGAAAATGTACCCTCCTGAAAAGGCAACCAGAAGTGACCATTGAAAGCGACATCTTCCACACCGTCGAAGACACCAAACAAGGCCCTACCACACGCTACGAATGTGTAATGGGACGCGGTCGCTGCCAAGAACTCACAACGCAGGCAGAAAAGATCCGCGGCCTCGACGTCATCAACCGTCACTACGGCTACCCGGACTATCCTTTAGAAACCTGCGGTCACCTAAACGCCGCAGCTGTTTACCGCATCACACTAACCACTGTCTCCGGCAAACGCAATCTCTCTTCCGCAGCCAACACCCTTACCCCCTCGTCACCGTGATCACGGTGACCAAAATGAGCGCCATGCCGAAAAGTTCCCACCCGTTCAAGAGGAACGAAAAGAGCCACAGGGAAAACAGCACCGATACCACCGGCTCTACCGCGCCTAAGAGGCTGGTCTCCGCCGGCGCGATGTAGGTGGTACTCATTAAGTACAAAGAAAAGGACAACACCGTCCCAAAAATAATGACGAATGTGTACGCGCCCCAAAAGGCGATATCCCCCGGCACAGCTTCCCCCCAGGGCCGCGCCAGCGGCAAAAAGCATAGGCCTCCCACCATCATGCCCCAGCCGACGATCAGCGGCGTACCATGGTGCGTGATCATGTGCCGCGGCTGAATCGTGTAAACCGCCGCCGCCCCCGCCGACAAGAGACCCCAAAAAAGCGCCGCCCCCGAAACCGCCAACGTCCCAAAATTGCCCCGGGTGACGAGGCAAAGTGTCCCTACGAGTGCGCCCAAAATACATAAGAGTTCCCGCCCCCGCGGCCAACGCCGCTCACTCAGCCAGTACCAGCCAAGGATGAGGATGGGATTCAAGAATTGCAGGATAGTAGCCGTCGGCGCATTACTGGCCTTGATGGCAGCAAAATAGCAATACTGGGTGGCCCACATCCCCAAGATCCCAAAAAGAAAGAGGCTTTGACAAAGACCCGGTTCCTGCCAAACGGAAAAAAGCAGACGCCGTTTTCGAAGAGCCTCTGCCGCTAAAAGAAGAAATCCGCCGAGGAGAAGTCGGGTGGCGGTGAGCCACGCCGCCGATACCCCCCGCTCCACCAGAGGGTATTCCCCGGCCACGCCGCCAACGCCCCACAGGCTTCCGCCCAAAAGCGCATACACGATCCCCTTCCCGCGCGGGGAAAGCCACCGCGAAGAATCCACCCTCACGCCTCCTCTGCCATCGCCGCGGAAAGAGCTGCGCCGATGGTCGCCCCGCCGCGCACGAGGCAGACCGACGGCGGTGTAATGCCGCTCCCTTGCAAAAAAATCGTCAGCGCCCGAGAGACGGTCACCGAAAGGCCGGGAAATTTCTCATACAGAGCGCCCTCTACCGCGATGCAGCGAGAAGACGGCATGTGTTCCGCCGCCCGATGGCGCAGGATACCGGCAAAGGAAGCCGCCACCAGTCCCGCCGACCGTCCGGCAATCGCTGCTGCCAGCCCCACCGCCTGCGCCGTAGCCCGCGGTGTTAAAGGCGTTCCAGAAAGAGCCGCCATCTTTTCCAGGGCCTCCCTTTCCCCGGAAACCACAGCGGCTAATTCGACGGCACTAAACGGCGGCGGTTTTTCCAAGGCCAGAATATCCGCCAGCGCGAGCGCATACAGCTCGCCCAAATAACGCCCCGATGTCATTTTTTCTAAGCGTTGCGCCCCAGGTTTTTCCGACCCCTCATCCAGATGACGGTCATAATCATTTTGCGCCACGTGAATAAAACCGCCGGATTCCAGATTCAAAATGGTCGCCCGGCGGTTTCCTTCAAAAGTTTCATGATAGCAGGCATTATATCCCGTAGCGTAGATAGCACCAATAAAAGTCCCCGGCATCTGGTAGGCAGCCGCCAAAAGAACGCCCACCGTATCATTGATCACCGATACGGGACGAATATTGTGAAACCCTCGCACCGCCAACGCCTCAGAAAGAAGCGCATTCACCAATTCCCCTTCTACACCGCTGACGGCAAATTCTTTCGTCCACTGAATGAGCCGTGCATCTGCCAGTGTCGCCTGCTCGGAAGGAAAAGAAAAGGTATGTCCCAACCGGTACACTTTCTCTTTATCGCCCCCCGCCGCCTCGATCACCAAATCAGCCAAAACGCCAAAAAGCGTTACGGCGGAGGTATCTTTCCCCGTGAAATCATACGTTCCCAAAAGGCGCAGAGGCTTTTCCGCCCGGGCCGTCACTTCGTAGCGGCCTCCTCCTAAGAGACGGACCTTCGCTGCCCGGACATTGGTGCCGCCGAAATCTACGGTCAAAAATTCGCCGGTCTCTTCCCCCGTGGGAAGGCCGACGTAAGCTGGCAAAAATTTAAGCGAGCTTTCTTTCCCCGCAAGCCCCTGTCCGATCTCTCCTTGAAAACTTCTCGCCGCCGCGTCCATCTCCCGCCGCGGCAAAGCAAACGCGGCCTGGGCGCGCTCCGCTTTTTCCTCGTCCCAACCCATGGCCCGCTCCAATCAGCGCAGGCTGGTATGGTCCGACGGCAGGATCTCCACCCAATAACCGTCAGGATCACTGATGAAATAAATCTCCTGCTCAGGATTTTCATGGCAAACGCACTGCATTTGTTCGTGAAGCATATGAGCCGCCGCAAAATTGTCGACAGAGAAGGCCAAATGAAACTCGTTTTCTCCTAAATCATAAGGCGCGGTTCGGTCCGTGACATGGATCATCTCCAGTTCCTGCCCCGAGTGTCCGTCACTTAAATAAACGAAAGTTTTGCCACGAATCTCCCGCCGGCGAACCTCTCGTAATCCCAGGGCTTCCGCGTAAAATGCCAAGGAACGGTCAAGATCTAACACGTGAATACTGTTGTGAACGAAAGAAAACCGCATACCGATACCTCCCTACGCGCATCCCTAATCACTTGTATCTTATCGTGCCGCGCCGTGGATCATAAAGGGAGATATCCCTTCACCAAACCTACGCCGCTTTCATTGGATTTCCTCATGCTCCTCTTGCAGCTCCCGGGCCAGTTTGATGAGGACCCGCGTGATACGAAGATTTTCCGTTTCCTCCACGAAAAAAGCGTTCCCGTCCTGAGACATGCGCTGTCCGACGCGGGGCGGCGAATCCACATGGGCGTAGAGCCATCCCCCGATGGTCTCCACGTTTTCCGCTTCCAGATGAAGCTCCAAGATATCATTGACTTCGTCTAAGAGAAGCTTGGCATCCACAGAATAGAGGCGCGGCCCCCGCCGCTCCACCACGGGACGCTCCTGATCAAACTCGTCCTGAATGTCCCCCACGATCTCTTCCACCACATCTTCAATGGTCGCCATCCCCGCCGTGCCGCCGTATTCGTCCACCACAATGGCCAGCTGGGCGCGCTTTTGCTGCATCGTTTTCAAAAGGCGGCTCACCGCCATCGTTTCCGGCACTACCAGCACCCGCCGGGCCATGCGCCGCAGATTCGGCTGGCGGCCCTGGCAGAGGGGATCCAAGAGATCCTTGATATGAATGAAGCCCACGATATTATCCTTGTCTTCCCGACAGAGGGGGTAACGGGTCATGCGCTCTTCCAAAGCGATGTGAATATTTTTTTCGGCGCTGTTTTCCAGATACAGACAGACCATATCCGTGCGAGGCGTCATGATATCCCGAACTTCTTTATCGGAAAAATCAAAGACATTATCCACGAAATCGTACTCCGTCTTATCAATATAGCCCTGTCGGCGGCTCTCCGCCATGAGAATCCGAATCTCTTCCTCAGAGTGCGCGGCTTCTGTTTCGGCGGCTACCCGAAAGCCAAAGAGACGAATCGTCCAGTTAGCCACATGATTGAGCGCCCAGACGAAAGGATAAGTAAGGCGCTGGAAGAAAAGGAGGGGCGGAGCGATGGTCAAAAGGATCTTCAAGGGATTCTGAATGGACAGGTTCTTCGGCGCCAGCTCTCCCAAAATAATATGCGCCGCCGTGATGGCGGAAAATGCCACCGTGAAGGCGATGGTATCCACCAGCGCGCCGGTGATCCCCAAAAGAGCCAGCCAAGGCCGGAGAATCCCCGCCAAAAATGGCTCCCCCACCCAGCCGAGTCCTAAAGACGCCAAGGTGATCCCCAGCTGGGTCACGGAAAGGGAAACATCCATGTGATCGGTGAGTTTTTTCGCGTAGCGGGCCTGACGGCTGCCCTCGGCGATGAGCTCTTCCAATTTTGAAGAGCGCACTTTGACAATGGTGAACTCGGCCGCCACAAAAAAGCCGTTGAGGGCGATGAGGAACAGGATCAGAAGAACATTCCCGGTGACGGCAAAAGCGTCCAATAAAAACAACCTCCAAAAAACACTGCAATATCTTCCAGATTATATCATACTTCCCCGCAGGGGGCAAAAAAGCGGCGGTTGCCCGCCGCTTTTTGTCTGTGTCCGCGCCCCTTTATTGTCAGACCCGGAAACGCCCCACGCCCTTTTGCAGATCCTGTGCCATCTGAGCTAAGGTCTGGCTGGCGGAAGCGATCTCTTCCATGGACGCCGCCTGTTCTTCGGATACGGCTGCCACGTTCTCCGCTTCGCTGTGAACGGAAGCCGACACCTTTTTGATGGCCTCCACCGATCCCACCATACGTTCACTGCCCGTCTTAATGCCCTCTGTACTCTGATGGATGGTGTCGATCCGCGCCGCCAATTCCTTCACTACCGCCGCGATGCGATCGAATTTTTCGCTGGCCTGATTGACCTGCGCCACACCCTCACTGACCCGCTCTTTTTGCTCCTGCATGACCTTGAAGGTGTTTTCAATGCGATTAGCGTTATCGGTAATCAGGGTGGTGATCTCCTGAGAAGACGTCGCCGACTGTTCGGCCAATTTCCGCACTTCTTCCGCTACCACAGCGAAGCCCCGTCCCTGCTCCCCGGCTCGGGCTGCCTCAATGGCCGCGTTAAGCGCTAAGAGGTTTGTCTGTCCAGCGATGCTGCTGATCATTTCCACGATTTCCGAGATGCGTTTGGAGCTGTCGTAGAGGGCCGTGACCGCGTCCGCCACCCCCTTGGCGCTTTCGTCCAAAACTTCCATGCCCCGCACCGCCACGTTGAGCCCTTGCTGGCCTTCCGTCGTAGCCGTCTCCACCCGCTGAGCCGCCGCTGATACGTCGTCGATACTGCCGGTGATCTCGTTCATGGCGTTGGTAATGCCGTCCACTGTCTCCATGGATTCATTGACCACCGTATCCTGTTCCATCGTATCCCCGGTGATTTTCGTGATGGCCTGTGCCGTATGCTGCGCCCCCTGTGCCGATTGATCCGCCGAAGCCGTCAGCTCTTCAGAAGCCGCCGCTAACTGCTGGGCCGTTTCCACCGTGGTAGAGATGAGCTTTTTGAGGCCCTCCGCCATCGTGCAGAAACTGTTATGCAGGCCGCCGATTTCATCCTTCCGATCCGTGGGATGAAGCTCGATGGCGAGGTTCCCCTGCGCCACCTCGGCCGCCAATTTATTGACATTCTCAATGGGCCCGGCGATGGACTGGGCTGTCATGAAGAGGATGCTCCCCAGAAGCACTAGGGAAACGATGGAAACGATGAGCATCAGCCATTTAAGATGCGCCACATCGGCCAGTACTTCTGTTTCCGGTACGAAGAGAACGATGTTCCAGCCCGTTCCTTCAACCGGGTGAACGGCATAGTAGTAGTTCGTTCCCATGTAATCATCTTCAAAGAAGTTGGGGGTCTTGCTCAAAAACTGGTTTGCTTTTGCTTCTCCTTGCGCATGGATGTTATCATTGATCGTCAAATGTGCATGGGAGATGAAGCGCCCCTGATCATCAAGCAGGAAGGCCTCTCCGTGCTCACCTATCCGCAGGGAAAGGATCTTATCCTCAATGACAGAAAACAGCACATCAATGGCCGCCACCCCCGTCAAACGCCCGTTTATCTTCAGGGCTCGACTCAGGGTAACCACCTTTTTCTTCGTAAAGGCATCCTCATAAACCTCGGATATCTGGATGCCGTCCTTCGCCGCCGCATTTTTATACCAATCCCGCGTGGTGGCGTCAAATTCTGAACGGGGAACAACGCCGTCGCCGTTGGTCAAGAAATCCCGATCAGGAAATCCGGCGTAAAGATAAGCGATATCCGGCCGCTTCGCAAAATCCTCCGCAATCTGCAAAAAGCGGGCATTATCCGGGAATCCTCCTGACCACGCCTGTACTAACCCGTCAAGAAGCCCTGTCTTGCTGTCCACGATACGGTGAATTTCCTCCGCGTGGAATTGCGCCGAAGCTTCCATCTCGCGCTGAGTTCCTTCTTTAATCCGCGTGCTGGCGTCCCAGTAAACAAACACCGACATGCTAAGGAAAATCACCAAAAGCGGAACGCCGATAGAAACCAACATTTTCGTTCGTAAATTCATTTTACTCCCCCCATATATCCTGCATTCTCTAAGCCTCTATGCTGCGCCAGCGCCGCGCGCTGGCTGTTTAACGACCCACGCCCTTTACTTTGCCTCACAGACCGTGCCATATAAATCATTTTTGTCATACAATATTTATACTTCTATAGCAAAATGAGGTAATTTCCTTCGCTGCCATAAGTAGTTTAATGAATATTTCGCTAATGATCAAATCTTTCCTTCTTCCCGCGGAAAAATTTTACTCATCAATATTTAATCTACCACGGCTTTCCTGAACATTCAAGATAAATTCGGGCCAACGAGGAAAAATAAAACTTTATTCCCGTTATCGTGAACGAGAAAAGCGGTGGTTGCCCACCGCTTAAACTATAGACCTTATCTCCTTTTGCCATCCTCTTCCCTGTGAGATTTTGGGAATACTACTGAAACTTTTTACCGGGAAATCTGCTTGGCATTGATCTGCTTCACACCCGGAAGCGGCCTACGCCCTTTTGGAGATCCTGCGCTAACTGGGCCAATGTCTGGCTAGCGGAGGCAATCTCTTCCATGGAAGCCGCCTGCTCTTCCGAGACCGCCGCCACGTTCTCCGCTTCGCTGTGAACCGAGCCGGATACTTTCTTGATGGCCTCCACAGAGCCCACCATGCGCTCGCTCCCCGTCTTTATCCCTTCGGTACTCTTATAGATGGTGTCGATCTTGACCGTCAGTTCTTTCACCACCGCCGCGATCCGGTCGAATTTCTCACTGGCCTGCTTCACTTGCGCCACACCTTCCGCGACTTGCTCTTTTTGTTCCTGCATGACCTTAAAGGTATTTTCAATACGATTGGCGTTATCGGTAATAAGGCTCGTGATCTCCTGGGAGGAATTTCCGGATTGTTCCGCTAATTTCCGTACTTCTTCCGCCACCACAGCGAATCCTCTGCCTTGTTCTCCGGCGCGCGCCGCCTCGATCGCAGCATTAAGCGCCAAGAGATTCGTCTGTCCGGCAATGCTGCTGATCATCTCCATGATCTCCGAAATCCGCTTTGAGCTGTCATAAAGGGCCGTGACCGCGTCCGCTACGCTCTTGGATCTCTCGTCCAAAACTTCCATACCGTGCACCGCCACGTTGAGGCCCTGCTGTCCCTCCGTAGTGGCCGTTTCCACCCGCTGCGCCGCTGCTGATACGTCGGCAATGCTTCCGGTGATATCGTTCATGGCGTTGGTAATGCCATCCACGGTCTTCAGGGATTCATCCACTACCGTATCCTGTCCCATCGTGTCCCCGGTAATCTTCGTGATGGCCTGCGCGGTGTGCTGCGCACCCTGCGCCGACTGATCCGCCGACGCGGTCAGTTCCTCGGAAGCCGCCGCTAACTGCTGGGCCGTCTCCACCGTAGTAGCAATGAGTTTCTTGAGTCCTGCGGCCATGGTGCAGAAACTGTTGTGCAGACTGCCGATCTCATCCTGCCGGTCCGTAGGCCGAATATCCACGGAGAGATTCCCCTGCGCTACTTCCGCCGCAACGGCATTGACCTTCTCAATGGGGCGGGCGATGGACTGAGCTGTCATAAAGAGCAGTATGCCCAGAACAGCCAGTGAGAGCCCCGACCCGCCGATCAGCGCCCATTTAAGCCGATCAACATCGGCGAAAACCTCATCCTTCGGCACCGCCAAGATGAGATTCCATCCTGTATCACCAATGGGATGAACCACATAATATTTTTCGACATTCTGATAATCCGCCTTAAAGAATACCGGCTCCGTCCCCAAAAACCGGTCCGCAGCACTGCCCATCTGGCTGCGAATATTATCGTCCAAAGTCAGGCTGCTGTGGTAGAGAAAGCGCCCCGCCTTATCAATGAGAACCGCCGCGCCCGTATCGCGAATCTTAATCTCCGCCAGCCGTTTCTCCACATCGGCGAAAAGAACGTCGAAGGCAACGACTCCTTGCAGCGCGCCTCCCCTTTTCATCGCTTCACTGAGCGTGACCACTTTGATCTTCTGAAACTTATCCTCATAGACCTCAGAAATCTGCACGCCGCTGTGCTGCACCGCCGATTTATACCAATCCCGTGTCGTCGCGTCAAACTCCGACTTTGGTACAATCCCTTCACGGCTGTCAACAAACAGACCGTCAGGATACCCGATAAAGAACGCGTCGATCTCTGGCCGTTCGGCAAACTCCTTCGCCACCGGTAAAAATGTTTCACCGGTAGGTGTTTGTTCCGACCAGGCCTGCGTGGCTCCTTCCAGAACCCCCTTCTGTCCGTCGACAACCCGATGGATCTCTTCGGCATAGAACGCCGCCTGTGCCTGCATTTCGCGCTGCGTCGCCGTCTCAATCATCCGGCTCGCTTCCCAATAAACGAAAAGGCTCATGGCGATAAAAATCACCACCACCGGCGTCCCGATCCAAACCAGCATTTTCATCCGCAACTTCATTATTCTATCACCCCATAGATCATCATACTGACCGCCCCGGCAAAAATACCATCACGGCATACGATAAAGTATTTCGATAATCAACGGGATATCTCCTGCTTTATTTTAAATATTATTAGAAATAATTCAACCACGTTTTCCTTTTATCTGTTACTTAATTGCACAACTCACCTCGTTCCCCAAGGTGAACATCTCGTCTCAAAAGGCAGGATTTCCCTCTCGATCGTCATAGGTCGCCGTACACTGAGGATAATGAGAACAGCCCCAAAAATTTCCGTTGCGTCCCTGCACGAGGCGCAGGTGCCCCACGTGACACGCAGGACAAAGATATTCACTCAGCGGCGCATTTTGTGGCATATCTTCCAGAGCCGCCGCCGAAGGTTTCGGCCCATTGTCATAGGAACGGCGCGATGCGGTCTGCGCCAGCAAAGATCGGGCCGACATCTCCGGCCGATACGCCGCCATGAAAGCCGCCATCTCTTCTTCGCTCAGGGGCGGCGCATCATCGGCCGCGATAGCCCCCTCACCGACTTCCGGTGCCCGCTGTCGTCCGATGACAGCCGTGTCTTGCCGTGATGGGTCGCCTGCCTTTTTCGGCCCTACATCCAGCGCGGCCTCATCTCCCTCCGCCGTGCCTGCGCCTATCGGCCAAGCGTATCGGTGCGCCGCACCCGCTAAATCCGGTTGTCCTTCTTGATCGTCACAGGTCATGCGGCAGCGGGGGAAATTCGTACAGCCCCAGAAATCCCCCTTCTTTCCGTGGCGTTTGACTAAAACACCCTGATGACAACGTGGGCAGGGATACGCCCCCGTCGTTTTCATCGTCGTCCCCAAGGCCATCCCGCAGAGACGGCGGGCAAACTCCACCTGTTCAGCAAGGAAGTCCACCATATCTCCCTCTCCCGCCGCCATGGCATGAAGTTCATCCTCCCAGACAGCCGTTTTATCGGGATACGTCATGTCATCCGGCAGAGCGTCAATGAGAAGTTCTGCGGAAGGCTGGGGAATGAGCTGTTTTTTCTTTCCCTGCGCTTTCAAAAACTGCCGCCGAATCAGATCGTCGATGATCGCCGCCCGGGTTGCTTCGGTGCCGATACCGCTGACGGCGCGAAGGCGTTTCTTCGCTTCGGCATCTTTGACGTACTTATGAATATCCTTCATAGCCGCTAAAAGCGTCGCCGGGGTAAAGCGCTGGGGCGGCTTTGTCTGCTTTTCTTCCATGCGCCCCCCGCCGTACGCCACCGCATCTCCTTTTCTCATAGCAGGAAGGGAAGCCGTCCCCTCCTCTTTGTCCTCTTCCTTATCCCCCTGATCGGCGTTCTTTCCTCCATAGAGCGCCTTCCACCCCATGGCCTGCACCACGCGTCCGCTGGCGGAAAAATTTTCGTCAGCGTAGAGAACGCCCACCTTCGTCTGATCATAGACCTGAGCCGGATAGAACTGCGCCAAATACGCCTGGGCAATGAGGAAATAAATATTCCGCTCCATCGGGGAAAGCTTCGTCATATCAGCCCGCACCGTAGTGGGAATGATGGCGTGATGGGCCGTGATCTTCTTATCGTTCCAGGCCCGGCTGCGCAGGGAATCGTCGGCCTCTCTCGCCCACGCGGCCAGCTGAGGCTCCGCTCCGTCCGCCAAATTTGCTAAAATCGTTTTTGCGGCGGAGAGCTGGTTCTTCGGCAAATACTCACAATCCGAGCGGGGATAGCTGGTCAATTTTTTCTCGTAAAGCTGCTGGGCCGTATCCAGCACCTGCTGAGGCTCGTAGCCGAAGCGGCGACCGGCCAACACCTGCAGGGACGACAAAGAAAACGGCAGGCGCGGCGGTTCTTCCTTTCGCGTCTTCGCGTAAGCGACGATCTTCCCTTCGCCCCCCGCCGCAAAAGCGGCTAATTTTGCCTCCGCCGTCCCCTTATCTACGAGTCGGCCCTCACTGTCGAGGCCGGGCTGCTCCTCTACCGGCTTCCACAGGGCGGTAAACGTCCCATTGGCATGGTGAAATTCTGCCCTAATCACATAATGGGCCACCGGATGAAACGCCTTGATCTCCCGCTCCCGCCGCACCACCAGCGCCAAAGTCGGCGTCTTCACCCGCCCCACCGGCAGCGTCATATCGTGCCCAGCCCGCCGCGCCGCCAACGTGTAAGCTCGGGAAAGATTCATGCCGATGAGCCAATCCGCCCGCGCCCGGGCCAGCGCTGATTCCTTAAGGGGCGCGAAATCACGGTTATCCCGAAGATCCTCGTTGGCCTCGCGAATGCTCTTTTCATCCAATGCGTTCAAGAGGATGCGCTTGACCGGTTTTGTATTCCCCACATAGTCCAGCACCTCGTCGATGAGGAGCTGCCCTTCCCGATCCGGATCCCCGGCATGAACGATCTCATCCGCCCGGGCGATGAGACCCTTGATAATCCCGAATTGTTTGGTGCAGGAATTCTCTACCAAAAGTTTCCACGCCTGGGGAACAATGGGAAGATCTTCGGCCCGCCATTTTTTATATTTTTCCTCGTATTCATGGGGCTCCGCCTGCCGCAGAATATGCCCAAATCCCCAGGTGACAATACCGCCCCCCGTTTCAATGAAGCCGTCCCCACGCCGCAGCGGCCCCGGCAGACATTTCGCGATCTCCAGCCCCATGCTGGGCTTTTCTGCTATGTACAGCCGCAAATTCTTCTCACCTCAACCCACGGAGCGCCATTTCACTTGCGCCGTATCGGATACATCCTTTCCTATCCCCGAATACACAGCACGTATTTCTCCGACAAAGAGGCTGCTGCCCGCAGCCAAAAGAACCACCGCCTTCAATGCGCTAGCCACATGATGAAGGAATAGGCCGCCCACAAGAACAGCCCCATCCATAAAAGCAGCACCGCTGATACCGCCAGCAAAATCCAGGGCATTTTCCTTTCTATGCGCGACGCATGGGCTTCACTTTCCGCCCGTACGCCCGGTGGCAGTTGATTCAGCACCGCCGCCAAAAGAGCCGGCACCACGATGGCATCGTCTAAAATCCCCGCTAAGGGGATCGCGTCGGGGATGATATCCACCGGACTGATAAAATAGAGCAGCGCCAGTCCCAAAAGCGCCCGCAGTTTTAGCGGTGTCCGCCGGTTGAACGCTGCCGAGGCCAACACCAAAAGCTCCGCCTGAAAAAAGCGCCACAGTCTTCCCAGCCATTTCATCACAGATCATCCTTTCCCTCTCGCATAAGTCTTTATCCTTGTATTGTCCTATAACCGCTAAACGCCGGCGGCACTCTGCTTGCCTTTGTTAAGTGGTGGTACATATTCTCACATTTCCCTTCGGTCATGTTCGCTAAGTGTTCATATTGTATCACACTGCGCGGGAAAGCAAACTTTCACTCCGGCACAGCATTTCCCAAATACGGATCACTTCCGCTCTTTCTCCCTTGGAAAAATCTGATCCCCTCCTTTGCTTTTCAATCATAGTAAGTTATAATAAATCTACGCGCCGCCTCAATCGCATCAGATGACACGCGCCAGGGACGAGTCCCGCTGTCGAAAGCGAAACACCTCGCCCCGCTGGAAAAGGAGGAACCATGATGCCGAAAAAAATCTTTCCGCTCCGTCCCGAACGGTTAGAGGAAATCATCCGTGAATATCCCACGCCCTTTCATCTCTATGACGAAGCCGCCATACGCGCCAACCTGCGGCGGCTTTTTGCCGCCTTTCACTGGGCTCCGTCTTTCCGTGAACATTTCGCCGTCAAGGCCGCGCCGAACCCCTACCTTCTGGAGATCATGCGGGAAGAAGGCGCCGGTGCCGACTGTTCCTCTCTGGCCGAGCTTCGTTTAGCGGAAATGGCCGGCATCCGAGGGGAAAAGATCATGCTGACCTCCAACGACACCCCCGCCAACGAATTTCAGAAGGCCAATGAATTAGGCGCGATCATCAACTTAGACGACATCTCCCACATCGACTATCTGGAAAAATGCGCGGGCTTTCCCGACTGCCTTTCCTTCCGATATAATCCCGGAGCCTGCGTAGCAGGCAACGACATCATCGGCAAGCCGGAGCAGGCAAAATACGGTCTTACCCACGACCAGCTGCTGCAAGCCTACAAGATCACCCAAGAGCGCGGCGTCAAGCGCTTCGGCCTCCACTGCATGGTCATCTCCAACGAGCTCCACGCCGAATCCTTTATCAACACGGCGCGGCTGATGTTTGCCACCGCCGTGGAAATTTATCAAAACTTAGGCATAAAATTAGAATTTGTCAACCTGGGCGGCGGCATCGGCATCCCCTATCATCCTGAAGACCATCCCGTCAATTTGGAACACATTGGGGAAGGCATCCGCAAAGTTTATCAGGAAATTATCGAACCCGCCGGGCTTGACGGGCTGGCCATCGCCACGGAAGCGGGGCGTGCCATCACCGGCCCTTACGGCTGGCTGGTCGCCACCGTCCTTCACGAAAAGAAGACCTATAAAGACTACATCGGGCTTGACGCCTGCATGGCTGATCTCATGCGCCCCGCCATGTACGGCGCATATCATCATATTACCGTCGTAGGCCGCGAGGACGCCATCTGCGATCACGTCTACGACGTAACCGGCTCACTCTGCGAAAACAACGACAAATTCGCCATTGACCGCTGGCTGCCAGAAATCCACATCGGCGACCGTCTCGTCATCTTCGACACCGGCGCCCACGGCCACGCCATGGGCTTCAACTACAATGGCAAACTCAGGAGCGCCGAACTTCTCCTCAAAGAGGATGGCTCCGTACAGCTCATCCGCCGCGCCGAAACCCTCGCCGACTACTTCGCCACCCTCACCTTTCCCGGCTCTAAATTCGCCGGAGAGAAGTGACCCTCGCCTTACTCGTAGCGCGTGTCGATGACGCGCTTCGTCTTTTTTTCCGAGCGCGGCAGGACACCGATCTCGACGACTTTGACGAGCGGCGTGAACCCGATGCGGCTCTTAACGCACTCTGCAATGCGCTGCGCAAGCGCGAGAAAATCGACGTGTCCATTCGTCTCGACGTAAAGGCGCATCGTATCCTTACCATCGAGATGGGAGATATGTATCTGGTACTCGCTCGACACTTCGGGGAACGTATGCAGGATTTCCTCAATCTGGCTGGGGAAGAGGTTGACGCCCTTGATCTTCACCATGTCGTCCGTGCGTCCCTCGATTGTATCAATGCGCGGGTACGATTGACCGCAGGCACAGGGAGCCGGCAGGATACGTGAGAGGTCGTGGGTGCGGAAGCGGATGAGCGGCGCGCCCTCCTTTTTGAGCGTCGTAATGACGATTTCGCCCCACTCCCCGTCGGGCAGGTTCTCTCCTGTCACGGGGTCAATAATTTCGAGATAGATATAATCGTCCCAATAATGAATGCCCGCCTGCTCGTCGCAGGTGATGCCAATGCCCGGTCCATAGACTTCCGTAAGTCCATAGATATCGTACGTCTTAATTCTGAGCTTTTCCTCGATGGCCTCACGCATTTTCGCGCCCCAGCGCTCCGAACCGATAATGCCCTTTTGGAGATGGATTTTTTCCCGCACGCCGCGCTTCTCAATTTCCTCGGCAAGCAGCAGGGCATACGACGAGGTCGCGCAGAGGACGGTGCTCTTCATGTCGATCATCATCTGAATCTGTTTGTCCGTGTTGCCAGGCCCCATCGGCACGGCCATCGCGCCGAGACGCTCGCATCCCGCCTGAAAACCAATGCCCGCCGTCCAAAGGCCATAGCCCGGCGTAATCTGGATGCGGTCGCGCTTCGTAATGCCTGCCATCGCGTAGCAGCGCGCGAACTGGATTGCCCAGTCCTCGACGTCTTTCTTCGTATACGGTACGATGACGGGCTTTCCCGTCGTCCCCGATGAAGAGTGAATCCGAACAATCTCCTCCTCAGGGACGGACATGAGGCCGAGGGGGTAGGCATCGCGCAAATCCTTCTTTTCCGAGAACGGCAATTTCTTAAAATCCTCCGCGGTCTCGACACATTCGATGCCGTAGTCCTCCAGCCGCTTGCCGTAAAAGCTCCCTACCTTGCGCATCGCGCGGATCCGATCATTGACAAGCGCGAGCTGCTCTTTCGTAATCTCCATCACAATCTCCCCCGGCTCTTTCTATTAGGAAAAGGCTTCACGCGCGTAGCGAAGCGCGCGTTCATTGAGCGCACAATACTTTGGCTTCACGTGCGCGCGAATCGCCGCGATCACATCCTCCTCCGTCAAGAAGGGAAGCGCCCCGGCCGCAAACGCGGCGCCGAGCATGATAACGTTGAGGGCCTTTGGGTTCCCGATGGCGCGGACGGCAGCCTCACCATCTACAACGTGAATCTGTTTTATGTGTTCCTTCAGATAGTCCATCATCTCGCGCCCTGTGTAATTCGTAGCAGAAAGCGCCGCTGTTACGGGCATGATGGGCGAGGCATTCACGACGAGCACGCCGTCCTTTTTTAAGTATGGCAGCATTCGCACTGCCTCGGCAGGCTCAAAAGCGAGCAGGAGGTCGGCCGTACCACGCCGTATCATCGGATTCTTGGCTCCCGCCCCGATACGCAGATGGCTGAATACTGAGCCGCCCTTCTGCGCCATGCCGATTGTCTCCGCGCTCATGACAGGCAGCCCTTTTGCCATGCTTGCCGCCGCGAGGAGCTTCGAGGCGAGCACCGTACCCTGCCCCCCCACGCCCGTCAGCAAGATATTGTATGCCATCACGCCTCGCTCCCTTTCTGTGACACATTCGGCACAACGGAGATGGCCCCGAAGGGACATACCTCCGTGCAAAGGGCGCAGCCCGTACACTGCGCGGGATCAATCTTCACAGCGCCGTCACAAGTAACGATGCCGGGGCAGCCAATCTCGCGAATGCACTTCCTGCACCGCGTGCACTTTTCCTCCGCGATATGCGCCATGCCAAGAGGAGGCACAATCGCGATGCACGGCGAGCGAAAGATAATCGCCTTGACACCCTTCTCCTCTGCGACTTCACGCACGGCCGTAACGCACTCGTCCAGTTTCAGCGGGTCAAGGGTGCGAATCGTTTGCACGCCGATGCCCTTCAGCGTCTCCTCAATGGAGATCTTCTGTGCCACCTCCCCCATCATCGTGCGCCCCGTTCCCGGATGCGGCTGATGGCCCGTCATGGCCGTCGTCGAATTATCAAGCACGACAAGTGTGAAATCCGACTGATTGTAGACACCGTTCACTGCACCCGTAATCGCCGACGCGAAGAACGTCGAATCGCCGACGAACGCAAAACACTTCGTATCCCTCGTCGCGATGCCGATGCCCTGTGCAATGCCAAGCCCCGCACCCATACAGAGACATGTGTCGACCATATCGAGTGGCTGCGCGTTGCCCAGCGTGTAGCAGCCGATGTCACCCGCAAAAACGCATTTTTTGCCCTTCATCGCCTGCTTGACCGCGTAGAATGAGGCTCTGTGCGGGCAACCCGCACAGAGCACGGGTGGGCGCACGACCGAGACCGGCGGTTCAGGAAGAGAAACTGCCGCCTCATGCGGCCAATTCATAAAAGAAGCAACTGCTGTATCCACTGCATCACGCGTATTTTCGCCCGATGGCAAAATATCGCCCGTCAGCTTGCCGCGAATCCGCACGGGAATCTGGTACTTGCCGCAGACATATGTCAGCTCGCGCTCAATGACAGGATCAAGTTCCTCGATACAGAGCACTTCGTCAAGCCCCGTTAAAAAAGCGACCGCCTGCTGCTCGGGAAACGGGAACGGCGTCGAAACCTTGAAGACACGCGGAAGCTCTGCTCCCGTTTCCTCTTGCTCTGCAATCGTTTCCTGCACATAGGAATAGCTTACGCCGTGTGTCGCAATTCCCTTGCGGCTCAGGCTTGCCCCATGCTCGATAGTGTTGCGCGCATAACCCGAAAACACCTTCGCCAGCTCCACGTTCCGCGCCTCAATCGCAGCGTGCGCTCGGGTAGACAGGCGCGGGAAAATCACCCATTTTGACGGGTCACGCATAAAGCCCCGCGACTCGTGCCCTGCGTACTCCGCCTCATCCTTCACCTCAATCGAGGCATAGCCGTGATCGATACGCGTCGTCGGGCGAAAGAACACAGGCGTATGATAGCGCTCCGAGAAGTCGAAGGCCTCCTGAATCATCGCATATGCCTCTGCGACACTCGACGGATCGAAGCAAGGCACTTTCGCGAACGCGGCAAAATGGCGCGTGTCCTGCTCCGTCTGCGAAGAAATGGGACCGGGATCGTCGGCAACGAGCACGACCATGCCGCCCTCAATGCCAATATATTCGAGGCTCATCAAAGGATCGGCGGCGACATTAAGCCCCACCTGTTTCATCGTCACCAGCACGCGCGCCCCTGAGTACGCCGCACCTGCGCCGACCTCCATTGCCGCCTTCTCATTCGTTGACCACTCGACATGAATGCGCCCGCCTGCATTATGCTTTGCAACCGTTTCGAGCACCTCCGTCGAAGGGGTGCCGGGATAGCCGGCGACGACGTTCACGCCTGCCGCAAGCGCCCCGAGCGCCATCGCCTCGTTGCCCATCAGATATTCTCTATGCATGCTTTCGCTCCTTTTCGATACAATGCTTCCCTATTATAATATAAATCACCGCGAATAGGAAATTCTCCCGAAAAATTATGTGTCCCTTCGGATTAGATCAGAGTGAAGCTATTCGACAAAAAGGTTCTTTTTCCTTTAAAGGCCCATACCTTTAAACTTCCCCCCCCGATCTAATCGGGGGGACATGCAAGAAGGGGCTGACGACCAAAAATCCTCCTTCCTGTCGCCAGCCCCTTTTATTTATGATCAGCGTATCATCAGCCATGTGCCCGCCGTAAGGAGGGCCGCGCCTATGGCTGATTTCAGTGTAAATTCCTCGTGTAGAAAGAGGACCGCCAGGAGAAGGGTCAAGACGACACTCAGCTTATCCACCGCCACTACGGCAGAGGTTTCTCCCATTTGTAACGCTTTGAAGTAGCAAAGCCACGACGCGCCCGTCGCCAAGCCGGAAAGGATGAGAAACAGCCAGGAACGACGGCTGATTGCGGTGATCCCGCCCGCACTTTGAGTAAAAAATACCATACCCCACGCCAGCGCCAGCACTACCACCGTACGAATCGCCGTTGCCAAATGAGAATTAACCCCTTCAATACCGATCTTCGCCAAAATTGCCGTCAGGGCGGCAAAAACCGCCGACAACAGTGCCAAGGCCAGCCACATGCGAATTCCCTCCTTCATCCCATAAAAATAAACTGTTTCGCTCCTATTTTGCGCGCACGCCGACACAAAAAGCCCCCTGACGTGTCAGAGAGCTTCCCTTTGCCAAATGGTGCGATTGGCGAGAGTCGAACTCGCTACCTGCCGCTTAGGAGGCGGCCGCTCTATCCTTGTGAGCTACAACCGCAGAATAAACCGATATGTATTATAGCAAAGGGCCGTGATTTGAGCAAGAAATCACGGCCCTTTGCTATGAAGACTTTTCCACGGGCCACAACAAGTGCCCCGTGCTGTCAAAGCAATTTCTTGCTGCATCCTTAATCCCAATCTGCTTTGCAGCGCATGGCTTCTTGTTTACTGATGATACGCCGTTCGTAGAGATCATCGAGCCAATATTTGCCATCGACATAATTCAAATGGTAGATATTGTCCGGCGCATTGTGTGTCGCGAGGCACTCAAAATCGCAGCGCAGATTTTCTTCAACAGGAACGTATTCCAGCGGAATACGTTCGCTGGTGTTAAGTCCGACACCATCTTTGATTGCCTCCCCCACTAAAACAGGTTGGCTCTGATCCGTTTCCAAGTGGGTATACGTATTATCTGCCAACTTAATGCGGCATAACACGTCCGGCGCGCCACCGAAATTAAAAATAACCGCGCCCTCGGGCAAATGGATATTGACGATATCATAGGTGCAGGCCCGGCGCGGCTCTATGTCGTCAAAGGTAAAGCCGCCGTTTTCTTCGTGAATGCGATAGGCTTTCATTGTCTTCTCCTCCCGTAAGTATTCTTTACTTTCACTATACCTAACCGCTAAACACAGGCGGTGTGCCCCTTTCCTCTGCTAAGTGGTTAGATCCATATTCCCACTACGTTAGCGGTGTCCAACCGTCGCGCTCGCTAAGTGTCCCTATTATATCTGTTTTTCTCATATTACGCTACCCCTACAAAATCACGCGCTTTTCGTTATCCGACGCGCAACTCCCAAAAATCGTATCATGTATGGGCCGTTTATAGCACTCTACCCCCAATATCTGCCTGTTCCGCGAGTGCTTTCACGGCGTCCTCATACGTTTCCCAAAGAGAATCCGGTATCGCCGTCCGCTGCCCCTGCATCCGCGTCCACGCGGCGCGAAGACTTTCGCCTGCTTGCCGTATTTCTTCCACGCTGAATTGTGCCCATACTTCTTGGAGCAAACAGCACCACTCCACCTCGCGCCACAGCCTGTCAAGGGGCGTCATTGCCCTCACGAATATCATATCGTGCCCCGTCGGCAATATTCCCACCGTAGGGATCGGTCGGCCCTCGATCGGCAGCAGCACCGTGCGCCACATGTGCCAAAAGAGCGGCTGTTCGTCTAAAAAATCACCCATCAGCCAATCCCGCGACGCGATGAAAGCGCGTCGGAAAAAGCCCACCGCGATTCCCTCCGCCGGATACGCCCCGCCAACAAACATCTGCCGCCAAAAGGCTTGCCCGTTAACCATAGCGAAGTTCGCGGCCCTCGTCGTGTCATCATAAGGCGCCCCGGATATCCGACCGCTCTCGGTTTTGGCAAAGGCCCAATCCAGCGGCGGCTGAGATTCCAGACAGGCCAGCATCCGCAGGAATTTATCCGTTGCGATACAATCGCCGGGAAAAAGATACTGCACATAGTCCCCCGCAGCCACCTGTTCCAGCCTTTCACCTAACGATGCCCCCGGCGGTGCCGAAAGTACCCCAATCGGCGTTCCCTCGTCCTTAAAGGATGCCCCTACGGCCTCCGCACGCCTTGGATTAGCGCCGCCCACCACCGGGATCCATATTTCCTTATTGTCGTATTCCTGCGCCAACACATTCTGAATGGACGCCGCCAGCGCCGCCTCGTCCCCGCCGAAGGGAATGACTACCGTGACCCGCCGATTGCGGCGCCGCGCCTTTTCCTCGGCCAAGGACTCGGCGATACGCTCTCCCGTCGCTAACACCCGCGCCAACACCGAAGGCTGCGCCGAGCCGGTATAGCGAAGGGAAAGATCCGCAACGTGAGGGCGTAAATCGAACAGCTCGGCCTCATCCGCCGAAAGACGCCCTATATCAGCGATATCCTCGTCCCACAGCAAGCCGTCAAAGGCCCGCTTCCACTCCTCGGCCACTACCGTATACACGGAGTATTTCACCACATTGTTCAGCCAGCCCACCGCCACCTTGGCCGCAAATTGATCGGGACTTCGCCAGTGGAAATGAGCGATGTGAAAAGGCGGCGCAGCAGAGAGCGGGATCGGCTCCCAGCCTCGCCCCGTCTGCCAATAGGCAAAATGCTGCCCCTGCACCAAATGAAAGGGACGAACCTCCGTCACCCCCGCGCCGACGATGACCTTAATGACCTCTTCGTCACTTTTTGCTCGGCGGCACGGCCTCCTCAGGGAAAATACCCCCTCGCTATCCAGCGGTTCATACCGGCGCCAGCGCACCGGATACAGCGCGTTCCGTGAAAGCGCCTGCAAGATGGTCCGGCAAGACTGCGGCGTATCGGTATTGACAAGGAATTCATCCGCGTCCAGCGGCACCACAATATCGGCGTCAAACGCTGTCATCGCCTCATCTAAGAGGGTATTCATCACCTCCTCTTGAATGTGCCCGGTACGATGGATCCGCCGCACTGTCAAGGGCAGCCCCTCTGCCGCTAACTTTTCCAAGATTCCCCCGGTTCCATCAAAACTCTCCTGCTCCGCCACGATCATGGCGTCAGCAAAAGTCAAAGTGTGGCGGACAAAGCACTCGATGATATCCGCCTCATTTTTCACCATGGAAATCGCCACGATCCGATTCATTCCGCTTCTCCCGTTTCCTGTGCCACCGCCGCCAAAGCCTGCTCAATGACCTGATCCATGTTGTAATAGGTATACGTTCCCCAAGGTTCTCTGCACAGCACGTTTCTCATCTTTTGCGATCCTTTTCGTGCCACCGCCAAGCGGTTTCGATGATGGCTCTAAGATCGTATTCCGGCTGCCAGCCAAGGATCCGCCGAGCTTTTTCCGAACTTCCCACCAATTCCGGCGGATCCCCCGGCCGCCTTTCTCCGTAAATCACCTTGATCTCCCGCCCCGTCACTTGCTTAGCCATCTCAATGACTTCCCGCACCGAATAACCGACGCCATTCCCTAAATTGAAATCCGCCGAGATGCCTTCCTTCTGGATATACGCAAGCGCTAAAATATGCGCTTTGGCCAGATCGTTCACATGGATGTAATCCCGCACGCAGGTGCCGTCCGGCGTGGGATAATTCGTCCCATAAACGGAAATCGACTCTCGCCGTCCGCTGGCGGCGTCAAGCACCAACGGGATGAGATGCGTCTCCGGATCATGCCTCTCCCCGATCTCCGCCTCCGGGTCGGCCCCGGCGGCGTTAAAATAGCGCAGTACGCAGAAATTGAGTCCGTACGCCCGATGATAATCTGCCAAGATACGCTCTACCATGAGTTTCGTCCAACCGTAAGGATTGATGGGCCACTGCCGCATTTCTTCCACGATGGGAATCCGTTCCGGCTCGCCATAGGTCGCGCAGGTTGAGGAAAAGATGAAGTTTTGAACATTGTGGCGCACCATAGCGTCCAAAAGGTGGAGGGTATTCACCACATTGTTCTCGTAATACTTCGCCGGTGCCATCACTGACTCTCCCACATTGATGAACGCGGAAAAATGAAACACCGCTTCCACAGGGTATGCGCTGAAAATACGATCCAAGAGGGCTGTATCCGCCAAATCTCCCTCAATAAACTTTCCCCAGCACACCGCTTCACGATGCCCGCAGCGCAGATTATCCAGCACCAACGTATCCCGGCCGCTTCGGCTGAGCATTTTATTCATGTGACTGCCAATGTATCCGGCGCCGCCCACAATCAAAATCATCTGTCCCTCTGCCTCCTTCTCTCGCCATACTCCCCCTTCGCGGGTTCTTATGGCTCGCCGCGCTTTTCCTCCGGCCAAAACTCGCCATTTTCCGCCATGGCGCGGGTATGGCGCTCGGCGATGCCCAAAAAGCGGTGTTCCAGCACAGCGTCGCGCACCGCCCGAGGCGCTTTCCCCCGAGTGTAAAGCTGATAGCTAAACCGGCTTATATCCACCCGCCCGTCAAAGGCGACGTGTTTCTTCGTTGCCCAGAGAAACTCATGAGATTTCGTCCTGATCCAAAGGCGCAGCGGCTCATCAGGAATCGCCGACACTTCAATCTCGTAGCGCCGCTCCTTCGTCCCCGGTGACGCCGGTGCATCCTCACCCCCAGCAGCGTCCTTCCCTGCGTCCAGCGCCGTTTTCTTCGGTGAAGCATCACCCGAGGCAATACTTCCCCCAGCGGTATCCGCTTCAATTGCCCGCCGCAACGCCGCCATATCCGCTTTCCTCTCCCAGCGTACCAGCCACTCCGCAAAGCGTTCCGCCTCCACGTTTCGCCCTGAGGCGCGATAGATATCCGCCATCAGCCGCCAGATCGCCGGGGAAAAGGGTCGCCGCCGATACGCCTTTTCCCCGTATTCCAGCGCCACCAGCGGCGCGTCCTGCGCCAGTGCATAGCGGGCGTAAAGCGTCTCGTACCGTTCACTTTCGGGGAACGCCTTGTGATACCGTACCAAATCCAGCAAGAAGGCTTCATTAAACTTTCCCGCCGCCGCCCGGCGCAGCAGGGATTGAAACAAGCGCCGAGCCTCCTCGTTGATGGGAAACTGCCCTTCCATCGGCTTCACTTCCTCTCATGGCATGGGAAAACGCCGCTCCTGCTGCGCCGCTTGATATGTCCGATACGATACATCCGGACTGAACAATAAGCCTTCATGTGTTGAATCCCCGCGAATCAGCTGCCGCCAACTGCTTGCATAATAAATCTGCACGGCTTCCTCGTACACTGCTGGAACCGGAACCGTCGTCTGCTCAAAGGGCAGCCGAAGGATCCGGGAAAACAGTTCTTTTGTCAAGGTCATCTGCCGCCCTGGAAACTCTTGCGGATAATAATTCACGCGTTGGGAATCATCGAAATGCGCCAACTGAAACTCTTCATAGAGCCGAAATCGCTCCCGGAGCGGCAAACGCAAGATGCGCTCCCGCTCCGTTGGCTCAATCACCAGCGGGGCGCCTCCCTCCATCGCCTCTCGATACCGATCTTCCTCCATGGCCAGCGCGTAAAGCTCCATCTGATAGGCACGCAGTTCCTCCATCCGCATTCCGCCATCATGAACCGCATCCAGCGGATGAATATCGATGAAAATCCCTTGATTAAAATAATTGATGTCCGGCAACATCGCCATGGTCGCACTATTCCGGAGCCGGGCAATGCCAAACAACGCCCCGTCCGTATACGCCGTCTGGAAAAAATACGGCTCCGCCAATTCTTGAGAAGCCACTTCCTTGAGCCGCTCATAATCGGGCCGCATCATCACCAAATCAATATCGTCGTCCCACGGCACGAAACCCCCGTGACGCACCGCCCCCAAAAGCGTCCCCCACGCGGCGAAATAACGCAGATGGTATTTCTCACAGATGCGCTCCAATTCCGCCAGCATATTGAGCTCGATATCCCAGATGCGCTTACGGTGCGCCGTCACCAAAAAGCCTGACCGGATCTCATCGCGATATACATCCTTCACCCAAGCCACGGCTTCACCTCTCCCCTGCGTTCTTAAACCACAACGGCCGCGCCGCCCGCATGTCCGGCCAGTGATGCCCCTCGTCGTTAAAGGATGAGGTCAGATCCCGCGCAATCCCTAAAAAGTAGTCCCAGAGTGCCGTATCCTCTACTCCTTTCCGCTCCGCCCCCCGGGTATAAAGCCCCAGTGACGCGCCGGTCATGTCCACCGTCCCGTCCTCATCCACCGCCTCTTTAGACTCCAACCGAAATTCATGAGTCTTCGTCCTAAGGCACAGTTTATACGTCTGCCCCGGGTACACGGACGCGCTCACCGCGTAACCCCGTCCTTCGCCCCCCAAAGCTTTGGGCAAATGCCCATCCACATCATCCGGCACGGAAAACCCCGCGTGATGGCCCATAATGGGGTAGAGATCCACGGCGCTGGTCAGCTCATCGACAAACCCCAAGGCCGGGATCCCCGCCCCGCGCATCAAGAGCGCCGCCCCCACCTGGTTTTCGCTCAGGATATCCGGCGCCTCATCGTAGATCGGTACCCCATGATCGGAAAAGACCTGCACGATATACTCCGCTTCGGAATAGTGAGCGGTAAGATAATCGAACAGCACCCCGAGGCTTCGATCCGCCGCCGCGATCCCCTCCTGATTGGCACAGGTATAGAGGGGCGCGTGGGGGAGATAGACGCTGGCCTTTTGCGTGGCACTGCCTGCCAGCCGATCCCGCAGGGCGAGCTTTGTCTGCGCGGTAAGCGGCACCGGATGCTTGCGCGCAGTCCAAGGATGTGTATCCGTCGTATGGATAAAAAGATATTGATCTGCTTCCCCAAAGGCCTCTAACTGCCGAATGGTGCGCTCGACGCCGACATAGGTCGGCAGCGCATACGAATTGACAATCATACGGTCAAAGCCCCGGTCGCAGCCGCAAAACACCCCCGTCCCGTCCCCCATCAGCGTCACGCAGTGATAGCCGCATCCCTTCATCTGTTCGGACAGCGTAAGGTATTCCCGTCCCAGTTCCACGGCGGATCGCTCATTAAAAATATGCGAATGGTGAGGGTACATCCCCGTCTTGATGGCAGCCAATGACGGAAACGTATACTCGGCCACCGAAAAATGGTCGTTAAAAATAATCCCCTGGGAGAAAAACCGCACCAAATTCGGTACATAGCGGTAATTCTCCCGGATCATTTCCTTCCAACAAAGCCCGTCCAACATAATATTGATCACAGCCCGACGGCGAGCCGGACTATGACGCAGCACCACCGGCGTTCCACTCACGAACGGCGCGGGGGAACATATCTCTGTCGAGGCATCTATGCGAAAATAGCTGGTCTCCCATTTGCTCAGCCAGGCGGAATCCTCGACTCCCTCGGCACGAAACGTGATCACTTGCTCCTCCTCGGTCCCCGACAGAGGGAGAACCACCGGCGTCGCTTCCGTCACCGCCAGCCGCCTCGCCGAAAGCGCCGCCCGCTGGAAATCAAACACGAAATCGGCACCGCAGCGCTTGAGGAACCCTTCATCGTCCTCCTTATGCTGCCCCACCAGCCAGCTTTTCGCTCCCAAAGGTTCCTGCTCCACGTACGCGCCGACCCACCACACGGGCTTTTCCCCCGGCCGGGAAGGCAGAAACTCGCCCATCAGCGTATGCTTTTGGGCGCGTAATCCCGCTTCGGTCATGACCATCCAGCTGCTCATAAACGGCGCATAATTTCCCAGCCCCATCGCTTTCGACAACATTGCCAGCGAAGCGGCCAAATCTTTTCGCGGCAGCGTCGTCGAAATAGGATCCCCGTAAAACGCTGCACAAAGCCCCTCGTAAAGCAGTGCCTCCGTCGTCTCGCGGCGCGCCGTTAAAATCTCCGCCAACAGCCGCCACACCAAATAATTGAGGGGACGCTTCTTTTCCGCCGCCCGAGCGTATTCCAGCGCCACCTCCGTATTGCCATGGGCCAGCGCATACCGGGCGAAAAAGATATCGAATTTCTCCGACGCGGGATAGATCGCCTGATACGCCACCAATTCGGCTAAGAAATCATCATCGTACTGCCTACACTCCATCCTATCCAAAAGAGACGCAAACAACCGCTTCCCTTCCACGCTGCCCGCCGGATATTCCATCTGGCCCCTCCCTCCGTACTCTCGTTGCCATCAAAACTCCGTCAATTCCCCTTCGCATCCAAGACCGCATAGTAGTCTGTATAGGGAACATCCGGGCTGAATAAAGTATCGCCATTGTGATCCGAAGCAAACTTTACAAATTGATGATAATCACCGAAAAGCTCATGGAGGAGCGGCTCATAACCGGCAGGAGCCGCGATCGTCCTTCCTTCAAAAGGCAGGCGCACCGTATCCGAATACCAAGCCCGGTCGATATGCGGATACCTTCCCTCCAATTCAAACCCGAAAAAGTTTAATCGTTTTGACTCCGCGAAATGCTCGGTCTGAAACCGCTCATACTCGCGATACCGTTCTTTTGGCGGCAGCTGCAGCAGCGCTTCGCGCACCGCGGTCGAAATATAGGTTTTTATTCCATGCGCCACCAGATAACGATATAACTCCTCCTGTACCGAAAGGAGATACAGCTCCATCTGAATCAGCGCCACCTTCTCCATGCGCGGCGATCCGTCGCGCACCGCATCCAAAGGGAAAATATCGAGAAAAATGCCCTGATGATTGCGCATCTTTGGATGTTCCAAGCCCAACGTCCCACTGTGGCGCAGTTTCGTTATGTGATAAAACGCGCCGTCTGTATAGACGTTCTGAAAAAACAGTGGGCTTTCAAATTCTGTCGGGCCGACCTCTTGCAATTTCTCATAGTCTGGGCGCGGCATCATCACGTCAATATCGTCATCCCAAGGAATAAATCCCTGATGACGCACCGCGCCTAACAGCGTTCCGCCGTCCGCGTAATAGGAAAGTCCGTATTTCTCGCAGACCCGCTCCAACTCCGCCAACATCATCAGCTCAATTTCCCAAATCCGTTTTCGGTGAGCCGTCACCAAAAAGCCTGACCGTATCTCATCCCGATATAGATCACGAATCCACGCCACGCCTTCATCGCTTCCTTTATCCATGCTCCATGCCCCGAACGCCTGACATAAGCCCCCTCACAGGATGACCTCGTGTCCGCAGTCAGGAAAAATCGATCTTTTCCAAACACTCGGTATAAGGAATATCCGCACTGAACAAAAAATCATGCGTCAAGGGTGGCAGGGGATCCGGAAAAGCATGGTAATCGCCATAATGACACGATAGGATTTCATCGTACGCCGCCGGCGCCGGCAGCCGCAGCGTCTCAAAGGGAAGGTCGATGACCTCGTCGAACCATTGACGCTCCCAGCTTGCGCTGTTGCCGCAGATCGCCGACACCAAATTGTTCACCATGCGGGACGTTCCATATCTCTCCGCCGCTATCGACTCAAACTGGCGCAGCCTTTCTTCTCGGGGCAGCGCCACCAAAGCCAGCAAATCCTGGGTGGGCAAATAGCTCTTCGCCCCCTGCCGAATCCCTTCGATAATGCCATCCGGATTATACACCGTCGCCCAAATTTCTCCCTGCATCGCCAAGATCTCCTCTTCCCCCGGCGAACTATCCGACGTAGCATCCAAGGCGTCGATATCAATGAAAATCCCTTGATGGATGTCCTTGACCTCCGGGTACTGAATAGCAGAAGTTCGGCTATCCCGCAGTTTTGACATCCCTAACACAAATCGCTTATCCGTATAAAGATCCTGGAAAAAATAATAGGGCGGCAGCTCCCCGACGATCACCTGTTTCAATCGATCATAGTCGGGGCGCGGCATCATGAGATCAATATCATCGTCCCAGGGGATGAATCCCTGATGACGTACCGCCCCCAAAAGCGTCCCATAATTCATAAAATACGTCAGTCCGTACTTTTTGCAAATCCGATCAAATTCCACCACCAAATTCAGTTCCACATTCCAGACTTTTTTTCGGTCAAACGTCACTAAAAATCCGTCCCGCAGCTCATCGTGATACAAATCACGAATATATTCTTCCATCTCGTCTCTCTCCCCGAAGCCATCGTATAACGCATCAAATAACATATTAAAAAATATTCGTCATCCACTTCGAAAAGCCCTTCATCCCAAAACAAAAACGGCGAACGCCAACGCCCACCGTTTTTCCTCGTTATATCGTCCCACTATCCGCACACAATTCTTCGCCGTCGGAAAAGCGAAGGCATGCGGCAGCGGAATTTCCGTGACGATCCTTCAGAGAGGGTAACGCCATATAATCGCCGTAGTTGACCCGCAGCACGCCATCGTATCCTTGGGGAGCCAAAAATTTACAGTCTTCAAACGTCATCTCCACGGTCTTCTCAAACCAAGCCCGTTCGTATTTACGTCCCCAAATATCTCCCGTATTATGGGAAATCAGATACCGCTTCGGCTGCCCAGTGCGCGCCCAAACGGCTAACTTATAGTGCCAAGCCATGCTCCAATCCCGCGGGATCGCCGAAAGTGCCTGAAAAAAGAGACGCTCGGTCACGGACGTACCTTCGTGCGCCCCTACCGGCGCCCACAAAAACTTGCGCAGAATCCGGCAGCCGTGGTTGGCAATCGGCTGCCGCCAATCGTCATAAGCCGCATCCAGCGGGAAAATATCAATACACAGCCCCGTCTTTTGCGTCAGCACGCCCTGTCCGACCCGGATATACTCCGTATTCTTGCGCCGCAGTTTGCCATAGACCCAGCGATAACCCGGATCATTATCCGCGTTCTGGAAAAAGAACCGCTCATGATCGATCACATCGTCTACGACACGGCAAAACGTCTCATAATCGCCCCGCAACATATCGGCATCCATATCATCGTCCCAGGGGATGAAGCCCTTATGGCGCACCGCCCCCAAAAGCGTTCCCCCGGACATGACGTACGGGAGACCGCAAACGCGGCAGATGCGGTCAAATTCTTTATATATCTCCAATAGCTCCCGCTGAAACTTGCGCCGATGAGGTTCGTCAAGCACGACCGCCTTCCGATCATCCATCCCGCTCACTCCCCATCCGCCACGAACCGACTTAATTTCTCCTCAGCAAAAACAGCCACTGCTTCGTTTCCTGTCGCTCTTTAATATCCTCGGTAAAAAACTCCTCGTCTCGCACCATGTGGAACCCTGCCGCGTAAAGCGGGGCAAACAATCCGTCATATTCTTCTCGGGTACGATAAATAGCACTATACTCCGCCGCCAGCTCATCAGAATAGAATTGATTCAATGTCAGCCGCTTTTCCACGGCAATCGGTTCAGAAAGATAAAGGATAGCCTGCGAGGACAAAAGTAGCGGCAATTTCGTCAAGCACCTTCGCACGACATCATCATTGATGTACATCATGACTCCGCCCGCGATGACGAAGCGGTCAAACAGTACGCCTTGTGGTAGCTCCAACCGCCCTTCCGCCAAATCTTCAAAGGAACCGCAAAGAAAATGTGTGTGTTCCGTCCGCCGAATATCCTCACGACCTTTTGCCAGCGTCACAAAGTCCTCGACATAATCCACGCCAACGTAATGGGACGCGGTTTCTAAGATATGTTTGGTAATCCGTCCCGTTCCAAATCCCCACTCCAGCACTCGGCTGTTTCCTGTAAGTTCTAAAAGCGGCAGTCGTTCCGAGACTTCATAGTCTGTCCAAGCGGTGATTTTCTCCGGTGCTTTATCCCCGCAAAGAACCACCGGCGCGTCTACATGGATACCGCCCTTCTCCACAGCCCGCTTCGCGTAAAAATCATGGATACGCGCTACATTGACCGCAATTTTTTCTCCACTCACCCGGCTGTCCTTCACGTATTTTTCTCTCCTCACCTTTGGTCGATGTCCAAAAAGGCCGCCACAAACTTCTCCATGGCCCGACGGCTGCCCGTAGAGATACGGATATAATCCCGCAGAAGATGCTTGTCCCCATAGGTCTTGACCAAGATCTTCCGCTCTTTCAGCGCCGCTTCAACCTCCCTTGGGCATTTTTCCGGCTTCACCAAGACGAAATTACCACCATGGTCATGGCGCGGTCCATATCCAGCTCGTGTCAAAGCCTCCATGAGGTACAGCCGCCCCTCTTTTTCCGTCTCGATTAATGCTTCAATAATGTCCAGCCGCCGCAGCAGCGCTTCACCGAACAAGAGAGCCACGGAATTTGCCTCAAAGGTCGGGCGCATCCGATTGAGATAGGTCACAATCTCCGGGCGCGACACCGCATAGCCCAACCGCAGCCCAGCCAGCGAAAACAGCTTGGAAAACGTCCGCAAGACCACCACATTGTCATAGCGTTCCGCTAAATCCAAATAGGAAACCTCACAAAAATAATGATACGCCTCATCAATGACCACTACAGCGTCATGCTCCGCTGCTTTCCTGATGATGCGCTCCACCTCATCCCGAGGCAATAGGCCTCCCGCCGGATTATTCGGCGAGAGCAGCACTACCAGTGAGGTATCCTGACCAATGGCGCCTAAAAAAGCCTCCGTCGGAAACGCCAAATCTTCCCCAAGGGGCACGCCCTGGTGGGTGACGCCGAACATTTCACAGTATACCTCATACATAGCAAAGGACGGCGTCACCGTCACCACTTGCGTCCCCGGCAAAGCGAATACTTCAAAGACATGCTTAATGGCCATCTCCGACCCATCCGTCAAGGAGAACCGATCCTCCGGCAAATGGTGGTACGCCGCTAACGCCGCCAAAAGCCTGTCCGGCTCCGGGTAAGTGGCTAAAAAGGCCGGTGTTATCTTGGCCCGTACCTCCGCCACGAAATCTTCCGGCAGACCTTCGGGATTCTCATTCATATCCAGCCGCAACAAATCACCGCGGCCTCCTTCAGGAAAAACACGCGTCAATTTTTCCAGCACCGGATTTACCTTCACCATATCGCTCCACTCCGTTTACTTCGTGTCGCCCTGTTTACTCCTCTTCCAAATATAATCCATGATGCGCTCATAATCTTCAATATAATCCACCTCGGCCCAGAAATGCCCGGCCACGTCCCGCACATAAACATCCTGCTCGGCACTGCACCGATAGAGAATATCCTCCCACCAGAAATTATACTGCTCCGCCTCGATGAGATAGTTCATCATCGCCTTAAAGGACGATATGAAAGCCGGTTTGACACGTCCCACCCCCACATATTCATGGGTGCGGATTTCCCGCTCCAACTCTTTTCCGTATTTCACGATCTTATTGCCCTCGCAGCCGAAAAAATAATCGCCCTCATTGAGGCGCACTAATGACGAATCCGCCAAAAGGAGGGCATTTTTATCCTCTTCTAAGAGGATATCTAAGATATCCTGCTCCCAGAATACATCGGCATTCATGAGAAACAAATCTTCATTATCAGGAATAAATTCCCGTGCAAACCACAGTGAACCCAAGCTGTTCGTCACCCGGTAAAAAGGGTTATAAAGAGTGGAAATCCCCAATTCCGCAATCTCCCGCTCAATCATCTGATGCTGATAGCCCACCACTACAGTCGGCTGAATCTCATTTTTTAGGAGCATCTCGCAGGTCCGCCGGAGAATCGCCTTCCCTTCAATTTCCAATAAACACTTCGGTTTATCCACGTGCCGGCTGATCCGGCTGCCGACCCCCGCCGCCATAATAATTGCTTTCATCTGCCAAGCCTCCTAAATCACAAACTGAAAATCTTACCCCTCTAAAATGTATCGTCGTTTCCTCGAAAATCTTTAATCGACATATATATCACCGAACTTTCCCTTACCCATCCCAGACGGCCATTTCTCGTTTTGTCACTACTTGATTATCAAAGAAAAACGCTTGTTTGATCCGCTCCGAAGGCTGAAACCCTTGATCCATAAAACAGCCAAACAGTCTATCAGCCCAGTCCTCGTCCTGCACTTCTATACCCAAAGTTTCCTGCAGGGCCCGCATGCATCCAATAAACTGCTGAATCCCCGCTGTCATATCCTGACGAACCTCAAAATATTCTTGATTCGTCATTGTTTCTGCCCGAACCATGTTGCCATCCGCCTCAATATATTTCAGCATACCCACGGGTGCAGTAAAAAAAGCATCTATAAATTCCGATTGCCGATACACAAAACTGGAATACACGGAACCGTCATTGCCACTAAGGCAGCTATACATCGTATTCTTTTCTAAATATAGATTATCTTTACCGGTATACACACATAAATAAAAACCTTCCAGCCCTTCTTCCAAAATACGGCTTAAATAATATTGAATCGTTCCATGAAACATAATATCCACAACGGCAAAGGGCCTCTTCGTTTTCAAAGAAGAAAAATATGCCCGATACGCGGCCCGTTCGGCAGCGCTTTGTTGTAAAATGCCTTCCTTATATATTGACAGTCGCTGCTTCATTACGTCCATTGCATTTTGCAGATCGCTGACAACCAGATCTCCTCCTACATCCTGAGGATCCATCGCAACATCATATCTTTCCTGTAAGAACTCACGAAATGTACCCTTGAAAGGAAACTTACTCACCTCATAAATATCCTCCTCGTTAAAAATAGACGCACTCCACACCGCGCTGCGGGATATTTCCAAATAGACACTGTTTTTCCCATATGGAGCTAATGCACTATCACATGACAAAAAATATTCATAGATAGGTTTCAATAGATACCCATCCCGCCCAAAGAAAACCAGCGTATCAATTTCTTTCTCTTGCGCCATCCGTAGCAGCCATGACATAAACGAATCAAGCAGTGCCCCCAGTATACAAAACCCTGCTTCCTGTTCATTGGCGAAGCGAATCTGTCCCTTTGCCACATTCAGTGCAAACGGGCTGTTAAAGAGACGAGCGCTGACAATGCCGATCGCCAGCGAACTATATAAACTTCCAATGGATGGCATGATCGCTTTAGCCGACGAATGTTCCAATATTTCCATTGCACTCAATACCTGATAAGTACGGATGCCAAATTCTTCCGCATAACAAATATCTGCATATTTATCGTCGCCGATATGCAGTGCATTTTTGTCTCCGACATACATTCTCTTATAATAAGGCCAAAAATCTTTATTTTCCTTGGACATTTTCTTCTCACAAGAAACAAAGATCTGTTCCCGCTTTACGTCTAATCCACACTGGGCCAAGAGCTCCTGTAAAATGTCGCTTGTATAATGCATATCACTGATGAAAAAAACCGGCTTCTTTGTCATTGTTTCCTGACAAAGTGCAATCATATCCTCTCGCCCGACCAAAAGTGCTTTATCTGTTTCCAACTCAATGGCCTGCCAAGCTTCCAATTCCTCCGCAGATGTGTCCAAAAGTTCCGCCATTTTTCCATAAATTTCCTGCAAGGTTGGATTTGATAATAAATCGACAGCCCTCTGTCGGATTTCTGTGAAGTGCGTTTTCCTTCCTGCCTGCTTATTCAATCGCGCTTCTGTCAACCGGTAAACATCCACCGGAAGAAAGGTCTGCCGCATGATTAAAGTGTCAAAAATATCAAACGAAACAATATCACTCTCTTCTATTTTTTTGCGAAGCTCTTCATAACTTCTTCGCCAATAGGGAAAATTGACTTCGTTCGTCTGAGGTAACTTTGCCTGTTGCCCATTCGTAAAATAAATAGGGATATTCCAATCCTGAATTCGTGTATAAATTGTTGTCCAATAGCTTTCGCCAGTATTGATGATCAGAATATCTGCCTGTCGTTCGACTTGTCCCCGTGTCAAAATGGGGCGATCATACATCATCGTCCCACAAAGTGCCTGATCGCGGTCACATAGCCCAATAATCTGAAATCCTTCCAGCCCTTGCAATAAAGTAGCCGTCATTCGGCCTGTTCCATAGAGAACAATTTTTTGATCCCGAAAAGTAGCAAATACTTTTCTAAAATTTTCTATCTCACGAGAAAATTTGAATTGTCCATCCATAAAAACTCTACCTCATTTCTCGTTCTCACAATCATATACTCCACCGTTTTTCTTAATGGAAAAACCTAATAACCACCTACGATAAATCCTGATAAAGATAAGTTACCAGTAAGGCCTATCGCCGTGTCGCGTAAATATTTACCAACCCGTCAAACCCATTGAAACTGTCTTGCGCAAGAAAAGGATTTTTCCCGATCAATGTAGAATCGACAAAAACTCGAAACCCATTCCCTACCAATATCTGAAAAATTTTATCAATCGTTTGGACTTCGCCGACCATCGAATGATATTCAACGAAGATGTTTTTCACTCTTTTCAGATACGGCAACGCCTGTGTCAAAACTCGGGTTTCGGCACCTTCAATATCAATTTTCCAAAAATCAATCGTGTCATATTTGGTTAAAACAGACGCTATATCGGCCGTTTTAACCTGCACCGTATTTTCTTCCGTCCCCGTCTTAGTGATATGACCGCCCTCATCACCTTCCTGCAAAAAAGAGAGCACCGTCTCACTATCCCAGACCGCCTGATTATGAAGAAGAAGCCGTCCGTCTCTGATAGCATCCTTAAGATTTTCCGCTAAAAAGGAAAATATTCGCGGATCCGCCTCAAAAGCTTCAACCTTTGCCTGCGGATAATGTTCCAAGTAAAATTTTACGCTCATGCCAATATTGGCCCCGCAATCAAGAATATGTAGCGGGACTTTCTTATCGCGTGTAAACTCATATATCCGCTGCACGAAAATCTGATCATACTGCGCTAAAAAAGAACCGACTTCCGCAATCTTCCAACGTTGGTCAAAAACTTCAACCGTATTTTCAAGCTTCTCTTGTTCCGCGCCAGCATACTTCTCTCGAAGACGTATAAATGTTGACAAAGCGCCTATGGACTGACGATCTGAAATATGTGCATATAACTCGTACAGCCCTCGGCCTTGCTGATAAGCGACATAGGGCTCGATCCAATCAGCCGTTTTTTCCCCTTCCAGATAATGAGCGACCGCACCGGCTATTTTATCCATACGCTCATAAGAAATCACATCTAAGCACCGATGGATGAAATCCATCGTAATAAAATATTTAGCGCATTCTATTCCCGCTATGCTGCGCTGAATTTGTCGGTGATACTGTCTTGAAACAGCGACCACAATCCCATCCGTTCTTTCCAAAAGTGCTTGGCTGTCATCTAATCCCAGTATTGGCCGCCCAAACATTTTTCTTTTTCCATCGCTTGTGGAAACAACATATCCATTCCACGAAATATCGCAAAGTAAAAAATAAATGGAAATCCAAAAAGCATACTCACCTGCACCATAAATCACAAGATGCTTTTTCGACTTCGCCCACGCTAAAAGGTCCATCTTTTTAGCCCCCTTGCCGTTTGGATATATTCTCCCCAATCACCCGCAACAAATTCTTTTCAAATGCTTGCAAAGAAAAGTGGGTTTCATAGGTTTTCCGAGCCTGTTGCCCCATCTTCGCCCATCCGTCTTGATGTTGCAACATCCAACGAATGCAGTCGGTCAAATCAGACGCATCCCCGGCCTTGCAGACTAACCCGTTCTCTTCCTGGCGAATGTATGCTGCAGTTCCTGTATGATCAGAAACGATACACGGGCGGCTGCACATCATCGCTTCCGTGGCCACGATAGGCATCGTATCGCTGCGTGAGGGGCATACCAAAACATCAAGTTTTCCATAAATTTCAGCTAAAGCGGCATGATCAAATACGCCTAAATATTTAATGTCGTTCGTCTTTTGGGCCTTGGCCAAGATCTGTTCCCCATAGGCCGTTTGGCTGACTCCAATGAGCCAGAATTCGCACTGTGATCGCTCTTCGGCCGATAATTGCTCAATCGCTTGCAGAAAGACCTCCTGCGCTTTTCGATAATAGATCTCACCAATCAGCGCAAAAATTCTCTTTTCTTGTCCCGCTTTGCTCCTTATGCATTCTGTCGAGAAATCCTCAATCCCGTACAGCAGATCTTCTCCCATCGTCCAGTGGGGGCAATGCCGGGCAAAAGCCTCTCGCGCCAACTTTCCCACTGGGTATACCGCCACATCTCCCTGCGGGACATCGTTTAAGGAATCACAATCCTTTCCCTCGTAAAGCATTTCGGAATCATGGAGCCACCACAGGATTGGGCGGTCAATAGCATGACCGCGCATGAGGACGTAAAACTGGTTTGTATTGACGAATACCAGTGCACACTGCGCCGCCCAGGAGATGCTGTCTAACGTCACCACGCGCAGGCTCGGATCCACCAGAACCGAGATATCCATTTGCAGTAACCGCTCCCGCATGGGCCCGTCTGTCAGAGAAACAAACAGAATTTCTTGGCCGTTTTGCCGCAAGATTTTTGCCGCTTGAAAGAGGGCCAAGGAAGCGCCCGTCGTATACTCCATATCATAGGAAATCAAGGCGATAGGCGGATGGGAAAATCGCGGTACGATAGCCGCCGCTTCCCCCGGGCGAAAAAACAACACGTCCCGGCGCGGGAAGAATTCCCCTAAGCCCTCTTTGATATCGTCCCGGGAGTAAATTTTTTCTTCCGGGACCCCTAACTTCCTAAGCTGCTCTTTCATCTCGTTTTGATAGACGCTGAGCAGATAGACTTGGTCAAACGGGAGTGCAACCCCATCCTCGGGAGAATATATCAGGTGTCCATCTAACATTCCGCCCTGCTTCGCCCTATCATTGTCCAAAAGGCCAACAACGTCCGTTTGACAAAACCACTCCTTATAAGATTGATAATATTCCCCCGTGCCAAAAAGCAATACCCGCAAAACAAACGCCTCCCTCAGCGCAGATGACGCCGCCGATTCCATTTTCCCCAATACTTCTCAATAATCCGATACTGCTCCTCGGTGATAAATTCCCGATATTCTCGGAAACAGGCCTCAATCTCTCCCTCCGCTTGCATAGCCTGATCTCTCAAAGCGTCACTATACCTGCCCGCCATATAGCGAAGTAAGGTCCCCCGCTCCTCCGACCGATCGATAACCATTTTCAAAAAATACACCGGCAAGCCCAAGCTGACGCAATAGCCCATATGCGTGCCCACGGCATTCGTAACGCCCACATCCCCCAACTGAATGATGCTCCGCAAGCGCGATAAGAAGGACGGATCATTGGAACTCCCCGCCGTGACCACTTGGAATCCCGCCTGAAGGTACGGCAAATGCTCTCCCTGCTGTAAATTCATGTAATACATGCACACCAGCACCGTACGAAAGCCATACTGCTTTTTTAACACTTGCAGACGGCGAATTGCCTCGTGGGCGTCAAAAGGCATTTTACAGTCTGAAGACGCATGAACAGGAAAAAATAATAGAGTTTTCCCCAGCCGCCGCTTAAGGCGCTGCAATTTAGGATATGTATATAACGGTTTCGCATATAAAATATACGGCCCCAGCGCGTGTACGGAAACATTCGGTATTTCTTCCCAGACCAAGCGGCTCATCGTGAAGCAGTTTCCGTCAGCCGGATGCAAGTCCCAAGGGGTAAAAAAGGGGGCCAGCAGCGTACCGTGGCTGATAGCACATTTGCTGACATCATAGCGGGGATTTTTTACATATTTTCTGACACACCGATATATCCCATACGCAAAAGAATCGCCGCGTCGTTCCTGCGGCGAATACGCATAATCTACTTCTTGCATCAACGTCTGATAATCAAACACACTGCATCGGCGAAGCTGACTAATTTTTTTTCGATAGCTTTTCCGACTGAAGGACAAAAATCCTCGATCTTCTATCGCCAAAAAGATATTTTGACATCCGGCCGCCTCCAACGCATGGCGAATTTCCACTATAAAATCCTCAGCCGTGACGGCAATGATAACGCCATCCGTCGCACTTATCTGCTCTGGGCTGAATTCTCTTACTTCCTTTCCCCGAAAACGAGTTGTGGTCCCCTGCTTTGTCACGAAATAGCCCAAAATATGAATTTTTTGTTGCCGAAAATAACGGCTCAAGACCCGCGCCGTTTCTCCCGTCCCATAGCAGTAAACTTGATCACACGCCGTGCAAAATGTTTTCAGATCTTCCATATTTCATTGATACTCCCCATCTTATTCGAGACCAAATTTTTTCCTTCGACACGATGACGCAACTCATGACACCCTCACTCCACCAAAATCCCACACGGTCAAACCAGATCCACTTCCCGCGCCATCGCCCGAATCAGATCCACCCCATCCCAGACGAAGGAGAACTCCATTGTCCGCCCCAGTGGGACAATACGATCCACACCTTGCGGATGATGCATCGTCATAAATTCGCGCAGCGCTTCCTTCGAAACGCCATAATAAGACACCGTTTGGCACGCTTCATTGTCACAAATCGGCAGAATATCCGCTAATTTTTCTGCCGTATATTCCATAAAAAAGCCGCTGTTTTCTTTATATGCCATGAGATCCGCCTCCAAGGCCGCCACTTCCACGCGAAAAATCTTATTATCCGCGCTCGGAATGAACCTCGCTTCCTTATGTGCGCCTAAGAGGTACATCTTCAATAGCTTATTCACTGCCTGCACCGGCTCCAAGGGATAGCGTTTATCTACCCACGCCCTTAACCGCGACCAAAAGGCCTCTCTCGCCGGTTTTGTATTCTCTCCCAGCCAAATCACGATCCGCGGCGAAACGCAGGCCGCTTGGTCACTTAAATACGTATCGTTGTAAAAACCTTGCGTGATGTTTTCTTTTTCGTCCGCCGGCGAAGCCAAATACGCCTCTGCATCGATGACTGCTAACGAGTATCGATCGGCAAAGGTAATTTCCGTCGCCCTCGGCCGCAGCGGTGAAGCCCGCAGTTCTCCAATCGTCGCATTGCCTCCCCAGATCACGCGAAGACTGCACAAAGACGAAAGGTAGTCATTGATCTCCTTTTCATGTCCGTATCGAACCATGACCATCTCCTTGGCCATAGCCGGCATTTCCCGTAAGGTTTCGCGCATAGCCTGGCAAAGGATCTCCACTTGGGGAAACTCTTTCGATGGCAGCCGCACGATATTCGTGTTCCCAGCCAATACAGAAGGAATGAACGAATAGAAAAAAGTGGCCGGAACATTGGAAGGTGCAACGTGAAAGGCAATCCCCCGCCCCTGAAAAAAACGATGCCGATCATATTGCTGCTTTAACTGCTCTAAATTGGCCCGTCGGCACCAAAAAGCCAGCGTCATGATATCAGAGTATGCCCGCGCCGCTTTCCCCCGCAATATTCTTTGTGATACCTCTGCCAAGAAATCCATCGCCTGCTTTGAAAACACCGCGCGCACTTTTTGCTGCGGCAAAGCGGCAAGAACCGCTTCACTCCCCAACAGAAATTTCATACTAGAGCCCGGCTGCATAAGTATCGCTGCACCCCCTTATCTCGGCATTTTTAAGACGCCCAAACACTTTGAAATACTTTCCTTTACGCCCGCAGAGACAATCGTCTTCGCCCATCAACATGCCCTCATCCTCTGTCAGCAGCGAATGACCCGGATACGATTTCGGCAGCACGGAAACAACTTGGATAATACCGCGCTCTCCTATCGGCGCTATGGAAAAATCCTGCGGACGGCGAATCAGGACATCGAAATAGGATGCCGCATGAAAATGGCCCTGACTGCATTCCATATAGATACAACCGCTTTGTTCGGCCATGCCGTAGAAATTGTAAACTTCCGGCAGATCGCAGACCTCTTTCAAGCCCTGTTTGAATTCCTCCGGCGATACCGCGTCTTGTATCATCTTTTTCCAACCGCCGCCGTGAATCAAGACTGCATTGCTTAAGTTCAGTTTTTCTTTTCGTGACCGCAACGCTTGATAAAAATGCTGCCAAATCATAAAAGTAAAACCAAACAGAAAAATTCTTTCCCCTTCATGTTCCGCAAAAAAATGCTGGAGCCGATCAAATTCCAACTCCATATCATCGTTTAAAGCGTATATACGCTGCCGCCCGAAGATGGAAAATCCCATGATGGCCGAGCCGCGCGCGCTGAACATGGCCGGATTTTTCAAAACGCCCGGACAGTCTATGATGATCATCGGCATGCGCTGACTTTTCGTAAAATCGGAAACGACCCGTACCAGCGTCTTATGCTGCTCCGTCGCCGTCTCCTGATCAAGAAATATCTTGGATTTTTTTTGCCCGGTCGTTCCCGACGATGTTATCGTCTTAAAAATATTTTCTTCGGCAATGCTTCGAAGTTCCATTTCCTTAAAAATACGCACCGGAATAAACGGAATCTGTTCATAAGAACGAACCGTCCCCTCATCAAATCCCACCGTCCGCATCATATTTTTATATGGCAGGCAGCGGCTCTGATGATACGCCGTCAATTCCAGGATCCGTTCTGTCAAAAAGGAGGTTTTCTCCTCTTTCGCCAAAGAAAACGGATCTCTTTCTAACACTTCTTTATACGCAAACATATTTCCCTCATATTTCCGCGTTCGTCCGCTTTACCCGATTTCCACCGCATACTTTTTCAGGATTTCCTTTCCTTTCGCATAAGAATCGATCGCGATGACGTCATCAATGTCAATCATAATATCAAACGCCTCTTCCAATGCGGCAATCATCTGCATGTGCCCCATCGAATCCCATGCCTCAATCCCGTGGTGTTTCAAGTCCGCCAACTCTGTTTCCGGTACATGAAACACGTCCATAAACACTTGATTATACTTCTCCAAATTCGCCATGATAAGCCTTCTCCTTTTTATCTTGTCTGCCTCTTATCTACGCATGCCGCCGTCCACCCGGATCACTTGGCCCGTAAGATACGCCGACATATCAGAAATTAAAAATACGGCGGTTTTCGCAATATCCACCGGAGACCCGCAACGCCGCAGCGCTGAATCCTCTTTTACCTCCCGCACCGCTTTTTCCGACATGACTTCCATCATATCTGTACCTATGATGCCCGGCGCGATACAATTCGCCCGTATCCCATAACTTCCCAATTCGTGAGCCAAAGATTGGGTCATGGCGACGATGGCCGCTTTTGTCGCTCCGTAAACCGCCTGTCCCGGGTTACCGTCAAAAGCCGCCGAAGAGGCCAGACTGACAATGGCCCCCTGTTTTTTACGCATCATCAATTTCGCCACATACTGCGTAAATAGGAACGGTGCCATAAAATTCACTTCAAATACCTGCCGGAGATCGCTTTCCCGGGTCATCGTAAAGAGAGAATTATGGATCACACCGGCGTTATTGACCAAGCCGTCAATCGGTACTTTGGCTTTTATCAGCCTCTGCACGGCAGCCTGCATCGCCTCCCGATCCGTCAATTCAAAACAGAGCGGGCGTATTTCCACCGAATATTTGGCTGCGATTTCGGCCATGTCCGCCAAAAATTCCGGTGTCTCTTGGCGGGCATGGGCCCAGATATGAGCGCCGTTGCGAGCGAATTCCTCTATCATCGCCCGTCCGATCCCTCTTCGGGTACCGGTGATAATCACATTTTTCCCCTGCAAAAGCATAGACTCACCTCACTCAATCATATCCCAGGTCAATCCCGTTCCGCGTTTTAAGGCACAGCGCACTTTTTTCCCCAACACGACATCATAATACTTGGGACTCAGTCCTAACCCCGGTCGGATAGAGCGCATATTCTTCTCGGTAATCACCTCGCCCGCCTGCATATCTTCGACAATATAAAGGCTGCGGCGGAATTGTATTTCTTTTTGTTCCGGTGCGGTGACACCATAGCTTACTTTTCCCAGCGCTTGGCTGGCAGCCTTCGCTTCACGCACCAAGCTGGCCATCTCGGAAGGCTCTAAAGAAAAAGCCGCATCCACCCCGCCTTCCGCCCGCGACAACGTGAAATGCTTTTCAATCACCGTCGCCCCTAAGGCCACGCTGGCCACGGCTACCCCGATCCCCAGCGTATGGTCGGATAATCCCACGGGACAATCAAACAGCGCCTTCATGTGCGGCAAAGTGAAAAGATTCGTTCCTTCCGGCGTCGCCGGATAGCTGCTGGTGCATTTCAGCAGAGCAATCTCGGGGCAGCCATTCTCCCGCGCCGTCCTCACTAAATCGTCGAGTTCCGCCACACTGGCCATTCCCGTCGACGCAATGATCGGCTTTCCGGTACGAGCGACCTTTTTGATAAGAGGCAGATCAATATTCTCGAAGGAAGCAATCTTATACAGCGGTACCTGCAATTCTTCCAAAAATTCCACGGAAGAAGCGTCAAATGGGGTACTGAACCCGATGATGCCACGCTTTTGGCACTGTTTTAATATCGCTTCCTGCCACTCCCACGGGGTATACGCTTTTTGATAGAGCGCATAGAGGGACTCCCCTTGCCAGAGGCTCCTTTTATCGGCAATCAGAAACTCGGCATCGCTCTTATCAATCGTCATCGTGTCCGCCGTGTAGGTCTGAATCTTCACGGCGTCCACCCCCGCATCGGCAGCGGCATCCACAATCTGGAGCGCCCGTTCCAAGGATTGATTATGATTGCCGCTCATCTCCGCGATAATAAAAGGCTGCCGTAAATCGCTAAACATTCTTCTCCCCCCTCTTTTACACAAAGGGAAATGGTTCATATTCGATGCTTTTCTTTTTTTCCGCCCATTCCTCTTTGAGAATGGAACCTACCGCGACATCATAAAACCTTCCCGCTTTATAGATATGCTGACGCATGATGCCGTCCTGCTTGCTGCCGCAAAGCTGATGCAGTCGTATGACCGGCTGATTTTCCACGAAGGTTTCATTGCAGAGTTTATGGAGCCCCAAAACGTCAAACACATAGTCATACAAACTCCATTCTAAATACAACGCTAATTTCAGTGACCGCTTCTCCCGCACAGCAATATAATAGCCCCAACTGCACCGCTGATTCGCCTGATCAATATCCGTAAGACAAATCATACCGATGGGGGCATCCTCCAGCCAAATAACCCAGTAAATTTGGCTGTCATCTCTCTGCAGACCGCTGAACCACCGCCGCTGCCCTTCTATCGTCAAGCGGGGATCCGTATTCATGAATTTCGTAATGTCAGGGCGCATACGCCATTCCATAACCAGCGCCAAGTCAGCTTCTTGCAATCGCACCATGCGAACGTCCACGTTATCCCTCGCTTTTGTATCCAGTTTACTTTTTCTTAAACACCCCGATGATATCACGCCCCAAGCCCATGTCTGCCATAGCTTTTTCCAATGCTAACAGCTTCGTTGGCGATACCTCATGCAGAAGTTTTTCCAGCGCCAATCGAGCCACATGGCACTTATGCCCCTTCTCCGGTTCATCGTAATAGTTATTGTCCTCATGAAAGGCAAAGAATTCAATGAACTGATCTCCATAAAGCGCTTGCTTTTTCAGGCCAGACGCCTCGCAGACATTGACTAAACTCTCCATGTTAAAGTAGGAAAGATGCTCCGGCGGTACAATCCATTTTTTCGTGTGGATCATCTGATGGTCCAGCAGAAATTTCTGCAATGGATTAAAATCATTCGGCACCCGGATGATCAAAAGCCCATCCGCTTCCATCAATGCGGCGCAGCGGGTAAGGACGTCCTCCGGACTTCTCACATGCTCCAAAAGATTCGATATGTGTACGACGCCGAAATGCTGCCCTTCCTGAATCATCTCATCGCATATCGGCAGCAGATCGCCCTGACGCAGAAAAGGAAGCATGTTCGGATTATGGTGCTCCATCGCATACCGCGAAAAATCAACGCCTTCCACCTTATACCCCTGATCGTGGAAAAACTGCATGGCAAACCCTTCTCCGCAGCCAAGATCAAGGAAAGTGTCGCCCTTTGCCCGAGGTCTGTCCTCTTGTATCATAATCAATTTCTGCTGTAATTTACTTTGGGTAAAGTACCTCTCATCTTCGTCATATTCCTGGCTATAGACACTTTTCCCCGGCGCCGCCTGCTGAAAGTACGTTTCCCGGTAATACTCCTGCAATTCCTCCTCCGACGGCATCGGCGAAACTTGGTAAAACCCGTACGAGGTCTTAACAAGACTGACCTCAGCATAACGTTTTTTCATCTCTTCTGAAACGGCCATCATATTCCTCCTAATCTATGATACTTTCTCTATACGGGACATCAACTAGCGCTGCTGAAGCGTTCAGGTGCCGCCTCACCGCTGCCGTAATGGCCCGCTCACTGACGTTGGCCGCCTCACCTAAATATTCGATCATCCCCGCCTGCGCGCAGTCTTCGCACACCTTTACCTGATTCTCCGCGATCGCCGTAACGATGGAAGGAAGTCCCAGAAAGTGCCGCTCCCAGATCGTTGTCCCCCCCGCACCTAAAGATAAATCTGCTTCATTCATCAAGGCAGCGATGTGGTTTACTTGGTAAAAATAGAAAAAATTCCTCTGCTGACGGCAAAAATCCTGAATTTCCCTTCGATACGGGTTACTCCCCCCCACGACGACATTGACGGTCACCGAACGCAAAGACAGCGTCGCCAAACTTCGCAGCGCTTTCATCGTTTCGTTGGTAAGATCGCTGCCGCCGTAAAATACAAGGATATTACGAATATTGCCCTCTCTTAGGCGCTGCACCTTCTTTATTTCATAGAATTCTTCCCGCAAAAGCGCGAATTTCGGGCCTAATCGCAACTCGCAGGTCTCTGGAACAAGGCCCTGATAGCGTCGCTCCTGATGCAAATAAAAATTCTGGTCCAAGAGAATGTCACAATCATGGCGCCGGTTTGCCAGATCATCGATCACAAAAATCCGGGTCGTAAGGGGCCGTAGTGCCTTCTCCCAAGCAAGATCCAAAGCATAGCTATCCACCACTAATAAATCTGCCTGCCCAATGGACAGGAGAAGCGCCCTCGTTTCCTCCGCATCCCGCCGCCAAGGTACTGTCAGCCAAGCGGCATACCCGGTCAAGCCAACCTCCATCGTCGCTCGCGGCAACACATGAAGTATGTATCCGCTTTGTTCGACAAACGAAGTCAGATTTCCTTCCAAGTCGCGGCAGATAAAATGGATCTCCGTCTCGTGCTGTTTTTTTATCTGCGCGGCTAACGTCAGGCAGCGCATCAAATGCCCGCTGCCGATCTGTGTGGAAGAATCTACCCGGAAGACGACCTTTTTCATATCTACCCCAAAACGATTTTCAACGGGATTCCTTCCATAAATGAAGCCGGATTCCCTGAGTCTAAGGCCTTCTTATACACACGCATCGCATCTTCAAACACATTGAGGGTGACGTCGATATCCTCATCGGTGTGAGAATAGCAGGGGAAGACGTGCCAGCCGAGAAGTACCCCACGCTTGACGCACTCCTGCATGAACAAGGAATTGTAGAGCCAGTCACGCCTTCCCGCATAGTCCGTGTATTCTAACGACAACCGGCAAGGGTATCCGGCCAAGTCAATCGGAACGCCGATTTGCTCCGCCAACTGCCGGAAGGTAGTCTGCAATTTCTCCCCGATCGCCCAAATGCGTTTCGTCACATTCTTATGTTTGAGCTCATGCATCACGGCAATCCCCGCCGCCAAGGAAAGGCATTCGCCGCCAAAGGTCGTGGAAATAAAAATTTTCTTATCCACCGCTTCCATGATCTCTTTGCGTCCGGCCACGATGGAAAGCGGCATGCCATTCGCCGTTGCCTTGCCGAAGGTCGAGAGATCCGGCGTCACACCGAAATAGGCCTGCGCCCCGCCGATCCCAAAACGAAAGCCGTCCACAACCTCGTCAAAAATAAGCAGCGCGCCGTTCTCATGACAAAGCGCCTTGAGCCGGTTCAGAAAATCGTCCTTCGGCGCATCTAAAATGACCGGCTCGGTAATGACCGCTGCAACCTGCCCCTTATGATGGGAAAAATAGGCCTCCGCGGCCTCTAAATCATTGTAGTCAAATTTATGGACATATTGACGAACCTCGTCCAGAACCCCACCTTGCCGCACCCCTTCCGCCGCCGTGGTCCATTCATGCCAGCCATGGTATTCGCCGCGCAGGATATACTTTCGTCCCGTATAGGCACGGGCAATGCGGATGGCCGCTTCGGTGGCAGCGGATCCCGTTTTCAAGAAGCGCACTTTCCCCGCGCTGGGAATATTTTCTACGCAAAGTTTCGCGTATGCCACTTCCTCCGGCGCGACGAGAGAATATCCCATCCCTCGGCGAAGCTGCGCTATCACCGCGTCATCCACCGGTTGATATTGATAGCCTAAGAGAATAGGCCCTAAGCCCATATCGTAATCAATATATTCATTGCCGTCCGGATCCCAAACATGCGCGCCCTTCCCATGATCAATATAAATCGGCGACACGCCTTGGATATGCGTTTCCGGCCCCTTACTGTAGAGCTGGCACCCGGATAAAATCGTCTCCTGCGCCTCTTGCCAAAGCTGGTTCGATTTATCCAAACACCGCGTTTTCACTGCCGTCATGTTCCCGCTTCCCCTTTCCACACCGTATCTTCGCGCAAAGACTTCTGCAAGCCCTCATTGCGGCTGAAGTTTTGATTAATCTGCGCTAATTCCGGGCGCTTTTTTATGAGTTCGATGACATCTTCCATGGTAAATGCCGCCTTCAAAGGGTACAGTGCTTCATACACCTGCACGACAAACCGATAATCTTCCGGTTCGTCCACTGTCCACCGCATGGCGGAATAATCCGCTACATTCGTAACGCCGCCCAACTGGAATATCTCTGGATGTTTCAGGACATACGGCGTCACATGCTCGCGCTCGGAAGTCATTTTCGCCTCTTGCCATGCCTTCTTCAGGGCACTGAACTTCATCACTTCCGTATCCAACCCGTCAGGATAGGTCAAGGTCAAGGTGTTGCTGGTATAATCATGGTGACCGCGCAAATGCTCTTCAATGACGGCGTCTATCACCCGCCCGTCAAGCAAGGGACAATCTCCCGTCAAGCGAACCACATGATCCGCCGAATACTGCGACGCACACCGATAATAGCGATCCAACGGATCGGACAAACTGCCCCGGAAAACCTCTACGCCGAACGCCTGCACCGCAGCGGTCAACCCATCATCGCTTGGATCCGTGCTGGTCGCCAGCACAACCCGATCGATGCCTCGGCTCTGCTGAATCCTTTCCAACTCCCGCAGGATCATCGGCACACCCAAAAGCGGCTTCAAAACCTTTCCCGGCAAGCGGCGTGACGATGTCCGCGCTTGGAGGATCGCGATCACCATACGGCTTTCACCCCCATAAACTCGGCACCACGATTTCCCGCGGAACATCCGAGAATTTCCCCCGTAAGGCCTGATAACATTCGACAAACATCTCTTTTTTCTCAACCAGTTTCACATTATCCCTGATCTGACGCGCCGTATCCGCCCCAAACACAACATAGGAAATGCCCGAATGGCTATAACTGTAAAGCAGCGCTGCTTCCAAGGGGGTGAAGCCATACGGCGCAATGACTTCGCGAAAGCGCTCGATATAAGGACGCGCCGCGGCGACTTTAGGCGGAATACGTTCCGGATCCATGAGCAATAGGCCTTGCAAAAAAGCGCTGCGGGCAAACACGTCCACTCGATTTTTCTGTGCCAGATCAAAAAAATCTGTTTGCTCCAAGCGCTGATCCAAAACATTGTAAGGGATCTGAATTATATCAACGGTGGGCGCTTTGACTGCCGCCAATGCATCCTGCGGCTCATACACGGACACGCCAATCCGCTCAATCAGCCCCTTCTCTTTGGCCAACTGGAGCCCGTGCAGCATGCCCGGCAGATAGAAATCTTCGGCCCGATGAAGCATATAACCGTAGAGCTTTGTCAGGCCGATCCGGTTCAGCGACATCTGTATTTCAGCTACAACGCTTGCCCCCTCCGGGCGAACGTTAGCCCGAAGCTTGGAGATAACTTTCACCGGAAATTTTTTTATCGCAAAGCGCCCCAAAATCTCTTCTGCGCTGCCGTAGGCGCTGGCGGTGTCAAAGCAGGCAATGCCTTCATCGATGGCGGTCTGAAGTATCGCAAAGCTCTCCTCCTCCGTCGGCTGGCGAGCCAAAGCGTTATTGATGCCGTACTCCATCCCTAACTGTACGGTTCCCAAACACAGTTTATTCTCGCTCACCCCTAAACCTCCCGTCTTTCCGCCAAAGCGCTTCCCTTACGCTCTTTTTTCCAGCAAAAACCAGTTGACATCATCTGCCGGGAAATGCGCATCCCGATGATAGACAAAACCGTAATCCACTAAATGGACATCTGGAAACCGATCCATGATCTCCCCCGCAAAATCACGCTTGCACAACCGTCCACTTTTCCCATGGTAGACGACCTCAAGCGGCGTTGGATTATAATACTCGGCAAGGGCAATATATTTTTTACTGTGATAATACAGCGTGTCATATACTTCAGGTAATCGCTCTGGCGCGAGAAGAATTAACGTCCCTGCCGTAAAAGTCAAATCGAACCGTGCCTCTGAGTGATAGGTATGGATAGAAGATCTTACGACTGTAACCCGCGGTATCTTGGCACATTCCTCTGCCGCTTTGCGATTGATTTCCACCCCGGTCATTTGCAGCTTTGGAAAAAGCATGCCCAACACCCGAAAGTTTAATCCGGCGCCCGCGCCCAATTCCAAGCAAGAATCGATTGGCCCCCCTTTGCGGACAATCTCTGTCCATAAGCCAAGCCTCGAAGATAATAGGTCAGCCGTATTATATTTCTCAGTATAAGCATCGCCAAAACTACTGGCCCAAAAGGCCTCCTGCTCCGTAACATAATTTCCCAACCATATCCCTCCAAATGTCGTTTTGTTTAACGCCGCCGCGCTATTGCAAGACCTCATGTAGCGCATCTGCCACTTCTTCCTGCTGTTCATCTGTCAGTTGCACATGGAGGGGCAGCGTAAACGCCTCTTCATAGTACCGCATGGCCGCCGGGCATTCCTCGGCGCGATGTCCTAATCGTTCGTAGTAGGGTTGCGTGTGAACAGGAATGTAATGAAGGTTCAGGTTGACGCCTCGCTTCTTCATCTCAGCAAAGATCTGTTTCTTACTCTTTTTCACGCGATCCAACGCTAGACGCACCACATAGATGTGCCAAGAAGAAGTCGTATCCGGTGATTGCTGCGGCGTATAGAGCGGCAAATCCTGGAGTAGCACACCATATCGCTTCGCCAGATACCGCCGGCGCGCCACAAACGCTTCCAGTCTGTCCATCTGGCTGCAGCCCAAGGCGGCTTGGATGTCGGTCATCCGATAATTAAAGCCCAGCGCGATTTGCTGATAATACCATGGCCCGTCAGGCGCATGGGTCATCTGCGCCGCCTCCCGGGTGATGCCGTGACTGCGGTAAAGCACCAACTTATCATACAAATCCTTACGATTCGTCAACACCATACCGCCTTCGCCGGTAGTAATGATCTTCACCGCATGGAAGCTGAATACTGTCATATCGGAAAACTGGCAGCTTCCCACGCATCCCCCACGATACGTCGCCCCCAAGGCGTGAGAAGCATCCTCGATAACCCGAAAGCCATGCCGCTGGGCTAAATCATGGATATGTGCCATATCGCAGGACTGACCGGCTAGATGAACTGGCACCACGACATCCGGTTTAACGGAAGCAGCCGCCAGCCGCCGCTCCAATTCTGGAACACTCATATTATAAGACACATCGTCGATATCCACAAATCCCACGTCAGCTCCACAATAGCGGCCACAATTCGCTGAAGCAGTAAAGGTGATCGGCGACGTCCACAGCATACCGCCCGGTTGAAGCGCCGCCGCCAAGCAGGCGATATGAAGAGCCGCCGTCGCGTTTGATACAGCTACAGCGTATTTCGCCCCGCAATACTGCGCCACCTTGCGCTCAAATCGCTCAATCGCCGGCCCCTGCGTCAAAAAGTCAGATCGCAGAACCGCCGTTACAGCCTGTATGTCTGCCTCATTAATATCCTGTCTGCCATAATTGATCAAAACATCACCTTCCATACAGTTCGTTCATTTTCGTCGCGACCACCGCATATTCTTTCATAAGGCAAGGCACTTCATTGACGATGGGATACGCCAACAGGCTTTCTTTCGAAAAAAATGCATTGCCTATTTTTTCCAGCCGTGTCTTCGTGATCGGACAGGAAAAGCCGGAGACATATCCCTCAGCCTGACTGCGCCGCTGACGTTTTTTAATGACCAAGAAACCAGTGGGATTAAGAGGATTCATCGCCATGCCATAAAGCTCCCAAGTCAGAATGTCATAGCCTAATTCTTTAGCGGATCGATAGAGATTCTGAATGTAGCCATGTCGTTCCATCCTTTGCCGTGCTTCCGTGTTAGCCAATTCATACGCCGGTTCAAGCAAAATCAGATACTCGTTCGTGATCCGATACAGCTCCGTCAAAATTTCTTTTTCCCGCCCCCCGTTTGGCTCAACCGCGTGAACCGTGTACACGATATCCACGGCATTGTCCTCCAGCGGCAGTTCAAACATATCACCGAGCACTAAATTGCTTGGCATCCCGGAAGCAAGGCGCATCTCTTCCACAAATTGCTGTGCTGTTTTTATTCTCGACCAAGATACATCTGCCCCCCCCGAAAACACAAAGGGAATGGATATTTGCGCCATAAGCGCGGCAAAGGTAGTCGCTTCACCAATCCCCGGTTCAAAGATACTTTGCTTCTCGCCGGGCAATTCCTCTATACATGAGGCCAATCGCTGAACGAAGGTCCAAACTTTATCCGGTGCTTTCTTATAAGCGTTCACATAACTTCCCGCTTGAAAATCATAGGATATCATAATATCCTGCCGGGATGTCTGGGCGTGTCCGTCCTGTTTTTTCAGATATTCAATGATGTTGATGTCTTTTTTCTGATAAAGTTCTTTGATACGCTGCAACAGTGCGACCTGATTCATGGATTCATCTCCCTGAGTTCTTCCACCGTAAGAAAATGCGGATTCGTCCCCGAATTATACTCAAACCCATCGGGGACAGGCCGCCCGGTCTCCCCTAAGGCATCCACCGTATAGTCTCCGGCAAAATGCGTAGCGGAGCCAATCACGAAATGATCTTTAAACTCCAAGGTGTCGTAGTAAAGATCCGCCGGGCACATGACCTCGTGCAGCTTCTCCCCGGGGCGAATCCCGATGATCTCCGTCGGCAAATGAGGGGCAATGGCCTTAGCTAAATCCATAATCCGCATGGAAGGGATCTTGGGAATAAAGACCTCTCCCCCCTGCATCCGCTGAAAATTTTTAAAGACAAATTCCACGGCTTCCTCTAACTTCAGCCAGAACCGAGTCATCCGCGCATCAGTGATCGGCAGTGCTTTCGCTCCATCCGCTACCAATTTCTTAAAAAAAGGTACCACGGAACCCCGCGACCCAACCACGTTGCCATAGCGAACGACAGCGAATCGTGTAGGCCGATCCCCCACGAGATTATTGGCTGCCGTAAAGAGCTTGTCGGAGCAAAGTTTCGTCGCGCCGTAAAGATTCACCGGATTAGCGGCCTTATCCGTCGAAAGTGCGATAACTTTCTGCACGCCGCATTCAATCGCCGCCGAAATCACATTTTGTGCACCGGTCACATTGGTCTTGATGCACTCCATCGGATTATACTCCGCCGCGGGAACCTGTTTCAACGCCGCAGCATGAATAACATAGTCCACTTCATACATGGCCATCTTCAATCGGGCTTCATCCCGTACATCCCCAATGAAATATCTCATACAGGATCCGTTAAATACCTGCTGCATCTCAAACTGCTTGAGTTCGTCCCGCGAATAGACAATCACCTTAGCCGGCGTATACTTTTCCAACAGCATTTGAATGAACATTTTCCCAAAGGAACCTGTTCCACCCGTAATCAAAAAATTTTTCCCGTTAAACATTGTCGTATCCGCTCCCTTGTACTACTGCACGATATATCTTATCACCGGCCAATTCGATCGGTTTGCTTGGTGCCTGCGCCGGAGTTTTCATTGCCACAAAATCCTCCAATGAGAAAATTTCTCCTTCGTCCAGGCCTTTCACTTTCGCCAATGTAGGAGAAAATGGCCTCACTTGCTGAGCATGTGCCTTAATCTCTCCTGTGCGTAAATCAAACTCCGTCAAAATTCTTGACATCGTATGAAAAGCGAAACCACGTCCTTCATCAGGCGCAGTCATAGCGAAATTAACCGACGCCTCCGGCATAGCCCCTGCCTTTTCCCAAACATGTTGCAGCTCCTGCCAAATCTCTACATGATTTTCTCGAACACACACAGGCGGCAAGTACCCCGCAGCCGGGAAGATACCGATGCGCTCTCCCCATGGCATACAACCGCGAAAAGTTTCCTCTCCCTGCCGTCCGATGGATAACTCTATGCGTCGGAACGCCCCCGTTTCCTGATTCCAACGAATAATTGTCTGCTCCAAGGCCGACAGCAATAAGAAGTCATGTCCATCATGGATGATGTAACTAACACGAGCAGGGAACGGCAACCTTATTAACTCCGCCTCCATCGTGTCCAAACGAAGAGCGAGAATAACCGCTTTGTTTTCAATCGGAAGATAGATAACATTCCCTCGCAGGCAAGCACTGTAAGGGCGAAAATGCAAATCAGTCAAGGAAAAATCCGGCTGCAAGCGGCTGGCCCAAGTCGTATGATACTGATATCTTCCCTCTTTCCCCTCATATTCTACAATAATTCCCTGATAATTCCCAATAAAAAAAACAGATTGTTGATAAACGATCGCCTGCGCGAAGGCGGCTGCCTCCTCCTTCTGCGCGGCCAAACACCAAAGTTCTTGCGGCAAGTCATGTTCCGTAAATGTCTGATTTGCACAATCATATTCGATAAATCCCAATGTCGAAAAGCAGGGTGCCATCACGATCTTATTTTGAATCTTCGCCAAGACGTTGTGCGTAAGCCCATGAGGAAGCCCCTGTGCTTCATCCTCCGGCAATAGCTGCCCATAAAACGTCACTTCATCCGTGTCCAAATCCATCTGAAAAAGCCCTGGGCAAGTCCCTGATATTTCCGACAAAAACCAAGCAGTTCTTTTGTCGACGATCATATAAGTGAACCATCGCGGCTGCCATTTCTGATCTGCCCGGCAAAAGAAATTCTCTCGCATGATCGGCTTGTTTAATTTTTGAAATAAGTTTTCCACCGAACTCGCATCACCGTAGTACCCATCCGCCCAAATGACCGCGCGGGTCACATCGGAGGTATCATCATAAATTCCCCAGTCCCCTTCACAATATTCCTTCTCCAGCCTCCGATACTCTGCTGCCATCTGCGGCCGCATGGAATCAAGCGTAGCTTTCATCAAGGGATGCGGACGCCACCAGATAACGACATCCTTTCGGTGACGGAAAAAATCAAAAACAGCGCGCAATTTGGTGTTGGCTAGCACACCGATCTGTAAAACTGCATTGAGGCTGGTATTGTACAGGATGATTTTTTTCCCCAAGGCGCGTTGTCGCCAAGCCGACGGCAAAGGATACGCTTTTTTTGTACCATTTTGTACCTTATCATACTTCGGCGATCCAAGGGACAGAAACTTATCCGTTGGAGGCTTCGGAGCCGGATAGTGCCATTCATACTGAGTTTTAACAGCTTTTGATTCGACAATGACATAATCCGCCTGTACCACGCCAGGCACTTGACAGAGAGCCGGTGTCACACGATAGGGTGCCGTAAAATAGGGGACATAAACGAGCTTATCCGTATACTTTTTCAGCTGCTCCGAGTAATAACGCGCATCGACAGAAGTCACATGGTTCGCCCAATCGTATGGATTATGGATAAAAATTACGTCAGGATGCAGCTTCTCGAGATCCACCGAACGAAAGTCAATGACCGGGACGTAGTCGGGAAAAAGCTCCTTTTCTACGTGCCATTCCTTTGCCGTATGCTCCGGCGTAAGATCGGCGTAAGGGATGGGAATGACATAGGCGTTGCAATGCTCCGCATCGTTGACCGCCGCCTGCCAGATACTTTCCAAGCTGTCCCACATGGACGCCTTATAGGGTAAAAATACAATCTCTTTTTTGACCGGCTCCTCGCGCAATGCGTCGAGAAGCCATCCCAAAAGGGAATGACAGAGCGATGCGATATCAGCACTATCTCCCGCTACTGGAAGCTGCTCCAGCGCCGCCGAAAGAGTATCGAGCGTTTCACGATAAAATGCCAACCGCGCCGTCGAAAGCGCCTTATGGCAGATATCCTGTGCTGCTGAAAAAGCCGCAATGCAGTCCTCCAGCATTGCGGCTTTTTCGGTCGCCGAAGAAAAACGCACGAGTCCCGCATCCACCGTTTCCAGCAGTTCTACTACCTGTTGGCGCGTCTTCCTTGACAGCATCTCGTCGCTCCCTTTCCATTTTTGGCCCTATAATAAATTATCGAAACATGAAAAGATTTTCTTAACTCTTCTTTCTGCCCCTCAAAGTTGTGTTAATACAGCTTGGTATTCAGCCCAAAGTTCTGGTTGAATGTCGGCCTGTCGATCAGCGGCGACAGCGGCGTTTTCCTGAAGCCAAGTGTGCGCCTGCCGATAAGCCTCATCCCCAAGGAAATTCCGATCTTGTTCCAGAAGGCAGAACCATTCGATCTGGTGCCAGATCCAGTCGCTGAGGTCTATGATATCACGGGGAAATTGCCCGTAGGCATGAGGTAAAATCGCGACGTCTTGGCGAAGGGTTTCCCCCGGCTGTGGCGTGAGGAGCAGCCGCCACATCGTCAAAAAGAGCGGGCGATCTCCTAAAAATCCATCCGCCAGCCACCGGCGAGTCTCCATCATCTCGCGGCGAAACAACGCTCCGCCGATGCCGCAGGCCGGATATTTCCCCTGCGTCAGCAAAAAGCGCCAAAGATCCTCGGGGCTGGTCATCTGAAAGCGGTCATCGTCCGGCAGGCGTATCCAAGGCAGCCAGTCAGCATACTGCCGGCGGTCGTTCGTCAGTGCGAAGGATAGTGGAAAATCCTGTAACTCCAAGCAGGCCAACATTTTCGTGATCTTATCCGGCTGCGGCTGATCCCCGGGGAAAAGCCACTGCACATAGTCCCCTTTTGCCTGCGCCGCCAACTGTTCAAAGACGTCCCCTGCCGCGCTGTTCAAAAGAACAACGGGCATCGTCTCCGCAGGGGCGAAAGCATCGTCCCCCATCGGCGTGGGGAAATCAGCCGCCTCCGCCGCAGCCGCCTGGACGGCCTCGTCAGGCGACACCAACGGCAAGATAAAAACTTCTTTGTAGGGATAAAGCTGTTCATACGCCGCTTGGAGGGACTGGCGCAGCGCTTTCTCGTCGCCTAAATAGGGCAATACGATGGTCGCCCGTCTCCGCCGCATTAACACGCGCCCTTCAGCCCGCGCCGCGGCAATCTGGGTACCCACATCCAATAACCGCCGCGCCGGGTCAGGGCGCACATCTTCGCTGTATTTGAGCACCGGTTCTGCCACATGCGAGAGGTCGACGAATTCCCACGGCCCCTCGAAGGTACAGCCTTCCCCTTCTCCCGCCGCGATTTTCCAGTAACGCGGCGAAAGCAGGGTCGTTGGCGTCTCATAGGAATATTTGGCAATGGAGTTCAGCCAAATTGTCTGGCTCTTGGAGAGATATTGTTCATTGCTGCGCCACGGGAAATGCGCCAAATGAAGCTGAGGGGCGTCTACCCAGGCTACCTTCTCTTCTCCCGACGGCCCGGGCCGCCAACCGTAATGGCTGCCTTCAGACAGATAAAAAGGAGCCGACCGATACAGAGCCCCGCCAATCATAACCTTTTGCCCCGAAGCGAAAGCCGTGCCCCGACGAAGGGGCCGCGCCAAAAGGAAACGAGCCTCTTCTTCGTGGGGATAAACCGGCTCATAGAGCCGCCACGGGAGTCGATAGAGCCAGTTTGAATCCAAGCCCTGCACAAGTGCCCGACAGGACACCGCCCCCTCGTCCGAAAGTAAGAATTCATCGGCATCCAGCGGCAGCACAACATCGGCATGCTTGTCTACCGCCGCTTCCCGAAGCAGGGCGTTCATCGTCTCCACCTGCACATAACCCGCCGCATAGACCCGCCGTACCGTCAGCGGCAGCCCCTCCGCCTGAAGCTGCCTTAATATCTCCGGCGTCTTGTCCGTACTGCTGTGGTCAGCGATGAGCATTTGATCTACAAAACTTATCGTATGGCGGACAAAACTCTCGATGACGTCCGCTTCATTTTTCACCATCGAGATCGATATGACGCGCCCCATCCTCTTCTCCCGCCTTCCTCACACTTCCGGGGAGAGTTCTCCCCCGTATTCTTCTAAAAATGTTTTCTGATACCCTTTGTATTTCGGATCGAGGGGCTTTTCCACCGGGCAGTGGATACACCAAAAGCCTGATGTCTGGTTCGGCAAAACCACCTGATAGCCCTGGCGTTTAAACTCCAGGCACTGGGAGGTATCGTAGAGGTGGAAACCTGTGAAGAGATCTTCCCGCCACGGAATGTCATACTGGGTCGCTAAAAAGAGGCCGTCGGCCACTTCTACGGGGACGTAAGGGCCATGGGGTTCCTGTAGTTCCGAATCCACCACGCTCTCCGCCTCGCAGGCGTGGAGCACCCTCCCATAGGTGCGCCGCCCGTCCCACCAGATCCCGCTGGCGGGAAGCGACCGGCAGCCGATGACCCCTACCATGCCGATGACGGGATCGGCAAAGAGCCGCAGCAGATCCCGCACCAGATACTGATTGACCACGAAGGTGTCCTGATGGAGGTAGACCTTATACTTGGCGTCAGACTGCTCCATCGCCCGGTTATAGCCCGCCGCCATGGAAGACGCTCCCCGCACTGGAAGATACGCCGCCGTCATGCCGGAAGGAAGCACCAAATGCTTCAGATAGAGGAGGGATTCTTCGTACCACGCCTCATCATTCACGCAGGTGATGAAGCAGATCTCCTTTTCATTCTTCATCCCCTGCGCCTCCCTCTGCCTCACCTTTTTCCCAGTCTTCGTCCAAGAAAGCGGCGTATTCTTCCCAGCCCTCTTTCTCCGTCAGGGCGGCATGAAAATCCTTCCGATGGACGATGGTTTCCCGGGTGAAGGCCGCCAGGTAGCGCGGCGTAATGCCCGCCTCCCGGCAGAGCGCCCGGAGGCGGGCGCGATTTTCCGCCGGATCGATGCCGTATTCCAAACGGCGGCAGAGCGTCACCAACTGCCGCCGAATCTCCGGTGTATATTCCGCCTTGAGGCGGGCGACGGCGCGGGTAGAGCGCCATGCCTGCACCAGCCATACTTCCGTCGCCATGTCGTTTGACCCCTCAAATCCCGCCGCGCGGAGCCGCTGGGCAAAGGAAGCGGGAACGGTCTCGCCGCCCCCGGGCAGAAAGAACACGTCCTTGTAAAAGGAGGCCGCCAAGAGAATCTCAAATTCCGCTTTCGCAAACAGCCGCCGCACCAGCGCCCGATAATGTCCCCCCATCAATTCTTCCAAGATGCGCCAATAGCGGATATTGGTGAAACTGATGAGAAGAAACCCCGTGGGCTTGAGGAAGGTTCCCAATCCGGCAGCAATATCTTGAGGATTGACGACGGTTTCCAAGCCGTGGGGGGCGAGGAGGATATCAAAGCTCTCCCTTGGATACGGCAGCGGCGTTTCCCGATAATCGAGGCATAAGGTCTGTGCGTTCAATTCGGCAGGTATATCCGCTATCTTCTCATCCTCCGCCTCTACGGCGTGAAGTTCCGCTGCCGGATAGAGGAGGTGCAGCGCCGGAAGATACGCGCTCCCTTCCACCGTCAAAATGCGCCGGGGCGCGTCCGAAGGCGTCAAAAACCGCAGCAGTCCTAAGTTATCCCCTTCTCCCACGTCTTTTCCCCTCCGCTCTTCCCCGGCAGGCGGCGTACACCCTTTGGTACATCTCCTCCACCGCCCGAGCATAGCCCCGCCCGTCCATCAATGGTGATCGCGCCATCATGGGGCGCAGAACGCGGCGCAGCCCCGTCAGCGTTTCGGGCGCCGACGCCAGTGCCGCCACCGTTTCCACGTAAGCCTCCGGCGTGGCGGCAGCTAAATCACCGACGCCCACGTTATGGAGGAGACTGTACCCAAAGCGCGCCCCATGGCGCCGCCCCGTCAGGGAAACTACCGGAACCCCCATGTAGAGCGCCTCGCAGGTGGTCAACCCCCCAGTATAAGGCGCGGTGTCGAGGGCAACGTCGATGTCATTGTACTCAGCGAGATAATCCGCCGAAAACCCCCGATACTCCACCCGGGACCGATCCAACCCCGCCTGCCGCAGCCGCCCGTCGGCGTAAGCGCGCCCTTCCTCGCCGTCGAAAATCTTATGTTTTAAGAGCAGCCGCGTCCCCGGCGTCCGCTCTAAAATCTTTTGCCACAGGCTCAGCATCCCATCCGTTACCTTCGAGAAATTGTTAAAACAGCCGAAAGTCACATAGCCGCTGCGCTTCGACGGCGGCTTGTCTACCACCTCGGGAAAAGCGTGGGGGCGGGTGTAACAAAGGTGGGTTTGCGGCAGGCGAAGCAGCGGCTCCGTGAAAAAAGGATCCGCCGCTTTCGGGGCGCAGTAAACGTCCGACAAAAACCCGTCCACATTAGAAAGGCCCGTACTGTTCATGTAGCCGATGCCGGAAAACTGTACCGCCGCCGGTTGATAAGCAAAAACCGGAAGGCAGTTCCCCGCCGTGTGGCCGGACAGATCCACTAAGATGTCGATCTCATCCGCCCGGACGGCCGCCGCCGCTTCCTCCCAGTCCTTGGTCCGAGTGTCCCGCCAAATCACGGGAAGCCGCTTCAGGCGCTCGGTCAAAAGATCCTCGTGCTGATTTACCGCATAACAATAGACTTGAAAAATCTCCGGTTGAAAATAACGCAGCAGCGCGTAGGCGAAATAGGCCACCGGATGAAGCCCAAAATCTCCCGACAGATAGCCGATCCGCAGCCGCCGATGATCGTACCAGCGGCGCGGCCACGGGGAAACATCTGCCAACAACCCCCGATATTCCCGATAAAGGCCCTGCATTTCCTCTGCCGTAAGCCCTTCCACCGCATTCGCCGTAAAAATGGCGTTGCTGCACTCCACTAATTTTTGATCGCGGTTCGGTTCCAGGCGAGCCGCTTTGCGAAAGGCCGCGCTGGCCATTGCGCTTTCTCCCAGATAAGACAGCGCCGCGCCCAAGAGGCTCCACGCCGTGGCTAAAAGCCGCAGCGGAACATGGGCATCCCCTTCATAAAGTTCAATCGCCTGCTGCAAGAGACGTATCTCGGAGAGCGGCTGTCCCCTGTCCCGCGCTAGGTAAGCGGACAGCAAAAGAGAAGGCAGGCTGCGCCCGCCCGTAAGCGCTTGCAGGGCCTGTAAATATCGATCCGCTGCGGCAAAATCTCGTGCCGCATAGGCGGACAACGCCTGATCGTAAAGACTCCGGCTCTCCTCCCGTTGCGCCTCCTCCGACAGCTTCATCCCTGCCGCAAAAGGCGCAGCAGCGTGAAGTCCGCCAGCTTCATCCGCGCCGCAGTTTGGAGCGCCTCTTCCCGCCGCCCCGCGTCCTGCTGGACCAATGCCATGTTGCGGAGGACGCCGTCCGATGCGTCCAATTCAAGGGCCGCTTGCAGCAAAAGTTCCGCCGATGCCAGATCGCCTTGATAGTAATAGCCCCCCGCAAACGAAGTGAGAATCTCCGCTTTCTGAACGGCCGGCAGCGCTTTTTTCAGCACGTCCTGTTTCGTCTTCTCCGCTGCAGATACGTTCGCGGCAGCCGCTGCCGGCTGTGGCCGGGCCGAAGATAAAACCGTGCCTTCCGTTGTTGGCTGAACGCCCTGGGACGCTCCGCCACTTCCTCCCGAAGCTTTTGCTGTCCCGGAT